>Ga0209724_1000014_pt1 | contig 371083 bp, 271 predicted proteins | sample grotaG_FD_184143 | JGI IMG/M metagenome (GOLD analysis project Ga0209724, IMG submission 184143) | Glacier valley bacterial and archeal communities from Borup Fiord, Nunavut, Canada, to study Microbial Dark Matter (Phase II) -... | ecosystem: Environmental > Aquatic > Freshwater > Ice >...
TTCATCCTGTTTGATACCTATTTTTAGGGCAAACGGATATGAAAAACGTGGTTTTGAATGGTCAACTTTCAGTTTGAAACTGAAAAGTCTCTATTCTAAAGTGGGTGGGTATGCTCCGGAATATGTAGTCTGTCAACTTGTATCTGTTTGTTGAGCAACTTAAAGTCGTGAAAATAATCAATGCATAAATTATTCTTTTCATAACGTTATGATATAATTGTTTCTTTTTTTGGTTTACTGCTAATGGGTAGCCAGCGCGCTATGCGACGAAGCGCTAAAGAGTCACTGTGGCTTAGCAGATATTAGCGGCAGGGCTTTTTAAAAGGAATAGTTTAATCCAATCCCCAAATTCAAAGGGTCGTAAGGCAAGTTGCTATCTGTATCAAACAACTTGAAAAGCATCCCGTATCCAAGCTTTGCCGAAAACTTCAATCTCTTTCCTCCCAATCGCACAAAGGCCTGCGGCTCAATCAGCAAACTATGATTCTCAACAGTTGCACTCTGCCCATTCTGAAAGTAATTGTTGTCATTCAAACTATTCGCACCCATATAACCGGCCTTTAATCCCACACCAAAATCCATATTGGCAAATCGGCACCCCGTTTTACCATAATTGAGTTGAGTGAAAACCTGATGGTAATTACCTCTCAAATTTCCGGGATTTGCATCCTTGTAGGCATCTCCGTAGCCATATCCTACACCATTATACCACTCAACAACCCGATTGTCAGCCAACGACTTATACAATCCCAATGCACCTTGAACATAGAAGATGCCATCTTCGGATATTTTTGCAAAGGTCTGTACTGCTATCCTATTGGTTAATCCGTAGGAAATGGTAGTATAAACAGATGGTATTATCGATCCACCTACGTCAACGCGCAAATCATTCTTGCCCCTTATCAAAGGTATATCAACCAGCGTAGGTTTATAAAATCCGCAGCTGCTGAGCAATGGCAGTATCAGAATTCCAATAACAATTGTAGTTACTTTCATATATACGATTTTATTATAGACCCAAACAGGGATAGGATCATGGGCTTTATATTCTCTCCGAAGCTGCGGAACTATCTAAACTTAATTAATTATACGAAAATTCCACACGGCAATTAGCACTCTTTGTACGTTGAATTAAGTGAACCTATATCCGCAGGGACTGGGTATGTCTTTTAGTATGGTTATCAATCATTTTTATTTGCAAGATTCTCTATCATTTTTGAAATGATATTTTTCCAATAAATTCTTAATTCCTCTTGTTGCTCAATTTTAAAAAAGCCTGTGTGATGAAAAATTACAGATGCTTTTCCTTTTGAATTTCTAACTCTAAGTTCTACTGTTGATGGCTTTTCCCAACTGCTCAACTTCCATTTAAATCGCAAATGACAATCAGGAACAAATACAGTTAGTTTTCCTTCAATACCTGCTTTTGTAACAAACTGTTTTTGTAATTCAAAGTCGTCTATATTGATTTCCCCCAACCAGATATTAATACCTCTTTCCGATAATAGAAACTCCCATATTGTTTGAATGCTTACACTAAATGTCTTACAAACTGAAACTTGGAAGCCTAAGTCTTTTGAAACTTTAATTTTGTCACTTTTTAGCGTTATCAATTGCATCTATTTTCAGTTAGTTGTTCTGTTTGGGGTTTGTCGTAAAACTGCTGTTTACAGCATATGAAATTTGTATGTCTTGTTTTCAGTCCAATGCCTGTCCGACTACTGGCGGATTACGCTTCGCTAAACTTGAACTATCCAGTGTGTGCAAACTTGGACGAAAAAGGGCATAGGCGTGTGTTTGGTTCTGGTTCTTTCTTTTATTCGTTTTGATTTTGTCGAGTGATTATATTTATTTATTCTTTCGGAATTATGTAACCTAATTTAGTCGCCTTCTTAAAGTCAATCTTAGCACTTTTAATATGATTCAGTTGACTTTCTACCAAACCTCTACTGTAATAATAAACTCCTTCTTTTGGACTAAGTTTAATCGCATTTGAATAGTCTAAAATTGCATTCTCATAGTCGGATAAAGCATATTTTGTACATGCTCTCCAATTGTATATTTGATCGTTTTGAGAATCAATTTTAATTGCCCTGTCAAAGTCTTTTATTGCTTGATTATAACCCTTTAATGTAAATTCTAATATGCCTTTTTCATAATAATTTCGAGCATTTAACGAATCCAAATTAATTGCCCTGTCAAAGTCTGAAAAGGCTCCATTATAATCTTTTGTTTCTACTTTAGAGGAACCTCTGTAACTATATGCAAGCATATAGTTTGGATTAATTTTTAAAGATTTATCGAAATCGGCAATTGCTCCAGTGTAGTCATTAAAAAAGTATTTTGCTAATCCTCTGTTATAAATATAAATTGCATTGTCGGGATTAATTTTCATGGCTTTCGAATAATCTTCAATTGCATCTTTGTATTTTAGAAGTAAGTAATTTGAGTGTCCTCTATTGTTGTATATAGCAACATATTCAGGGTCAAGTGTAATTGCTATGTCAAAATCTTTAATTCCATCTTCGTAATTTTGTAAAAAATGTTTAGCTACCCCCCTATTTAAATAATAAATTGCTTCCCCGGGATTAATTTCTATTGCTGAAGTATGATCTTTAATAGCACCTTTAAAGTCTTGAATTGAAAATTTAGCCATCCCTCTCCAATCATAAGCATATTCGTATCGAGGGTTAATAGCTATCGCAATGTTATAGTCGGCAATTGCCCCTTTATAATCCTGAATTAAACTTTTGGTTATTCCCCGATTTAGATAAGCATAGGCATATTTTGGATAAATTTCAATTGCTTTTGTACAGTCCGCAATTGACCCTTCGTAATCTTCAAGGGAAGATCTTGCGTCTCCTCTGGAATTATATGCCCTTGAATTTTTAGGGTCAATCTCAATCGCATTTGTGAAATCCAGAATTGCTCCCTTATAATCATCTTGTATAATCTTTGCATCTCCTCTAAAAATATATGCTTCTATGTTCTTCGGGTCAATTTCAATAGCTTTTGTAAAGTCTTCTATTGCGCCACTAATATCTTTTAGATATAATCTGGCATCGCCTCTGCTATTGAAATTTTCGGGAGTTACAGGAATAATTTCGGCAGAAATCTTAAAATCATTAATTGCACTAATACTGTCTTTAAGTTTTCTTTTAGCAATACCTCTTACATTATATGCTTCAGCATATTTAGGATTAATTTCAATTGATTTTGTACAATCTTGAATAGCTCCTTGATAATCCAGAAGCAGATACTTTGCATTTCCTCTTTTACAATATGCTTTTACATCTTTTGGATTATCTTCAATGGCCCTGGTGAAATCAATTATTGCACCGATATTATCATTCAGATTATATTTTTTTAATCCTAAACTGTAATTGTCCTCTGCCTTTGTGGAATGTACAAAACAGAGTGTCAAAATAATTAATATGTAGTTTATTCTTGTCATGGTATATTACATGAAATTTATTGTTTTGAGGTCTAAATATTATGTCAACTATCTACAGCCTTTTTTTTAGAATTGAGCCTGACATAAATATATACGCTACGCTTATTCCTGTATGCGTTACTCCGTGTTGTATATATACGTTTTATATGTAATGTTTGAAGTTTTAATATTCAGCTTCAAAGATATATACTTTATTTTAAGTTAATACAATATTTCCCAACTATATTTAAATAATCATTAAGAAAGTTGTTGTATTATTGGTAAGGCTATGGCACATAAAAAAATCAGCGGCCACACATCCCCTGTGTTTCTGCTGATTCCTTTTTTTTATTGTTTGACTCCTGCACCTTCCGCTCCCCGCAGTTCTTTCTTATAGCCCTAATGATCCGTAGCGGAAGGCAATCCCCATAGCTATCAACCCACCCAACAATCAGCAATTTTGTTTGCTTAATCAGGTTTGACCAGTTCCGACGGGGCGGGAACTTTATCAAGACGATTTTCTTAATTTAACTTTGAGTTTTATTGACAGCCTATCTTTCGCTACTAAGCTTATAAATATATCCTCCTTGAGTTAAAATTGTATATTTCCCATTTTCATCTTTATCTACAAAGATTGGAACATACATGTCACCAGCTCTAAATGCTTTTGTTTGTTTTCCATCAGGAGATATTTCGTGTACATAGTAATTTTGGCTTTGGGAATTATAGCACAAACTTAGTAATGTATTGTCATCTAAAACTCTTGCAAAGTTAATTGATTCAGACATGTTAAAAATAGGATAAGTATGTAAAGTCCATAGTTCTTTTCCTTTGTTATCAATTTTAGTAACACACATCTCTGATAATAATCCGTAATAATGAAATGAAGAATTAGAAACTAAGTAGTAACCATTATCTTTCGTGTTAAGTATATACTTTGAAGTATTTAGATCAGACACAGGATAATTAATTTCATTTAGCGTATTACCGGAATTATCTAATTCATTCAGATATAAATAATATTTCTCATTATTTTGTGTATAACCATAAACAAAATAATTATTTACATCATTTAAAACAATGTCAGAAATTACTTGAAAATTATTATCTTTCACCCACAATGTGTCGCCTTGCTTATTTAACATCATATATTTACTCCCAACTAAAAATAAATTCCCATCATAGCTTAAAATTCCATTGTCTACTCGCATTAGAAAATTTTTATTATCATATTTCTTTTCAAATTCCATATTACCATCTTTAGTAATTTTGAAAATAAAATTAGGCGAAGTTATCAAAAATCCACCGTCATTACATTCATTTATTTTTTGATAAACTACATCAAATGAATCAAAAACTCCTCCTTCATAATTATATTTCCATATAATATTAAAATTTCTATCAGTTTTTAATACTATTTTATAAGTCTTATCAAAAATAAAAGCATCGCCTAAGATTATGTAATTATTATCTTTGGTTACCTTACAATTAGTGATATTGATTTGTTGATATTCATATCTTCCAAAAGGAAGAGCTGTAATTTCATTTAATGACTCGTTTGAAGTTTTTGCATATTTGCTAATTATTTTGGTGAAATTATTATTATCATATGCACGTACAGAAATTTTATAATTTGTGCTGGGTTCAAGTCTTGTAAGCAGACAGGTCGTTTTTTGAATATTTGAAAGTTTTATAGTATCGTTTACAATTACATCATATCTGACCGCATTGATGGCTACTCCCCATTTTACAAGTATTTCACGTCCAGTCGATGAAACAGAGTCAATATCGAAATTTCCGATGGTGTTTGAAATATTGTTTTGCTCTAAATCTGGTTCAACATCTCCATTATTACATGATACCGTGAGTAAAACAACTAATGATAGGCTATATAAAAAAAAATTATTCATATGTAGGTCATTCAGGATAATCATCCATGTTAGTAATGTATTTATTTTTTATGACTTTTGGTATATGCATTCTTAGAATGTAATTTCTGCTTTGCAGTTTGTATTATAACCAGAGCAAGGCAACATTATGATTTTATTATTGTATAAAAATTTTGAAGCTGATCCATTATATGTATACTGACATAAGTAAATATACTCCCAATTACGCGAATTCAAATTATATCTATGAAAATCAAATAAATCTTCGTAACCATATGCTGTATAAGTGTGTCCTCCTAACACATAAATAAAACCACTTTCAAATACTAACTTGCTTCCATATCGTGAATAAGGTCCAGCGAAAAGCGAACTGAGTTTCTGCCAATTATCGACAGCTGAATTGTACTGCCATAATTCTCGGAAAGAAGTCATACAATATCCTGTATCGCCATTATCACAGGTACTAGTAATAAAGCCATTCATCTCGACTGGTAGATCATTCTTTCTCGTCCATTTATTGTCTTTTAAATTATATTCCCAAAATCTTTTAATGTCTGATTTTTTGTAACCCAAGTAAACACAATTTCCCGATTTAAATGCGAAAATATCATCATCGGTGTCGGGTACATTTGTGATGACTTCCCAACTATCATTTGTTTCATTATACTTTAGAAGTTTTAAAGTACCTGGGATTTGATATATTTCACTATAATAGTTGACAAATAAATATTGTAACCCATTGTAATTGATTGTTGCTTGAGTACTTTCAACTCCAATGTTTTTTTCGTTAGATGTAATACTGTTTTTTTTTACCCACGAATTATTATTTATGTCATAGTAAGCAATATTATATCTATAAATAAAATATATTTTGTTGTTTAAAATAAATTCAGTGCTACTCCAACTTGGATATAAAGTTATAGGCATTACTGGTAAATTGCTTTCTGAATATGTTCCTGGTAATACTCTTATTTTTGTATATGCAGTCATTCTTTTATTATTTACATATAAGTCAAGCGTATAAACTCCTGCAGGAATATCATCTGGTAGTTTAGTACCCCATGATACATAATTCGAATATGTATTATAAGTTTTATCTTGTATCAGTGGAATACTTCCGTTTAATTTAAACTGATAGTCATTACCCTTAATGAATATATCATCATAAAATATATCAACTATAAGATACTGTCCTTTATGCATGGGTTTGATATTGAAGCCATTATTAGACTCCATATACATATATTCATAATCAGAGGTATACAAGTCGCAACTAAGTATTCCAGTAAAATACTCGTCATACTCCGCTGATAATGATAATAATTGTACTCTACTTGTGAATTCGTTTTTTGCAGTTATAATCTTAATAACTACACGATAATCGTGTTTATTTATCAAGTTACTTATTAATGCAGAATCGACAAACAGAGTAGTATCTTTTACTTGCAAAGATTGTCGTATTACTTTAGCTGTAGTATCAGTAATATCATAAAGTTCAGCATACAACTCTTTGATATTTGCCCCATAACCTTTTTTTACCTGATATTTAATGTATCCTGTAATGTTATTGATTTTTTTTGTTGCTAAAATATTAACCACTGGTGCTTCGAATTTTAGTTGCTCGTTTTCACAAGATGAGAAAAACACTAAAATAAGTATGTATATTATATTCAATCTTGTTTTCATTATTTTATATTCTTTGTTTGATAGAAATGTTGATGATTCAAATATTCCTTTTTCAAGTCAGTTATTATATATTTGTCATTTTGGGGTATAAAAAGTAAGCAATTAGTCTAAGGTTTTCTAAAAAATCGAAGTCGCTTTATTCATTTTTTTTATATGCCCCATAACGCGAGTCTGCGCGAAAACTCCCTTCATCATTTATATATTGGGATACCAGACTGAGAAAAAAATCCATCTGCGCCATTCTCAGCCATTCTGTTTTAGTTTTTGCGCAGTCTGACGCCTGAGCCTATGAGCAGTGGCGTCCCGATAGCAATCGGCTTGCGGGAGCATTCGCTGTCGAAATGCGAAAACTGAATGCAGGCGTAAAACCTGGCATTGCTCCTCACCCGCCATTACGTATAGACGTGTATTAGGCGTTCGTTATTTTTTTGTTCCTTCAAGCTTCATTTGTAATTCTGCATTAATTTCTTGGCTAACAATATCAATTAATTTTCCTTTCTCATAATCATATTTCTTAATCAAAGAAGGCTCTGAATACTCGTCAAATTTTCCATCTTTGTTATGGTCAAGACCAAATTTGATTATTATATCTTTACTATTTTCCACAAAATTGATTTCTGATACATCAGAATTCACTAGTGCTATTTCCTTCAGTTTTTTGTTTTTCAATGAGTAGATGAAAAGAGTTTTATAGTCAAGTTGATTAATGACTCCATCTTTGTAAGTGTCTTTAGTAGCTGCTTTAAACAACACTAAAATATCATCCTTAAAATATTCTGTTTGAATGTTATCGAAATTAATTCTGTCTTTAAACAATTTTTCAATGTTATTATTTTTGTAATCGTATATCAGAAGATTATTAAAGTCACCGTAATACTGCCCAGAATATCTCTTATCTACTTTTGAACTACTTCGAGTATCCATTAATTCTAAAGTTTTTTCTTCAATGAGTTCCGAACTAGTAAGCGTCTTTTGTGAAACTGGAATTATATATATCAAATTCAAGGTGTCAACCAACCTAGGAGTTTCATAAGAAATCAATTGTTTTCTTTTATTTTCTTTTTGTAATTCTTCAATTTTCTCATCAGATAAAATACCATCATCATGATTGTTGTGTCTAAATGTTCTACCTATTTCACTAATTGCAAAAACTGTAATTGCAATAAGGCCTACTATTGCAATTAAGGCAACAACAGTCCCCAATACGGCAAGGACTTTCTGGTTGTAATTTTTAATCTTGTCTATACTCATTGTTCTGTTTTTTTATAATGCCGCCTAACGCCCAAGCCTATAAGCTTTTGCGGGATGCGGGAGTTTAATTTCCTCTTAACTACAAAGTGAAAGCGGGAGAAAACAATGCTAATTGCGATTCCGCCGCCATTGCTTTAAAGGCGTGTGTTATGCCCTCATTCTTTTTTTTCGTTTTTCTTAGTATTTTCCTCCTAAAGCAGCATAATAGTCCAATGTCCGTTTAATACCAAGAATCTGTTCTTGAGAAATGTTCTTAATGTCGTAATACTGTCTGCCTAATAACTTGACTTTTGCTTTCTTTGCAGTTGCTAATGCGTAAATTAAGTCATGTTCTGAGCTAGTTAAACTTTCATCCCACCATTCCCAAATATAGCCACCATCTCCATTGTCTGTTTCAACGTTAGACGGTGAAAATTCATAAGCTTTACCGTCGATTGAAAATTGGGCATTCTTTATGAAAAGCCAATCATCTGAATAATACTGTAATCTGAATCTCAAATTACTGGGTATTCCGTTTGCTGTCTGGAAATATATGTAAATACCGTTTGCATTCGTATATTTTGGAGCACTTTTCACTTTGTGCCATTTTACATCGTTGTTTGAAAATTCGTCTGATTTTACAAAGAAGTATTTCTTCAGTTCTTTGACCTTAATAGAATCTATTTTTGTTGATTTCTTTAATTCGGCAGCTTCTTGTTTTTTGCTTGCATCTAATGATTCTTTTACGGAATTCGTACTTGAATTTACAAGCTCCTCTATTCTCTTTTCTTCTTTCTCCTTTGTTGCGAAAAACACTGAATATGTTATATCATCGCCTTTCTCATTCAATAATTTAAACTCAATCGGTGTTGTAAATGTTTTTCCAATTGACTCCTCCATGTCCTTTGACACTTTTTTGGAGATATAAAATTTTTGATACGCTTCAAGATATGCTGCCGAATCACTTGACGCGCTGATAATTACTGCATCCTTTTCCACTCTGCTAGTTGTACCAAGAACACCTACCTCATTTTCAACTTCAATGTATTTGTATTGTTTTTGAATACAAGAAGATAACACTAAAGAAAGTACTAAGACTAAAACACTGATTTTCTTCATACTGATTGATTTTATAGTTTTAAATGTGAGTTTAATTCACAGTCAAATCATATAGTTATTTTTTCTTACCTTTATTATGGTAGTGATATGTATTCGTTTTATGGTCAATATGTCCGCCTTTTGAATCGGTTCTTCCTCTGTGAGCAAAAGTAATACTACTAAATACGAAAACTAAAATCAATAAAATTGTCTTTTTCATAAGTTTATTATTTGCATAAATATTTAATTAATCCTTCTGGTCCTGCGAATATGAGTACTAATAGACAAACAATTCCTAGTATCATAAGCATAAGACAACCACTTCCAAAATCATTTTCTCTCTTTCGTTCTTCTGACCAATTATGTTCCTTGTCATATTGAAATTCTCTCCAACGCTTGCGTTGACTGTATTTAGAATTCGGATTAGCTTGTCGAGGCATATAAATGTATTTATTTATAAAATTTTAGCATGTCTTTTTTTCTATAATGGGGCCTAACACCAATATATAATCAACTCCAATTCCTGAATAAGCGATCAATTGCTCATATATCCGCCTTAGCGCTTGTTTTTATGGTTTGTATTAATTTGCAACCCTTCCTGTCGGGGGTGGCCCCACCAGACAATTCGCACTATTTGTACATTTAATTAAGTGAACCTATATCCGATGGGACTGGGAGATTTTTCAGTCACAAAATCAAGTCTTCTTATTATCTTTCTAATAAGGGATTTAACCATACCGCCCATGAATTAAAATTATGTCCTTCCGTTCCGCTCGTTTTAAGCTCTAATATATTAATATCTTTCACATCAATGCTAAGTAAACTTTGCTGATTTACTCTTAAGGCAGGTGATTCATATAATATCTTACCATCGCCAAGCACTGTGAATCGTGCAGAACCCTGAATGTTAGCATAATCTCTTAACCCAATAATGCCCGTAAATTTAAGCCATTTTTTATTCAAATTAAACACGTACGATGACGGTGAATGAGCAAAAAGCCCTTTATTATAAAATCTTCCCTGATTCTCAAGAAAAAATGTATATTCTGATTCACAACTATAATAATTACGTGCAACCTTTTCCCAGCCTACACTTGCCTTTTCCCATTTGGCATCTGATAAAAATAATTTTGATCCAACAGCAGTATTCGGGTCAATTGGCGTTGGTTGATTTAAAATATCCTTCAGAATTACTAATTTTGCCTGAATATCCGGAGTCATTTCCATTTTCTGTAGTTGCTCTGAAAACGCCCTGATATCTACTCCAGAATTGATTATTCTCTTTTCAACAGCAACTCCGTTGTTATCAATAGCAAATGCTTTATTATAATTTACAACATTGCCATTCGCGAAAAGATAAATGAGCCGGAGTGCATAATCTTTATTTGCCAGACTTCCTATTTCTATGCTAACCGAGTCATTTTGTGAAATAACTTTATAAAAACTCCGGTTATAGTATTCAGATAAAAACGTTGGACGAATCAGGACAACAACTCCATAAGGCAACACATTTGTTTTATTATCTATTTTCAGCACTAAACCTGAACTATTACCGCTGAACCTGAGATTCGGCATATCAAATTTTGTTGCTGTAGACTTTGGTTTATTTAGTTGCGTAAATACCGGGTGACTCATCAATTGCAAAATAGATGCGGTTGAAAATACAGAACTTTTTTTTCCTCCCCAAAGATAATCTCTGAAATGACGACTTCCATACTCACCCATTAACGAAATAGCTGTAGAGTCTAATTCTGCTGGATGACCAAAATCATGGGGAAGGCCAAACATGTGTCCCATTTCATGAGCAATGCCTCCAATATACCAACTGTTGAATTCTGCCACACTACACTTTTTGTAATCTACCATCATTTCCGAGAATGCCATTTTTTGTGTAGTGTCTGTTAGAAGTTTGGAATCTAATAATTCACAATCCGCCGCATGACACACGCCGCTGATAGAATTACCTGTTCCGTGATATGGAGAATGAAACACATAGGTACCATCGGCTTTTTTATTGCACAGACCATTAATAATCAATACATGCTCTTTTGAGAAATCTATTTGTTTATTCGTTTTGTTATATATCTCATTTTGAATTTTCATTCCCGAATCTTTGGTGTAGTCTTTAGAAGGAAATGAACCTTTAATAATATGAAAAACATATTTGCCTTGGTTTTTCTCAAATGGTATTCCGTCATTTTTAATATCGTATTTATTAAGTTCCTCCTGATAGAATTTACTAACATCATCTAATGTTCTCGTTAGCCGTTCACGCCAATTGGGTAAAGGTTTCTGATCATTTGCATGAAAGTAGACCACTTTCACAATATTATTGACATGCTTTTGCCCTAAATGATACTTCTTTAAAAGTTTATCTGCCTTTATTATTTTTTCGTTATTGATGACTGGTTTTAAGCTTGTTGTAGGTCGCTGAAACCCAAATGAGAATGCAGATATTATAAGCAGTATTATTAAAAATTTTAATTTCATACTCATTTTATTTGTTCTTATTAATTCTATTTATAGGCTGCATGTCGAACGGACAATTTGTTCTAAATTGCAAAGCTGTCTTTTTTTTCTGCTATAATCCCTAACACCAATATCTGATCAACTCCAATTCCTGTATAAGCGATTAATTGCTTATATATCCGCCTTAGCGCTTGTTTGTATTGTTTGTATTGTTTGTATTAATTTGCAACCCTTCCTGTCGGGGTGATCCCACCAGTCAATCAGCACTATTTGTACATTTAATAAAGTGAACCTATATCCGATGGGACGAGGGATTACAATCATTTATTTATCTCACTTATCTGGCAGCACCTCAGGTGTTCACATCCCGATTTTTATCGGGGGATGTAGTGCAACTGAGACTTCATGCTGGGTCTTCGTACCTCGACCGCAAGAAGTCCTGTGTATTAAATGCAGTTTTTTCGTCTATTATTTCAGTTCATCAATAATCTTGTCGACAGAGTTACATGCTTCAAGTACTCCATTATACCAAACTGCAATTGGATAGTCTGGATTTGTTGACTTTTCTAAGATTTTATTTGTTTTGTAGTAAAATACTGGTTGTGGCAATCTGCTTATACCATCTCCCATTTCAAATGCGTTAAATGGAATTGTTTCGAATACATCAGAACTCCAACTATCATGTCTAAAGTTTAATCCGTCTTCATTATCATCTGCCCAATCTATTATTGCAACTTTTCTTCTTTTCTTATCATTGCGAATGAATGGAAAAATTCGATTCAAATGAGTATCACTAAATCCATATCCTACAAAAAGTATAGAATCCGATTCATGAATTAGTCTGTCTAGCTGCATGAAGTATGTCCCAAATGGTTCTTTAAGTAGTTGGTTTGATTTGTCTAATCCAGCAATGATTGCAGAATTTAAATGATTCAAGCCTTCACTTGTCGATTTAGAGCTTCTTCCTGAAGAATTCTGGGCAAAAGTTGAGCTTAAATCATTATTCCAATAGATTTTATGCATATCAATTTTATTCCCCTTTAAGTCGAAATGAACAGAGCCATGCATATGATAGCAAAAGTTCCAGGAACTAGTGTATATTCTATTTCTATCAAATTCACCAGTTGAGTCGTTAAATCCAGTTTCCAAATCAGGCAGAGTCGATAAGATTACGTTATCATAGTTTAGATTAATAAATCCTAGTTCAAACTCTGTTTTTAAGTCTGTATAAAAGCTATTCAATTTTTCAATTTCTAACTTCTTATCTTTGTCAATCGTCTTGCAAATAGCTCTGAAGTATTTCAATAAATTGTCAATTAAATAAGAATGAAGAAAATGGAAGTCCCCACCATCAGTCTCTTTGTCTTTTCCAAAACTCTTAATGTCTGGGATAGATTTTAAGTCAATAAAAGGATTTAGTCTATTGTTGTAAATTTTCCAATCTTTATCGTTAAGAATTACAGCAAGGTTTTGAATTGTAAAAAGTAGGTTTTCAAAGTTTACAATATTCTCAGTATAATTTTGAGGGTTCTGTTTTGCGTAAACTAGCATGCACTCTTTAACCCAAGTGTAAAGACTCTTATTCTTGTCATCTTTTAAAGTTACAATTTCTAATGCCCATTTTTCAAACAATGAGTCTATTGTCTTTACTGACGGTAGTCCAAAGTCAATAGATGCTCCTGCTCCAACAATTATCAATAACTTTTTTTTCATCTATCTGTTTCTTTTTTATTCTTTTCTTTAAACGTAAGGTAAAAATCAACTGTACTCTCATTGTAAATAGAAGAATAAACCTTTCTATTTTCGTTGTAGCTTATTGGATTCTTACTCATTAATATTTCTATTGATTCTCTATATTCCTCTTTTACTAGGCTTAATACATATAAAGAAAAGTTTTGTGCAGTTATATAGGATTTCTCAACAACCTCAATTGAGGGATTATAATATGTTTGTAATACCGATTCAATTGCTGGAGTATATTTTGTTACTTCCATTAAAGGGAAATCATCATCGTAAAATACTTCACCAATTCTGTTATGTTTGGAAGATTCGTCAAAATGAACATATTTATTTCGTATGGTCATAAGTTCTTGTGAATCTTTTATTTTTTTATTTTCTAAATCTATGTCCTGATTAAATAATACCGAATAGAATTTTAAATTTTTGAGTTTATCAGAAAAAGAAGATTTTAGGTGTTTATTAAGAATATCTGGATATTTTTTTAAATCCTCTGTTACTCCAATTCGGATTATAAGATTTAAGAATGATTCAATTTGGAATGCAGCATTTAAAAGTAATGACTTCCCAAGTGTATGAAATTTTACACTCTCATTTATAAATCTTTGTGCATTATCAGTATAAGTTTGTATTTCAGATTGTTTCAATACATGAATTCTGGGGCAATCGGGGATTTCAAGATTTAATTTTTTGATCTCATCCCTCAAATAATTAACACATTCTTTGTAGCTACGATAATGATTAATGTAAACAGTGTGTTTGTCATAGCTATTTTTTGTTTCTTCTATGTTTTTTGCATATTTCGCAATATTTATTTGAAGAAATTTATTTAAGTCAAACTCAGGAATTGTTACTGAATGCATTGCTTCAACAATAGAAGACGTTCTCCAAATATGTATAAAACCAAGTTCTGATTCTAAAACAAAATCCCACCAAATCATATTATCCAAAGGTTGTCCTTTTTGAAGTTGGGTATAAAGGCCATTTGGGTGTTTTGATATCATTCGTTTGAGTAAGGAATAAATCTTAACTGCGTTTATGGTAATTGGTGAGACTCTTATAGTTGATTTTTGGAGTTTATTCTTGTCTATATAGTACTCATAAAATTTTTGTGGTCTATTAGACCATTCCTTTATGTCATAGTAGTCTTTCACTTCCTAAAATTATTTTGAGTTCGTTATTTTTTTTTAAAATTACCCCTAACACCAATATATAATCAACTTCAATTCCTGTAAAAGCGATCAATTGCTCATATATCTGCCTTAGCGCTTGTGCTTATTGGTTGTAATGAGCGGGAGTTCCGGAGAATATATAATTATTGATAATCACGTTATTGCTTCTTTCCAATTCCGCCCCAAAGATAAATAATATTTACTATGTTAATGCATCTTATCTATCCTAAATTTAATTTATTTTCACGGCTAAGCACATAAAAAAATCAGCAGCCACGCATTCCACGCGTCGCTGCTGATAGACCTCACTCCTGCCCCTCTCCAAATGGAGAAAGGAGAATGTTGCGTAAATCAGAATTATTTTACCACCAACATTACCGCCGTGGTAAAGTTTTGAACGCCATCGGGTGTTACGGCAGCCACGCGGAAATAATAGATGGTAGCGGGAACAAGTCCTTCCACTTTATGGGTGGTGCGGGTGGTGGTGGTAAGGTCTTGCCATCCTTCATCGGTAAGGGGAAGCGTGCCTTTAGCCATCTGCCAAATGTAAGCGCCGGCCTTGGGGAACGACCTGGCCATCAGCATGGCTGTACCCGAAATAATGCCGTTTTCTACCACCAATTCGCTTTTCTGAATGGGCGTAGGCTGGGTGCTTACGTCAAAACCACTGCTCAACAAAATGCTTTCGTTTCCGTTGGCTTGCTGCTCTACATAAGAAGCATAATAACGGAAAATGTTTTGCACGGCCAGCTCTGCCACATGCATATTGGCTACAGCCGTCCGATCGCCGCCCCTTGCCACGCCGGCATAGAGTTCCAGGGTATCTACCGCCGTACTGGCAGCGGGAAGCAGGGTTGTGGGTGACGGGGGCGTATATTTGTATTTTTTTAATCTTTTAAAATATTATGTATTTATTCTCAAACTTTTTATACGTCTTTAAATATCTCTCAACAATTTTCTCAAATTTTTCATCAAATGGCTTATTATAATAATAAATTTCCTGTAATTTCTTTTTTGAAGGAGGTTGTGCAAACATTACTAATAATTTTGGCGTATTTTTATCTATTCTAATAAGCATTTCATTTAACTGTTCAGATAAAATATCTTTTACAGGTATTTTTTTATCAAATTCCTCAAATTGATTTAATTTCAATAAAGAATACATTAGTAATTTTTTTTGAGATTGCAATGAGTCAGACAATTCTTGTATTTCCTTATCACTTACAATTTCTGTTGTCAAATCTTTATCATAAATTCTTGTAAACGGATCAAAACAAATATCAATAGCATCATGTTGATAGAAACAAAAAATTGCACTTAAAAATAAACTTGCACTTTTTGCAACATACTTTCCTTTTTTAGCATGTTTTATATTTATTCTTTCTTCCCATTCTTTGCTTGTTGAATTTACAAAATCACCCTCAAAAGTTCCTTCCCATAATGAATTTTCACCAAAATAAACTTTAAAATGTCCTGTTAATGGATTATCTGCATAATCCATATCGAATTTATCATTGCATGTGCCTATTAAAGTGGCATCAAAAGCGGCTTTATATAAGGTAGCATCTCCTTTTGCAATACCATTTTGAAAATTTCCTTTCAGCGTATCGCCTTGATATTCTCCTTTTCCCCAAACAATTTCTCCATAACCATTGAGTTTTCCATTAACGAAATTTTCTGTTACTGTTCCTCCGTTTATATAACGAATTGTGCCATAACCATTTTGACAATCACCTTCAATACAACAGGTTCTACAGTTTTTGCAAGCAAAAAAAGTTGCAGATACAAATATAATTATTAATATTTTGTTCATTTGTTTTGGTTGAAATTTCTACCACATTTTATATGATTTCCATAATATCGTCTGATTCCCCAAAGCTCCGTTCAACAAGGACTTAAAACTTGTCCGGCCACTGACGAACGTGCAACACCCCACCAAGAGCTCAGCTTGGCGGGGTGTTTTGCGTTCGGGGTGATGCGTTTAAGTCCTATGATGTTATGGGCTAGGTGTTTTGTCGTTCTATTCGACTAAATACTTTCTCTTAAAGTAAAAGCCATGTCCTTCCTTTTTTTCAGTCACTTCCATTATTGCTCCATAAATATACCCAATACCTTTCTTCGTCGGTTTAAATGAACCATAATCCAAACTTGGAATACTGTTACGTTTCTCACATATAAAGGGTTTAAGTATTATATTATTGTGATTTGAATCTTCAATACGAGTCATAAATTTTACAGTTTTTCCATCGTCTCCACTAAAGTATCGTAACGGAATTGATAAAGAAAATCTGATAGAATCTCCGAGTTTTATTTTTTCAGTCTTATTTGTAAATTTGAATGAGCAATAATAACTACTATCTTGTACTAAAATGTCGTTATGGTAGTATAAGCAGCTATTAATATGATCTTCTTTTTTGTCAATATTAATCGTGTCTTGTTCCAAAAACTTAGCTGATTTCTCATAAAACATATTCTTGTAAACTAAGATACTTTCTACTCTTTTGATAATCTTTCCACGAGAGTCATAATCGATTGATAATCCATTGGGTTTACTCAAAGTAAAACGTGTTTGATTCTTTAGTTTTCCATTTAGATAGTATTCAAAACACTGTCCGTTTAGTTTTCCATTTGTAAAATTTCTAATTGTATGGATTTCCCCAGATTCATAGTATTTCTTATATATTCCATCAATTTTTCCTTTTTCTGTTGAATCATATTCACATTTTATTTTCCCGTTTTTAAAGTATTCAACCACATGATTGTTTCTTTTGCTACAACTAAAAATCGAAAGGATAAGTATGTAAAATAATATCTTCTTCATTATATTTTCGTTCTAATTTTCAGTTGGTTCTGAGTTGAGATTTTTTTTTACACTTGCCCATAACGTTGGGCTTGCGGAAGGCGGGCAATTTAATACCTGCGTCTTGTCCCACACGCCAAGATAAATAAAGAACTACAAACTTCAATGACGCACAGTCCAGCCCGCTTGCCGCAAGATATTGTTGTGGGCCGTTTAAGCATCCATACTGTAATAATTGTCCAAAAAGTCGCGAATCTCTGTCAGTGGGTCTAGGTCGTCCTTGAAGTCCGTTGCCTCATTCAAACTGTAAAACTCATAACCTCTCACTTTTGTCACACAATCGTACTCTCCGATTAGATTGTCAAGGAGCATTAAACAACCATAACCAATGTCGCCTCTGTTGTCTTCAGTCAACGTGTCGGAAAATATTTGAACGTATAAATTGTCGTCCTCTCTTACTGCACGAAACCATAGAGTCTTAGGATCGAGAATTATTCCTTTAACTGTTATAGTAACACTGTTTATTTTTTCTCTCGGAATTGGCTGGCGGAAAGCAACAAAGTCCCAGTTGTCAATTTTGGGAGCACCATTAACAATCTCTTTTACAATATCAAAATTGTCCTCTACTCCGTCAGCGGAGATAGTCATGATTATCTCGTCTCCATTTTTCTCAAACTCAACGGCAAGTCCAGTTTGTATTGTTCTTAATTCGATTAATATGCTGTCGATTAGGTCGTAGTCCCCGTCAGTAATCTTTCGCAGTGTCGATTGTTGTTTTGTAAACCAGTCCCAGAATTGTTTAATCATATTTCCTATGTCGTCCTTTTTTGGTTAGCACTAAACTGTCCTTTTAAATGGCCCACAACGTTGCGTGGCAAGGCCATTTGGGGAGTTAACCGCGACTATCTCGTCACACGCTAAAAACATACTAAATTAGTAAAAACATTCGAATCTGCATCATCCGCCCCAATTGGTTTTGCCACGTGTTACCTGCTGGGTTTTATTGTGTTCAATTTTTTTATCTCTTTCTTGATATTATCCAATCTTAAGTGTATTGAAGTCAAATCAATGTTTGGTTTATTTTTTATTGAATCAACAGTTTGATTTAATAAGGCTTGATTATCTAACAATGAATTAAACCTTATTATAAGTCTCTCATATTGCATTGAATCTAATACTATCGGCTTTTCAGAAGTTTGATTGGTTTGCCATATGCTAGTTGTAGACATAACGATACTTGCAGCTCCAATTACTATCGCTACACCAACAGCAAATCTACTAATTTTAATTCCTTTCTTTGCTTCAGCTAAATTGTCCTCTGATATTCCTAAACCTCTTCGAGCTTCAACTAAGTTTTCACTTGAAACCCTTATAGTTTCATTATGCCGTTGCTCTTCTTTTGATATAAAGTTATCATTAACAAGGTCTACAATTGCTTGGCTAATTACAATTGTTTTTGAGAAATATTCAATAATTAATTTACAAACATCTGCATCAGGAATCTGATGAGATATAGGTGGATTATTTGAAGAAATCCGAGAATGTCCATTTAAATTATTTCCTGATTCATTGAATAAAAAAACATATCCATTTTTCTCTAAATATTGAAGCAAGAAAATAGTTTTTACTATTACAATCGTAATTTCATTTACATCGTCAATTAGATTTCTAGCCTGTTGATTGTTTAAACCATAAATATTATAATCAAATCCAATTGTAACTGTATTTTGATTCCTATTTAGTTTAATCTCCTTATTTTCTAAGAACCCGTCAAGAAGTGAAATCCAATTTTGAAGAATTCCATTCTCATAATAGATTTTTAATTGACGTAATAAACCTTTTTCAAAATCATCAAATGTTCTCATATGCAGTTCGTTTTTTTAACCTTGCAGGTAACGCCAATATATAATCAACTCCAATTCCTGTATGAGCGATCAATTGCTTATATATCCGCCTTTGCGCTTGTGATTGTTGTTTGTATTAAGTTGTAATTCAGAACAATAAATAATTAGTGATATTAAAGTAATTGCTCTTACAGGATTTAACTCACCCCCGCGCCCGTCCTCTATTTGTCCCTGGTGTAATACTGTCCAAAGATAAATATTATTTATTAAGTTAAAGCCATATATCTATTTTATATTTAAACTATTTTCACGGCTAAGAACATAAAAAAATCAGCAGCCACGCATCCCACGCGTCGCTGCTGATAGACCTCACTCCTGCCCCTCTCCAAATGGAGAAAGGAGAATGTTGCGTAAATCAGAATTATTTTACCACCAACATTACCGCCGTGGTAAAGTTTTGAACGCCATCGGGTGTTACGGCAGCCACGCGGAAATAATAGATGGTAGCGGGAACAAGTCCTTCCACTTTATGGGTGGTGCGGGTGGTGGTGGTAAGGTCTTGCCATCCTTCATCGGTAAGGGGAAGCGTGCCTTTAGCCATCTGCCAAATGTAAGCGCCGGCCTTGGGGAACGACCTGGCCATCAGCATGGCTGTACCCGAAATAATGCCGTTTTCTACCACCAATTCGCTTTTCTGAATGGGCGTAGGCTGGGTGCTTACGTCAAAACCACTGCTCAACAAAATGCTTTCGTTTCCGTTGGCTTGCTGCTCTACATAAGATGCATAATAACGGAAAATGTTTTGCACGGCCAGCTCTGCCACATGCATATTGGCTACAGCCGTCCGATCGCCGCCCCGTGCCACGCCAGCATAGAGTTCCAGGGTATCTACCGCCGTACTGGCAGCGGGAAGCAGGGTTGTGGGTGACGGGAAGTTGGGATTTGCCGTCATTTTTGTAATCACATTACGATAAAAAGCAATTTGCTCAGAAACAGAGAACACAATAAAGTTTAATAAAATTTTTAATTTTCTCATGATTTTTTTTTTAAATGATTAATAATTAAAGAATTTGAAAAATTTAAAAAATAATAATAAATTATCTAAATGCTTCTTTTTAAAGTCCGGGGTTGATGTACTTTCCATCTGCCGGCTGCCCCGGTTGCAGGCTATGTTTCAAAAAGGTCCCTGTTTGCGGGCCTTCTGGTTAATTCATTGTTCTTTTTATAGGGCGCAAGCTTCTTTTTTATCGCCAAACGCCCTTTTGGTATCATTCGGCGCCCTTTTAGTAAGATAGGGCGCCCTATTAGTAAGATTCGGCGCTCTTTTAGTATGATAGGGCGCTCTTTTAGTATAATAGGGCGCCCTTTTAGTATGATAGGGCGCTCTTTTAGTAAGATAGGGCGCTCTATTGGTAACATTTGGCGCTCTTTTAGTATGATAGGGCGCCCTTTTAGTATGATAGGGCGCTCTTTTAGTAAGATAGGGCGCCCTATTGGTAACATTCGGCGCTCTTTTGGTAAGATAGGGCGCTCTTTTAGTATGATAGGGCGCTCTTTTAGTAAGATAGGGCGCCCTATTGGTAACATTCGGCGCTCTTTTGGTAAGATAAGGCGTACTATAATATTATTCGGCGCCCTATTGATATGATTTGGGGTTTATGGGTTAAGTATTGTCGATAAATTGTTGAAATAACGCGGGTTTTGGAGAGGTGAATGACAGAATCGGATGCCGATAGCTATCGGTACTGTCATCCTGGGCGGAAGACTGTCAACACAGTTAACGGAACAAAATGAAAGTGAAGCAGATTGGTGTGTAAGTTTCATAATTCGTTTGTAATAAGTTTTATTAACCCGATAAAAGAAAGATACAGCCGATATTTAAACTTTATTTTACCTTGTTTCAAATATCGGGACAAATATATATAATAGTTTTGATATAATATTAATTTTATTAATTTTATTTTTAAAATATATTTTTTTATTTTTATAACATCAATGATAGCCGCACTTTGCAGCAATAAATAAATTCCACCGCACAACTTGCAGCAGCTGATTTGCTCATCTACAGCCATTCACGCAACAAGAGCATGACCAATGCGGGCATGCTCTTGTTGTTTATTTATAATTCTACTTCTTTTCCGGCGGTTATATATACGCTATGACAGAGACCACTTTCCGGTTAGCATTATTTGTACATTTAATTAAGTGAAGCTATATACGATGGGACGCAGGGGGGTTATATATATCCGGCGAGACGGGGGTCGGTCTGTTTACTCATTATTCGAATTTCTTATTCAGTCTATCTAGCTCATCCACTATTTCAGTTAATTTCAGAATCTTCTTCTGTCTTGGTAATGCTGGATGTATCCAAAAGCGTGATTTATCTTGTAATTGTGATGCTAATTCAGGATTTACCAATCTTGTTCTGTATGCAGCCTCATTCCATAAGTCAGACAATTCTTGATTTGGTACATATGTTCCGTTGTTATTCTTCAGATAATCAAAAGTTCTAGTCCAAGCAGCATATATTGCATTTATCGCTTCATTTACCCTTTCTCTTTGTTTATCGGAATAGGTAGATAATTTGTCCAGAATCCACCCGAGTAATTTTAAGTCTGATACTATATTCATTCTATTTCAGTTTGATATATTTCTAAATCTTCTGCCACTAAACTTTATTAGTCCAAGTTTGTAAATTTGCACACATTGGATAGTTCAAGTCTGAGCGAAGCAGAGGCTTGGACTGAAAACCAAAGCAGTTTGTAAATAAATATTAATTAGCACGGTTCAATATCAATATTTCCTTTTCCACCTGTAAAATCAACGGCACTGCTATATGTGTAATGTTCCGGCTGATCAACAAATTCGATGGGACGTAGACCACCCGACAATTAGCACTATTTGTACTTTTAATTAAGTGAAGGTATATCCGATGGGACGGGAGCATCAAACATTGTCAACATTAATAATTTTCATATAATAATTGAAAATAATTAGCCTTACCACATGAAACACTTTCTTCCCAATCGCTTTTGTCCCATATTTCTAATCTTGAATTAGCTAAAACCTTAATTATACATTGATTTGGTTTCATCTTTAGAATCAATTTATCTATCACATCCTTATTCGTAATTATTTCTTCACTATCTACCAAACCTAATTTATTTGCAGAATAATATACTGTATCTTTATTTTCTTTTGATAAAGATTCTTTTTTATAAAGATAATTACGAATGGCTTTAATATCGCTGGTCATGCCCCACCAGCGAATAATAAATATCAAACTAATGAAAATTAAAATAATTGAAACGAACAATGTAATTCCTGAATCTACCATTTTTGAGTTAATTAAAAGTTTTTAATTTTATTATATCCGCTGGGAAGGGGTATAGTGACCCACCCGACCATTAGTACTATTTGTACATTTAATTAAGTGAACCTATATCCGATTGGACGGAGTCTATGTATAATAACATTCTTTTCGTTATTCATTCTTTTCGTTATTTTTGTCAATTACAAATAGAGATGCGACATATGCAGTAAAAGTTCCAAAAAGTCCAACTCCAGCTGTCATTAATATTGCAGCAATTATCCGTCCTTCTGTCGTTACTGGAAATTTATCACCGTAACCAACAGTTGTAATTGTAACGTATGCCCACCAAATCGCATCTTCGGCACTTCTAATGTTACTATTTGGGGCATTCTCGACTTGTAGTATAGCAACGGCTGAAAAGATAACAAGTAAAATTGCAATTATAGAGACCGAAGTTAAAGCTCCTTGCGCTTTGTTTTTAAAAATGTGATTTACAAATTGTTTAGTAGAACGAAACGCCCGAATGACCCGAATTAATCTTATAAGTCGTAATACTCGACCGGCTCTTAAAAAGTTCACCATTGGAATGCTTGAAACTAAGTCAATCCAACCCCACCGCATAAATTTCAATTTATTTTCTGCCTTATAGAATCTAACACTAAATTCAATAAAGAAAAATACGCAAATTACAATGTCAATATAATTTAAGAGCGTTGAAGTTTCGGGTGAAAGTTTAAATAATGTATCAACAACCAATGCAACCAGAACATATATTGTTAATATAATAACGACTAAATTTAAAGCTCCAAGATTATTTTCATTGATTTCATTTTGAGGTTGTTTCATATTCTTTTTTATAAACCTTATTCTCGCTTTTATTATAATGATATCTTCCAACTCGAGTACTTGTTAGAATTGATCGTCCACTAGTAGTATATCCTGTTGGTTTTACAGGTTCCTGGGTTATTGTTTCCGAACTATTATTTGAAGAATTTTGATTTTCGTGAAAATAACAATAATATCTGCTGGTACGGGGAAAATTAATGGTAGTATGAATTTTGTAGATATCATTTTATACAAAAAAAATAGTACAAATTAATTACCTCCATGCTGCCAACATTTACCATTTGAGCTTTTAGTCATTCGTTTACACTGTGAACCAGCTTTTGTTGTTGCAGAGCATTGCACAGATTGCGAAGATCGGTTTGTCGATGAATTGTAATTTTCAATTTCTTTTTTTTGTGTTTGTGGTGCAGTAGAAAAAGGTTTACATACACTACAAGCCTCATATCCTTTTTCCTTTGCATCGGTTAAACTAATTGAATACGAACTAATATGTAAATATCTGCAATTCTCAGTATGATATTTTTTTCCAGTTTTTGTAACATAAACTGTCTGGGAAAACACATTGCCCATTAGCAATGAGAAAATTAATGTCAGAAATAGTAATTTTTTTTTCATTTGTTTTTGTTTTAAATTGTTATTATAATTTGATTGATAATGCAGGGTAGATTTCTCCCGAACCGCCGGATTTATAAAATTTAAATGTACAGTTACAGGCGCTTAGCCCCCCCCGTCCCTGCGGATATATAAAACGTTATTAGATGTACGAATGTTGCTGTTTGTTGTTGGAACCACCGAAAGCTATCGGGATGTAATCCGATAGAATATTCGAATTATAATAATGATACAGCTTACACTATAAATCTGTTTACTTCACAAAATACTATTCTTCTGTTATTTGAGTCTTGATATACATTTGAGTTTCATTTTTGCTGTGTAAAAGTAACATTTATTTTATATTTTAAAGAACGGATTACAAATCCTAAGATTACAAAGCACTATTTGTTCATCTAATCAAGTTTGGTTATATCCGATGGGACGGGTATTGAATTTATCTATTTAATTTACTAAGAAATGTTGTTTAAAAGATCAATTTTGTTCGTAATATAATCGATTTTTATATCATTTCCACTAAAATTGTTGAAATGAATTAAAAATCGAAGAAGCAGATTCTCATCCATCTGTCCATTTATTTTAGTAGTAAATGTAAGATTTTTGCTTTCCCCTTCAGTAGTATACAAAACAGGTTTTAATAAATATGGATTACTTATATAATTATTATAAAACATAATCAAGTATGCTTCGCCGTTACAAAATAGTCTTATATGCTCATCGGCTTGACTTGTTAAATATTCAACAGCGAAAATTTTTTCAAATTCATCTACCAATTCTTGTATTGTCAGTTTTTTATTTTTAATGTTATTATATAAATTTAATTTAAAGTTTTTTATATGTAGCAACATGAAAAATAATGTTGGAAAGAGAAATTGATTGTTTGGTATAGATCTAAGAATAAGTCTAGCTTGTGCATAAAGCTTTTCTTGCTGTCTTAATGTGTATTTTTGATTTTCAAATAGTTTTATAGTAAAAGAAATGAACGTACTTCCATCTTCTCTTAATTCACTATATTTATTTCTTTCTTCGGAATGAAAATATTCATTAAATTCATAATATTCAAACAAATATTTACAAAAATCATTTGCGTTGGGGTCTGGTAATTTATATTCGATATCAATAAACCTTCGTAGATATTCTTCAGTATTAATGTTGTTACTTCCATAATATCCTTGTATAGAGTTACCTAATTGGATTTTATCAATGGATAAAACAAATATAATTCCTTTAACAGAGAAAAAATGTTTTACTTTCTCAAGAACTTCAACTGCATAATCGGGGCGACAGCGATCTAACTCGTCAATAATAAAAATAACAGGTTTATTGTCGTTATTTGCTTCTATGTATTTTTCTAATTCGTGTTTGAAGTCAATCAAACCTTGTTTTTTATTTACATATTCTTCAACTTCCTTCTCCAAAATTTCAGTTGCTGCATTTATTGAATTTTCTAAAACATCTAAAGTAATATTTGAATCCATATATTTTGAGATAACTCCTTTTGCAAGTGCAGGTAATATGTTTTTTGTAATAACAACTCCCTTTTTCAATAGAGATTTATACGTATCGGTTTTGTCATTAACAAGTTTTTTTAATTCACCTAACAAAGCAGTTAATGGTTCGTTTTCTAAATCGTTCTCCCAAGCATTAAAATAAATGGTTTTGTATTTCGCTTTTTCTAAACTTGCTTGCCACATTCTAACAAAAGTAGTTTTGCCTGTTCCCCATTCACCATTTAAAGCCAATACAAAACCATCAGCATAGTTCTGTACAATTGTTGTCAAAACATTAGCATATTTTTGTCTACCAAGTTTGCAATTAAGAAAAGGATTTTCTTTGTCTGGCAGTAATTCTTTATGTTTAATTTCCATTTCAATTTATTTATTCGTTGGCTTTTATACTATTCTGACTTACCCTGTCCCTGCGAATATATCTAAAATTAATTAAATGTACGAAAATCCCACCCGACAATTAGCACTATTTGTACTTTTAATTAAGTGAAGCTATATCCGATGGGACGGGCTTTTCAAAAGGGCAAATCTATACTCTCATTTTTTAGAACTTCAACAGTGGGGGGAAACTTCTTTTTGTAAAATGAATTCAAAAATAAACCGACAGTTGCAACGCTATTAACAACAAAATAAGTATAAATGGAATCTTCTACAATATAATCATCGTTGGTTTTTCCGTGCAGGCTAGTTTTTTCACTTCTTAATTTCTCAATCCCCTGACTAACGGCCAATAATGAGCTCCCTATCGTTTTAATTTCAGATGGAACATCTGAACCCGGATACAGTTGGAATTCTTTCAATAAATCAGAGGTTAAATCATATAAGGTTTTACCGTCTTTCGGTTTTGTTTGTATTCTTTTATCTTTAAATATTTCTTTAATAATACTTTCAAGTGCAGAATTAACAAGACCAATTGCAATATCAGGATGAGTTTCTATTTGTCTAAAAGCTTTTTCAAAAGTTAAACTGGCTGTTACATATTCTGATTTAATTGCATTTCGGAAAATCGGAATTGATGAAATAAAATCAGGAGTATCAACACCCAATTCAATAGCTATTTTTAATAGTGTTTCTCCGTCTATTCCATGTAAAGTATTTTCTAAATCAATAGTTTGATTTGCTTTTCTACTGATATAGAAATTTTGATCATTATCATAAGCACCATATGAAATATGCCATTTTTCAATATAATGTTCAACATCAACATATGATTTATATTCTGCCCAAATTGCATCGGCTACTTCTTTAACCAGTTTCATTTGGTATTTTGGCGAAATTATGTCGTTCATTTATTCTTGTTTTAATTGTTTATCATCTCTTATTTGCGCAAGTTTAATAAGTGCCATACACTGAATAGTTCAAGCTTGAGCGAAGCGGTAGCTTGGACTGAAAACCAAAGCAGTTTGTAACTGATTTCTATTTTTTTTTGTAATACAACAGTTAAAAACTGAACTAATTAGGAGCACAAGTTACCGCTTCGCTTAAACTTGCGCTTGACACAGCCTACAAATTAATTAGCTTGGACGAAATAAGGGGTTATATCCGCAGGGTCTGGGATGCGCTTAATTCCTATGATGTTAGCATTATTTTTTTCGACTTAGTTTTAAATAATCCCACACTTTTGTATTCATTCTACCATAATAATTAGTCGTACTAACCTCAATAATAAATATACTTTTATCATTATTTCCGACCGTTAATTTCTCATATATTTCTTTTGAACTCAATGTTGATTCTACTAACCAATTATCATCGAAGTATTTAATCCATGTTCCGATAGATTTCACATTGTTTTCAAAGGCTATGTTTTCAGAAATTCTGTATTGAATAAGATATACTTTTTTCATAGTTATGCCTTTTTTGTAATTTGATATTGTTGTTTAAACTCTGTTAGTCTTGTTTTCCAAACGCCATTCCACTCTATTTCAACCGTAAAGCTTGTCGGTCTATGATTCTGGGCATAAAAACTGAATTTAGCGACCCACTTTCCTTTTGCTTTGTCCTTAGAGTTACTAATTTCTCCAATTGATAAGACTGGTGGTTTATTTACTTTCTCAGATTCAGGTGTGGAAATCTTTTCAGGTGCTGTTATTTCTACAATTTTAATTAGTTTTTTGCCACCTGGTGGTATAATAATAATGCTAGATTCAGTTCCATTCCACTTTAACGCTGCACCTGAGGTTTCTATATTTTGAATTATTGTAGTGTCCTTAGGTATGAATTCTAATTTATCTAGATATATTTCAGCGTTTATAGCAGGTAGATTTCCTGTATTTCTCACTTCCATTCTAGAAATATATCTGTTTGCAATTGGAGTGTCACTTACTATTTCAGATTCAAGTGAAGAATTCAAATCCTCAATTGTGATTTCCTCAGGAACCTCAAATAATATTATAGGTCTTTTCCAAATTTCCCTTAAATCGTCCTTAAATAAAGCTACGAGAACAGCCGTAAATGTTATTATGGCTGAAATAATAGAGATTAAAAGTCGATAGTATTCTGCTTTACTTAGAATTTCATCTGTAAAGCTTGGTTTAAGAAAATCTAAGGGAAGATAGTTCCCAATGGCATAGCCTAATACGCCAGCCATTAATAAAAGTGCAATTTTTAATAGTTTGTTCATTCTGTTTTAGATTTAATTCATATTTGGTCTGTTCTTTTTTATATTTCTGTCAGTTTTGCCATTTTCATATACTCTAAATCCAAATCTACTTTAAAATATTTTAGTGAGTCGAAATGTGTAGTGTTATGTTTTATCAGTTCAATATCTTCGGTGTTTGAGTTTTTCCCAAAATATATAGCTGTTAGTTCACCTAAAAAAGGTTTCTCTTTTCCATCAATATCTAATTCGTCGCAAAAAACATAAGTTCTTAATTCTTCTTCATAACCCCAATTTTCAAATTTAGTCCACAAAAATTTGCCATTTGTAGAAATATTTAAGTCTAAATGTCCTGTTTTTGTAGTTTTTACTTCATCCAGCAATGTCGTCGTGTTACTATAATCAACTTTAAGCAATTGTCCTTTTAATATTTCTTCTTCTATTTCAAATTCTAAACATAAGCCTTTATGATTATTTGCATAATGTGACCACATCAATATCTCATTCATGTTTCTTGAGAAACAGCAGGTTGCTAATGTAAAAATAAAATCCTTATAAATTCTTGTATTCGTGTTGTCAATAAAGAAACATTCAAATGGGTCGTTTAATAAATGGAGTTTGCTGTACCAATTTGTTTTCTTTCTGAGCGAATTTAATAAGTTGAGATTTATACTTTGATATTTAAATACTTTCATGTTGTTTTCGTCTAGAATATAAGGTTGACTTATTTTTTTATAATTACTGCTAACATCTGTGTATACAACATTCAATTATTGTAGGTGACACTCATGTCGGATATATCCTCCTAATTTGTGATTTTACATTGTTATCTCGGACATATAAAATTTTATTAGATGTAATCTGCTAATCAATTCAATTTATACAATCCCCAATCCTGTACTCACCCCCATTTTGCCTTGGTTCCAAATCCGCGCCAAAGGTAAATATTTTTTATTATGTTAAAGCCTGTTTTCTATTCTAAATTTAATTTATTTGCAAGGGATAGAACCAAAAAGCCCCCGGAGGGAACGAAGGTTCCTTTCAGGGGCTATAGATAGTGCAGATAAAGCGGGGTAAACCGTTTTCAGAGCGGGTGCGTGGAGAGTTTATTCTTTTAAAATAAGCTGAATGGCATCCATGCGTACGCGGGCATCGCGGATCAGGGCATCCAGGGTGATTTGTTCCTGAAGGGCGGTGTTGATTTCCTCGGGCCGGATGTTGTTGTTCTTTTTCTGTAAGTTCCGGAGCCGGTCAATTTCATGGTTCAGGGTGAGGTTCATGCGTTGCAACCCGTCGGCTCTTTTTAGGGCGCTTTGTTGTTCGGCTATACCGGTGGCAAGGGCTATCATGCGGGGCAGGATGGTATCCATCAGGGTTTCGTTATCGAGCAACTGATCCATGGAGGCGCGGGTGATGTTTTGGTCCAGCATTTCGGCGGGATAGTTGGCGGTGACTTCTTTGCCGGTATGATCCACCACTATGCGCAGGGGGGTATGGGGCAGGAAGCGGTCTATGTCTATGCTTCCGGGGCCGGATGTTTCGAGCACAAAAAGCAACTCAAGCAGGATGCCGGTGTTACGGGTACCGCGCAGCACTCCAAAGCTGGCGCTTCCGGTACCTGAACTTAACACCAGGTCTATGGCGCCGGTAACCATGGGATGATCCCAACTCAGAAAGCTGATATCATCACGGCTCAGGGCGCGCTTCCGGTCGAAGGTAACGGATATGCCTTCGCGTGGAACGGAAGGAAAGGCTTCGGCGATTTCGGAGCCGGGTTGCAAAAAGTAGGTTCGGGGTGCCAGGTCTTCCATCTCTACCTCGAAATGGGCGAAGACATCGGTCAAATAGTTTTCGAGGCTCGCATCGCCGTCCTCTGCCTGAATTTGTTCCACGAGCTTGTTGGCTACTTTGGGGCGGAAGGAATTCATCTCCAGCAAGCGGTCCCGTCCGTTGGCAAGTTTGGTTTGAAGTGTTGTCCGAAAAAGGGAAGTTTCGGCTATCAGTGCATCCAGTTCGGGGCTGTCGTCGGCCAAGGCATGAGAATGGATAAGGGTTAGCAGCCGGTCGCTAAACAGTTTAGAATATTCATTGCCGCCCTCCAGGTTTTCTTCGAAGGCATTCAACCCTTCGTGGAACCACCTGACGAGCATCTGCTGCGGGCTGTGGATGAGGTAAGGGACGTAAATGTGTATATCTTCCGTTTGACCTATTCGGTCCAGCCGGCCGATGCGTTGCTCCAGCAATTCGGGGTGCAGGGGCAGGTCAAAGAGCACGAGCTGATGGGCGAACTGGAAGTTCCGTCCTTCGCTGCCGATTTCGGAACAGAGGAGGAGCTGGGCACCCTCGTCTTCGGAGAACCAGGCGGCGTTTCGGTCGCGTTGCACGATGGTGAGGTCTTCGTGAAAAACGCCGACTTTCAGACGCTTCTCCAATACCTTTTCCAGGGCCAGCACCTTTTCCGTACTCTTGCAGATAAGCAGTACCTTGGCGGGACAGAGTTCCTGCAGGAGGGTTAAAAGCCATTGCACGCGGGGGTCTTCCGTAAAGTTATAGGATAGACGGGTTGGTGTTTCTCCCGATTCTGTATCGTGAGTAAACTCTTTGGTCAGACGCTGAATGAGCTTGGGGTCGTCGGTTGCCGCCAGGGGAACGAGATAGGCCTTGCGGGTGGGGAATCCGCTCATGGCCGAACGGGTATTGCGGAAGAGCACCCTCCCCGGGCCGTGCTGATCGAGTAAATCTTCTATGAGTTTATCCTTCGCCACATCGCCTCCACGGGCCAGGGATAGCATCCTTTCGGCGGAAAAAATAGTGGTCAGTAATTTGGTTTCACGGGCAAGCAGAGTTTTGCCCACGTAGAGTTTCTCCACTATATTGGCAACGGCTGAATGGTCGGACGATTCCTGTGTGAAATCTTCGTAGTTGGCGTAGCGGTTGGGGTCGAGCAAGCGCAGCCGGGCAAAATGGCTTTCCACGCCGAGTTGTTCGGGGGTGGCGGTGAGGAGGAGCAAGCCTTTGGCCACGCGGCTCAATTGTTCCACCACCTGATATTCGGGGCTGACCCGATTGATGGACCATTCCAGGTGATGGGCTTCGTCTACCACCAGCATATCCCAGCTGGAAGCTATGGCTTGCTGCGCACGCTTGGTGGAACCGGCCAGAAACTCGGTGCTGCAGAGAATCAGTTGATTGTCGAGAAAGGGATTGTCATCGGGTGCGCCTTCGTCCAGCGAGGCACAGCGTTCTTCATCAAAAATATTAAACCAGAGGTTAAAGCGGCGCAGCATTTCTACAAACCATTGGTGCACCAGGGATTCGGGAACGAGAATGATGACCCTGGAAATTCGTCCGCTCAAGAGCAGTCGATGGAGGATAAGGCAGGCTTCGATGGTTTTCCCGAGTCCCACCTGATCGGAAAGCAACACGCGGGGGGCATAGCGTGAACTGACCTCGTGGGCTATGTAAAGCTGGTGAGGGATAAGGTCTATTCGTCCACCCACGAATCCGTTGACGGCCGATAACCTGCGCCGGTAATCGAGCTGCAGGGTTTCGCGTCGCAGGGTAAAGGCTTCGGGAGCGTCCACGTCACCCGTGAAGAGGCGGTCGTCCACATCGTGACGCACGGTTACATCGCCGAGGTCCGCTTCCGACAGTTTGCGGTCCTTGCCGTAATACATGTAGAGCTCACCCTCCATTTCCACTTGCCTGACGAGCAGGGTCCGGCTTTGGGTATCCACGATGGTATCGCCGGGTTTAAAAACTACCCGACGCAGGGGTGCACTTTCCAGGGCGTAGCGTCGTGTTTTATCGGATAAGGGGAAATGGATCTGTACCTGTCGGCTGCCGGCTTCGGTGAGGATGCCTACGCCCAGCTCGGGCTCGCCTTTGCTGGTATATCTTTGATTTGGGAAAAAGTCTTCCATGGGGTGTTTTGTTTGTTTTAAAAATGTTTGTTAAGTACCGAATAACAAAAGAGATAAATTGGAGCTATTTCTATTTTGCTTAAAGAAAGACTAACCACAATGGGCACAATAGGACACAATAGAAAAATATATCTCTGAATAGTTCAAGCTATTTCTGTTTTGCTGGATAAAAGATGAACCACAATAGGACACAATAGAAAAAATATCTGTTTATTGATGCGTTTTAAAGCTTAAAATACCGTTATGTATTTTCTTTTGTGTCCTCTTTTGTTTTATTTTTTGTGTCCTATTGTGCCTATTGTGGTTTTATTTGTTTTATTTTTTGTGTCCTATTGTGTCTATTGTGGTTTTATTTGTTTTATTTTTTGTGTCCTATTGTGCCTATTGTGGTTTTTTTTATTGTGCTCCCGATTAATTGGAGCTATTTCTATTTTGCTGGATAAAAGATGAACCACAATGGGCACAATAGGACACAATAGAAAAATATATCTGTTTATTGATGAGTTTTAAAGCTTAAAATAAGGTTAGAAATTTTCTATTGTGTACTTTTTTGTTTTATTTTTTGTGTCCTATTGTGCCTATTGTGGTTTTATTTGTTTTATTTTTTGTGTCCTATTGTGTCTATTGTGGTTTTATTTGTTTTATTTTTTGTGTCCTATTGTGCCTATTGTGGTTTTATTTGTTGTGCTCCCGATTAATTGGAGCTATTTCTATTTTGCTGGATAAAAGATGAACCACAATAGGACACAATAGAAAAATATATCTCTGAATAGTTCAAGCTATTTCTGTTTTGCTGGATAAAAGATGAACCACAATGGGCACAATAGGACACAATAGAAAAATATATCTGTTTATTGATGAGTTTTAAAGCTTAAAATAAGGTTAGAAATTTTCTATTGTGTACTTTTTTGTTTTATTTTTTGTGTCCTATTGTGTCTATTGTGGTTTTATTTTTTTTTGTGTCCTATTGTGGTTTTATTTAGCAGAACCTAAAAAGCAAAATTACAACTCTTCAGCGTGCCAGCCAAACGATTGATGTTTTTTTACGGGTATTTACCTGTTTAGGGTTAATTAATGGAACAAAGGGAGGAGGTGCTGTTTGCAAACAAAGGTATTTGTGTTTATCGTTGAAAAACGTTGAATCATTTATTGTATCAATTCGGTGATTAGTTCCACATTTTTAATTTCAATTGACTCGAATAATTTTCTTTCAAATTCGGCAAAATCAAGTTTATCTTTGCTATATTTGATTTTCCCATTCTCCAGATAATGGATATAGTCGCATAAATTAGTCAGGGTTTCAATAATGTGCGAAGTGATGATAATTGTCTTTCCTCTGTCTTTCAACCGTAATAAGATAGAACGAATAATTCTACAGGTTTCAATGTCCAAGCCATTAAAGGGTTCGTCTAAAATCATGATTGATTTGTCCTGTTTTAGCACGCCAAGTAAAGCCAGTTTCTTTTTCATTCCGGTAGAATAATCGTCAATTATATGGTCGAGGGGCAATGAAAATAATCCATTCCATTTATCCAGATCAAACTGCGGATTTTTAAATAAACCAAGGTATTCTCTGGCTGTGATAATTGAATAGAAGAAATTCTCGGTTACTAAATAAGATATATCTTTCTTACTGACAGTACTACCATCAGAGCTTATTTCTCCCGAAGTCTTTTTTGTCAGTCCGTATATTGAATTTAGAAGTGTTGTTTTTCCGGCTCCGTTTAGACCCACAATACCGTGAATATTGTTTCTAAGCAGTGATAAATTTAGCGAATCAATAACATTTGATTTGCTGTTGTATGAGATGGTCAGGTCTTTAATTGAAATCATTCAAATATATTTTTAAATTTTCACGTGATTTAAAATAAAATCGTACGGATAGTGCCCAAACGACAGGCAAAAATACGGGAATAATTCCTCCCAATGCTCCTATTGTTCCAAATACTACAGCAGCCTGGGATTTACTATTGGGTTCGTAGAATGCATATTTGGTAAGTATGAAATAGGTATGAACTGATATAAGAATAAAGTATTCAACCAGGGGTATATACCATAATTCGGAATGGAAAATCATAAATGCTGCAATCAGGGGCAGACTAATAACTGAATAAAGCAATAGTTGCATTTTAATTTTTCGAAGCAGAAATTGATTGGGATTCTTTTCGTATAAAATGATCATTTGAAAGGATTCTCCAGTTTCATAAAAGCTAAAAGGAATTATGCCAAGAATAAAGATCACTATAGGTACGCTTCCCGTCAGGAATGAGGTGAAAAAGCCAATAAGCCAAACAGGAATAAGAATAAAAAAGGTTTGTCTTACGCCTGCTTTCCATTCAAAACATTCAGCCGGTATCATAGCTTGCAATTTTGTATTCAAGCTCCTTTGCTTTATCTTAATATCCAACTGAATGATCAGGCAGAAAGCTGCCGCTAAGAGTAGCAAAGGAATCCATTGTAAATGAATGGCTAAGAAAATGATTGGAATAGAAAAAAGCGCTACATATTCAGCCAGATAAACTCGTTTGTATTTTTCAAAATTTGTTTTTAAGAATACTTTATCTTTTCTTTTTGTCTGTATCCACAGAGTCAAAAAAGAAATGGCTCCAACAACATACAGAGCATTAGTTTGGTTCCCTGTAAGCACATACACGAAAATCATTAAATATCCGAATAGCAAGACAAGGAAGATTACACGAAATATTCCAATCCCCTTAAGTCCACGTAAGAGCTGTTTTGATCTTATTTTAATAAAAGCTTCTATCATTCTGATTTTTCTTTTGCATGCCGGTTAAGGACGGAGGCTATGAGTTTTAAGTTTTTCTGTAAGTATTACTAAAAAACATCTCTAAAATTAACTGCATTTCTGAAACGATAAAGCAAAATTACAACTCTTCTGCGTGCCAGCCAAACAGTTGATGTCTTTTTTAGGAGTATTTACTTTTTAAGGTTAACAAATGGAATAAAGGTAAGAGGTGCTGCCTGTAAACAGAGCTATTTGTATTTATCGTTTAAAAACGTAAAACCTTCATTGCCGTTCCGATGCATCGGAACGGATAACAATCAAAATCATTATTGGCTTTAGCCAAATGGCTTTTAAAAATTTGGCTAAAGCCTTGATATAATAAATCATTTAATCCGTCCCATAAATGGGACGGCAATGAACAAGGTTTAAATAGAGCCGGAGGAATAATAAACTTCTGTTCAATATCAAAGAGGATAGTAAATATCCAAAAATTATTCCGCATTTTTCATTGCCGTTCCGATGCATCGGATCGGAGAAGAATTTTGTGAATTAAGAGGCTTTAGCCAAAATCAAATTGTCAAAAAGGAAAAGCTTATATAGTAGGAAACAATAGAATTCAGGGGCTTCCTAACGAAAACCATCAAAACATCCTTAAATGGAAGGATCTGGCATTTATTTTGTTGTTTTTTTAATTTCAAAAAGGCTTAAATTCTCGATGATTAAACTTTAAAATCAATGATTATGAAACGCTTGAATGATTATCTCAAAGACGGTGCATCGTTGATTTCTCTTTCAAAGCTGGCTTTCATATGTACTGTTTTGTTTGCTTTGGAAGTTTCATTACCCTCAACGCTGGATGCACAAAGACGCAGTGGCGGACGTGAAGTTCGAACTCATACGGGTAGTCGCGACGGGCATAGCAGGATGCATTACGGTAATATCCATCACGGTAATTTCAGAAACCGGACATATGTTGGTTACAACTGGTACAGGGGATATCCTCATTGGCGGTATTACAGTTTCCCTTTTTGGGGAGCCTATTATTGGGGAATTCCTGCTTACAGCTGGCGGTTTACAATTAACAGCTACGATTACCTTTACGACGATGGCATCTATTACCGGTACGAGAAAAATAAATACCGGGTAGTGCCTGCACCTGTAGGATACAAAGTAAAAAAACTTCCGAAGGGCGCACAAGAATTCTCGCTGGATGGTGTGACTTATTATTATTTCTATGGTTCGTACTATACCCCCGAAGATGGAAAGTACTTAGTAGTGGAAGCTCCGATAGGTGCGTTGGTAGAAAGTATTCCCGATGGGTATGATAAGGTGGTAATTGATGGACAAAGCTACTTTTCATTACATGGTGTGCAATACAAAGCCGAGATTCGTGACAACGAAGTATGGTATCGGGTAATAAAAAATAATGACAAGACTGTACCTTCCGCCGATGAGACTGAACCTTACGCCCCGTACGATGATGAGGATATGGCGAAATAGGAACTTTGCCTGAAAAGAAAACCCTGGATTTAGAAATGAATTCAGGGCTTTCTTTTTCTCGTTTAGTCAACTCTGAAAACCATGGAATGCCACAAAGTAATCAATTTCTTTCTTCTGATTTATCTGTCAACAAAGGCAGGAGCTACTGACTGCAAACTAAGTTATTTGGAAGGGAATGAATTTTTGTATTTATGGTTCAACGTTGTTTGTAAACACTAAATAAAACGGTTCTATAACGTTTCAGGTGGGTAATATGAAATATGAACTTTTAAAATTATATTATTTACGACTTAAAGAAGCTATAGTTTGACAATATACAATAAATTTAATAAAATAAAAATTGAACGCGGATTTACACATATCAGGCGGATAAAATCCGACACGTCGGAATGATTTTCGAAGAGAATCTATTGAATATGTGATTATCGATAGACAAATCTATGACAAAAACACATATGGAATATTCCAGAATAGTTTAAAATAATCTATTTTTTTGAAAATCATTCCAATTTATTGGAATTAAGATCCGTTTTTTATCCGCTAAACCCGCGTAAATCCGCGTTCAATTTTTTATTTTTTTTTATTTCGTTATCATAGGCAACCCACCCCAAACGTTATAGAGCCAATAAAACTGATGTTTAAAAATGTCATAGCTGCTTAATCATTTATACATATCTATGAGATATTAAAACACTTATTTTGCTTTCTTAATTATAAACATTGAAAGTATGAAGAAGAATATAGTAAAATTTCTCGCTTTTGCGTTATGTCTTTTATCGATAAGTAGTTGTGAAAACGAAGCAAAAGTAAACACGGTACCCGAAACAGTGAAGTTTATGGTCATTTCCGATATCCATTATTTCGATCCATCGCTGTTTAGCCTTCCGGCAAATGCCTATTTTCAGGCTTACCTTACTGCCGATCGGAAATTAATCGTTGAAAGCAGTGCTATCCTTAAAAATGTGTTGGCAACAGTAATGACTGAAAAACCTGACTTTTTATTAATCACAGGTGACCTTACAAAAGATGGGGAGAAAATTGATCACCAGGCAGTAGCAGCCATGTTTAAAACCTTATCCGACAACGGAATTAAAGTACTGGTTATCCCCGGTAATCATGATGTAAACAATCCGGATGCATACAGCTACACCGGTACCACGCGAACAGCCGTTCCAAATGTAAACGCTGCTGAGTTTGCCACTATCTATGCCAACTGCGGTTATGGCGATGCTGTGGAACGTGATCCGGGTTCGTTGAGCTATGTTTCGGAACCGGTAAACGGCGTATGGGTGCTGGGTATGGATGCTTGTCATTACACCCCTGTCAGCGAAACCGCCGGAAGTCTTTCGGCTACCACGCTCGCCTGGGTAAAAACGATGATTACAAAAGCTAAATCACAAAATAAAGTGCTGATCTCGATGATGCATCACGGTATGGTGGAACACTTCGCCGGTCAAAGTAGTATGTTTTCCGAATATGTTATTGCCGACTGGAAGAATGTATCGGGTGTATTGGCCGATTCAGGGATGAATGTTGTTTTTACCGGTCACTTTCATGCTCAGGACATCGCCAAAGGAGCCGGTAACAAAGGATCTATTTACGATATAGAAACAGGTAGTACAGTTACTTCGCCCTGTCCATACCGCGTAGCCACACTGAACACGGTTAATAAAACATTGAAAATAAGTTCAGGGAAAATTGACGGAGTCACTTACAGCACCATCCCGACTGGTACCAGTTTTCAGACTTATGCAAAAGATTACTTAACTACAGGAATGAAAACGATTAGCTACTATATGCTTACAAGTGCTCCCTATAATATTCCGGCAAGTGCTGTAACCGGCTACAAACTTGACGATATATTTACAAATTCATTTGTAGCTCATTATGCGGGTGATGAAACTGCCAGTGCTGCCGACAATGCAAATATTCAAACTGTGATTCAATTGGATCAAACCTTGGGAGGTGCTATTCAGAGCGTTTGGACTGATCCGGCTCCGCAGGATAATAATATTACCATAAATCTTAAAATGGGGACGGTAAATTAGAACTTACATAAAGCTGCAGCTTAGGCTGTTGAAAAGCAACAAGGTTGAATCTGCATTTTTGTTCGTAAAAACCTTTAGCTATACTTTAGTTTCCTGTCTGGCGAAAGATCTCAAACCGGTAATTCGTTTCACCCCAACTGATAAAGATGCAAAGGCGAAACAGGAACAGATGCCTGAAAAGAAAGCCTTGAATTTAGAAATAAATTCAAGGCTTTCTTTTTTATCGTAAAATTTTTCTTAAATATTCATATTCATAGCCTTACGAACTTCGCTTAAAGTTTCAATAGCAGTTTGTCTGGCTACTTTGATTCCGTCCTGCAATATACTCCTGACATAGGATTCGTCCTTTTCCAGTTGAATGCGTTTTTCTCTTATTTCTTTAAAATAACTGTTTAGCGCATCGGCTGTTACTTGTTTTAATTTACCGGAACCAAGCTCTCCAATCTCGCTGGCAATTTGTTCCGGACTGACTCCCGTACAAAGAGAGGATAGCCTGAGTAAATTTGAAACCTCTGGTCTGTTGACAGGGTCAAATGAAATATGTCTTTCAGAATCCGTTTTGGCTGATTTAATCAATTTAGATGTTTCATCTTCAGTTGATTTTATCATTATGCTATTATTTCGGCTCTTACTCATTTTCTGATTACCATCCAGTCCCAGAATCAGGGGTGATTCACTTAATAGTCCTATAGGCTCAGGAAATAAATCGGTATTAAACTTTGTATTAAACCTTTTGGCAATAGTACGTGTCAATTCTATATGTGGCAATTGGTCTTTTCCAACAGGTACCACATTACTTTTACAAAAGAGTATATCTGCTGCCTGATGCACCGGATAGGTATACATGCCGGCATTGATAATTTCTTTTCCGGAAGCCAGAATTTCCTCTTTAACCGTTGGGTTTTTATTTAATTCCGAAAGTGATACCAGTGATAAAAAAGGGACCAATAGTTGATTTAATTCCGGGATATGACTGTGCGGAAAAATATAGGTTTTATTTTGCTTTGGATCTAAACCGCAAGCTAAATAATCTAAGGTAAGTTCATATACATACTTTGAAATGTCTTTAAAAACATCCCGGTCGGTAAGCACCTGGTAGTCTGCAATTAAAATATAGGTTTCTACGCCTATATTTTGCAATTTTACGCGATTAAGAATCGAACCAAAATAATGTCCAATATGTAAATTCCCTGTTGGTCTGTCTCCCGTAAGAACCCTATATTTACCGGGGTTAGTATATAAATCTTTTTCTAATAATTTGCTTTTCAGAACAGCTTTGTCAAATGAGGCATTGGATATTCCATTTATACTTTCCTTCGTCATTGTTTAATATTTTATTTTATATTTTACGATCGCTTAAATGCTATTATTATTTTTTAAAAATTCACCGGAACTCCACCAACGTAGTAATAGGCAAAACAGAATGTCCTGTTTCTATTTTCTACCGATAAATCGGCAGGCGCTAAAAACGCAAATGGCACATACTGATTTTCTTCGGTACTAAGTACCCTCGATTTGTAATCGAACAACAAATAAGATAACTTAGGTATTATTTATATTTTGTAAAAAAAAAGAACCATCCCGATGGCTATCGGGAGCACAATAGTTAAACCTGTTCGTTGATGAGTTTTTGTGTTTAAAATTCTGTTAGGTATTTTCTATTGTGTCCCATTGTGGTTTAGTTTTTCTTTGTATTTAAGCAGAACCAAAGTCAATCTTCTTATATATCGAAAATCAATTTACTACCTTCTAATTTTCAATACATTACAATGTGTTATATAGTAGAGTTTTAAAAAGTCTATCCTGAATTAAACAGAAGGATATTCTATTTATCTCTTTATTTAAACAGACAAAGATACAATGATTTTATCAGAATTTTTCTTTTGACAAAATATAGAGACCGTTTCATAACGATAGGGTAATTGAAATCGTTTATGAGCTTCTTGCCAACTCATCCTTCCATAACTAATTTATTGAAATAACCGAGGGCGAAAATCGGGTTTTTACTTCCACGAATCAATTTGCTTTTGTTTCTATTTGTCACTGTAGTGGGATAGATTAGGTGTTTGGTTTCCCTTCTTTTTTCTTGAGTTTCTATGTCAGGCTATTTAGGTTTCGGGCGGAGTTAATCCTAAAGGCGATTTATCCATTAAATATATATAAATATTTAATTATTATTAAGTGATTTAATTATAAAAAAATATACATTTGTGGCAGCTAAGTTTGTTCATCCATAAATGAACAAACAAAATAGATCTAAAAATAGATCCTTGAGCCATAGCCCACTTATATTCCATATCAATAAGCCGACTCCGTTTTTATTATTTATATTTATCTGAATTATTAACCCTTGTCACTATATTCTTATCACTATGCAAAGCAAACTTTCTAAATTCAGAGTCGGGATCTTATTCTCCTTTCTTGTTTTATTCCTTTTTAATTCCTGTAAAAAGGATGAAGTAACTTTACCGGAGTTAACCAAAGAACAAAAATGGACTTCAGAGGTGTATTCGACCATGAAAGGCATTTACTTATGGAACGATGCGCTACCGTCAACACTGGATAAAACAAAATATAACACCCCCGAAGAGGCGCTCGAGTACCTTTCGGGTTTAAAGATAAATCCCGAAACAGGTCAGGCTATTGATCACTACAGCTTTTTGGATAAGATAGGCAATTTAAGTGGCGAAATAAACCAGGGAACTGCCAGCGGCGATTATGGCTTTATGATAACGGCCGCATACAACTCCCTGAAGCAAGTATCCTTTTTTGTGACTTATGCATATAAAAATTCTCCGGCAGGCGTGGCCGGTGTAGCACGGTCGTACGAAATTGTAAGTATCAATGGCAGCAACGCTGTACATCCTCTGGTTGACAGTCAGGGTTATCTGGATGGTACTTCAGCGGGTTACACGAATATGGTGAATGCTCTTTTCAACTCCAGTACGGCTTCTTTTGGATTTAAAAGACCCGATGGAACTACTCTCAGTACTTCGCTGAATGTGGGATCCTATGCCATCAACTCGGTATTGTACGATGCCGTATTTGATGTCGGATTAAACAAAGTGGGATATGTGGTCTTTAATCAATTTTTAGGTGCAAGTTCACAAACAGAGCTTACAAATACTATCGAGAAGTTTCAAGCGAACGGTGTTAAATACTTAATTGTTGACCTGCGATACAATGGTGGTGGGTCAGTAGAAACCTGCGAGAAGTTTAGTAATCTGATTGCTCCAACATCAGCGAATGGCAAAACGATGTATTCCTATCAAATGAATACGGATTTAACGCAATACTATGTCAGTCAAAACGAAGACATCACCACCGATTTTACAAAAACTAATTCCTTTGAACCAACGCAAATATACTTTATTGTTAGCAGTAGTAGTGCGTCTGCATCCGAGCTGCTTATAAATAATTTACGACCTTATTATTTCGGGAATTTGTTTTTAATAGGTCAAACCACTTACGGTAAGCCCTGTGGTTTTTGGCCATCGCCGATAGGTTATACAGAAGAACAAACAACAAAGAAAGAAGGATATGATCTGTACGCTGTTTCATTTGAAATGATCAATGCCAGCAGCGAAGGAGGATATTATGCCGGAATGACTCCCGGAACGGCTAAATACCCCGGAGTGGAAGCCGATGATTCGTTTTATTTGCCCTGGGGCGATGTGAATGATGGTTGCCTGGCACAGGCTATCCATAGTATTTCTACAGGATCATTTAAAGCGACAGCTCCTTCGAAGGTGAAATCGGTAAAGGTAAGACCTGTTTTAACCATCGATCGTCAGTTCAAAGGATTATCGATTTCCGGAAACAGTTGAAATAGGAAATCGGCTTTTTATTAAACCCAATGAGAAGTCCGAAAAGCGTTTTGCGGGAACTGAGCGAGTTCATTTATCTTTCCCGAACTGGAACAAATAGTGAATTAAGCCTAAACTGTTTTTTTTAGAAGAATAAAAGGCTACAAACGCGGGGGAGATAAATATTTCTTTCTGAGCACAAGTTTAATTTTCAATAAAACTTTTTCATTTCCATTTGTTTTTAATTAGTTGACGATACAAATGTAGATGTATGAATAACTCTATAATTGGAAAAAAGAGACATCCTGAAAAAAATTGAATAATAAAGTACTTAGTACATGACAAAAAAAAATAGAACGCTGATTTACGCGGGTTTAGCGGATAAAAAACGGATAAATTCCGACGTGTCGGAATTTATCCGTTTTTTATCCGCTCGATCTGTGTAAATCCGCGTTCCATTCTTTTCTTAATTATATTCTTGAATTTTTTGTCATGAACTAAAAATAAAGTACTATATCTTTTGGGGTGGGTAATCCAGTAGAGTCAATAAAACCCATAATTCTTACTGCTGAAATAGGACTTAATAAATATTCCACTCCCAGATACCTTTTATTCCACTGGTAATTTTCACCCTCAGGTAACGGGCTTTGATAGTCAGCATATCGGTATGTGGCGACTGAATTTTAATCTCAGGATGTCCTCCGCACGAACTCCAGCTTTTGCCATCCGCAGAATACTCGAGCGTATAAGCGTGGCCGGCGGTGGGGCGAACAAAATAAACCTCACTCCGTTTAATTTTCTGAGTTTTGCCTAAATCGGCAACTATCCAGCTGCTACTGTCTTCGGCCGCGGCCATCCAACGCGAGCCCTTAGCCCCGTCGAATGCAAAAGCCGGCACAAAGGATTCTGTCCTTTGCAGTAAAGTATCCTTAATGGGTTTAATCTTCATCGCGGGACGAAAGCTTGACGCATCAGAATTGACAACCCGCTTTTTCCTGGCTTGCGGCGCGGCTTGCAGCGCTCCAACCCCATTCAGCGTTAAGTCTACCGGGCGAATGGAACCATCTTTATTAAATTCCAGTTTATCGACGTAAGTCTGCCGGTTGGTGCCACCCCTGCCAAACTCCAGATAAGCAAAGTAGTAATTATCGGTTCCGGGCATATTGAAAACGCAGCCATGTCCCGGACCAAACACCTGTTGTTCATAATTGGTGGTAGAAATGATATGCTCTTTTGGAAAATCGAAAGGTCCGAGTGGTGAAGTTTTGCTGGTGACGTATGAATACTGGTATTTCTCGTTACCCCCAAGTGTGTACAGGTAATAGTAAATGCCTTTTCGTTTAAAGAAGATAGGACCTTCGGAATATCCTTTCCCCGGGGTGGGTATAATTATATCGTTTGTATCAACGGTCATCATATCGGCATTGAGTTTGGCTACGTGCCTGCGTTGCCAGAACACATAAGCCTGCTGGTCGTCGTCGATGAATATTTCGGCATCTATTCCTTCCGGTCCTTTGGGATCGTTGGATTTCAATAAAGTTGCGGAAGAATAAGGTTTTGAAAAGGAGTCCACACCCTGTGCCAGCTTAAAAGGGCCATCGGGCGAATTGGCAACGGCGGGATACATGAAACCATTAACGGTAGGATAAATATAATATTTTCCATTGGCAGCCACCGCCTTGCTTGGGGCCCAGTATTTCTCTCCCACTGCCGAGGGGAAACAAAAGCCGGAGAAACTCCAGTTTACAAAATCCTTCGATTTCCAAACCACCGGAGGACCGGATGTTTCCAAACCTTTACCGTAGCCGTCGGTGGTGGCATAACAATAAAAAGTGCCGTCGATGACCTGTATGCTGGCATCGGCCACCATATCGGGGATCAGTGCATTGCCAAAGGGATTGACCGGCTGCGATTTTATTGAAAGATTAAAAAGAATAAAAACGCTCAGTAATAGGCTTCGTTTAATAATAAGCTTGTCATTTGTGTTTTTCATGGATAGAATTTATTAGTCATACCCGAAAATCAGGCAGCAAAAGCAGGACAAAGATACTGATTGCTTCGCCAGCTATTCCATTTCCCGGCTAATTCCATCCTTTTTTTTGATAAAAACAAATCTAAACCAACCAATTTCAGAACTATGCTATCTTAAATATACAACTAATTTATTTCTTTCGTCCTACAAACCTGATTACTGATCCTTTGCCGTTATGAACCAGCCCTTCGTTTAATTCAATTTCTTTTTCTTCTAATTCAATAATTTCATAATTATCGAAGTCAGATTTTATTTCGTCTACAGAGAATAAACTTCCCGGGTCTTTGGGTCCACCTACTTTATCATTCTTGGAATTATAATCTAAGTGCTTTTTACTAAAAGCTTCAAAAATTACGATTCCACCCTTTCGCAGGAATTTGTCGAGCATCTTGTGGTAAAGCGATTTAATGTCAGCCGGAAAGTGTGCATAAATAAGGCCCATTGCGTCGAATTGTCCGGCCTTGAAATCTAAAGTCTGCAGTTCACCAACCTGATAGTCTATTGTCACCTGGTTGGTTTCGGCAAGTCGCAAGGCCTTTTTCTTGCCTTCCAGACTGATGTCAAAGGCTGAAACTTTCCAACCCATTTTAGCCGCAAAAACGGCATTGCGTCCTTCGCCTTCGGCCGGAAAAAGGATGGTCCCTTTATCCAACTTCTCCAATTGTGCTTTTAAAAAGTTGTTCGGATTTACGCCATACGCAAACTCTTCATTGCGATATCTTTCATTCCATTTGTCAGTCCAGGAGTTATCCATATTTTTTAAATTTATTGATTTTATAGTACAAAGTGTTATAAGCTCATTATTTATAGCACATTATCGAGTAAGCACCAACGGAATGTAAAGCAACGGAGACTTCATGCCGGGAGGGACAAGATGTGCCGACCGGACTAAGTCCTATGTATTAGCAGCTGTATTTTTATTTCAATAATTTGTCAAGAATTCTCTTTACTTCTCCAGTCGTAGGATTAATAGCCTGAATAATTCCGCTCTTGTCAACTAAAAATGTTCCTCCTCCTCCGTTTCCAACTCCGTATTTTTCCCATATTTTTCCTTTGTCTTTTAATTCAATCAGGTTTAACCATGGATGTTTATCTTTTTGTGCAGCATTTATTCCACTTTCCATGCCGTCTTCTCTGGCAATACCAATTACAGTAAAACCTTTTTCTTTATATGTCTCGTAAACAGGAATCATTCTTTTGGAATTTTCTCGACAAGGACCACACCACGATGCCCAAAGGTCAATTAATGCTACTTTTCCTTTGATTTGATTTGAGAGTTGAATGGGTTTTCCGTCAAAATTAGTTGCTATAAAATCAATGTAAGGGCGACCAACCAATATCGAATTAAAACTGGCTATCTCGTCTTTCATAACTTTCATATATGGATGATTAGGATATTTTTTCACATACATCGAATTGTATAAATCAATGCATCCCGGAAAATACTCCCTATTAAATAATAGTGCTTCTTTGGTGGTACTCACAAGTATACTATACCCAACAATTGATGTATTTTCACTGATATATTTCATTGTCCATTTTCTGGATTGTTCTTGCATTTCTTGAGTTCTTTTTACTAAATTCATTGCTTCAGGGGTTAATAATTCTCCCTTATCTTGTAATTTTACCAATATTGTTTTAAGGCTATCTCTTACCTGTTCATCAGTTTTAGTTGACCATTGTTCCATTGGTTTAGTAGCTGCTTCAGAGTAGAAATGATTTTCGTTTCTTAATGTATTATCTTCTTTATTAAGGCTGTCCCTATTAAATAACGAATCTTTTAAAGTCTGATATTGTGCCCATTCCTGATTAAGTGAACCTAATTCTAACAATTTTCCAGATTGTTTGGATAACTTTGTATTTGTTGAAGTTATACTTTTTTTTACTGCTGTTACAACATTTTCACGACGCCTGTCATAAGGAAAAAACTTAAAAGCGACAGTTCCAGATTCGGCAAAGAAGATAGTTGGCCACCAATTACCTCTTTTAAATTCTTCATCAAATATTAAAGAATAAGATTCCATATATTGGCAGTCTAACTTATATTCAAATTTACCGTTGTGGATTGTAATATATTTACCTAATCTATTCTTTTCAAATGTCTTGATGAGTTTTAATCGACGACTTTCAGGTCGATCAATAACTTCACCTTCGATCACACAATGAATAGGCGCAGTTGATCTTACTTTATGGGTTTTAATTCCATGTATCTTTAGTTCATTATAACTTTCACCTTCTATAAAATTGAAAGAAGTTTCCTTTTTGTCTAAAGGTTGCATGTGCAATTTAAACGAAATAGTACCCGAGGCAGGTATTAAAATTTGTTTATTCATTTCGATTCCTTCAGAACGAATAAACTTATAAGTCTTGCCCAATTTACCTTTCAAATAAATCTTTGATGATAATGAAATAGACTTATTGGGAGTTTCAAAAGCATCACAATACAAGACGGTCTCTGAATCTTTCAACAGTATTTTAGTAATTTCTAAAAATCCCCAATTACAACTTTCGTACTCAGGTAGTTCAACAGTTCTAGTTTGGGCAATGCAAGTCCAGGAAGTCAGCAATAATCCGACAATTGGAAAAAAAAGGATTTTTTTCATACTATTTAATTGTTAAGTTTGTCACATTTATAGAGGTTGTTTTAAACTTTGTACGATATAGTTTTTTTTAATATAGCGGTTAACGACCAGCGGCTATGCGCACCTGAGTCCCAATAGCAATTCGGGATGCGGGAGCATTCGCTGTCCGTCAGCTGACGGATAAAGTGAAAGTGGGATCAAAACTGCCGGAATGCACAGCTTACCCCGTAAGACGAAAAACCTACCGCTTTCTCCATAAGCTAAATTTTTCTTTTTAACGTGCGTTGAAAGAAGCTCCCCGATAAATATGCGGGATCTGGGACTCTGCAAAGGAAATTCAGTTCAACCGAGGCCTCCTTGCTGGGTCCATGCGGGGCCGACTGCAGGAAGTCTAAGTATTATTCTTCGTTTTTATATCTATACTTAGTTAAACGTTTTTCTCCAGTTTTTTCAATTATTTTATTGTCGACAGCTTCTTTTAAATCTCTGCTAGCTGTAGCAGTAGAGATTTCTTTGTTATGTCTTAAATAATCTTGTCTTGTAAATAATTCTGTTCCAATAAAGTCCTTAAAAATGCTAATTCTATCGACACCTGATAATGTCTGGTTTTGGGTTTTCAATAAATCTTCTAAGGCTACATTGATAATTTCAAGCATGAATTCAATAAATCCTGTAGAATTTCCGTGATTATCTGATTTTCCAAGAACATCATAATAATCTTGTTGACGTTCTTTAATTAGTGATTCTATCGGTAAGTATTCAAAAACAGGTGAATAATCTTTTAATATCACAGTTTGCCACAATCGTCCCATTCTTCCATTTCCATCAATGAATGGGTGAATAAATTCAAATTCATAATGAAACACACAACTTTTTATTAACAGTATATCTTTGTCATTGTTTAAATAGTCAAATAAATCTTTCATTAGAGGATAAACAATATCTCCGGGAGGTGCCATATGCGTGATATTATTTCCTTTTATAATCCCAACCGCTGTCCTTCTGAATTGTCCAGCATCGGCTATTAACGAATTCATTAATATTTCGTGAGCACGACACAAAGAATCTAATTCATAAGCATTACATTCATTAATCATTGAATATAATTCTATTGCATTCTTTACTTCAATGATATCTTTTTGAGGAGCGAGCACTCTTTTGTTATTAATCAAATCGGTAATTTGCTCAATAGTTAGTGTATTTCCTTCAATTTCAAGTGACGATTGAATAGACTTTATTCTGTTTCGCTTTCTTAATTCAGTAGGTGGTTTAATTAGCTTTGCCGATTTAATTTCGCCTATTTTTTCTGAAATAGAGGATGTAAGTCTTAATATTTCACTTGTTATTTCATAGGGTGGTTTCATAATCTTTAATTTGTGATAGTATCATTTGATAGTATCAAAGATAGATAATTCGACTGAGAATGCAATGGGGATTTATTTTTGAAATTAAAAATAACGACCAAGGCTAAGCGCATTTGTCCGTCAGCTGACGGACAAAGTGAATGCGGGAGCAAAACTGCCGGAATGCACAGCTTGCCCCGACTTTTCGGGGTCAGCCAGCAGGCGAGCATAGGCATGTATTACCTGCTGGCATTTGTCTCAATTTACCAATTCGTAATATGTACTTCGTCCTCCAGCAATCTCTTTCTGCAATACATTTTTATGAATTAAATCGTTAATGTCTCTAATTGCCGTATCTTTTGAACATTTTGCAATTTTCGCCCATTTCATTGAAGTTAATTTTCCTTCAAATCCATCCAATAGTTTGTTCAAGACTTTTTTTTGCCTTTCGTTGATGATTGTTTTTGAATGTTTACTCCAAAAATCAGCTTTATATAAAACTCGGTTTAAAATTCCATCTGTTGATTTTAAGGCATTTATCAAGCAACCTAAAAACCATTCTATCCATTCGGTTATGTCAAGGTCGCCCTTTTGTGTGCTTTCAAGTTTTTCATAATATTGCTTTCTTTCTATTCTAATTTGAGCTGACATACTATAAAATCGTTGTGTACTTTTATCTGACTGTGCTAACAACATATCAGTTAATGCTCTTGTTATTCGACCGTTGCCATCTTGGAAAGGGTGAATTGTAACAAACCAGAGGTGTGCAACTGCTGCCTTAATAACTAAATCTATTTTTTCTTCTCCGTAAAACCACTCAAGAAAACGAATCATTTCTTTTTCTATCAAATTGGCATCTGGAGCTTGAAAATGGACCTTTTCTCGTCCCGCGGCACCTGAGACAACTTGCATTGTTCCGGCAGTATCTTTTCGCCAGTCAGCTACAGTTATTCTGAATATCCCACTTCGACCCATTGGGAACAATGCAGCATGCCAGTCAAAAAGTCTTTCCGCCGTTAAAGGTTTAAAACAGTTTTGTGTTGCATCTATCATCATCTGAACCATTCCCTCTACATTTCTGTCTGAGGTAATTGAACCTGCGAATTCTAATCCTAAAATTCTTGCAATCGATGACTTTACCTGTTCTGGGTTCAAAAGTTCTCCTTCAATTTCTGCTGATTTGAGAACGTCTAATGTCAATGTTTCTAGTAATGCTTCATCTCTCAAGTCGAAGCCTAACGATTCCATTTTGCCAATTAAACGACCTTGAAGATTTCTTGCTTCGCTGAGTAGGCCAATAAATTCGTCACTTTTCCAAGTGAAGTTTGGCCAATTATTTTTTTCATGTATGTAATTGCTCATTCGTTGTAAATTTTGCAACAAATATACACATTATTCTCCGCATTCAACATTTTCGTTGTGTTATTTGCAACGATTAAGTGCTTTAATCGTTGCAAATCTTATTTTTTATGCTTGCAGGTAACGACCGAGGCTTTGGGCATTTGTCCGTCAGCTGACGGACAAAGTGAATGCCGGAGCAAAACCGCCGGAATGCACAGCTTGCCCCGACTTTTCGGGGTCAGCCAGCCAATGAACATAGGCGTGTGTTATGTGTTAGGCGTTTGATTTGTCGTTATCTTTTTTATTTGATTTAACTCTATATTCAACAATTTTTCTATAAATAAACGTATAGAAAAGCCAACATAAAAAGATTATAAAAACCGGTAAATCAACATAAAAAAGATTCTTTCCAAAAATTTTCTTTCCAAACAATAACGTAATAGCCATAACAAATAATAATACATACTCCAAGAAACCGAATTTTTTCTTAAATATCCATTCTTTATTCGTTAAGTACCAATTTTTATATCTCTCGTTTTGAGGATCAATAACAATGAGTTTCTTGAATCTTTCATTTGATTCTGAATACTTTTCTTGTCTACCCAGTACTACGCCTTCATAAAACAATGCTCTTTCGTAATCACTTTCGTATTTTAGGGATTTGTCTTTCAGTTTCTCAAGTAATATGAAAATGTGTTTCAGAATGATTATGGCATCACAATAATGAGCTTTTCTTTCAATGGCTTCTGTATATTTTTGTTTTATATAAACTATTTCTTCAATAGTTTCAATATCTGTGATTATTTCAAAGTTGTCAAAATAAAGTCGATTTTCAGTGTAAAATTTTATAATTTCATCGCTGTCATTCGTGTCAATATCATATGATTTCTCAATTATGCTGTCCATATCGTATTTTTTATAACTGTCATTCTTTTTTTTACGCTTACACATAACGACCGAGACTATGCGTATTGGCGGTTTGCGGGAGCATTCGCTGTCGAAATGCGAAAAGCTGAATGCGGGCGTAAAACCTGGAATTACTCCTCACCCGCCATTACGCATAGACGTTTGTTATGGCCTGTAGTTTTTTTAATCAGTCGTTTAGTTGTCATCTGTTCATTACCACTTATACTCAATCGTATTCTCACTCATAATCTTAGGGTGCGACTCATCTTCCATAAATCTCAAATTCGCATCATTGAAGTAAAAGACTAGTCTAAGAGTTTTAAAACTCTTTAGGAAAGTACCTTTATTATTAATTAGAAACTCCTGTTTTGTTGTGTACTTAGCGTGGGGTAAAATTCTGATTTTTTTATAATCTACTTTATGTACATGTTTATATGTTAATCCTTTTTCGTAACATTGTCGCTCATGTTTATTCACAAACCAAACTTCTCCAGCATATAATGCAAAACTCCAATTAGGAGCAGCTATATCCTGCCAAATGGAAAGTGATTTATCTCCAGTATTCACAATATCTATTTGAATCTGGTAATAGTTGCTTTTACCATAACGTTTAAGCACCTTAGCATATACCTTCAAATTCTTATAGTTAGGGTTTGATTTCCTTGGCGAAGGAATACCCTCTGCACTTAAATTAGACATGCAAAACAATGCTAATATAAAAAAAATAACTTTCTTCATTGGTTTTTGTCTCTTCATGTTTGTTTCTGTCGTTATGTATATTGTCGAGTAATAATTCGGTTCGCTTTCTCTTTCCATAGAAATCTGCAAGGAATTGTCCGTAAATCAGAAGTCAGAAAGTCAGAAAATGAGAAATAGTTATGTCGTTTAATTCGTCGAGTCACGAAACAGTCAGTTCGTCAAAGATTTTTCAGCTAACAAATCCGTCTTTTTTCCTTTTTTACTATTGGCCATAACGACCGAGGCTATGGGCATTTGGCTGTAAGCTGACGGACAAAGTGAATGCGGGAGCAAATACTTCTAAACGCACAGCTTGCCCCGACTTTTCGGGGTCAGCCAGCCAATGCACATAGGAGTGTGTTAGGGGCTATAGCTTTGTCAATTAGTGTGTTTTTCATCACCTGATTTCATAATAAAAGTCTGTTTGTTGCAACGTCAGCCCGTATTTTTTGTTTCTGTCGTGTAGTATACTATGATAAATTGTCTACAAATTTAAGCAGTGTTATAAAATAGAACTTAAATTTACAACTTGTATTTTAATCTAATAGCTCCGCCATAATACGAATAGTTATAGTTGAATACTGGGTTGAACTGAATTTCAGGCTCAAGTATAAATTTAGGAGTTAGATTTATATTCTTGCTGATTTTAAAAATCCAACCAGTATATAATTTGGGATTTATATCATATGAAATCAATTCAATATCCTCAAAATTTGTAATGTCTTTTGCACCTACAAAATAGTCAAAACTTATCCCTGTCGATAGATTTACAATTTTGGAATAAAATTTATACATAATAGGCAAGTTTAAATATCCTTCTTTTATTTCTGTAAGTTGATTAAAGATATTTAATGTCGCAACAGTATAATACTCACCCATAATTTTACTTCTATAATTTAATCCTAGTTCAAATCCGTGGTGTTTGGAAAGTTGATTTTCATATAATACGCCAAATCCGATATTAAATCGTGATTCATTTGTCATTAGACCGTTAATATTTAAACCAACAAGCTGTTGTTTCTGAGAATATAGTGAAATTGTAGTAAATAAAAAGATAGAAATTACAGTATTTAGTTTCATAGATTTTTGTTTGACGTTGTTTTGAAAAATAGTTATTTCTCATAATATTCTTATTCGAGTCAGTGAATGGACAGTTCGTCAAAGATTTTATCCCAAATTACAAAGCTGTCTTTTTTTTCTGCTACTGCCCCTAACGACCGAGGCTATGGGCATTTGGCGTCCCGATAGCTATCGGGATGCAGGAGCATTCGCTGTCCGTCAGCTGACGGACAAAGTGAATGCGGGAGCAACAACCGCTGAATGCACAGCTTGTCCTGACTTTTCGGGGTCAGCCAGCCAATGAACATAAGCGTGTGTTATGGCCTGTAGTTCTTTTTCGTTCAGTCATTTAAATGTCAGTCGACAAAATGTGGAAATCCACGCAACTCACATTTCAGTCGCTTGATAAACCACACTTTCCAACCGAAACGCACAAAAGCTGTCGAGTTTTTTATATTTTTTCTTCGTTTCTGTCAGCACAAAACCGTCACAAATTAACGAATAATATTTTAATTTATTAGTCTGTAAATCAATGTTTTCTAACAGTTTTTCTTTAGTTTTAAAGTCAGAAAGTTGATTTGTCTTTTGTCTTGTCCGAATGTTGTCAAACCGCTTAAAGTTTGAAATTTTCACCGTCTTATAAAGTCGATTTGCAAAAGTCAAAATAGTTGAGCGAAAAATGGAATCAAAAAAACAATTCCGATTACAATAGGAACTAATGTATAAGCAGAAAAATGGATTAGGCTTCCAGTTTTTTCACCATATGTTTGTTTCATTTTCTCTAATTTTCCAATACCTTGAGTTTTTCCTGTAAATCTCATGATTAATGTCGTTAGGCCAAAGCCTAATGCGAAAATTCCGATTGCTAAATTTGTGTAGTCCATTTTGTGTTGTTTTATTGATTTAAGTTTTATATCTAAAAAATGAGTTTTAAAATAGCTTTTTTCACCGTTATACAGCATAAATTTTGTCGATTTATGATTTCAGTCGTTACGGTTTATAGTCGTAAAAGCTAAAAGTCCAATTCTTTCCTTATAAAATCTGCGAGGAATTGTCCGACAAGCAAAATCCCGAAAGCCAGCAAATTCAGTCGTTGCCGAAAAGTCGTAAAGTCCAAATGAAAGCAGACAGTTCGTCAAAGATTTTTCAACCAATTCAAAGTTGCTTTTTTTCGTTTTTTGATACTGCCCCTAACGCACGAGTCTATAAGCATTGGCGTCCCGAGATAGCTATCGGGATGCGGGAGTTAAATTTTCTCACAACCACAAAGTGAAAGCGGGAGAAAATACTGCTAAGTGCGATTCCACCGCCATTGCTTTATAGGCGTGTGTTATGTGGCGTTTTTTTGGTTCGTTTGATGATTCTTGAATTGTTATAAATTTATCGGTTTCCAAATTTCAGCACCTGGCCTTCTACCTGTAACTATTCCTAATAACGAAAATAAGAATTCGTTTTGCTCTTGCCCACTCTCATCTGCCATTTTCCTAAAAGCCATAGTGGAAACAGGAAATACACTTGTCAAATCTACCTTCCATAATCCATCTTCCTTATAAAAATGAAAGAAAAAAGGAGCCTTTTGACCATTTGAAACAAATTGTCCTTTAGCAAAGTCATTTTCAACCGTTACTTCACCAATTGAGTTGTTTGCTACACTGTTTTTTCCAACCATTCCATTTTTGATTGCATACACTAAAAGTGATTTTCCATTAAAATTCAAAATATCTTCTGTTGAAGTTCTATGTCTAATAGTAAACACCATGAGTTTGTCAAGTATCGATAAAGTTTCAATTTTTGAAGAGTCCGCTGTTTTTGTAAGCTCTAAAATATCATTGTAATATTTAATTGTCCTATTGTCAACATACTTTATTGCTTCATCTCCTTTGTCGTTAAGTATTGCTGACTTGTAATTATCAAATGATTTTCTCACTTGAATTTCTTCACTCTTCTGACCGCAAGCCATTTGTACAGTTAATAGGACTATTAATCCATAAATTCTAATCGTTCTTTTCATTGTATTTTATTTTTTTTAAAAATGCCACATAACGACCGAGGCTATCGGCATTTGTCCGTCAGCTGACGGACAAAGTGAATGCGGGAGCAAAACCTGCTAAATGCACAGCTTGCCCCGACTTTTCGGGGTCAGCCAGCCAATGAACATAGGCGTGTGTAAGCGGTTTGTTGTTTTCTTTTCGTACTATTGTAGTTGAAAGTTCAATCAATTCTGCTCCGTTGTTTCAACCCTGTCAATTCTTTTATAATAATCTGGATATTCAAGTGGATTTAATATGTTGTCTTTAGTCTCGCTTGGTGACCAAATAATTTGTCGTGAAATTGTAGCATCTGTATACAAGTACACACTCGTCGTTTTTGAAGTAGATTTTGTTGATGTTTTATTAACACCATATAATGTTTCAATAGGCGATTTAGTGTAGATAGTGTATTTGTATTTGTATGAAATTAAATCATTTACATGTTGACCTAAAGATTGATCAATTGAATCTAATAAATAAATTATTTTTTTGTAATACATTTTTTTACTTTCAATATTTGTCAATTTAATACTATCATTAATTTGATTTTTTCTAAAATCGATATTTTGTTTGAATGTAAAAGAATCAATTGCTAAAATATCTGTAGTTACATTGTTGATTGAATCTTTTTTACTTATCATATGTAAGTGTTTTTCAGCATTTATTTTTACAATTTCGTTTATGGTTAAAGTGTCATTATATTCACTTTTTTCAGAAGTTATTTTTGGATTATCGAACGAATAGAAAATCATTGTAATCGCAAAAATGGTCAATAAATTAATAGTTTTTGTTTTCATACTTGATTGTTGATTAGATTTAAATTATTTTGTTATATTCTTTGTTTTATAGAGTTGCTGTCTTGTTTTTTTACAATAACCGCTAATAACCGAGCCTATGAACATTGGCGGATTGCGGGAGATTCATTTTCATATTTCTACAAAGTGACAGCGGTAGCAAAACCAGCTAATTGCGATTCCGCCGCCATTGTTTCATAGGCGTGTGTTAGCGGTTAGTAATTTCGTGTTCAATGTTGTCGTTCTCCAAAATTGTGTCTGTTGGAAATTTCTCTACGAGTTTTGTCTGTATTTTCTTATTTGCGATTCTCACGATTTTAATTGTCGAGTCTTGGGTTGCTTTTTTATGATCTCCATCAATATATGTAAAACTTACTTCTGAATATTTATATGTGGAATCATTCAAAAATTCTCCTTTTACAACATTCGAGTAATCTGCATCAGAGTCAATGTATGCAGGTAAAAACTTTCCAATCAACCGTCCTTCTTTGTCAACTACTGCACAATATAGATAAATTCCCAAATAGTCTGCATCAATAAGTATAAAAAGAGCCATTTTTTCAGTTCCCAATTTTCTTTTTCCGTAGAAATACACGTGCATTACGTCGAAATAATCAGTCAACTCTTTTAGTTCTTTGTGGGTGTAGAAAAAGTTCAGTTGTTTTTGATTTACACCAATATATTTATTCTTTATATTCTCATTATCTGTGTTTTTGAGTTCAAACTTAGAATAACTTAAAGTCGGTATTTTTGTCAAAAGTGAATCTGAAATAAATTCGTTTGTGAATTCATTTTCTGTTTTTTCATTTAATGAAGTCTTAGTCGAGCATGCACTAAAAGTCAAAAGAGTCAAAATGTAAATCAGTTGCTTCATTGTATTTTTTCATTTTTTATTATTACCGCTAACGACCGAGGCTATGGGCATTTGTCCGTCAGCTGACGGAGGGAGCATTCGATGTCCGTCAGCTGACGGACAAGGTGAATGCGGGAGCAAAGCTGCCGAAATGCACAGCTTGCCCCGACTTTTCGGGGTCAACCAGCCAATGAACATAGGCGTGTGTTATGGGCAGTTATTATTTTTTTGTTTCATTCGGTTTTAATGTATGGAGTACCACATCACTTGTCTTGAGATATCCAATATTTATAATTGAATCATTTCTTTGGATTGTGTTTTCAATGCCAAAATAGACATATCTGGGAAGTTTATTTTCAGATTTGAGTGATTTTGAAATTGTATTATCCACAATACTTCCAAATTTGAATGCCTTATCGTTCTCTTTATTCATAAAATATTCGGTTGTGTCAGGATGAACAATCTCGAATGTTTTTGATGTATTGTTTGTTATCTTTACAATAATAAATTCTATGCTTATTTTATTATTTTCTTTTCCATTGACAAAATCAGTCAATACATCTCTGTTTGATAGTATGTTATAGGCATTCCCTATATTACGTTCTTTCCTGTATTGTCCTTCAGGACTAATAATTATATGCTCAGGAATTCCAGACAATTCAAATAACTCTCTTGTTTTTGCCTCATTTTTTGATATCAATTGAATTCCCTTGGGTTTATTTTTTGTTAGATAATTTCGCCATTGTTTTTCATCATCATCAAGTGCTATGTCAACAAAAACAATGTTTGCACTGTCTTTAAAGTCATTTTTTAATTTTTCCAATTCTTGTTTTTCTTGCAAACAGGCTTTACACCATGTGGCCCAAAAGGCTACATAAACTGTTTTGTTTTTGAGGCTTTGAAGTTGAAAATCATTATTATTGATATCCCTAAATGTTTGTTCCGGAAGTATAATTGCTTTATTTTTTGAAAAATTCCATAACACTGTCGCATTTTGCGGCTCACCATTATAATTGAGTTCTATCTGTTTGGTTTTTCTGATAATTAATGGTTGCGACAAAAGAAAATAAACAAACAAAGTAAGCATAAAGCTTAATGAAATTAAACGATATTTCTGCTTAAACTCCTTTCTTGTTACGAATAAACTAATGGTTGCAAATAGAACGACAAAAATGAAAAATGGGAAATATATACTTCTCATTGGAATGCATATCAATAGAGATAAATATAAAAAGGGGAGCCATTTTATAGGAGTTTTCCTGTTTATTAAACCTGATACATAAAATCCTGTTGCGATAATTAGTAACGGAACCCATTTCAATATAGAATAATCATGTATAAATACTAGATTGTCTGCAATGTAAGTAACAAGAAAAAATGGAATTAAGATAGAGAATATCCCTGCTATGATTTTAATGATTGTTGTAATTTCACTTTTCATATAGAATTATTTTGATTTATTTTAATCAGTCTGATTTTTTAATAATTGCCCATAACGACCGAGGCTAAGCATTGTAGCCCATTTGCGGGCTGTCGACAAGCTAATAAGCAAAAGCGGGCGAAAAAGCTGCTAATACAACGTCAGCGGGCTATAATGCTTAGGCGTGTGTTGTACCTCGACCGCACGAAGTCCTGTGTATTATGTGTTAGGCGTTTGTCGTGTTTTGTTGTATTTCTGGCTTTGGTAATTTAATGAATTTTCTGTAAAACCGTTTGATAACAAGTAAGATAACAAAAAGAATAAAAACTACTAATCTGACAAGAAACAAGTTGTCATCAGATATTTTGTTTCCCCATAAAACTGTAATTAAAAAAGATGCAAAAACAATGTATTCGAAAATATTGATTTTCTTTTTCGCCAGCCATTCTTTGTTAGTTAGATACCAATTTTCATATCTTTCATTCATAGAGTCAATGCCAATCAGTTTCTTGAATATTTCATTTGATTCGGCATACTTCTCTTGTCTACCTAACAATAAACCCTCATAAAACAACGCCTTTTCATAGAAATCACTATAGTATTCACTTTTTTTGTTCTTTAACCTGTCGAGTAACTTGCAAACTTGTTCTAAAACATTCGAAGCTTCACTATACTTACCTTGTTTTTCTAAGGCTACACAGTATTTCTGCTTAACTAATATGAACTCTTCAATTGTCATCTTATCAATTGCCTTATTTAAATTCTCATAATAAAGCTTATGTTTCTTATAAAATTTCAGAATCTCATCTGAGTTATTCATGTCAATTTTATACAATTCTGTTCTAATTTGATCCATACAAATGTTGTCTCTGTTGTGTGTTTTCTCTGTGTTTAAAAGCCGTAAATTATGACTTTAAGTAATCTTTTTTTTAATGAGTCGTGTGTAAACAAATGTGCCTATAAACAAGACAAATCCAATAACCAGAATTGTTGTATAGGTTTTACCAAAAATATAAGATCCCAAAAGTGTCGTGAAAAAAGTGATAAATATTGCAATATCTTCCACTAAACTTTTCGTATTATCGTAATTCTCTTCTTTATTAGATTGATTCCAGTTTTTATAAGTCTCGTTTATGGGGTCGATAATTAATAGCTCCTTAAATCTGTGATTTGATTGTGAATATTTTTTTTGTCGCCCAAGGACTATACCTTCATAAAACAGAGCTCTTTCATAGTAACTGTCATGTTTCTGTGATTTACTTTTGATTTTAGTCAGCAGAATAAAAATGTGCTTAAGAACTACAGTCAGTTCTTTATAGTGAGCTTTACTCTCAAGAGCTTCACAATACTTTTGTTTGATAAGAATTATTTCTTCAATCGTATCTATTTCGCTAATACTGTCGAAATTATCAAAGTATGATTGATTTCCACGATAGAATTCAATAATATCATCAGTGAAATTCTTATTAATACTGCGAGATTTTTCAATTATGGTGTCCATATTATTTTCTGCTCTGTTTTTATTTTTTTTACGCTTACACATAACGCCCGAGCCTATGAGCATTGGCGTCCCGATAGCTATCGGGATGCGGGAGATACTTTTTCTCTTAACCACAAAGTGAAAGCGGGAGAAAATACTGCTAATTGCGATTCCGCCGCCATTGTTTTATAGGGGTGTGTTTAGGGGCAAGTAGCTTTGTCATTTCATCTTGTTTTTGTTCGTTCAGATTGTACTCAAAAATTGTCAAATACAATGTCTGGATTTGATTTTTTGCGTTTTCGATTTAATGGTTTCAATTATGCTAGAAGTTCAATCCGATTTCCCTCAACATCAAATATTACACTTTCGAAATAACCATCTCCGCTTGTACGAGGTTCTCCAACAATGCAAAAGCCATCCGAACGAAGTGTCTCGGTAAGAGAAAGTACTGCATCTTTAGAACCTAATTTAAAAGCGATATGAGTAATTCCTAGACGTTCTTCTGTGTCTAATGGTTTGTTAACTGTTTGTTTTCGCATTAGTTCTAAATTTTTCCCACTTTCAAAACTAATGAAATATGATTCAAAACCTTTTATCGGATTTGTGTATTTTTGGTTACTTTTACCCATGAAATATTTGCAATAGAAGTCTTTCATAGCTTCTAAGTCTTATGTCCATATAGCAATGTGTGCGATATTCATTTTAGTTTATTGATTGTCAAATTATAATTATTTTTACTTTAAGAGATTCGCCGCTACCGCACGGTTGCATCGTGTGGTAGATATAAATGCAATAATCTTTCCCCACGCGATACAATCGCGCGGGAGCAGTGTAAGTGAATTATAAATCCTTCTAATCCAAGAAGCTGGGATTAAATCCACGAGATAGCTATCGGGACCCAACAACGTGCGCGACTATTCACTCATTTAATTTATATTCGTGAGGACGAGAGCTGTTTCAATTTTTGCTTTTAATTCTTTTAAAATAATCGGAAATTAAAAGTAGCAATTTATTTGTAATGGTTCTCTCATCATCGTTAGGCGACAAAACAATATGAGTATTGCAATATATTATGCATTTATCTAAGTCCTCAGCTCTTAGTTTACTTATTTCCACAATTAACTGGCGATTGATTTCCCAGTATATATTTTGAGAGAAAAAGACACTGTTTGACTTGAGTTTTGCAAATCTGCGCTTGAATCTTTCTTCTCTACTGAAATAAGTGAAGGGGTGCGATAAGTCAGACAGAAAACTCAAAGCCTTTGAAATATCAGTTTTCTTTTTTTCAGCATCTACCTGTACCGAACGAAGCTGATAAATAACTGGTTGCATAAGCACATTACACTTTGACAAATCAGTAAGCAAATCATGAACGCTCAACAAACGAGGACAATAACCTATTGCAGTGATCATAAAAGTATCCTCGCGCAAACAGCTGAATTCGAACTTTCCATCAAACTCAGCTACAGTTATCCTATTTTTCGACAACTTGATTGTTGCATTAGGAACAGAATTTTTAGTCATTCCATCCAACACAAAACCCTTGATTGTTATGAGTTTTTGAGCAGAGATATGATCTACTAAAACAATTTGTCCAATTAGAAATAAAATGCATGTAAAAGTGACAACCCAACGACTGCTTACTGAATTCATATATACTTTTGATGTTTATTTATGTATATAAAGTAAAATGACTATCGGCTTTTGCACCAATAGAAAATTCTTAACTTTGCAAGTGAAAAAACATGAATTTACTCCCGTCCTACCGGATTTCCTCATTAAATGTACAAAGCCTCACACCCACTGCCGTACGATTGTATCGTGTGGCAAATCTAAATTCCAATTATCTTTCCCCACACGATACAATCGCGCGGGAGCAGTGTCCGCCAAACAAAAGCCCGAAAGCTTTACAAATTTGTCGTATTTTACTCGTCAAGTCGAGTCACTAAGCGGACAGTTCGCCAAAGATTTTATCCCAAATTACTGAACTGTCTTTTTTTTCTGCTATAACCCCTAACGAGAGTCTGCGCAAAATCTCCCTTCATCTTTTATATATTCGGATACCTGACTGAGAAAAAATCCATCTGCGCCATTCTCAGCCATTCTGTTTTAGTTTTTACGCAGTCTGACGACCGAGCCTATGAGCATTTGTCCGTCAGTTGACGGACAAAGTGAATGCGGGAGCAACAACCGCTGAATGCACAGCTTGCCCCGACTTTTCGGGGTCAGCCAGCCAATGCCAATAGGCGTGTGTTAGCAGATGTAGCTTTGTGTCGTTTTACTGTTTTCTATTCTTTTTTGTTCGAGACGTTAATAAGTCAATCTGAAATTTATCGGTAGAGTGCACTCTTGCTCAACAATTTGTCCATGGTCTCGTGCCGGCTTCATATATTTAATCAATTTGAATACTCGTGCAGCCTCTTGGTTAAACAAAGGTTCATCTGATTTTTGATACTCAATATTATCAATTTGACCATCTTTACGGACAATAAAATGGAACAATACAACTCCTTCTTTGCCTTGCAAACGTAATTCCTCTGGATATTTCAAGTTTTGTTAGAGAAATAGTACCATATTTGTATTTCCACCAACAAATTCGACATTACCATCTTTCTCTTTGATTTCAATAATGTTTCCAGCTTCATCAAAATCGACTTTGTTTTTTATTTTGTGATTTTTATAATTTGCAATTTCGCAAATTTTCCCAGATTCATAATACCATTTACTTTCACCTTCAGCTTTTCCAGTTATATAATTTATTTGACCGAAAGGATTTCTACAGTTAATATTAAAGAAAGTCCAGATACTGTCCCTTTTATCATTGGCTATTTTTCCAAATGATTCAATGTCACCATTTGTATAATATTTTTTCCATAACCCAGTCATTCTATTGTCAGTATATTGACCTGTTCGAGCGATACTTCCATTATAATGGTAAAATATAGCAGGTCCTTGTTGTCTTTTAAGTCTTTTGTCAGAATACTTACCAAACATTTGTAACTGACCATTCATGTGATAATCTTTTACTATCCACATACCTGAGGAATCAGGGTATGCTTTTCGGTAGTAAATTGCATATTCTTTATTACATTTTTTCCAACTACGGCTAAAATAGGTTGTAATTGTATCTTGTCCATATAATAAATTGAAACATAGAAATAATAGAAAGCTGATTGTAATTGCTCGTTTTTTCATACTTTAAATATCTGTTTTATTTTTTTTTGCTATAGCTTCTAACGAGAGTCTGCGCAAAAACTCCCTTCATCTTTTATATATTCGGATACCTGACTGAGAAAAAATCCATCTGCGCCATTCTCAGCCATTCTATTTTAGTTTTTACGCAGTCTGACGACCGAGCCTATGGGCATTTGTCCGTCAGTTGACGGAGGGAGCATTCGCTGTCCGTCAGCTGACGGACAAAGTGAATGCGGGAGCAAAGACCGCTAATTGCACAGCTTGCCCCGACTTTTCGGGGTCAGCCAGCCAATGAACATAGGCGTGTGTTAGGGGTAGTTTTTTATCTTATTTCATATCTTGATACGGTGTCATTCTTAAACCAAATTTCTAAATGCCTAATAGGTTGAAGAATTCCATTTCTTGTACCTAACTTATAAATTATATCTGTCTTATGATTCAACGATTCGGTTCTATATAAGTCATTTATAAAGTTGTCGTATGTTGAGTCATTGGATTCTGGATTTCCAAGCAGATTGAGAACTTCAGTTTTTGATTTATTTTCAAGTCTCTTTTGTTTATTCAGGTCCTCAATCATTAACACTCGTGTATTTGGTTCTTTTTTCCACTTCTCAGCATCAAATTTATTTTCTGTCCAATCATATGCAACTAACACCATAATCCAGAAACTAATAATCAAAAGTAAAATGTATAGAATTACAGTCAATAAACCATAAACACCCCAAAAAGTTATTTGCTTTGATATTCTGCTTTCTTTTGCTTTGCTTTTTTTCCATTGTCTATATGCAATCCAGAATGTCAACAAAAAATATATTGTTGTTAATGCGTAAAAAATTATTGTCATCAATACATTAGTCATTTTGTCTTTGATATATGAACCTCAAATTATAGGTGAAATTTCTTCACTGTTTGTGATTAAAAGTCTGTTTTTGTGTTGTTTAATCAACTTTTGCTCTTTTTTCTCACAACGAAGTTTTATTTTTTTAAAATTACCCCTAACGCCCAGCGGCTATGCGCACCTGCGGTTTGCGGGAGCTTCATTTTCGCCAAGCGAAAAATTAAAAGCGGGAGCAAAACCTGCTAAATGCACAGCTTGCCCCGACTTTTCGGGGTCAGCCAGCAGGTGAGCATAGGCGTGTGTTAGCAGTAGTTTATTTTTTTATTTCTGACACTTTCCAAGATTCGTTAGGTTTTTTTTCAAGTAAAACAGTCAATTCGATGTCCTTTTCTTTTCCCTTAATACTTATTGAGAGGTCAGCCTGTCCATAGTCATTCGTTATATTTATATTTCCTTTTGGGAAAGTTCCATAACTTTCAATTCCGCCAGTTTGTTTAATAATTTCATTGTCGTTCTCTATACTCACTGTGGCTGCTTTATATGCTTCAGAAGATTTTAATGCTACTCCCGAAAATAATGCTGTAAAACCATAGAAAATTAGTCCAAAAGCAACAAAAGCTGCTATTCTATATACTTTCTTGTCTTTATTAGGATTATTCAAAACGACAGAATTTGTCACTTTATCTCCAATTCTTTTCTTGTTTTTGTCGATTAGTGAAACAATAAATTCAATTGGATAAATAGTTAGGAATAAATTCCGTATGACAAGTTTCCAAATTGGAGGAACCAAATTTAAGTCAGATTGATCTCGTACCATAATTCCCATAATCCATTTTCCAACACTTATTCCTTTAATAAATTCTTTTCCTAAATAGAGAATTAAACCCGGAATCATTACGAACATTATTGTCGTTGACATTTTGTCGAAATTATCCTCGTCAATGAATTTTGGTCCAAGAATTAGAAAAACTATTGTAACCATTAAAAATGTGATTACAAAAAGGTCGATAAAAAACGCTGCGATTCGTCTTCTTCTACTTGCAATTGTCAAAGTTTGTTCAATCTGTTCTGTCATTTTTTTATTTTATTATTTTCGTCATTAAATAGTCGTATGTTCTATCATAATTTTTGTCGAGTTTCGCTCTTTTTATGAGAATTGTCGAGTCTGATTTCCATTTAATTTCACTAGGGATCCAATTATTTATTTCTTTTTCGAAGACTAACTTTAACTCGTTGTTTTCAATTTTATAGAGCTGAAATCCGTTGGGCATTTCTCCTGATTCTAAGCCTCCAGAAGAACTAATTATGAATTCTTTATTTGGTGAGAAGTTTGGGAAATCCCAAAATTCAGACTGTTTTCCTGTATTTAAACTAACAAGAAAAATTCTTGACCATTCCCAATAAGTCGCTTCTATTTCAACCAAGTCACCTAATTTTATTGTCTTAAGATATTTGTATGTCACCATACTTTCACCTTCAATAGTGTCATTCGCAAATATAACTTCCTTACCGTTCTTTGGAAGAATCAAAATTGTGTCATGTTTAACGATTATTTTCGTTGTGTCGACAGAAAGAGTGTCAATATCTTTAATTCCGTCATAATTAGTAGACTCAAATTCAGAAAGAGTAATAGAGTCGAAATATACAGTTCTGTTCTCGATTGTCAAAGAGTCAATCGGAAGTGGGTCTGTTTGTTTTGAGTCTTCTTTTTTCGAGCTGCACCCAAAAGCTAAAATGATAATGGTCAAAGTCAGAATGTGTCTCATATTTTCATTTTTTTAAATTACTGCTAACGACCGAGGCTATGGGCATTGGCGTCCCGATAGCTATCGGGATGCGGGAGCATTCGCTGTCCGTCAGCTGACGGACAAAGTGAATGCGGGAGCAAAGACCGCGGAATGCACAGCTTGCCCCGACTTTTCGGGGTCAGCCAGCCAATGAACATAGGCGTTTGTCATGTGTTAGGCGCTTTCATTCTGTTTTCGTTTTCGTTTTCAAAATGTCACTTAATTCCTGTCGTAATAGAGAGATTGGTCTCAAATCTTTATTATCTTTTTTGTCGCAAAACCTTGCTTAGAATACAAATATAAAACATAGATTCCCGACTTTAAGTCAGAGGTATTTATGTTTGTTTTACTTGTATTTACGCTGTTTTCCTTTACTTTTCGACCGTTGACATCTTTTATAATCGTCGTTATAGGAAATATAGAATTGTCATCAGATTCCAACAGAAAGTTGTCCGATACTGGGTTTGGAAAAATGCGAATAGATTGATCTGGTTTGTTAACTTGAGGAATAGCAGTAAAAGTTGATTTAATTCTTTCTCCGTTAAACAATATAATGGCAGAATCTTTCGCATAATGAGGAATGTTGATTTCAAAATAATATTCACAACCACAAGTGGTTAATGGACCAACTTCCCAAGATTTAATCACGATTGTGTCTCCTTTGTATCGAATTGTTGCAGTTTTTTTCGTTCCACAATTTCCGTAATATATTCCACGTATTTTCAGAGTATCATTTAGTATTTCGTATTTTTTCCCAAAGTCATATGGTACGGGTAACAGATTATTGTCCTGATAACATCCTGATTTAATAAATGAGAACTCATCTCGTTGAGCTGTGTCTTTAACGATAACCGTTGCCGAAGCACCAATTTCACAATTAGTTGATTTACCTGTAAGCTGGATATTATAGGTTCCGGCAGTATTAAATTCGTAAACTGGATTCTTATCATTCAATTCAATTCCATAACCAAAGTTCCAGCTATAGTTAAATGAATCTTCACCTGGTCGTAGATATGAATCATTAAAAAATTGGATAGTAGCGGGTGCATAATATATTGAGTCTGGTTTTTCGTACCTTATAATTGCCTTCGTGACGGTAATGTCTGTTATTTTAGTTAGCGTATCACGTTGTCCATCTGTTGCAATAGCAATTAAGGTGGTCGTAAGTGAAGTTGCTTGTGAATAATTATATCCGACAGGTTCGAAACATTCCGTAAACCCCCATGCAACAGTTTTCCAGAAATACTGCACGCCTCCAACAGATTTGTTCACATACGCTGGTTTTGCTAAAGAGCAGTCATATGTAACATTAACGTCAAAATCTGCTTTCGGTTTTTGTGCAGAAACACTCATTCCAATCAATATTAAAAATGTAAATAGCAACATTTCTTTTTTCATAATATACGTTTTAAAAGTTCGACTACTTATTTTTTTTTTACGCTTACACATAACGACCGAGCCTATGAACATTAGCGTCCCGATAGCTATCGGGATGCGGGAGCATTCGCTGTCCGTCAGCTGACGGACAAAGTGAAAGCGGGAGCAAAACCAACTAATTTCGGTTTCGCCGCCATTGTTTCATAGGCGTGTGTTAGCAGCTGGCCGTTGGATGTGTATAGTTGTTTTCGTTATAAGAGAACATATTTCTTATTCAGGATAAATCGTTATCACTTTCGAACCTGATTTTCTGTTATATTTTTTTTCAATTAAGTAATCATAATCAAAAAAGATGACATTTTTCAAACTTTTACTGCTTTTTGATATTTGATCAAATAATATCCTGTTTTCGTAATTTGTCAAATTGGAGCTGACCAAATAGTAATGACTTGTGTCAATTGAAAGCTGCATACCTTTACTAATTGGTAAAATAAACTTATCAATGGTTGAATTGTGTTTATCATAATCCCATTTTCCAAATAAAGTTTTATCATAGTTAGCCGTATCAACAGCTATCGACAATTTTATTTGCTTAATACTTGGGTAGCTTTTTTTGTGGCTTAAGGTGTCCTCTTCTTTCCTGATAATATAATCATCTAAAGTATAAAAGCGGTTATCAATGCCCACACGTTCAATCTTTTCACCATATAATTGAAAAAATTCGACAGAACTTTTTTTAAAGATAAGATAGCCAGAAAATGACGCATCGAAACCACCACTATACCTACCAATAAAATATGATTTTGGTAGTTCAGAATCCTTGTTAAATTCCCCAAAGTAAAAGTAATGTTCGTTTTCTTTATCGATACGTGTGATGCATATGTCATTATATTTATAGTAGATATATACTGAATCTTTTTGTTTATTTATCAACGTACACCCAAAGAGTGTAAATGCTATCGTGAAATAAATTATTTTTTTCATTTTCGTCCTCCATTTCTAATAGATTTTCCCAATTTCTGGACTTGCATTTGGATATTCATTTTCACTAAGTTTCGTGGTATTTGACATTACTTTTTCTTTTAATTAGATATATCCACCATTCGAATTAATTTTTTTTCGGCTTGCTGCTAACGACCGAGGCTATGGGCATTTGGCGTCCCGATAGCTATCGGGATGCGGGAGCGTTCGCTGTCCGTCAGCTGACGGACAAAGTGAATGCGGGAGCAAAACCTGCTAAATGCACAGCTTGCCCCGACTTTTCGGGGTCAGCCAGCCAATGAACATAGGCGTGTGTTAGCGGTAGTTATTTTATTTCTGTTTCTGCATTGTTATCCGTGTCTTTAGGTGTGCCGTACAGCCAATCAATATATACTGACAAAATATATTTACTCCTTACGATTTTCTTTTTATTGATAGCAGGTGTCCACCGAGGCATAGTTTTTATAGTTTTGAGAACTACTTTATCAAGACCTGGATCCATGCCACGTAATACTTTGGCATTAGTAATAGTTCCATTTTTTTCTATTACGAATTCCAATATTAATCTTCCCATATATCCGTTGTCTAAAAATATGTCAGGCAGCTTGAAGTTTGCTTCAAAGTACTTCTCACAAGATTTGTATGTATCTGTACAATCCTCATATTTAAACACTGGTTGAACTTCAGGATTAATGTAAACTGTAGTGTCTTGCGTCTGTCCGAAGCTATACAAGTTGAAGAAGCAGACAATCAATAGAGTAAGATTTTTTCTTTTTTCTTTTCTGTCTTTTTTTTCTTTCGTTTTCATTTTTCTTTCGTTTTCAAGTCGCATTTCTTGCCAAATTATCTCAATAAAAATCAAAGTCGTTATGCATTTCAAGTAATACAGAGTTGTTATGTTGTTAAATCTTTGCCTGTTGTGTGTATGGTGTATGGCATATTTTTATTTTTTATAATTACCGCTAACGCCTGAGCCTATGAGCATTGGCGGATTGCGGGAGTTTAATTTCCCCTTAACCACAAAGTGAAAGCGGGAGAAACCCCGATAGCTATCGGGGCTGCAAATTGCGATTCAGCCGCCATTGCCTTATAGGCATGTGTTAGGGGGTCGTTTTTTTGTTTTCCAGTCGTCTTTATTAATTCAGTAATGAGTTAATTTTGTTTTCAGATATTGTTCTTATTGGGCTTTTGTCGTTAAAACTAATTATAATTAAGTATTTGCCTCTTGAGATAAAGGTTTCAGGATTTTCTTTTGTCGGTTTCTTTCCTCCCCATAATAATCCTTCTAAAAACCCTTTCTGTTTAAATTCATTTTCAAACTCAAAATAAATAATACTTCCTTTATCGTTCTTGTTCTCAATATTTTGAATGTCTTTTCGTGTGACTTTTCCAATAATACTTTGATATAAGTTTGGATTGTCGTAAAGCATACTAGCTTGAATAGAAATGACGTTTGAGTTTTCTGTAAACAAATATTCGCTAGGTAGTTCACCAATGGTAATTTTTATATCTTCAATTGTCAGTTTTGTTTTTTCTTGATTTAGAATCTTTTTAAACTTTTCATTGTCAATGAATTTCTTGAATGAATCGTCAGTTTTAGGATTTGGAAGTTTTTCGCCAACAAGCATGTTTCCTTTATATTTAATGGCATATTCTAAGTAATATACGGCTTTGTCAATATCGTTCTGTTCTGCATAACAACAAGCTAAATTGTAGTAAAACATTGGATACGTTGAGTCAGCACTTATTCCATATTCCAATGTTTTTATTGCTTCTTTAATATTCCCTGAAATACCATAAGACATTCCTAAATTGTCAATTAAAACGTAGTATTCGGCTTTGTCCAAAGTTCGATTGATTTTCTCTAAGTCCAAAGATTTCGAATAGTGCTTACTCGCTTCTTCATAGTTTCCTTCCAAATAAAGTTTTGAGCCACTCAACCAATACTCTTTTGCTGTTTGTCCGTAAACGCTCAAGGAGAATATCACTGAAATTAATAAAATTGATTTTTTCATATTTGTCTTGTTTTTGTTTGATATTTGTCTTGTTTTTTGTTTTCTAAAATGCCCCCTAACGACCGAGGCTATGCGCACCTGCGATTTGCGGGAGCTTCACTTTCGCAAAGCGATAAAGTGAAAGCGGGAGCAAATACTGCTAAGTGCATGTCAGCCAGCAGGTGAGCATAGGCGTGTGTTATGGGCTAGTTTTTTATTTTTTCACTTTAAGTCCGAGGAAAATTTCGCTATAGAATGACCAGTGCAATTCTATTTCGTCACCCTCATTTACAGCATTAAACAGTTCCTCTTCAACATCATAATTTTCACCTTCTATTGTTAATCGAAATTTTTTATAACCTTTCATTTTTTGTCCCCAAATTTTAGGGAAAAGGTCACCTAAGATTGGAATATAAAGAGAACCACTTCCAACTTCATAGTCAATTAATTTTTTTCGTTTATCAATTTTTTTTGTCTCAACCAATCTTTCTTCAAATTTCAAATCCTTATTTAGTTTTCGGTTCATTACATAAAGTACAAGTGCACTAAGACCAAAAGTAAGAAGTATCAATTCAAGTATTCTAATATCAATGATATCAATTCTTTCCATTTGTGAATACACTAAAATAATTATTGCTCCACAAGCAATAATTGCAACTGAAAAGGCATAGCCAAGTCGTTTGTTATACTTAATTTCCTTTATTTCTTCTGGTGTTAAACTCATTTTTAAAATTGTTGATCTATATTAATTCATATTCCAATTGAAAACAAATTTTATCTATATTCACTTTGCCCTTAATTCTGTTTTGTTTTGAAATCTAGTTAACAGTATCATCTGTTTTTCCCTTTTTTAAAATTGCCCATAACGACCGAGGCTATGGGCATTTGGCGGTTTGCGGGAGCATTCGCTGTCGTGGAACGACAAAGTGAATGCGGGAGCAAAGACCGCTAATTGCACGTCAGCCAGCCAATGAACATAGGCGTGTGTTATGGCCAGTTATTTGTTTTGTTTTAATGTTATCTCAGTCATTAACCACTTCCCATTTTCCTTTTCGATTTTGATAATCGGATAAAAATAGTCGTAACGAGTTCTTTTATTATCAAAGTCGTTGTAAAGCTGTAAAGTCGTATACCAAATGTTGCCTTTCTTTACCATGTTAAGTATCTCCACGCCGCTGTAAGACTCTTGACTCTTAATCCAATACATATAAGAACAGTCAGGGCAATAATCTTCGTATTCATAGGCATCAGCATTCTGGTATTCTTTCCAGTCTACTGTTTCCATATGTTTAATACAGTCTTTAGCTCGTTCAACTTCCTTGTCCATGAACTTTTTTGATATAGTTTTAAGCTGTCTGAGTTGAGTAAAGTATGGTTCAAAGTCAACTTTGCACTTCCCGTTTTCGCCTTTTACGAAAATATAGTCAAATGGAACAGTGTCTGTTAACGAATTAGTCCGCTTTAGATACCAGTCATAAAATGAGGTAGAAACTTTCTTGATAATTTCTTTCTCTTGGTTGCTGTTTTCAGGTCTTAACGTATCTGTCTTGATAGTTTTCAAGTCCGATTTCTCTTGTGTTTTCGGTTTGCTAGTGCATGAAAAACAAAGTAGTCCAGTAACAAATAATAGGTGTAACTTTCTCATATTTATTTTTTTTATAATTGGCCGCTAACGACCGAGGCTATGGGCATTTGGCGGTTTGCGGGCGCATTTCCTGTCGCAAAGCGACTAAGGAAATGCGGGCGCAAAACCTGCTAAATGCACAGCTTGCCCCGACTTTTCGGGGTCAGCCAGCCAATGCACATAGGCGGGTGTTATGTGTTATGTGTTTTTCTTTATATCTAAATTCGGATTGTTAATCATTTGTAATGAAATACATCGTTGCAATTTTGTCTATATGTTTTAATTTCAGGCTTTAATTTTCGTCCACGATCTTTTCCTTGATTAACTATTTGATAAATTCGATCATTACGTAAATCTAAATAAGCATTGTAATTGTAATAACTTTCAGTTGGATGAATTCTTTGTACAATAGACCTAAAATTCTTTCGTTGTCTTGTGATACAACTATCCCAATTGTCTGTTGGTTGTTCTCCATACCATGTCGGCCAAATGGCTTCAAATAATTTACTGTCGGTTTCTTTTACACTTTGGCAATTTAGCAATGATATTAGCATTTCATCTAAAACTTTTGCACCAGTACCTATTGTGTCGTTAAGATTTAATGTATTAATTGCGTTGGTAACTTCTAGTTCAAAAGTAGTATTCGTTTTCTTTACTCCGTCAATAGGTTTTTCTAATTCAAAGTTCCAATAATCACGATATTTGTTTGAAAAGATCGGAATTGCGTAGCACTCGTTTTTCTGGTTTATGAGAATGATAATTTGTTGTTTGTCCTTAATGCTGTCAGGAGTTGAACGCAACTGTAGTTGAAAATTACATTCTCCATTTGTCACAGAACGAATAAGTTTATAAAAGTCAGATTGATTTGATTTTCCTCTCGGTAATTGAGAAAACTTGTCTGTCAAATCTGTTATCACTTTTTCTATATTTGGTTCTGCCGTTGTCGGCTTACAACTAAAAAAAGTTGTCAGTACGAATAACTGAAAAATGAATATTTTCAACAAAGTGGATTTCATAATAACTTCATTTTATTTTCGAATCAGTGTCGAAACACAGCTCTTTTTTGTTTTTTTACACTTACACATAACGACCGAGGCTATGGGCATTTGGCGGTTTGCGGTTTGCGGGAGCATTCGCTGTCGTGAAACGACAAGGTGAATGCGGGAGCAAAGACTGCGAAATGCACAGCTTGCCCCGACTTTTCGGGGTCAGCCAGCCAATGAACATAGGCGTGTGTTAGCAGCAGTTTTTTTGTTGTTGAGTTTTATGTCTTGTCGTCAAGGTTGTCTTTCGTAAACAATTATTCAAGCCGTCTAAAAAAAACAGAAAAGCCAAACGTATATTTTCCATAATCTTCACCTTGAACATTACATGCTCCGTCTGTATTATGGTCTTTTGCCGCTGTCCAATTTGGCATTTTCTTTGCTATTTTCAAAACTTCACTATTTAAATAATCTGTTCCTCCAAACGTACTAAAATTACCTGTATTCCCATAGGTGTCAACATTGTACATTACATGTACTTCTGCATTTACCAAAGAGTCATCTGGAACGTCAATACTACTTGCAACAAACTTCTCAAAAGTTTTAATATCACCAGGAAAAGTAGGAAGTTGGTCGGTTGTTGGTCTGACCAGATTTGCTGGCTGATCACTAATCGAATAGATTTGACTTGTTACTCGTCCTGTTTTTGAATCTATTAAAATATCGTTACCAGATGCACCAAGGTCATACTCTTCATGGTTATAATTTATAATCCAAGTTTTGTTTTTAAAATCATCTGTTTTGTCTGATAAATAGATTTTAAATCTTTGGTTTCTCAATTCTTTGATATGTCCAACTTTGTTTAGAACATAACATAAATCATATTTTCCAATAGACTTATTAATTATTCTCTGTATTTTTCCGTCTTGTTTATACTGTTTTATTTGATAAACAGGCGTGATATTGTTCACCCAATAGCTCTCAGATTTTAGTTTTTTATTCGGATAGAACTCCTTAATGTAGATAATTCCATTATTCAAATGATATTCTATTGTGTTTCTCAGAACTAAAGTGTCATTATATCCAACTTGAATGTCAAAGATTTTGATGAAGCCAATTGTGTTTTTCTGTTTCGTAGAAATGGAATTAGCTTCTATCTTAGTCTCAATAATGCCTTGTTTGTTTACTATTATTTCTTTCGTTTTGATGGTTTGATCAATAGTTTTAATGTCCGACTTTTTTTTAGTCGAGTTGTCACAGCTCAATAATGTGAAGAACAAACAAATTGCTAAAATCGTATTCAAACTTCTCATGTTATTTTTTTTCTAAAATTGCTGCTAACACCTAAGCCTATGAGCATTGGCGGCTTGCGGGTGTTAATTTTATCTTAACCACAAAGTGAAAGCGGGAGAAAATACTGCTAATTGAGATTCCGCCGCCATTGCCTTATAGGCGAGTGTTATGTGTAGCTTTTTTTCTATTCGTTATCAGTCGATTGTCTTGTTGGTTTTGTAAACTTTATTTTCTTTCCTTTCCAATCAGTCATGTTACCAGAAGCGTCCATAAATGAGAAAGAAACTTCATAATTTAAACTTTGGTCAAATACAAAAGCGCCTGAACACATTCCATGTCCAACCTCGATTTTGTTCTTATTTGGTTGAATGTAGTACGTACATTCAATTCCAGATTTCATATTTGTAACAGTCGTTTTTACAATGATTTCTGAGCTGTCTTTGACTACTGATTTAAAAACTACATGAGTCGAAGGACCACAACCATAATAATAAAGCTTTTTCGCTGTCTCTTTTGGTATAGAAAGTACATAAGGTTTCTCTGTGTCGTTACCACTTGTTACTTTGAATTTGATTGGTTCCCATTCTTTTGTCTCAGAGTTATAGCGATTCAGAAATTCAAATTCTGGTAAATTGTCGATTTGAATCGTATAGTCTACTCCTGCTTCTAGTAAAGTGTCAGGTTTCAAAACAGCTTGAGTTAAGTGGTACTGACCAATGCAAGTTTCAATTACTTTTAGGCTAACTTTCTTTTCTCCAGATTTCAAATAAACCGGATATTTTTTATTCAAATCAGATATAATAGCCTGGCTGTCTCCGTACCCTTCAATTATAATAATAGAGTTCTGTCTCAAAGTCTTTCCGGTTGGAAAAATTGAAAGTCCATTACTCTCACAGTCTGCGTAAACATAAGCTGTTAGAAAGAGGATTATAATTGTCGATATTATTGTCTTCATTTTTTTTTTAAGTTACACATAACGACCGAGGCTATGGGCATTTGGCGGTTTGCGGGAGCAAAGACCGCTGAATGCAAGTCAGCTAGCCAATAAACATACGAGGCGTGTGTTATGTGCTGTTTTTTATTCTCTATAATATTTACAATATGAATTAATGTCTGTAAATTCCGCTAAATGTTCTTTTTCAATATTTGATAGTCGTAATTTTATTTGTCTTAAAAGAAATAGAAAATAAACAAAGATACCTTCAACAGCAATAAGAAATACCGTTAGCAATATATTTTTAAGAGTTATAAAACATTTAATTATAAGAATGATATTATAGGTCAATACTGGTTCTTTTCCTATTTCAATTGGAAGAAAATGTAATGGATATATTACAGTGAAAGGAAACGAAATTATCAAAATCCAAACAATCATCTTAATAGTTTGTAAACTACTCGCAAAATTTTCCAGACTTTTCAAATGTTTACTGAACTTTCTAATGAGTTCACTTGCATCAACAATGTGTTTATTTATTAAATCTCTTTCGCTTCCAATTTTGTCCCAAGTACCATCTGGAGGAAAATTAAAAGTTGGGAAAGGATTGTTCACATAAACAGAGTCTCCTTTGGGATTATATTTCTCATATAATTCATTAAATGCGTTTAATATAGATTGGTCATCATGATATAGGCGACTGTCTTGTTCATACAAAGTCTCTAATATCTCATTTTCAGATAAATCTTCGAATTCACCATACTGTATTTGTTTTATTATATCGTCATCATATTTGATTAATGTTTTATTTACCCAACTGTACTTACGAATAGAGAAACTATCTTTAATTTTATTGTATGCTATTTTCAAATCTTCAAAATCAGAAGATAAAATATTAGCCTTTTCATCTATTCCAATAAGTTTTGAAATTATAAATGCGCCAATTATTCCTAGTAAAGCAGCTGCACTTTGACTAAATGAGCTAAAAAACCAATTCCAATCTATATTCATATTATTTCATTTTTTAAAATGGCACATACCGTAGTTGTATGGTTAGTTATTGGAACGTAGATTGTAAGAATTGTAAAATTTCTTTTCCATTTGTCACAATAGCACCTAGAATAAAACTAATAGAAGAATATAAAATATATCTCTTTTGTTGCTTTGTCTGCAACTCAAGAAGAGTATTTTGCAAAGTCAGATTTTCTGTATGCAGTTTTTTTAATTCACTTTCTTCGTTTTCTTTTTTTAATCTTTCTTTTTCAATAAATTCTAAATGTGCAGACAATGAACCATACTCGTCAATTATTGATTTTATTTCAGGTTTTATTCTGTATAGACGTGAATTTCCTGTTCTTTCAATATATTTATTTTCATATAATCTTTCGAAATGGATTTGTGATTTACGATCTATTTTTATATCAGTCTTTTTGTTATAAAATATCATTATGTCATCGATATTAAAACCTCTTGAAATGTCAGAGTTTAAAATGTCTAAAACATATTCTAAATAATCCAAATAATCAATTTTAAAATTCATTCTATCATTCATTTTAAATTAAACAAGCCTGTCAGTGTCGGGTCAACTGTCAAAAAATAAATATGTCACACATCACTAATTCGCAAGAGTTTAAGTCTAAACTGTCAGAAATAGGATTAATCGAAGAAGATAAGAGTATTTTAATATCACTCCTTACAATCTACAAAAATTTAAAAGATAAAAATTTTGTCAGAGAATTAATTTTGAACTATCTTTTTAGCTAATTCAAACATTGTAGGTTTTATAAATTCAATAAATTCTTCTTCGAATTTTTCGTCTTTGTAATTTATATTATTTTCTTTTAGAAGTTCTACTAAAATTTCATCAATTTTTTCTAAAGATTTATTGAAATCGGTGAGTCTATTTATCAATCCATCAATACTATTATTTCTATCTGTATTTGTTGATAAATACACATTCACTCTATCAATTAATTCTGATTTTATTTCTTCGTTTGTCATGTCGTAAAGTTTAATTAGTTGGTTGTTAATAGATTTTGTATGTCTTTATTTTTTTTACACTTGCACCTAACGACTAAGGCTAAGCGCATTGGGCGGTTTGCGGGAGTATTCACTGTCGCACTGCGACAAAGTGAATGCGGGCGCAACACCTGCTAAATGCACGTCAGCCAGCCAATGAGCTTAGGCGCGTGTTAGGCGGTCGTTTTTTTGTCTTTCATTTTTTTGTCAATTCTGGAAATAACTTTTTGATAAGTCCAATGTTCTCAATATCATTTTTTTGTTTATAATCAGTTCGATTTATCTTATTTCTCAATTTATTAGAGTTGTCTTGTTCTCTGAATAAGGTTGGATAATGTAAATTAACGGCCTGAAGATATAAATTTAGATGTTCTGGTCGAGTATCTACTAATCTATGTGAAATCTGAATTTGTTTCTTAAAAGCACAACCAATTATTTTTTTTAATTTTAGAGACAATATATCTATAACTGTTTTTCTCAACTTATAATCATCTTGAAATAACCTAATCAATTCTATGTTTTCCAACTTCATACAAATTGTTGTCAAAATAATTCGATATTCAAACGTATAACTGTCGATAATTTCTTTTGATTTCACGTATTGATTGTATTGATTTAAGATATATCTCTTTTCCGAGTCTTTAATTTCATATCCACTTGCAAGAAATTCTAAAAGTTTAGAGTCATCTCCGTGCATTATTAAGACAATTAAAACTGATTTCTTCAATTCCAATTCGACTTTAAGTTTTTCAGTATTTCCGTCAACGTCGTAATAAAAAACTTTATAATTATTAGAATCGAATGTTAAGTCGGAAAGTTTGACATATTCAAAAGCCCACTCATATTCTATCGAATTATAAATAATAATCGGCTTTTGATAGTTACATTTTAAAACTAAATCTTCTTCCTGAATTGATTTTTCCTTTGCAACTTCATCGAGCTCAAACCCATTTCTATTGTTATTATAAAACACATCACTTTGCGTGAATTTACGTCTTTCATCATCAGTTTCAAAAATACTAAAAACCCAAATGATAAATGTTTGATTTTCATTATAAAATTCCTGACGAGAATTTATAACACTTAAAAATGTAGTCGAAAGTTGCAATTCAAAAACAATAGATTTGTCAGTATATTTGGACGAAACGTCTGGTTTCTTCCAAATTTTAGGAATTGCTATATGTCGATTAATCGCTTCAATTTCAACGAACTCAATACCCTTTTGTTTGTCTTTGTTTGCTGTAAGTGATTGAGCAATAAATGTTTTTAGTTCAAAGTGTAATTCACTCTCTTTTGCACCGTTATATTTAATCCTTAATATCTCTTCCTTTGTATATTTGTTATTTGTTTTAATTGGACATTCGTTGCTATCTTTTAAATGTGCAAAATGAAGAATCTTTTTTGAGTCTGCTTGACCTCTAATTTTAATTGTTTGACGGCAGAAATAACAAACATACCTTGTTCTATTTTCTCTAATCTCACTTTCAAATTCATATCTGAGTTTAAAAACTTCATCAATGGATTTTTGAAAGAAGTCAGAAGCAAATATCTCTTTTCCTGTTTTGAGGTCGAGTACACTTTCAACGGTTCTCTTATTCTTAAATTCCATGTCATTCATAAACTCAGTTTTATTTTTTTCTAAAATGCCGCCTAACGCCTAAATATACCCAACTGAAGTTGGATAAACCCAATTAATTGGACATATATCGCATTTATAATCGTTTATATTTTCATTTAATTTGCTGAAAAATAAAGCAATATAATTACGAGTGTTTTTTGTTTTATTGGGTATATCCAATTTTAATTTTTAGATGTATTTTGGTGTTTTGCATTGGTTTTATTTCAAATCGCGCTTCAAAGATAAATACTATTTTTCACATTAACTATGTATTTGTTATTTAATTAATAATTTATCTAAAGGACTTTTAATCTGGTCGAAACCTTTGGTGGTAATATGCGTGTAAATCTCAGTGGTTTTACTGCTAGAGTGACCAAGAAGGCTTTGTATATAGCGTAAATCTGTACCGGCTTCGAGTAAGTGAGTAGCAAAAGAGTGTCGTAAAGTATGTACGGTAATATGCTTTTTTATACCCGCTTTATGGACCGACTCTCTTAATATAGATTTAATACTGCTGGTAGAATATCGTTCCCCTTTTTGTCCTTCAAATATCCACACTTCGGGCTTGAATTGAACAAAGTATTTACGCAGAACTTCCAAGGTTTTATTCCCCAGCAATGTATACCGGTCTTTTTTCCCCTTCCCTTGTTCAACCCGTATTTGCATGCGCCCGCTGTCGATATCCTTTATCTTTAGGTTAATGGCTTCGCTAATCCGCAACCCTGCCGAATAAATGGTCATCAGTATGGCTTTGTGTTTCAGGTTTTCAGTGGCGTTCAGAATTTTTACAACTTCTTCCTGGCTCAGAACCTCAGGCAAAAACGTCTCTTTACGTGGCCGGTCGATCATATATATTTTACGCTGTCCTTTCATTACTTTCTCGTAGTAGAATACATGCCAGGCACCAAGCGTTTTGCTCCATTTCGCATCTTCAATTTGTTTGAGTTTCAATGTTGCTTCCCAATTGTACGGGAAATCGACCCGTATCCGGATCTCTTTGCGGTGAATGATTTTTGTTGCTTTCATGGCTTATGAAATTAAGTAGAGTCTGTTTATAAAATCCTTTTTAATCTCTTACTCCCTCCTTATAAATAAAGGAGAGAACGGTGAAATGCTATAAAAAATAACGGGCGCTGCACCTGGCAACACCCGTTTAAAGGACGGTAAACAGCAATTATTATTGCCTGGAAAACTTATTTGGCCTCTGCAGCAGCCGAAGGTTTGGAGTTACGCCTGTAGCTTACCATGGTAGCGGCTTTATATTTTTGATAAAATTCGGGTGACTTGCGTTTAAACTGACTGACAAGGCGGTCGAGGGTATTTTTCTTCAGGTCGGATGCATCAACGAAGAGTTCGGATAGTTTTTGAGTGTGACCCGAGCGGTCGATAATGGCTCCGCGCGTATCGGTACCTGCAAGCTTAGTCTGCGTATAAACAGACCGGAAATTAGTCAGCTCTTCAGCACTAATTCCTTCGTCGGCTAATTCCTTTGGGCTAATTTTACCGGCTTCTTCGAGCACGATGGCGGCAGCATTCATCAATTCGGGTTGTGTCATACGGTCAATTTTCGATTCTCTAAAATTCACCTTTGCCTGAAGAGTTTTGTCATTTCGGGAAACGGCTATCGAATGCATGGCACCCGATACATCCACCAAACTTTCATTCAGGTCGTCGATCATCGAATTTTTATCTGCAGTGATACCGGTGATGTCTTTGGCCTGTTGAATGCCTATATCATCTACTTCGATGGTTATTGCATCCAGTCTGTTTATGCCTGTTTCAAAGCTGGGGATAAGGGATATTACTTCGGGATAGTTCTTTGCTTCTTTTACCATTAGTTTATAAGAGGCCAGTTTCGCAATTTGATAATCGTTCATTGTTCTTGGTTTTAAGTGGTTTAAACTACAGCAATATAAATCTTCCACAGTTAAACAAAACATATAATAAATAGTTTATAATTATGTGTAATTAATTTATTATATGTAAACATTTGACTCCCCGAGAGCCAAAACATATAAACGATTTATATTTTGGCTATCGCAAAACCTCGAATTGGCATTGCAATATGTCGAATCGCCTTTGTAATGTGTTGAATCGACATTGTGATGTGTCGAATCGACATTGTGATGTGTTGAATCGATATTGTAATGTGTTGAATCGGCTTTGTAATGTGTCGAATCGGCTTTGTGATGTGTCGAATCGATATTGTAATGTGTTGAATAGCCTTTGTGATGTGTTGAATCGATATTGTAATGTGTCGAATCAACTTTGTAATGTGTTGAATCGATATTGTAATGTGTTGAATCGGCTTTGTAATGTGTCGAATCGCCTTTGTAATGTGTTGAATCGCCTTTGTAATGTGTCGAATCGCCTTTGTGATGTGTCGAATCGACTTTGTAATGTGTTGAATCGGCTTTGTAATGTGTCGAATCGGCTTTGTGATGTGACTTGTCCTAAAATAGCTTGACAGATTTATAATTTATTTTTAAAAGAAATAACGTAACTGATTTTTATTTCTGCTTCTTAAACAACCTTCTTTTATAATTCCTGTTTCCATTTCAACTGAAATTCAGATTCCTGATTTGTCTTACACCAAATTTCAGTTTTACTGCTATTCAAATCAGTTGCTTTTACATTCCTGCTTTTCAAACATCTTTCTTTACTGATCCTTTTTTTTGCAGACATTGTTTTTTGATATGCCTAAAAAGTATAACAGCTAATTCTCTGCAAGGATTTCGGGATAAATCGAACATCCCCAATTTAAAACTGTTTTATAACTTTGGGACAGAGAACTACAAAGCCGACTCTGAGCAAAAAAAAGTATTCCCGAAATAAAAAAAAGTCACCATTATGAAAGAAAAAACGGATATCAGCCACCCGGTAAGCAACTTCCTGCCGGGGGATATGGAAGGATTTGATGCGCTGGCGGAACTGGCACTGGATATGCGTTGGTCGTGGGATCACTCGGCGGATGAAATCTGGCGAATGCTCGATCCCGACCTCTGGGACCTGACGCTTAATCCCTGGGCAGTATTGCAAACTGTTTCGCGCGATCAGTTCCAGTCGGTGATGAACGATCCAGTTTTTCGGGACAAAATAGCTGCCCTGGTAAAATTCAGGAATGAAGCGAACACAACACCGGCCTGGTTTCAACAAACGCATGCGGATACTGCCCTAAGCTGCGTGGCGTACTTCAGCATGGAATTTATGCTGAGCGAAGCACTTCCCATTTATTCGGGCGGGCTAGGCAATGTGGCTGGCGATCAACTGAAAACGGCCAGCGATCTGGGGGTACCCGTTGTGGGAGTCGGATTGCTTTATCAGCAGGGTTACTTCAGGCAGGAAATAGACCGCAACGGTTTTCAACAGGCACTTTTCCCTTTTAATGACCCGGGGCAATTACCCATCATCCCGCTGCGTCAACCCAACGGCGAATGGTTGCGCCTGCAGGTTGAGCTGCCCGGCTACTCGGTATGGCTGCGCACCTGGCAGGTGCAGGTGGGAAGGATAAAGCTATACCTGCTGGACAGCAACGATGCGGCTAACTTCCCCATCAACAGGGGGATTACCGGCGAATTATACGGTGGAGGATCGGAGCTTAGGCTTAAACAGGAAATCGTGCTCGGCATAGGTGGCTGGCGATTGCTCGAAGCATTGGGAATTCAGCCTCAGGTATGTCACCTCAACGAAGGTCATGCTGCGTTGGCGATCCTGGAACGGGCTTATAGTTTTATGAAAACCACCGGTCAACCCTTCGATGTGGCTCTGACGGCTACACGTGCGGGAAATCTTTTTACCACCCACACGGCCGTTAAAGCCGGATTCGACCTGTATCCACCGGCAATGATAGATCAATACCTGGGCGAATACGCCGCCAACAAACTGGGTATTTCACATGCGCAGTTGCTGGCGTTAGGGCGCAGGGATGGAGCTAACGATGCTGAAAGTTTCAATATGGCGTACCTGGCCATCCGGGGAAGCGGAGCGGTAAACGGTGTCAGCCGCCTGCACGGAACTGTCAGCCGGCAACTTTTCAAATCCCTTTTTTCCCACTGGCCGGTAAGCGAAGTTCCGGTGGGGTATATTACCAACGGCGTGCATATGCCTACCTGGGATTCGAAAGAAGCAGATGAAATATGGACGGAATCGTGCGGCAAAGACCGCTGGCTGGGACTGACCAAAACGCTCTGCCATGATATTCGCCGGGTTTCCGACGAAAGGCTCTGGGAGATGCGTACCAATGCCAACAAATCGCTTATCGCTTTCGCAGGCAAACATGTTTCCATGCAATTACAGGGTTCGGGGCATACGCCGGCATCCATTGAACAGGCTAAAAACCTGTTGGATCCAGAAATCTTAACTCTGGGATTTGCCCGACGTTTCGCCACCTACAAACGTCCCAATTTATTGCTACACGATCCGGATCGTTTGTTCCGTATATTAACCAATCCACTGTATCCCGTACAACTTATACTAGCCGGCAAAGCACATCCGGCCGATCTGGAGGGACAGGATTTAATAAAAGAATGGATGAAATTTATACGGCTGAGTCGGGTTCATCCGCCCGTTATTTTCCTGGCCGATTACGATATGCATGTATCCGAAAATCTGGTGCAGGGAGTCGATGTATGGATCAATACGCCTCGCCGCCCCTGGGAGGCCAGCGGAACAAGCGGCATGAAAGTGCTGGTGAATGGGGGTATTAATCTTTCGGAACTGGATGGCTGGTGGACCGAAGCTTACAATCCTCAGGTTGGATGGGCATTGGGCGATGGGAATGAACACGGCGATGATCCGGCCTGGGACGCCCGCGAAGCCGAACAACTCTATACCATACTGGAACAGGAAGTGATACCCGAGTTTTACAACCGCAACAAGAAAGGAATTCCTACCGTTTGGATAGCGCGCATGCGTGAAAGCATGGCGCAACTCACTCCCCGTTTCTCAGCCGACAGAGCGGTGCGCGAATATACAGAGAATCACTATCTGCCAGCCGCAGCAGACTACTTGGAACGGGCCGCCAACCATGGTTTTTTAGCAAAGAAAATCAGAAACGAAATCCTTACGCTGGAAAGGAAATGGGATGCATTGCGTTTTGGGGAAGTAAAAGTTGAAACCAGGGAGAAAGAGCATCAGTTTAATATTCAACTATTTTTCAATGACCTGGATCCGGATACCGTGCAGGTAGAGCTATATGCCAACGGGCTGAACGGTGAAGCGCCTTTCATTCAGAAAATGACACGATCGGCAATACCGGAAGGTATTTACAAGGGCTACCGCTATGCAGCCACTGTGGATGCCTCCCGCCCGGCATCCGATTACACCGCAAGGGCCATACCTTTTATACCTAAGGTTTTGGTACCACTGGAAATATCACGGATTTTGTGGGAGAAGTGATTCTATTCCGGTTGTTGTGGGTTACCCGTAATGGTAAAAAAAATTAAAAAACAAAACGCGTCCCGAAATAACTATCGGGACGCGTTCTGTTTATCTTTTAAATTTTAATTAAGAAACGGGTATTGTGAATAAGTTATTTAAGTCTTTGTTTAATGCTGAATAATCATACCACTTCCCTTTATTTCGGAACTAAGCAGCGGATCGCCCCAGTAATGGATATTACCCGAACCGGAAATCCGCGCTTTTAGTTTATCTTCTACCATCACAAACATATTCCCGCTTCCCGAGAGAAAGCAAGTAGCATCTTGTACTTTCATCTTCGAGAAATTGAGGTTTCCGCTTCCGGATATTCTGGCGGTTAATTCCTCCACAACTCCTTTGGCCGTGATATTTCCACTTCCCGACAAATTCACCTCCAGATCGCTTATCACACTGTCCTCCTCCACTATAATATTTCCTCCACCGCTTAGTTTCAGAGTTTGCAAATCGCTGAATGCCGAATGTATAGTAACATTACCGGTACCGGCCATGATAACCGAAAAAAGAGGGTCAGGAAGGGTGATATGTACGCTTGCCTTACTGTTTCGCAAAAAAGTGGATGCCGGTTCAGTCCTGATCAGTAAATGCTGATTTACCACTTCCACTTTCAGGTGTTTAATGATGTTTTCGTAATCGGATAATTTCACGGCAAAAGAATCCCCCTTAGAGATATCTACAGTAGCCGCTGTCTGCAATTCTACTGTATTAAAATCACGTGCCGGACTACTTAAGGTAACGATATTTCCTTTTCCGGTAATCCCGAACAATCCACTGATACAGGATGTAAACATCAAGAGTGTAAACACGAAAATAAATGGTGTAACAATTTTTGTCTTTTTCATGATTGGTGATTGGTTAATTAGTTAATTGGTTAATTGGTGATTGGTGATTGGTACATGGTAAATGGATAAAATACCTTCGTAATAAAAAAAAAGGTAATATAATTATTCTCTCATTTAAAAATAATCATTTGTTTTTCTTTCTTTTTGATCAGCATTCAGATTAAAGCACCAAAAATATATTTTTTGCGGATAAAAATATCCGTAGTCTTTCGCTCAACTTTAAAGTATGGAATTCTCTATCTATTATTCACGCACCAAACTCTCCCTTTCCCAACTAATCACCAATCAACCAATCACTAATTAAACTATCAACCAATGGAGCTTGCGAGATCAACTATTCACGATAATACAAAACAAAAAGACCTCTTCAAGAAATCCTGAAAAGGTCATTTAGTAGATAATTGTTTCTTTGTGCAAATGAAACAAAATAAATCTATATTTTGTTCACTAAAGTTTTCTATTTGCCATTATAAATTTTTCTTGAATCTTCACGGGTCATCTTCTTATATCAAGATACAATCTTCTTTGTCTGTGTTCATGGCTCTTAGCACTTGGTTCAAAATGATGCCTCCCTTGCCTTGACACATGGTTTTTGACATTGATAAAAATTTCAGTGCTCCTGATCTTGGTTCTTGGTTCTAAATTCTAAATCTCGTGAATCAGCTCCTTCATAATCAGCGTCATCAGTGGTTGCACCGAATTACCGATTTCCTGTACTTCTTCGTGACTTACTTCCACAATTTTGCCGGGAACACCCAGATCGGTAACAATAGAAATGCCGAAACAACGCATGCCAGCATGATTTGCCACGATTACTTCGGGAACAGTGCTCATGCCCACCGCATCGCCGCCAATAGTGCGGAAGTAACGGTATTCGGCAGGTGTTTCAAAGGTTGGACCGGTAGTGCCTACGTACACACCTTCCACCACCTTGATGTGGTGTTTCACTGCAATTTGTTTTGCTTTGGCTATCAGTTCCTTCGAATAAGCTTCGCTCATATCGGGAAAACGCGTGCCCAGCTCAGTGAAATTTTTTCCACGTAAGGGATGTTCGGGGAAAAGGTTGATATGGTCGGTGATGATCATCAGGTCACCGATTTCGAAATCGGGATTTACGCCACCCGAAGCATTGGAAACCAACAGCGTGCGAATACCCAGGGCATACATAACCCGTACCGGAAAAGTAACAGCTTTCATATCATAACCTTCGTAATAGTGAAAACGACCTTGCATGGCTATCACATCCACATCGCCCAGTTTACCTACTATGAGTTTTCCGCTGTGACCTTCAACGGTTGATACAGGAAAATTTGGAATGGTTTCGTATGGTATTTCTGTTTTATCGGTGATTTGTGTAACCAAATTTCCCAGACCTGTGCCCAGGATGATGCCTGTTTTAGGGTTGGTTGTTATTTTAGTCAATAGAAAATCAGCAGTTTCTTGAATTTTCTGTAACATAGTTTTTTATGATTTGAGTGAATAAAATTTCCTGATTATTTAATATGTTGACCCGGATTGGCAGAGCAAAAGTACGGGATTTTAATGTTTCGGGGAAAAAGGGGTTCGAAATTAAACGGGCCGCGTCCTTTTCGGTTACCACAATGATTTTATCGGAAGTTGCCAACTCGTCGAGCATCTTGTTTATTAAAATGTAATCTTTCGGGGTGAAGGCATGATGATCGGGAAAAAAAAGTGTTGAAACCGTGGAAGTGTAGTTTCCCAGATAATTCACTATGGCTTGCGGAGACACGATACCCGCAACTAACAAAACTCCGGCTTTGTCTGCCCTCAGTCGCTCACAAGTCCAGGCTTCAACCGCAGCATCGGAAAAAACAGGCACCATTTCGTCGTAGATGAAAGTGGAGAAAAATACCGGTTGATCCGGCTCTGGTTTTAACGCTTTGATTACTTCACACATATCCGGGTTGCCGAAATCAGCCGGACATTTGGTTACCACAATGATATCGGCACGTTTACTTCCGCTGCTACATTCGCGGAGTTTTCCGGTTGGTAATTGTATATCCTGTGTATATAAATTGGCCAGGTCGGTCAGCAATATGGAAAGCCCAGGCTTGATATAGCGGTGTTGGAAAGCGTCATCGAGCACTATCACTTGTAAGTCCGGGATAATTTTCAATAATTTTTCTACACCATCTACCCTCTTTTCGTCAACAGCTACAGTCACTTTAGCAAATTTCTGATGGATCTGAAAAGGTTCATCACCCAGCACCAGGCTGTCCGATTTTTCATTTGCCAGGTAAAATCCCTTCGTCCGGCGTTTATATCCGCGACTCAGAAAAGCTATTTTATTTTCGTTTTGTAAGAGTGATAGTATAAATTCTGCATGCGGGGTTTTACCAGTACCTCCTACAGCCAGATTTCCGACCGAGATCACAGGAATGGGGAAAGACTGAGACTTGAGGATTCCACTGTCAAACAACAAATTGCGTATAACCGTCACCAATCCGTAAAGAATGGATAAGGGATACAGGAAAAAGTATTTTTTACTTCTTTTCAAACCGATTTTAAATTATATTCAAATGAAGCGGATGGCAAAGATACAATTTTTCTTTAGGGAAACAAATAGACCAACATCCCAAACTTACGAACTCATCGAATTCATCAAACTATTCGAAGGCGAAGCATTCACGGAACCGGATCATACCCACTCCCACCCCATGGATGACAGCTGCCAATCCGTTTAATAGCCAACCATCCACCCTTAAAGATACCATGCTTTTTAACGGCCTCAATGGTGTATTCCGAACAGGTTGGAGTGTACCTGCAACGCGGTGGTATAAGCGGAGAAATACTGTAGCGGTAAAAATAGACCGGCAATAAAACGATGAATTGGAGTATTTTTTTCATAACCAAAGGTGGTTGGTGATTGGTTAATTGGTGATTGGTTATTGGTTAGTTGGTTAGCGATAGGATAATTAGTGATAGGATAATTAGTGAAAAGATAATTAGTGAAATGATAATTAGTGAAATGATAAAGAGCTAATGTTAAATATTTATTTGCAAAAAGTATATTTTCATCACAAATAACCAGTTAACTAATCTCTAAACTCTAAACATTAAACATTAATCTCTAAACCCTAATCTCTAAACTATAAACTATTAACTATAAACTATTCTCTATTTTAGCCATCAATTTCTGTATAGCCAGTTTCATCTTTTTATCCACCGCAGCAAAGTCCAGTTCATCGTCCGAAACATAATTAAAAGCAATGTGGAGTTGAAGTTGCTTTTCTTCCACTTTTTCTATCAGTAAGAGTTTATTCAGCCGGTATGCTTCACGCATAAGCCGTTTCAACCGGTTACGTTTCACCGCCAGTTTAAAGCGCTTTTTGGGCACACTCACCATCACACTCACCGGCACTATATCTTTTCTGGGTTCGAGTATATACACCACGCGCAAGGGATAAGCAATAAATGCTTCGCCTTGGGTAAATAAACGGGTTATGCGTTTTTCGCCGCATAAATGCTCGGATTTAGAGAAAGAATTAGGGTGATTCATGGGCCAAAAATAAACTATCCCAAAAGTACGAAAAATCTTCGATACTTTTGGGATAGCACTTTTATTTTGAAAAAAGGACTTATTTTTTTGTCTTTTTGTTGTTTTCTTTCAGGTAATTTTCGAGTGCCATAGTCATAGAAGGAACTCCGGGTAGTGGTGCTTCCAGATCCAATCGTAAACCGGCATCGCGTACTGCCTGTGCAGTAGTTGCTCCGAAACATCCGATTTGGATATCACCCTGATCAAAATTAGGGAAGTTCTTCAACAAAGAACCGATTCCAATGGGGCTAAAAAAGAGCAACATATCGTAGTTGAATTCTTCCTCGGCCTTAAAATCGTTGCTCACCGTTTTGTACATCACCACCTTGTTGAAAGTTATTTTCGATTTTTCCAGGGTCGACATAGTTTCTTCGTTCTGTACATCAGAGGCAATCAACAAGTATTTTTCTTCGGGATGTTTGTTCATAATGATCACCAATTCAGCCAGTTTACCTGTAGCTCCGTAAAACACTTTGCGCTTTCGGTATTGGATATAGCGTTGTAAATACAAGGCAACAGATTCGGAGATACAGAAATATTTCATAGTATCCGGAACGGCAACACGCATCTCTTCACACAATCTGAAAAAATGATCAATACCATGACGGGCGTTGAAAATCACAGCTGTATGATCCAAAATGTTCACACGTTGTGTTCTAAATTCTTTCGCTAAAATAGGCTCAACCTTAATAAAAGGACGAAATTCTATTTTGACATTGTACTTTTCGCTGATGTCAAAGTAGGGCGATTTTTCGGTTGTTGGTTGTGGTTGTGAAACCAGTATCTTCTTAATTTTCAAAGCACTAAAGTTAAAATGTTAAACACCTCAGACTAATAATTGATACACCTGATATAAAGCAATTAGGGGTAAAAATTCGAGGGTGCAAAGATACAACAATATGTAAAAAGAAGCTACTGTTTTATGCAAAAATATTTGAAATAGTTTAATTATGACGAGAATACACGCAATGATACAAATCACAAGACTTGCAATTTCGGTAAAACCAGACCAGGAGTAGGGTAAATAAATAAACAAAATAAGCAACGGGAATAGCGCTATTCCTAAAAACGAGAGAATATTAAAATAGCTGTCCTTAGCCATTTTCAAGGTATTCCTGTCCAGGAAAACAAACCCCACCAGGTCGATCAGAAGTGATTTAAAAGCCACGTAAGCAAGAGTAACGAGCAGAAAAAGACCATAAACTTCAACTGAAAACTCAGTTGAAGCCTCATGAAACAAGAGGTAAGCGTATAAACTGATCACTCCTGAAGAAAAAAGAGACAGAAAGAATCCGAAGCGAAAATCCTTAACGGTGGTATTGCTAAAAAAACTTGAGCGTTCTTTGGTTTGGAAAAATGTTTTTATGTTTTCTGAAATCAATCCGGAAGAACGGGAGAGGGCAAAAACCAACAGAAAGAAGAGTATCAAAAGAGACCCAAAAACCCAACCCTCGGTTTGAGGAAGCGAAGGATGAGGTATTCCAATAAATCCACGGTGAGAATGAACTACGGTTTGAAGTGTATCATACAACAGCGTTACATCGACTTTCGGGAGCGTATCGGCATTTACCAGCGAATCGGGCCTGAGCAACGAATCGGTTGTAAGTACCTGTGCACTGTCGCTGAGAGCCTGGATTGTATCTTGTTGTATCATAAATCAGTTTAAAGGGCAGCGAAGCTACGGGCGTTTGCATCCCATTTTACAGAATTAAGGATAGCTGGCAACACTTCCTCGGGCGTTTCAACCACTACCCACATGCTCCGGTGTTCATCGCGCATAAAATGTTCGTCTACTGCACGGTCGAGCATGGTTACCAGGGCATCAAAGTATCCTTCCAGATTAACTATGACTATGGGTTTAGTAAAGAGTCCTAATCGTTTCCAGGTAATTACCTCCAGAAGTTCTTCCAACGTACCGCAACCGCCAGGTAAGGCTACAATGGCATCGGCCATCATAGCCATTTTTTCCTTCCGCTCGTGCATAGTTTCCACCAAAATCAAATCGGTCAATCCGTTGTGATTCCATTCTACATCGCACATAAAGCGAGGAATAATTCCCGTAATTTTACCACCGGCTTCGAGCATACTGTCGGCAAGTTGCCCCATAAGCCCCATAGAACCTCCTCCATACACGATGGCAAGATGAGCTTCGGCCAACAACTGACTCATGCGGGCAGTTGCAACAAAATAGCTGGGTTTAACCCTGGTGCTCGATGCACAATAGATACAAATAGTTTTCATATAAATTTGCGAAAAGGTTTTCTCCTTTTTTAAAAAATTATATGCAAAAATACGGTTTTCTTTCCGTATTTTTGAACTTCAATTTAAAAAATCTGGAAAATGATATTGGTAACCGGAGCTACCGGCATGGTAGGTGGACATTTATTGTGGCATTTATTACAGGAAAACGAACGGGTTTTGGCTATTCGCCGACCAACAAGTAATCTGGCACCGTTGCGCACTATTTTTAGTTTGTACACCTCACAACCTGATGATTACACAACTCGCATCGATTGGAAAATGGCCGATGTACTTGATGAAAATTCCTTGCACGAAGCCCTGCACGATGTTACTCAGGTCTATCACTGTGCCGCTATTGTTTCCCTAAGCAGCAAAAGCGGCGAGTTATTAAACACCAATGTACTTGGTACACGGAATGTAGTCAGGGCAGCGTTGGCAGAAAAGGTGGAGAAGTTCTGTTTTGTTAGTTCAATCGCTGCGTTTGGAAAGGCAATTAAAGGAGACAAAATTGATGAAGATAGCATTTGGACGGATAGCGCTAATCGCTCGCAATATTCGCGGAGTAAATATTATTCAGAAGAAGAAGTCTGGAAAGGTATTCGCGAGGGCTTGAATGCAGTTATTGTAAATCCGGGAGTGATATTAGGCGTTTCGGGGACCAATACCGGAAGTTCTCAACTGTTTTCGCAGGTGCGTAAAGGATTGATGTTCTATACCCGGGGTGGAACCGGCTATGTGGATGTACGGGATGTAGTTCGTGCAATGATACGACTCATGGAAAGCGAGATTTCAGGTGAACGATTTATTCTGGTGGGGGAAAATTGTTCAAACAGGGACGTTCTTAACTGGATGTCAGACGGATTAGGCAAAACACGTCCAAAAGTAGTTGTTGGCAAACGAACACTTTTTACTATCGGCAGTTTGTTAGAAATTGCAGGAAAGGTATTTCGCTTTCATCCACTTATCGATAGAGGTACTGCCCGTTCGGCCAGTCACAGGGAATATTATTCCAGCCGTAAAATTGAAGAGATCATAGGATTTAACTTCACTCCCATTGCCAAATGCATTCAGGAAACATGCACTTTCCTGCAAAAACAGAAATAACAAATCAAGGATTAAGCAAAATGTTGATATTGAAAGTCTTTAAAAGCTCAACCCGATTTTTAAACCAGCACTTTTCATGCTTGTTTTCCCCTGATATGAATAAACTCCCAGCTCATTCACTTCAGTCAACTGCCCCGACAACGATTGAACACCGGCAAATAGACCTGCCGAAAGAGAAGTTTTAGGATTCAGCTTATGGGTTACTCCGGCCGATAGTTTCACCAAAACACCTCCGCTATAATTTGTTTTCAGCCCGAAAGCATAACCCACATCCATCCCCAGGTAGGGTGCGGTGCGCTTACTGGTCAGCGTATTTTGTAGTCGGAAAAACAATGGCAAAAAACGTACAGGCTCCTGGCTGCCAACCGGGTGTGTACTGTTATAGCCAACACCGGCTCCCAAGAAAATATTTTTTCCCTTGATTTTTTTTGTCCCAAAAAGTAACGACACCTGCGTATTGAGAGACGAGCCAAAAACGTATTTCGACTGGGAAATCCCTCCGGCCAGCTCTATCATACCACAGAAATTATCTTCTCCCCGCTTACCTTCTACAACATCCGGTTTTATCTTTTCGGAAAGTACTATTTTTTCTTTTCCCAGCTCTTTAATCTCAGAAAGCGGAAACTGATACCGGTTGCCATTGGGGGTTTTGATCATCACCATATCCTGATTTCGGACCACTATTTCACCCACATACACTTCACCCGTTTTAAGAGTGATTTTGTCCTGAAAAGTAGTTTGTGCAAAAAGGCTGAAACACAAAAACAAGATACTAATAAGAATGATAGAGGTTCGCGTCATAATATTTATTACGATTTATCAAAAAAAAATATTAAAACTCTGATATTAAGTGCTCGTCTATCTTTGTTCTTACAGGATCTCTTTAAATTTTCCTAAAAAGTAGTCAGCATCTGTTTTCGACAAACAAAGTGGTGGTAATAATCGAATGACGTTACTGCCACTGGCTCCTGTAAATATTTTCTTCTCGAACAGCAGTCGGTTACGCAACTCTTTTATCTCAAAATCAAACTCTATCCCTATCATCAATCCCTGTCCCCTGACTTCTTTGATTTGAGGGATTTTACGCAATTCTTCGAGCAAATAGGTCCCGATTTTTTCAGCATTTTCCACCAGATGTTCCACTTTCATTATGTCGAGTACGGCAATGGCAGCAGTACAAGCTAAATGATTTCCGCCGAAAGTAGTTCCCAACATACCAAAAGTGGGTTCAAACATCGGGCTAATAAGCACTCCTCCAATTGGGAAGCCGTTACCCATTCCTTTGGCAACTGTAATTAAATCGGGGCGTATTTCGGCCCATTGATGAGCAAAAAATTTCCCGCTGCGTCCATAACCCGACTGTACTTCATCCAGAATCAAAATAGTTCCGGTAGCTTTACATTCTACACTCAAAGCCTTCATAAAATCTGCGTCGGGGATGCGTATACCACCAACACCTTGAATACCTTCAATAATTACAGCACATACATCTTTCTTTTTCAAGGATTTGCGAAGTGCTTCAATATCATTCAAGGCTAAAAATTCAACATCAAAACCCTCATTAATAGGAGCTACAATTTTAGGGTTATCGGTCACACGAACAGCTGCCGAAGTACGACCATGAAAGCTCTTGTTAAATGCAACCACTTTACGGCGACCGGTATGAAATGAAGCTAATTTTAACGCATTTTCATTGGCTTCGGCACCGGAATTCACCAAAAACAACGAATAATCGTCGTATCCGGATATCTTTCCTAACTTATCGGCCAATTCAATTTGCAGCTTATTGATGACAGAATTGGAATAGAAAACCATCTTCTCCAATTGTTGGGTTAGTTTTTGAACATAATAGGGATGCGAATGCCCGATAGAGATAACAGCATGACCACCGTACATGTCGAGGTATTCGATTCCCTGGCTGTCGTAGGTTCTGCAGCCAATTCCTTTGGCTATTTCAATATCGAAAAGTGGATAAACATTAAATAGATTCATAATCTTAAGTTGGTTCGTTTTTGGGAAAGAGAAATAAAAGACAAAAATAGAATAAGTTAGTAATAAATCACACGAATTGGGTGACAAAATTAAAAAACTGCTAAACGAAAATTTAGCATTCCAGTCTTAGTTATTCCCCCTGTTTCTGATAAAGATAAATGTTATATTGAAAAACTAAGATTTTCAAATCTTCTCAAAGATATGGAAATCATAGCAAGAATAGAGTCAATTTTATTTTTTTACGGTTGTTTCATCCAGCGCTTCCACCACATTAATTATGTAATCGCCCATTTTTTCGCATTCAACCACAATGTCCATGTAAGTAATGCTGGCCTGATAATCGTATTTTTTTTCGTTTACGTCATCTACATTTTGCAGTTTAAGCTGATTCCGGAAATTATTGATTTCATTTTCAATATTATCCGAACGGTTCAACTCAACTCCCGATACCTTGTCATTTTCCAGGGAATCCATCATTTGATGAATCGCGACTTCCACCAGATTCATCATCAAGTCGATGTTAGCATTCATCTCCTTGGTGTAAATGGCATTATCTTCCCGCTTGCGCATGATGGTACGAGCCAGGTTGTAACATCCATCGGCCACGCTCTCAATTTCGGAAACTATGCGTAACATGGTGTGAATTTGTCGCTTACTTTCAACTCCCAACCTGCCTTCTACTACCTTGGCTAAATATTGAGCAATCTCCACTTCCATTCTATCGCTGATATTCTCATATTTCTGTATGCGGCTGAATTTCTTAACAAATTCATTTTCGTTCGTCTCGTAATATAATTTTCTTACCAGCCTGAACATCCGGTCGGTGCGCTGACCATATACGGCCAACTCTTTCCAAGCCTGCAATACAGACAATTCGGAAGTGGAAAGCATCCCCGTAGAAATAAATTTTAATTGGAATTCTTCGTCCGACTCTTTTTTCTTAATAACAAAGGTCACCACATTGGCAATGACCTTTACAAACCAAATCATCACAAAGGTGTTGATAAGGTTAAACATGGTATGAAAAAGGGATAAACCGTACGAAGTGGCTATCTGATAGTTGACCAGTTGACTTTTCAGAACTTGCTGTTCAGCGGTGAGCCCTGCATTCGAAGTGATAGCACTCATTGTTTTCGGATCCATAGCATGAGAGAATTCTGAAATGGCTGTTGGGTCGCCAGGGCCATATTGAGAAACAATTCCGATAATCATGCGGGTAAAGGGATAAAATAAGACAAGCATCCAAATGACACCAAAGATGTTGAAGGTCAAGTGAGCTAATGCCGCCCGTTTGGCAGAAACATTGGCCGGGATGGCTGCCAGATTAGCCGTTATGGTAGTTCCTATATTTTCACCCAGTACCATGGCAGCACCCAGCTCAAAGGAAATCCAACCCTTGCTACACATAATTAGTGTAATGGCCACCGTAGCGCTGGAAGATTGTACCACCAGGGTTAAAACGGTTCCTATAGCCAAAAAGATTAAAACTGAACCATATCCATATTGTGTATATTGAGTCAGGAATCTGAATAGTTCAGGATTACTTTGCAAATCGGGGACTGCATTTTTGAGCATGTCTAAACCAATAAACAAGAGTGCAAAACCCACAATAAATTCTCCCCATGATTTTCGTTTGCTATTGGCCGAAAAAATTAAGGGAAGGGCAAAACCAATTAGGGGGACTGCCACTGCAGCAATACTTACCTGAAAACCAAATATAGATATGATCCAAGCCGTTACGGTTGTCCCAATATTGGCACCCATAATAACAGTAATGGATTGCAATAAAGTTAATAATCCGGCGTTTACAAAGCTTACTACCATAACGGTAGTGGCCGAGGAAGATTGGATAACTGAGGTGATTAATAATCCGGTAAGTATTCCGGTAAAGCGGTTCCTGGTCATGGAAGCCAAGACTGATCGGAGCTTATTTCCGGCGACTTTCTGAAGAGATTCACTCATCAGGGTCATCCCGTACAAAAAGAGTCCAAGTGATCCAACAAGCGTCAAAAAGTCATAAAACGTATATTCCATTCTATCCTGTTTTTATTTTGGTTACAAATGTAATTCAAAATTTAGACACGTTCAAATAAATACATTTAAAAAAAATGATGTAATTTTACGACCGATTATTAAAAACAATATCCTACATACTTCCTACAACATGGAAAAACAAGTTACCATTTATTGCAAAAACACCAATTCCTATCATACCTATTCGTTAGGAACATCATTGAGCGAAATATTTCAGGATCTGAAAATTGAACTCCAATTCCAGGTTGTGGCTGCCCGTGTAAATTACAAAGTTGAAGATTTGAACTTTCTGGTTTATAAACCCAAAGATATTGAATTTATAGATATGAGTACCCCTTCGGGTATGCGCGTATATGTACGAAGTTTATCCATGGTACTTGCAAAAGCAGTTTCCGAGCTCTTCCCTCAGGCTACACTTCACATCGAACACCCCATATCAAAAGGGTATTATTGCCGGCTCGACAATCTACAACAGCCAATCACCCCTTTGATAATTTCTCAAATAAAAGAACTTGTCAATCTGATTATTTCTCAAGGCAAGAAAATTATATGCGAAGAAAAACAAACCCGGGTAGTGAAGGAATTATTTGTGAGTAAAGCCAACCAAAAAGACAAAATGGCTCTGTTCGAAACCCTGGGTAATCCGTATAGCCGCTTCTTTCGGATAGACGATTTTATTGATTATTACAACGGGGTATTACTGCCTTCTACCAATTACCTGGGTCTGTATGATTTGATTCCTTACTACGACGGTCTGTTACTTCGGATTCCAAACCGCGAAAATCCGGTTGAACTCGAAGAAATGAGTATGCAGCCCAAAATGTACGACATTTTCAAAGAATATGTAGGCTGGAATAAAATTATGAACCTCAATAATGTGGGTGAATTTAATGTTGCCTGCCAGAATAATCAATCAACCAACCTGATAAAAGTTTCGGAAGCCTTGCACGAAAAGAAAGTGGCATCCATATCCGATATTATTTCACACAGGGCCGAAAAAGTACGTTTTGTACTTGTATCGGGTCCCACTTCATCCGGAAAAACCACTTTTAGCAAACGTCTGTCGGTACAATTGATGGTCAGTGGCCTAAAGCCCGTCATCCTGTCGCTCGATAATTATTTTGTGAACCGTATCGACACACCGCTGGATGAAAACGGAGAATGGGATTTTGAACACCTGCACGCTTTGGATTTAACTTTATTCAACCAACATTTGAAACAACTCCTGGCGGGAGATGAAATAGAAATTCCTTTTTTCAACTTTGAGGATGGAAAACGATATTATAAGGGCGAAAAACTAAAACTCCACGAGGATAGCGTATTGATTATGGAAGGGATACATGCATTAAATCCCGCCCTGATTTCGGATATACCGGTGGAAACTACCTTTAAAATATATGTTTCAGCCCTCACTACCATCTCCATCGATGATCATAACTGGATACCCACTACCGATACCCGGTTGCTTCGACGTATTATCCGCGACTACCGGTTCCGAAATTATTCAGCTCGCGAAACCATAGCCCGCTGGCCAAGTGTACGAAGAGGGGAAGAAAAATGGATTTTTCCTTTTCAGGAGAATGCAGATATTATGTTTAATTCGGCCCTTTTATTTGAGTTAGCCGTTCTTAAAAAACATGCAGAACCCATACTGGCAGAAGTTCCCAAGTATTGTGAAGAATACACTGAGACTCACCGGCTCATCAAATTTCTGAATTACTTTATACCTATTCACGACCGCGAAATACCACCAACCTCCCTGTTACGAGAATTTGTTGGGGGCAGCAGTTTTAGATATTAATTCAAACAACGTTAAACATTTTCATCCTAAGATTTGTTAAGCGATAAAAGTTCTGCAAATTATTGCTATTTTTGTTAAAAATAAATACACCGAATTAGGATGAAAATAAAAATCGTCTGTCTTATGGCTACCCTGCTTTTATTCCCAGGACTAAAAGCTCAAAATCGGCGTGGATTATATGGTCAACAACTTGGCGGCTTCAGAACTACGCTGACCGCATCTGTTGGTCCGGCATACTTATTTGGCGATCCTGGGGTTTTAGAAGACAAGCAGGGTCTCTTTAATTTTCTCGACTATAGACTCATCGACACCCGTTTATTATATTCTGTAGGTATACGACATATATTTTCCAATAATGTAGGTATAAAAGTCAATGCTTGTTACGGTACTTTTGCGGGGACCGATGAGAAATCAAAATATAGCGACAGGGGATATTCTTTTGAATCAACCCTTTATGAATTTGCCATTCATGGAGAATACATCCTACTGGGTGGTCCAAATTCAGGATCTTCATCTCCTCACACCTTATATCTATTTGCCGGCGTAGGAGTCATGAAAAGTAAAGCAGATTTAAAATATAGTAAGGATCTGAAATATTCCAATGATCCAGCTACAAACATAAGCATCATACCACCTATGACAGGAAGAACAGGTGATTCGATAAATCTTAAGGTTACAGCGCCGGCTGTACCCTTTGGAATTGGATATCAAATTCAATTTAACAATAAGATATCATTGGGCGCCGAATTTGGATTTCAGTATTTCTTTTCCGACTTTGTGGATGGTTTAAAAACTCAAAAATCGACAAAAAAAGATGTTTTGACAGCTCTTTCATTAACAATTTCCTATAAAATCAACAAAGGGAATGCAGGCGGGAGACAAATTCAGTGGTGGTAATTAAGATTTAGCTCTTGTTACCAATTCTGAAATATAATCTCTTCATTTTCCAGTAGAAAATAGAATTTTATATTTTCTTTTTTCATTCCATAAAACGAGACATTTAATAACACAAAAAGGAGGGAAAGCCAAGGTTTTTCCTCCTTTTTGTGTTATTGTAAAACGACTGTTTTTCAAACAGACTTGATTTATTTCTTTCTCTGTTTTCCTTGTAATTTAGGTTTTTAAACTATTTTACATTCCGATTTTACATAAAAAAAAAAGTCTTCTTTCAAATCAGCATCTACTGCCTATTTACGTTGTACAAACCCAGCTAAACACTCACATTCGGAAAAAAGATATTTTTTAACTTGGGTAAATTTGCATGAGCAGCGTAATTAAACTGCATCCTACGATAATTTATAATTCAGCAACTCTCAAAATAAATATATTTACACATTCAGAATAGTTTATTAACAGTATATTTAAACTTAAAAATATTTACTCTTGTATGGAATTACTACTTTTACGAAGAATTATTTAAAGAATATCCAGTGAGAAACATTTACCTTCACTTATTAGCAGTTTTACTTTTTTCATCCGGACTACAAGCGCAGGGAAAAAACGGACTGATAAGTCGTAAACTTCCCGGCACACGATCAATCATGCTTTCAGCGATTGGACCTGCTTACTGTTTCGGTGATGTTGGAGGTTCACCTTCCGAGCAGATTCTTTTTGGTGTCAATGACTGGGACATATCAAAAACCGGTTATATGATTTCATTTAGCATACGGCATATACTACCTAACAATGTGGGCATAAAAACCACTGCCTACTATGGTAATTTTACCGGATCGGACGAAAATTCACGGCAGAGTATTGATTATAACAGGCACTATTCCTTTCAAACAAATCTGTTAGAATTAGCCGCTCAGGGAGAATACACCATTTATGGCGGTCCTTATTCGAGACATTCATCACCACACACTTTGTACGTGTATGCAGGAGCAGGCATAATGTACAGTAAGACTGCGCTTAAGTATGGTACACAAACAGATGGTGAAATAATATTTAACGAAATAGAAAATTTTCCTGCAGGCCGTGAAAAAGACAAAGTTTCGCTAAGCGTTTTATCTCCGGTTATACCTTTTGGTATAGGTTATCAATACCAATTTACCAATACGTTTTCGCTAGGTGCAGAGTTTGGTTATCATTATATTCTATCCGATTTTGTGGATGGTGTACACCCATATAGTTCGAAAAATAACGATGCACTTGCAGCACTTTCATTCACCTTTACCTATAAAATTTCGCAGACTTTCCCCAGTGAAGACAAATGTAATTGTTTGTGGTACTAGGTTTGACAACCTACTACGATATTGAAAAATGAACTTTTACAATTCTACAATAAAAAATTCATTGTAACACTTAGCCCATTCCCCGAAAATAATATTTTTATAGAGATGTAATACATTATTAACTAAATAATTACGGATAAACCCACATAGTTATTCAATAAATAATTAGTTTTGGCGATATATCTTTTTTTTGGGACTGGATGAGAAATACATTCATTTGCTTAGTAATAATTTCGCTCTTATCTGCAGGACTAAAAGGGCAAAACAGGAGTGGTTTATTCGGTCATAAACTTCCCGGCACCAGATATGTCATGCTATCAGCCATAGGTCCGGCTTATTGTTTTGGGGATCTTGGTGTACTGGATACCAAACAAGTTCTTTTGAGTTTTTTTGACTACAGGATGTTCGATACCCGAATCCTTTTTTCACTGGGCTTGAGGCACGTCTTTCCAAATAATATGGGAGTTAAAGCCACCGCATTTTATGGTGTCTTTGGAGGTACCGATAAAGGGTCAAAATACCCGGATAGGGGATATTCGTTTGAAACTACTGTATATGAACTTTCGATTCAGTCTGAATATGTTTTGCTGGGTGGTCCTAATTCCAAACGTACAACTCCCCATACCTTATATGGATTTATCGGTGGAGGATTTATGTATAGTAAAGCGTATCTGACATACAAAAACATTTCCATAAAGAAAACGGAGGATGCGCGTTTGGGCGATATAGTAAAACCCACCAACCTTGCACCTGTTGTCCCTTTTGGGTTGGGATATCAATATCAATTGAGCAAAATATTTTCGTTGGGTACCGAATTGGGCTGGCATTATCTGTTTTCCGATTATGTAGATGGAATAAATACCCCACAGTCCAATTTTTTTGATATTTTGGCCAGTCTGACTTTTACATTTAGCTATAAAATTTCAAGTAGTTTTCCGAACGAAGACAAATGTCACTGCTTGTGGCATTAACAGAGGACTCTCATTTGGAAATTCCACATGAGATTTTTATTATAAAACTAAACTTCCTTCCCTATTCATTTGTTTCTATGGATAGATAGAAAAAAGCAGGCTGTACAATTGACATACAAAGTAGAAAAATTAAGTCAAATTGTCATTTTTTCTGGCTGGCATTCTCTTTGCAGGTTTTGTTATCGAAACGATAAACCCGATGTCTAATCAAAAAAAAGGAGGAACAAGTTATGTCACTCGTTAGATTTACAAATCAAACACCTTCGTTGTTTGACCGTTTTTTTGATGGTGATTTGTTTGATTGGTCAAACCGTAATTATTCGATCACCAATACCACCCTACCTTCGGTAAACATCAAAGAAGGGCCTGATGCTTTTGAAGTAGAGGTAGCGGCCCCAGGCTTTGATAAAAACGATTTCAAACTGGAATTGATGCATGATATGCTGACCATTTCATCGGAGAAGACAGTTGAAAACGAAACGAAAGAAAACGAACAATTCACCAAACGTGAATTTAGTTATCAATCATTCAGCCGGTCATTCACCTTGCCACGCGTGGCCGATGGCGAGCATATAGGTGCAAACTACGAAAATGGGATTTTGCACATTACCATTCCTAAAAAGGAGGAATCGAAACCAAAACCTTCGCGCATCATCGAAATTCAATAAACTTTTGAAATGCCGGAATAATAAAATAAGGGGAGCAGCCACCTGCTTCCCTTATTTTATTCCAAAAGCCGCGATTAAGCTTTTTTTTAAGACTGACATACAGACCCAATTATTAAGATATAAATAAATATTTAAATGATCATGGAAACATTTCAAGCAATAATTCAAGGCGACAAACCTGTATTAGTTGATTTTTTCGCCACCTGGTGTGGACCCTGCAAAGCTATGAGCCCCATTGTTGAATCTATAGGCAAAGAGATGCTTGGGCAGGCACGCGTACTAAAAGTGGATGTAGATAAAAATCAAGCTCTGGCTTCACAATATCAGGTACAAGCAGTTCCCACTTTTATTCTTTTCAAAAAAGGGCAAGTGGTATGGCGACAATCGGGAGGTGCTGATAAATTTACGCTGTCTGAAAAAATTCGATCTGTAATTTAAGACAGTTCTTTCACCTGCTTTTTTGTTTCAAATCATTGATTTTTAAATTTTTCTACGGATTAAACTATAAAACAGCAGATAATACGATTCAATTTCCAAAAAACAATAATTAAGTTTTGTTATTTAAAAAATAATGATTTTCTTTGCACCAAAATATTTTAAATTTTTAACCATTATCCATCAAACCATATGAAACAATTTTTAAAGTACACACTTGCAACTATTGTGGGTGTTTTTATTGCGTCATTGATATGCATCGTTATTTTCTTCGGAATAATTGGAGCAGTAGTTGGGTCCAAAGAGAAAGCCACAGTTCTTAAAGAAAATTCGATTTACGAACTCGACCTGGAAGGGACGTTAATCGACCGTTCGGAAGAGAATCCTTTGGATGCGGTTTTTGCCGAAGCTTTCGGAAAACCAGGAGCAGGTTCCATTGGACTCGATGATGTGCTGGCAAACATCAAAAAAGCAAAAGAAGATTCTAAAGTCGTTGGGATTTACCTCAAAGGTGGTTCACTTTCGGGCGGGATTGCTTCTATAAAAGAAATTCGTGATGCTTTGATTGATTTCAAAAAATCAAAAAAATTCGTGGTGGCATACGCCGATAACTATTCGCAAAGTATGTATTACCTGGTTTCTGTTGCCGACAAAATTTTACTCAACCCACAAGGGATGTTGGAATTAAAGGGACTTTCGGCCGAGACTATGTTCTTTAAGAACACGCTGGATAAATTGGGTATAGAAATGCAAATTATAAAGGTAGGGACATTCAAATCGGCAGTGGAACCATATGTTAACACGAAAATGAGTGACGCCAACCGTCAGCAGGTTACCGTTTACATGAACTCTATCTGGAAAAACCTGCTTACTCAAATTTCAGCTTCACGCAAAATACCGGTAGACAGACTGAATGCCTATGCCGATGAAATGATGATGTTTCAACCTACCGAAAATGCAAAAAAATATGCACTGGTCGATTCACTGGTTTATATAGACGAAGTAGACAGCATACTGAAATCCTATTTGAAAGATGCCAAGGAAGACGATTTGAAACTGGTTAAACACTCAGCCATGACCAAAACGCCAGACGACAGCAAATTTGACAAAAACAAATTGGCAGTCATTTATGCTGTTGGTGCCATCGACAATATGGATAATGATGGAATTATATCCAAAGATCTGATAGAAACCATCGACAAAGTAGCCAAGGACAAATCGGTGAAAGCCGTTGTGTTCCGAATCAGCTCGCCGGGTGGTAGTGCTTATGGATCAGAACAAATATGGCGTGCACTGACTATGCTGAAAGCCAAAAAGCCTTTGTTCGTTTCGATGGGCGATTATGCAGCATCCGGTGGATATTACATAGCCTGTATGGCCGACGGCATTGTGGCACAACCTAATACTATTACAGGTTCTATCGGGATTTTCGGGACGATTCCAAACTTTAAGGGATTAAACGAAAAAATTGGTGTAACCTACGATGGTGTAAAAACCAATAAAATGAGTGACGCTATATCGTTCAATCGTTCATTTACCCCGGAAGAACGTTCACTGATGCAAAACTACGTGAACAGGGGTTACGAATTATTTGTAAAACGCTGCGCTAATGGCCGTAAAATGAAACCAGACCAGATTAAAGCAATTGCCGAAGGCCGTGTATGGACCGGCGAAGACGCCTTGAAGATAGGGTTGGTAGATAAAATTGGCGGACTGAAAGATGCCATCAATCTGGCTGTTGCAAAAGCCAAGCTCACTTCATATGAGATAACAGAATATCCCGAGAAAGAAGATTTCGCCACTAAATTTATGAAAGGATTTGCCGATGATGTGGAAACCCGTTTTGTAAAAGCACAGTTGGGTGATCAATACAATTTATTTAAACAAATTAAAAATCTGGAAAAGGTGAATGGCATTCAAGCCCGTTTACCATACGACCTGATAATTAGATAATTATTTAAAAACAAATCAATATATACAGAGAGACAAGGTTTCGTACTTTGCCTCTCTTTTTTTTTGATTATTGAAGCAGACTCGTACATGCTGTTTGCTTTTTTGAGAAAAACATCTATCTTTGCAGTCCATTTGCGGATAAACTGCAATAACGTGTACTTGAATACCACGTAAAAAAAACAAGAGAAAATGAAAAAACAAGTTTCCGTCGCCTTTATGGTGTGTGGGCTGCTGTTCACGGTATGCCTGATTGTAGCCAACATCGTTGAGCAAAAGTTGATTTCCATTGGAGGAATCGAAGCCACTGCCGGCCTGCTCATCTTCCCTGTATCTTACATTATTAATGACCTGATAGCCGAAGTATGGGGCTATCGGAAAGTGCGCCTGATTATTTGGAATGGTTTCCTGATGAATTTTTTAGCCGTACTCATTTTTCGACTCAGCATTTGGGCACCCGGTTCAGTGAATTTCACTCATCAGGACGCTTTTGCACTCGTTTTAGGAAATACAGAGCGCATAGTCGCCGCCAGTTTCATTGCCTTCCTGTTTGGCGCCTTTCTGAACGCCTTCGTGATGAGTAAAATGAAAATCATGCAGCATGGACGAAATTTTTCTATCCGGGCAGTAGTTTCAACATTAATTGGCGAAGGTGCCGATTCTATGGTTTTCTTTACACTCGCATTTATGGGTGTAATACCTAACGAGGCTTTGCTGATGCTAATTCTCACTCAAACAGCCATGAAAACCGGTTACGAAGTTATAGCGCTACCTCTGACCAATGTGTTGGTCAGATGGGTGAAAAAACACGAAGGAACGGATGTATATGACCAAGGCATATCCTATAATCCTTTAAAAATTACAGATTTATAATTGAACACATTTCACCATTAAATTCAGCACATTAAAAATCGACCCACTGGGAATTTCCCGGTGGGTCGATTTTTTTTTCGTAGCACTGATTGAGATACAATTATTATAGGTCTGTGAGCTTTTAATTCAGCATGTTTTTTATCGTTGAACTAAGATATATCTGTTTACAGGAGATATTTCAAATCTTAATTTAAGAAAAACAAATTTTGAGTATTTTTCTTGAAGTATCTGAAATTATATTTCAGAATATTATTTTTATTCACATCCATTAAACAGATAGGCCTATCCCTTTTTGACGTCAGAAAATCACAAATAAAAGCCCGTCGAAAGTCCGAAAGTATGAAACAGGACTTAAATAGGTAGGAAAAGTATCATATTAAGATAAAAAAATATAGTTTTTTTCGTTTTTGATACTCTATTTTTGCATAATCGGAATGTAACATTTTACAAAAACGATTAACCTTCTAATACTAAATTTAATTTCATGAAAAGAAAAATCAATTTTCTATTGGTATTACTCCTCTTTGGAGTATGCCTGGTATCTGCTCAACAGATACTTTCTGTATCGGGAGTTGTGACCGATGCAAGTGATGGAAGTCCACTAATTGGAGTTTCTGTACTTGTAAAAGGGACAACCACCGGAGCCATTACAGACAGAGACGGCAAGTATAGCTTGAACGTTGCCCAGGGTTCAACTCTTGTTTTCACTTACATTGGTATGGAGAAACAAGAAGTTTCTGCCAGAAGCCGGGTTATAAATGTTGCACTTAAATCGGATTCCCGCATGTTGGATGAAGTGGTCGCCATTGGTTATGGAACCATGAGAAAGAGCGACCTTTCGGGAGCTTCGGTAACTGTTAGTGAAGAAAAACTTAAGGGATCAATTATTACCAATATGGATCAGGCCTTACAAGGTCGTGTTACCGGTGTAACTGCTGTGCAAACTTCAGGAGCGCCGGGTTCTTCAGTTTCTATCCGCGTTCGTGGTCAGGGTACTATCAACTCAGCTGCTGAACCACTTTATGTTATCGATGGTATTCCGGTTCAGGTAACCGGAAATTCCGGTGCTGATTTTGGTTTAGGTGATGCATTAGGTAACGGTACAGTTTCTACTATTTCTCCACTTTCTACCATCAATCCATCTGACATTGTTTCAATGGAAATTTTAAAAGATGCATCTGCAACAGCCATTTATGGTTCGCGGGCATCGAATGGGGTTGTTCTTATCACCACAAAACGTGGTAAAGCAGGTGAGGCAAAATTTTCGTACGACGGGATGTATGCTATACAACGACAGGCAAAACGGCTGGATGTAATGAATTTAAAGCAATTTGCTGAATTTAGTAATGACATGGCAGCAGAGATTTCAGGTCGTAATTCACGTGCAGAATTCCGTGATCCTTCGTTACTTGGTAATGGTACCAATTGGCAGGATGCTGTGTTCCAGATAGCTCCTATGCAAAGCCATACTATCAGTGCTCAAGGTGGTACAGAAAAAGTGAAGTATTTTGTATCCGGTTCTTATCTGGGACAAGAAGGTACAGTAAAAGGAACCGATTTCAAACGTTTTTCATTCCGGACCAATCTGGATGCTCAATTGAAAAAATGGTTGAAAATGGGTGTGAATATGACCTATTCGAATACTAACGAGCGCCTTGGTCTTGTAGATAGTGAAGCAGGTATTTTGAATATTGCTTTGTTATCGACTCCCGATGTGCCTATCTACGATATTTATGGAAATTATACGAGCGTTACTGCTGAAGGTCAAACACGTGTTAATCCTCTAGCAAAATCGTTGGAAGAAGATAATTTATTAGATCGTTCATCGTTGAATGGCAATGTTTACTTTGATGCAACAATAGCCAAAGGATTAACTTTCCACACCGAGTATGCAATGGACAAAGGCAATTCCAATGCAGAACGTTTCTATCCTATTGCAACATACGGGAACTGGGTGCGTAAGATCAACAGAGATTCCTGGCAAACAAATAAAAATACATTTTGGCAAATAAAAAACTATTTGACTTATGCTAAAGATTTTGGATTGCATAAAATAAGTGCCATGTTAGGTCAGGAAATTTCTGAATCGAGCTGGATGTTCCAAAGTATTACAAATACTAATTTACCGGACAACACCGTTCACAATCCAAACCTGGGTACAGACAAACCCCTTATCAATGCCGGGTTTGGAAGCAGCGCTATGTCTTCGGCTTTTGCCCGTGGTACTTATAACTTTAACGATAAGTATTTTGCAACTTATACATTCCGTCGTGATGGTTCGTCTAATTTCGGTCCAAAAAATCGCTGGGCTTCGTTCCATTCCGGAGCTGTATCCTGGCGTTTTACCAACGAATCATTTATGCAAAATATTAAACCGGTAATTAGTAACGGAAAATTACGCATTGGTTGGGGTCAAACAGGTAATCAATCTATGAAAGGATATTTATGGGGTGCTTCTATCAATAAAATGGAAACCGGCTTAGGTATAGCTTACCGTCCTTCGAATATCGCAAATCCATACCTTCAATGGGAAACTCAAACACAAACAAACTTAGGATTAGACCTTGCATTACTTGACAATCGCATTGAATTAACCGTAGATGTTTACAAAAAACTGTCGGAAGATATGTTAATGCAAGTCGATTTGCCATCTTATATGGGATCAAAAGGGAATACTTCCAGTGCCCTGGCGGCTCCCTGGGGAAATATAGGGAAACTTGAAAATAAAGGACTTGAAATATCTTTGACTACTCACAATATTAAAAATAAACATTTTCAATGGGATACTGAAACTCAAATTACTTTTAATAAAAACAAATTGTTGGGCATGACCGGAACATCTGCTACATCTATCGAAGGATACGGACAGTGGATAGACGTGGTATCTCATACCGAAGTGGGTCAACCACTGTACAACTTCTATGGATACAATGTTATAGGTGTTTATCAGGATAAAGCTGACATTTTGAACAGTGCCGTTCCTGATCGTGCTCCTGCTGACGGCAAGACCTGGAATCGTACGACTACCACTTTTGTAGGTGATTTGAAATATGAGGATGTAAATAAAGATAAGGTAATTGATGAAAAAGACAGGATCAATTTAGGATCTCCAATGCCCATTTTTACTTTTGGGTTCAATAATACTTTTCACTATAAGAACTTCGATTTAAATATCTTTCTCAATGGTTCATATGGTAATAAAATATTAAATTATTCTGCCATCAATCTTTCAGGGATGAATTCTTTGTGGAACAATCAGTTAGCAATTGTTACCGAAAGGGCAAAATTAATGGAGATTAATACTGCTCAGGTATATCCTTATACAAATTCAACTGGCAAGCCTGTTTACAACTGGTTTGATGATATTGATAATGTAAAAGTATCTAATCCGGGTACTCTGGTGCCTCGTGCAATTACAAACGATCCGAATAACAATATGCGTATGTCAAGCCGTTATATTGAGGATGGATCTTATTTGCGAATCAAAAATATATCTTTGGGATATAATTTTGATAAAAACAAATTGGAATCATTGCATTTGGAATCATTGCGAATCTATGCAAACATTCAAAATCTTTATACTTTGACCAATTATACAGGTTTCGATCCTGAAGTAGGTGCAAGTACTACAAGTCCTAATGTTTATGGTTCAGATAATGGACGTTATCCATCTCCTCAAGTTTATACATTTGGAATAAATCTATCATTCTAACTTATTAGAAAGTAAATAATATGAAAATACTAAATATAAAGAGTTTGGCGATAGCCTCCATTTTTTTAGTCGGGATGAGCTCATGCGCCGACTTCTTAAATCGCCCGGCCGAAGATACCTATACCACCGATGGGTTTTACCAGAATGATGCACAATGCTTCCAGGGAGTGAATGCACTTTACAATTCGCCCTGGTACGATTTCCAACGTGGTTTTGTAAAAATTGGCGACGGACTTTCAGGAAACATCTACTTTGGTGACACCAATCCGTATCAAACATTTGTTCTCAAGTCGAGCGATGCCGATTTGAAAAATGCTTCTGCATCTTTGTGGTCGGTAAATGCCTATTGCAATACAATTATTGAGAACATCAATATGAAATCGGGTGCGGCAGTAACCCAAACGACTAAAAACACAGTGATTGGAGAAGCATTAACTTGGAAAGCCATGACTTATTTCTTCCTGGTTCGTTGTTTTGGTGCTGTACCAATTATACACGATAACAGTGCAATTATCGCAGCAGGTCAATCTAATAGTGTGTACAAAAATAAAATCGAAGATGTTTATACGTACATTGTAAAAGACCTGGAAAAGGCAATTGAACTTCTTCCTGCAAAAAACGAAATTGGACGTTTAGATAAATACAGCGCTTACGGCCTTTTGGCAAAAGTATATTTAACAAAGTCGGGCTATGGTTCAACTGATGGGACACGCAATGCTTCTGATTTATCAAATGCAGCCAAGTACGCCAAAATAGTAATTGACGAAAGTGGTCGTACGTTAATGCCTGCATACTCGGATATTTTCCGTTTGAAAAATAATTTCAGCCAAGAAAGTTTAATTGCCTGGCAATGGACAATAGGTAGCCACTGGACATGCCAGAATACAGAACAATCGGATCTTGGACTTGTAGGCTTCTCTGAATTTGCCGACACCTGGGGAACTTGGGTAGGACTAAGCATTGATTTGCAAAATGCTTTTGGCGAAAGTGCTTCAAATCTGACTCGCAATAATTCTGATGCCCGACGTAAAGCAACCATGATGATGCAAGGTGATCACTATGATTATTTTTGGATTGACAAAGGTGGTTTTACTTACGATTGGACTAATTCTTTAACAACAGGCATTTCTTACGGCGTTGGCACCGGTGCAAATTGTGTTAAACATTTAGTTGGCAATAATGCCGATCACGTAGCTGGTACAAATGGTGTTGGTATGCAAAATATGGCTACTGCTTTAAGCACTCATTTACTTCGCCTGGCAGATGTGTATTTAATCTATTCGGAAGCTGTTTTGGGAAATGCAGCCTCTACAACTGACGCTGGAGCATTAAGTGCATTCAATGCAGTGCGTGGTCGGAGCATTACAAATTATACTCCTAAAACTTCTATTACATTCAATGATGTTTTCAATGAGCGTCGATTGGAATTGGCTGGCGAAGGTGACTTTTGGTTTGATTTCGTACGTTTAAGTTATTACAAACCTGCCGATGCTAAAGCCAGATTAGCTGCTCAGGACCGCGGTATTTGGAACGGTCTGCTGGATTATTATAAAGGTACGATCTCTCAATCACAGCTAACAAGGGTCGCAGCCTCAGTTCCCGAAAGCAGTGTATTCTTCTCAATACCTTTCCCTGATACCGATCAATCGGCAAATCCAAATTTGTCAAAAGAACCGGTTTCATTTGACTTTAGCACGATTAGTTTCTAAAAAAATAATTAGAATGAATATGAAAAATATATATAAATCAACAATAAAGAGGATTGCATCGCTTATTGCATTGGCAACATTAATGGCCATACCTGCATGTAACGACAATCCGGATGCTTACGAAATTGCGACTGGCAAGCCTACGGTGTTCTATGTTCGTCTGCCCGATGTACTTAGCAGTGATTCTTTGGTTACACATGCATTTATGGGTACTAACATAGCCCTGATAGGTGAAAACATGAGAAGTATCAAAGAAGTTTGGTTCAATGATCAACAGGCAGTTTTAAATACAAGTTTTATTACTCCTACAACATTGATTGTACAAGTGCCGAATACAATTCCTGATTTGGTTACCAGCACAATTTATATGGTTACTGAATCAAATGATACGGTTAAATATAATTTTGGTGTAGATGTTCCTTCTCCATTATTGAACAGCATGGATTGCGAATATGTTGCCGACGGTGGTACTGCTGTAATTAATGGTAACTTTTTCTTACCGATGGATGGAGATAGTGTACCGGAAGTTTATTTCACTCCAAACATCAAGGCGGTAGTGGTTTCAGCTACTATCACTAAAATAACCGTGAAAGTGCCTGCAGGTGCTGGTGTTGGACCGGTTTCGGTAAAAAGCCGATATGGATCAACCCGTTCAAAAGCATTCTACTTCAGAGATAACCGCGGGATGATACTCGATTGGGACAATACCAATGCCTCAGGTGGTTGGCGTTCCGGTGTTATAGCGAACACTAATCCTGTCGGAATAAGTGGAAATTATGTCCGCTTTAGTGGCTCATTGGATGATACAAAGGAAGCTGGTGCAAGCTGGAATGAAGATGGTTTCTCGTTTAATTTATGGGGAACGGCCAACAATCGCCCACAAGGTGATTTGTTTACCATTGATCCGGCTAAAGCCGTTTTGAAATTTGAAGTAAACGTTGACAAAGCATGGTCATCGTGTGCACTTCAAATGATTTTTACTCCCTGGGCACTTTCGGGAACCAATGCCTATATTGGCGGTGATGCAAATCAACCATTATTACCGGGAGCCATATGGAATCCTTGGGCTGCTACCGGTTCATTTAAAACAGAAGGCTGGATTACCGTTTCGGTTCCAATTAAGGATTTCACATACAATCGTATAGGTGAAAAACTTGCAAAAGGCACTGAAGTTGGCGGTTTTGGGGGCTTGACGTTCTTTGTGTTCAATGGCGGCATAAAAGGGACACCTTGTACTCCTGATATCTGTATCGATAACATACGTGTTGTTTCTGCTGAATAAACATAAATTAAACCTTGTCCACTCTTTAGAAAGAGTGGACAATAAAAATCAATACTAATATGCGACATAAATTAAATATATTTTTATACGTGAGTAGTATCGCTTGCGTGTTGCTCAGTGGTTTATTCCTTAATTCGTGTAAGGATGATGAAGTGGCAAGTTCCACTACCTTGAGCGTTTTCGGTCCGTCACCGGCATTGCGTGGTGGTGAATTAAAATTCATTGGAACCAATATGGATAAAGTAACGGCAGTAGTATTAGCCGGAGATATTAAAATTACAGAGATTACCAAAACGGGTACTACTGAAATTTCGATATTGGTACCTCAAAATGCAATTCCCGGCACGGTAGTGTTGAAAACTCCTCAGGGAGATATTACTACTAAAACTCCACTGACATTTACGGAACCTATTTCGATAGATACCTATACAACTGCCGGGGTAAAAGCCGGGGATGTATTTACCATTACCGGGGATTATCTGAACAGGATTGCTCAGGTGATATTTGCCGATGGTGCAGTAGCCGACAGTGCAAACTTCGTAAGCCAAACACGTAAAGAAATAAAAGTTTACGTTCCTGTTTCCGCTAAAACCGGAAAGGTAGCATTATCGAATGGGGCTGAAATACCGGTTTTGGTTTATACTACCGGAGTGGCAACGATTACCAACCCGACAACAATTATCAGCATTGCTCCTACAACAGTGAAACCGGGTGCTGACCTGATAATAACCGGTACTTATATGAATTTAATTAAATCAGTAATTTTACCTGATGGAAACAAAATTGACAGTGCTGCCATTGCAATAAATACCGAAAAAACTGAAATTACAGTAAAGGTACCTTTAACTGCAAAAGAAGGTTTAGTTAAGGTTGTAACTTATTCGGGAGTTGAAATTACTACTACTCTATCGTTGAAGTTGGTTGGTCCCAAAGTAACCAAGCTTTCATCAACGGTGGTAAAAAATGGTGCTACTATTACTGTGACCGGAACAGATCTTGACTTAGTAACCGGCGCTACTTTTGAAAGTGGTATTGCAGGAACTATAGTCACTAAATCTGAAACTTCGCTTGAACTTACAGTGCCAATAACTGCTATAGATGGAGCAATTGCGTTTAGTACTAATTCAGGTTTAACAGCCACAAGTGAAGTCATTACTTTAGTAAGACCAACTTTTACATCTATTAGTCCATTATCATTGACAGCTGGCGAAACTGTAACTATTACAGGTACAGATCTCGATTTAGTGCGTAAGGTACTATTTGTTGGAGGTTTAACTGTATCCGTAACACCAAACGTGGGTGCTGCCTCTATAGAAGTTGTAGTACCGGCATCGGGTGCAGGAACTGGTTCAATTACGCTGGAAACAGTGAATGGAACTCAGGTAGTGTCTTTGGATCAGTTTGTAATTATTGCTGCTACCACGCCTGCCATTATGAACGTAACACCGAGTGTTAAACCAGGTGGATTAATGACGATAACAGGTAAAAATTTGAATTTTGTTGAGTCCATTTATTTTCCGGATAATGTAAAAGCAGTGCTTTATGGCGTTCGTTCCGAAAACTCTATCGAAGTATACGTTCCTGAAACGGCAAAAAAAGGTTCTACAACTTTTACCATGAATTCTTTCGATGGTAAACAGATTGTTTCACCAATATTTACAATTACCGGAACAGATCCAATTTCTGATCCAGCTCTTATCATTTATAATTTTGATAGTGGACTAACAGCTGATGGAGGATTGTGGAATAATGTCGGAGGTTTAGGTAATCCGGCTGATGCATTATCAGGTGCATATTACGAAATTAAGTCATCAAATTGGGGTACAGGTTATTGGTGGTTTGCCGAAAATTACATTGCTCACCCTTCAGTTCCAAAAACAGGTTATGTTTTAAAAGCTGATATTCGCCTACGTAATGATATACCTGCTGCAAATGCTGAAGTTCGTATAATGCTTGGTGGTAAAGTAGTAAATATTCTTCCTTATCTTAAAGATGGAGATGTATGGACAACCGGCGGTGACTGGAAAACCATTACCATACCTTTATCAGAATGGACAGATCTTGCAAACCCAACACCTGTTAAAGGGGGAGAATGGGGAATTGCTACATGGGTAAATACATCTAACTTCACTGGTTTCTGTATAGATAACATTCGCTACGAAAAAGTTTCGGGTGGATCGGCTGCTCCCAGATTCAAATTGAGAGGAATGTAAAACTCAAAAGAGAATTCGTTTTTTATAAATTTTAGTGTTGTTTGAAGGGGAGTTACCCTCTGTGGTAATTCCCCTTTTTTTTCTTCGTACAGAATAAATTTTCGTTTATTCGTTTTATAGATGTTGCTGTTTTATCTATTTCGATATTTGTCAGCGGCTACATTAACTTACTTGTGATTATGTTCAACAGAATATTCTTTTTCTTCATTTTTCTTGTGTCTATTCTTGTATCCTTCTCTGCCTGCAAATCGGACGAAAACAATGATACTACCGCCCCTTTGCTGATATCAGGCACACCCTCGGATGGGGCAACTTCTGTTGATATAAATACGGTTATCGCTATTAATTACAACGACAGAATTGTGTTGTCGTCATCTGCTCAAATCCTTTTAAACGATGTGGTTGTTCCTGCATCTGTTAACTCTCAAACGCTAACCATAGCGGCCACGCTGAAAGCCGGAACGACCTATACCTTAATCATTCCGGCAAATGCCATAAGCGATGTTTACGGAAATTATTCCAAAGAAATTAAAATCACTTTTTCAACTGCGGGAAGCTCCAATGTTGAAGGGGTTTTTGAGGCCGAAAAAGCCGTTCTCTCAGGCGACGCAGTCGTCTCTAATGCTCAAAGCGGTTATTCAGGTACAGGTTATGTAAATACCAATTCGGGCAATGTGACTTTTACCGTTCAAACTACCGAAACAGGATATTATGATGTATATCTGAAATATAGCTCTGCTGGGCAAAAGGTCAATCTTTTATATGTAGATGGCGCGCAGGCAGCCGAAATAACCTTCCCTGTTTCCACCGCGTGGACAGAGACAAAGGTTGCAATGCTCAAATTAACAGCAGGATCTCACAGTATTTCTATTGTAAAGAGTTGGGGATATATTCAGCTTGATTATTTGAAATTGACAAAAAACGCGGTTGGTCCGGTGGTATTCAATATTGCGGCAGCACCGGTATCTGCAAATCCATCTACTCAGCTCGTGAATTTATATAACTACCTGAAAACAAGCTTTGGTACTTCTATCATTTCAGGAACCATGGCGGCACATAGTACCAATATTGACGAAGCCACCTGGGTTCACACTCAAACAGGGAAGTGGCCGGCACTAACGGGTTTCGACTTTATAGACCATACCAATCCGAATCAAAACTGGGTAAATTATTCCGGCCCATTTACACTGGGACAGGACTGGTGGAACAACAATGGGCTCGTGGCAGTTTCGTGGCACTGGCGCGATCCGCTGACTAAATCAGGGAGTTTTAATACCTATTCTACTTCTTTTCCTCAAGGCACGAGCTTCGATGTAACCAAAGTATCTGATCCTTCATCGGCAGAATGTAAAGCGATGATAGTGGATATTGATGTCATTGCCGTTTATCTGAAACAATTTAAAGATGCCGGTATTCCCGTCATTTGGCGTCCGCTTCACGAAGCCGAAGGAGGCTGGTTTTGGTGGGGAGCCAAAGGTGCCGAACCGTGCAAAGCGCTGTGGAAACTTCTTTACGACAGGCTGGTGAATTATCATGGATTGAATAATCTAATCTGGGTTTGGACTACCAGTACTTCTGCCAATGCCTCCACCTGGTATCCGGGCGATAATTATGTGGATGTAGTTGGCATGGATATTTACCCCGGTGAAAATCAGCATGGTTCGCAGTATATTTCTTTCAATAAAGTATGGGAAATCACCGGTGGTAAAAAAATCATCACCCTGAGCGAATGTGGCTCAGTTCCCGATCCTGCCTTGATGAAAGAATATGGCGACACCTGGTCGTGGTTTATGCCCTGGAACGGCGATTATACCAGATCCGATTCGCACAACGGTGCTAACTGGTGGAAGAAATTTTTTAGTTACGATTATGTAATTACCAGGGATAAAATGCCTGCTTTGAAATAATTGGGCGGCTATGCCGATTCCACCGGTTCGAATTGTTTAAAAATTAGTGAGAATTTACCAATCATAAAAATGAAAATAAAATGAAACACACCATCCAGCTTATCATATTGCTCTGCTGCTTTTTAGCTGTTCAGCTTCAGGCACAAGTGACTTTTAACCGGGGAGTTAATCTCACCGGGTGGTTTCAGACATCAAGTACCAATCAGATTCAGTTTACGAAATATACCAAAAAGGATTTTCAAAACATAAAAAGCCTTGGTTGCGACGTGATTCGCTTGCCCATCAACCTGTTTTATATGACCAATGGCAGCCCTGATTATACAATCGATCCGCTGATGTTTGAATTTCTGGATCAGGCAGTGAATTGGGCTGAAGAATTGCAGATATCTCTGATTCTCGACAATCACACTTCGGATGATTTAGCGAGCAAAAATGCCGCTCTGGAAACAGTTCTTACAAAGGTTTGGGCTCAAATGGCCGAGCATTATAAAAATCGTTCAAATTATATTCTTTACGAAATACTGAACGAACCGAACGGAACGTTGACGACTTCGGCCTGGGGAAAAATACAACAAACCGCTATCACGGCCATTCGGGCAATTGATACCAAACATACTATCGTTGTTGGCGGTGCTGGTTTTAACAGCTACAGCGAATTGGCTTCGTTGCCGGTATATACCGATACGAACCTGATTTACACTTTCCATTTCTACGATCCATTTGTTTTCACCCATCAGGGCGCGTCGTGGCCTACCCCATCGATGGTGTCATTGGCCAACGTTCCATTCCCGTACAATGCCGCAACCATGCCCGCCACTCCTTCCGAACTTGCAGGAACCTGGGTGGGCAACGCTTTGAACAATTATAAAAACGAAGGAAATTTAGCTAAAGTTAAATCGCTTATCGATATAGCCGTAGCATTTAAAACGAGTAGAAATGTGAAAATGTATTGTGGCGAATTTGGGGCTTACATTCCAAACTGCCCGAATGCCGACCGGACTTATTGGTATGGTGAAGTAAGGAAATACCTCGAAGCAAAGGGAATTTCGTGGACAGCATGGGATTATCAGGGCGGCTTCGGGTTGTTTACCAAAGGTTCGGGCGAGTTGTTCGATTACGATTTGAATATCCCGTTGGTTACGGCGCTTGGACTTACAGCCCCGGTACAACTTATCTATACGCTTAAAGCCGATTCGGTCGGATTTCCTGTTTACACCGATTACATAGCCGAAAAAATGCTCGAATCGAGTAATGCAAGCGGTGCTACCATCAGCTTTTACTCGAAGGACAAACCAAATAATGGCAAATTTTGCCTGGCCTGGAGCGGTTCGGGTCAGTATGGAACAGTTGGGTTTAACTTTTCGCCCGATAAGGATTTGTCCACCCTGAAGGCACAAAATTATGCGCTCAGCTTTCTGGTAAGAGGAAATACAACAGGCGCCAAATTTGATTTACGGTTTACCGATACCAAAACCACCGTGTCAACCGACCACCCATGGCGTATGAACTTCACCATGGACGAAACCACCGCCAAATGGGATAGTAAATGGCACAAAGTGTATCTTCCGCTTTCGCGTTTTACAGAAGGTGGCTCATGGGATAGCAACTGGTATAATGCCGCCGGATTATTCGACTGGAAAGCCATTGACCGTTTCGAACTGGTGGCAGAACAAGGTTCGTTGGCAGGTAAAACGTTTTGGTTTGATAATATTCAACTGACCAATCAGGACACAGCCCAAATTTACGAAACATCAACATTTACGGCTATAGAACAAACATACTACAATAAACTAACGGCCAGTATATTCCCAAATCCCGTTCATAACGAGGGAACTATAAATTATACACTAAATGGCAACGAAAATGTGGACATTAGTTTGTACGATTTATCGGGACAAAAAATTCAAGCGATAGTCAGTGCCAACCAATCAGCCGGAAGTTACAGCCAAAGATGGACCAGAGATAGCCGTATACAACAAGGGATATACATTTGCCGGGTGGCAATATCGAACGAAGTGTCCAAATTTAAAATAATAGTAATATAAAATACCCTCATAATAATTGACTATGAAAAAAATATTTTTAGCATTTTTATTCTTTGCAACTTCATCGGTAGGTATACTTCGGGCACAATCGACTCAGGAAGTAATTTGCGATGACAAATGGAAATTTACAACCGGCGATGATATGAACTGGGCTACACCTAATTTCGACGATAGTGCCTGGAAAACCATTTCATCGGCTTACAATTGGGAAAATCAGGGTTACCCCGATTACGATGGTTTTGGCTGGTATCGCAAGCTGGTTGAATTACCGGCGAATCTTACTGCGCAAATAAAAAAATACGGTGGAATACTGGTGAAATACAACAATGCCGATGATGCCGATGAGTTTTACTTCAACGGCCAACGTATAGGTGTTACCGGTGTTATGCCTCCCAACTATTTTAGCAAATATGGAGAAAAACGCAAATATATAGTTCCTGCAAAATACATAAATTTTGGCAAACCGAACCTGATGGCGGTGCGTGTGTACGACGGCATTGGAGGTGGAGGCATGGCTACAAGCAATACTGTTATTCGACCTATGTCGGCAACCGATAAAGTGACTTTCACCTATTCGTTTCCTGCCAAAGAATGGGTTTTTATGCAGAACGATCCGCAACGCATGGATATTAAGCTAAAAAACACCTTAAAAGAAAAGGTGAAATTCAATGTAATTATGGTGCTGAAAACAGATATGTTCAAAGCGGTGGATAGCATAGTTATTCCGGTTAGCCTGGAAAGCGGAAAGACACTGGCAACGGCTGTTCCGTTCAAATTGCCTGCTCCGGGTTTTTATCGCTGCACGGTTTATCTCCAAAAGGATGGCATTTCCGGAAATCCCGAGAAATTCAACATCGGCTACGAACCAGAGAAAGTAGTGTCGCCAGCTGATGCTAAAGCCGATTTCGAACAATTCTGGAAACAATCGTTAGCCGATTTGGCAAAAGTTAGCCCGGATTTCAAAATGACTTTGATACCCGAACGTTCCACAGGAGCCAAAAATATTTATCATGTGGAAATGATGTCGTATATGAATACTAAAATTGAGGGTTATTACGCTGCACCCAAAGCCGTAGGGAAATATCCGGCCATTGCGGTGTACATGGGCTACGGTTCGGAAGGTTATTATCCTGACACTAATGGGAATCCGGGCTTTGCAGAGTTTATTCTATCGGTACGCGGACAAGGCTTTCAAAAATCAACCAGCACGTATGGTGATTGGGATACCTGGGGCCTTGCAGCTAAGGAAACATACTATTATCGCGGCGCTTTTCTTGATCTGGTTCGTGCAATCGACTTTTTGGTAACCCGCCCCGAAGTGGATGCCGATAAAATTGTGGCTGAAGGTGGTAGCCAGGGTGGTGCCTTTACATTGGCTGCTTGTGCACTCGATCATCGCATCAAAGCCGCTGCCCCCACCATTCCTTTTTTGAGCGATTACCGCGATTATTTTAAAATTGTAAGCTGGCCACGAAGTGATTTCGAAAAATACCTGGCGAACAATCCCGATGCAAACTGGGAAAAAGTGTATGACGTATTGAGCTATTTTGACATTAAAAACTTAGCTGGAAAGATAAAATGTCCTATTTTCATGGCTGCCGGCTTACAGGATGAAGTTTGCCCTAACCATACCAATTTCGCCGCATTCAACAACATAAAATCAGAAAAGAAATGGGCCATTTACCACGACCAGGGTCACGGTACACCAAACGAATGGTATGAATTACGAATGAATTTTTTCAAAGAAGAACTCGGAATAATCGGAATAAAATAATTGCTCCAAGGTCACAAAGATGATTTTGGCTTAATTCCAAAATAATTTGACAGATATTTTATTTTAAAAAATGATGATGAAAATACCAAAAAAGATAGTTTTTCAGTTGCTGATGATGACAGTCTGTATTCCTCTTTTTGCACAACACGAAGCAAAAGTGGAAAAATTATTAAAGCAAATGACTCTGGAAGAAAAAGTGGGACAAATGGCTCAGGTAACTGTCGATATTTTGATGGACAATAAAACATGGGTGCTTAAAGATTCTATGCTTCAAAAAAGTATTGTAAAATATAACATTGGTTCGATATTAAATACCTGGAATAACTCGGCTCAAAGCAAAGAGGACTGGTGCGCATTAATTAAAAAACTTCAAAACTACACCCAGAAAACCCGTTTAAAAGTGCCTCTGTTGTACGGAGTTGATGCCATTCACGGTGGCACTTACACCGATAAATCAACTTTATTCCCTCAGGAAATAGCCATGTCGGCTACCTTTAACCGCAGTTTGGTAAAACGTGGAGCCGAAATTTGTGCTTATGAAACAAGAGCCAGTTCATTACCCTGGACTTTTTCACCGGTACTCGATTTAGGATTGGATGCCCGTTGGCCACGACTGTGGGAAACTTTCGGTGAAGATCCGTATTTGGCATCGGTTATGGCTACCGAGATGACCAAAGGTTTTCAAGGCGATAGCTCCAGTAATATTGATAAATTTCATGTTGCAGCTTGTGCCAAACATTTTTTGGGCTATTCGGTGCCTGTTTCGGGAAAAGACCGTACCCCGGCTATCATTTCCGAAAACGTGTTACGCGAATATCATTTGCCTTCTTTTCAAGCGGCTGTGAATGCCGGAATTAGTTCCGTAATGGTGAATTCGGGCTTGATAAACGGTATTCCGGTGCATGCCAGTCATTTTCTATTGACCGATTTATTGAAAACTGAATTAGGTTTTAAAGGGGTAGTTGTCACCGACTGGATGGATATTGAAAACCTGTACAAACGCGATCACCTGGCTGTTTCATCGAAAGATGCTGTGCGGTTAGCCATCAATGCCGGAATAGATATGGCCATGATACCCTATAATTTTGAATTTTGTGACAACCTGATTGCATTAGTTAAAGAAGGTACAGTTCCAATGGATCGAATCGACGATGCCGTTCGACGGATTCTGAAAATGAAGATGGAATTGAATTTGTTTGAGCGCCCCTTCGATAATACGGAGGAATATCCGCTTTTTGGTTCCTCTGAATTCAAAAAGGCTTCTTACGTTGCCGCATCCGAAGCTATTACCTTGTTGAAAAACACGAACAACGTTCTTCCTCTTGATAAGAACAAAAAGGTGTTGGTTTGCGGACCCAATGCAAATTCAATGCGCACCCTCGATGGTGGTTGGTCGTACTCCTGGCAGGGTGAGAAAACTCCAAAATACGCTGAAAGTTACAATACCATTTTAAAAGCTATCCGGAATAAGATTGGAGCTGCAAATGTGTCCTATATTTCAGGTGTTTCCTATGTTGAAGGTGGAAAGTATTGGGAAGAAAAAGAAACCGGCATGCAGGATGCAGTAGCGAAAGCGCAGGATGTGGATTGTATCGTCCTCTGTTTAGGTGAAAACAGCTACACCGAAAAACCGGGTGACCTTCAGGATTTGTCATTATCCGATTTACAAATAAAACTGGCTACCGATTTGGCAGCAACCGGAAAACCTGTTATTCTGGTATTAAATGAAGGTCGTCCACGCATTATCAGTAAATTTGAAGATAAAATGGCGGCTACCGTTATGACCTATTTGCCTGGTAATTTTGGAGGCGATGCACTGGCCGATATTCTATATGGTGATGTTAACCCTAGTGGCAAATTACCCATCACTTATCCACGATATTCAAATTCGCTGACCAATTACTGGCATAAATATTCGGAAGAACAAGTGAAAGCCGAAGGGATGTACAACTATGAATCCGATTATTCTCCACTCTACGAATTCGGACACGGACTCAGTTACACGACTTTTAAATACAGTGACCTGAAATTATCGAAAACGGAAATCACTGCGGATGAAATTTTGTTGGTTTCAGTAACCGTGAGCAACACGGGTAAAGTAGCTGGAAAAGAATCTGTCCTGCTGTTTTTATCCGATTTGTATGCCTCTCTGGCTCCGGATATGAAACGATTGAAAGGATTTAAAAAAGTCAATTTACAACCAGGAGAATCGAAAACGGTTCAATTGAAATTGACCAAAAAAGAATTGTCTTTTGTTGACATCAACAGCAAAACAATTACTGAACCGGGTGAATTTGAAATCAAAATAGGAGATCAAAAAGTAAGATTTACATTAAAATAAGACTTGTTCAAACTAAGATCTCTTTTCATAGGAAAAAATTAGGGTGAAATTAATCATTGAAAATTAAAACATGAAACATTTCAAAAAAATATTTATACTAGCTATGATGACATTTGCAGTCATAAATTGCCCGGCAAAGGTTACGACCAGTTTTGCCAGAGTAAGAAATAATCAATTTGTGGTCAATGATCAACCCTATTATTTCGTTGGAACTAATTTCTGGTATGGAGGCATACTTGGAAGCAAAGGTGCAGGTGGTAATCGCGAACGGTTGATAAAGGAACTGGACTTTTTGAAAGCAAACGGGATAACTAATCTGCGAGTTTTAATTGGAGCCGATGGAGAAAACGGAGTTGCATCTAAAGTAGAACCAACTTTACAAATAAAAGCGGGCGTTTATAACGATAGCATTTTCGACGGACTCGATTACCTTCTTTCCGAAATGGGTAAACGAAATATGTTTGCTGTGTTGTTTTTTACAAATTCATGGGAATGGTCTGGTGGCTACAGTCAATATCTGAACTGGGCAGGCAAAGGAAAGAATCCCATTCCGTCGGTCGATGGCTGGCCGGCATACATGGATTATGTAAAACAATATGCCGGATGCACCGAATGCCGTCAAATGCTGAAAAACCACATTAAGAAAGTCCTAACACGCACCAATCGGTATACACATAAAAAATATACTGAAGACCCCGCCATTTTTTCATGGCAAATAGGCAATGAGCCACGTGCTTTTTCGAATGAAAACAAACCACTTTTTGCAGCCTGGTTGAAAGATATTTCGGCTTATATCAAATCACTGGACAAAAACCATATGGTCAGTATTGGTTCTGAAGGGAAATGGGGTTGTGAAATGGATATAGCTTTGTATGAGCGTATTCACGCCGATAAAAATATCGATTACCTCACCATGCATATCTGGCCTAAAAACTGGAGTTGGTTGGATGTAAAAAATATGCCCGGAACATTGCAAAAGTCAATAGACAGCACGGCTGCTTACATGAACGATCATATAGCTGTTGCCCGCAAGCTGGCCAAACCTGTTGTATTAGAAGAGTTTGGATTTCCCCGCGATCACCATCAATATAACCTGACCGACTCAACTTCATTGCGCGATGCTTATTATGCTTCGATTTTTGAACAGATCCTTAAATCTTCCAAAAACAAAGATGTATTAGCCGGTTGTAATTTTTGGGCCTGGGGTGGTTTTGCCCGTCCAAATCCAAAACATATTTACTGGGTTAAAGGCGATGATTATATGGGCGATCCGGCACAGGAAGAACAGGGATTGAATGCCGTGTTCGATACCGACGCAACGGTTAAACTGATAAACAAATATGTTTTAAAAATAGAAAACAAACCAACATGGGTCGATATGAATGCCACGCCTGCCACTAAAGCATTGTTTAATAATATGATGCAGAATCTGGGCAAAGGGATTATGTTGGCACATCAGGACGATCCGGCTTACGGACACGACTGGTACGGCGAAAAAGGACGATCGGATGTGAAAGATGTTGCCGGTGATTATCCGGCTGTTGTAGGCTGGGAATTAGGCCATCTCGAAATTGGTGCTGCTTATAACCTCGATTCGGTTTATTTCAGCGATATGAAACGTTTGATGCGTGAAGTCTATGAACGCGGTGGGATTAACACCATCAGCTGGCATGGCGACAACATAGCCACCGGAAAAACGGCATGGGATTGTGCTCAGGACACAGTGGTTAAGAGCATTTTGCCCGGAGGTTCAAATCACACCAAGTTTCTTACATATCTTGATCATCTGGCTGCTTTTTTCCTCGATTTAAAAGATCAGAATGGAGATTTGTTTCCCGTCATTTTTCGGATGTATCACGAACATACCGGCAGCTGGTTCTGGTGGGGAGCTAAACAATGTACGCCCGATGAATACAACCAATTGTACCGGATGACAGTGAGCTATCTTCGTGATGTAAAAGACGTTCATAATATTTTATACGCTTTCTCACCAGCTGATATTTCCGAAGAAAAAGATTTTTTGACCCGTTATCCTGGCGATGATTGGGTAGATATAGTGGGATTTGATTGCTATTTTTTTAATGACAGTACACCTGCAGCACGCGAGAATTATATGAAGAAAATGACCACCGGATTAGACATTATTACCAATTATGCCCGGAAAGCCAATAAAATTCCCGTTATGGCCGAAACAGGTTTGGAAAGCGTTTCCGTTCCCGATTATTTTACCGGGGTACTTTTGCCGGTTCTGATGCCTTATGATATTAGTTACGTACTGCTCTGGCGGAATTCTAATTTAAAAAGCATGCGTAAGCATTTTTATGTTCCTTTTTCGGGTCATTCGGCAGCCGACGATTTTAAGAAATTCACAGACAGTCCGAAAATACTGCTAAGTAAAGAGATCCCCGAAATGTACAATTAGGGAAAATAGAATAAATAAATACAATTACCCGTTTGAAAATGGTTAGAAAGATATCAAATATAGTGCTTTTACTCTTTGCTGTAGTAGTTACCGGATTTTCGCAAAACGAAAATATCATTACTACTAAAGCTTCAGCAAGAGAACAACTGTTGATGGATTTTGGCTGGCGCTTTGCGCTGGGCCATGCCAGCGACTATGCCAAAGATTTTACAAACGGAACCAGCTATTTCAGCTATTTTGCCAAAACCGGATATGGTGATGGTGCAGCCGCACCTCAATTTGAAGACCGCACTTGGCGAGAAGTGGATTTACCGCACGATTGGGCTGTGGAACTTCCATTCTCAGCTTCTGCCAGTCATAGTCACGGATATAAAACCATTGGATGGCAATATCCTGAAACTTCGGTGGGATGGTATCGAAAAAAATTCGATGTACCTGCTTCCGATTTAGGCCGTAAAATAAGCATACAGTTTGATGGCGTTCACCGCAATGCTACCGTGTGGGTCAATGGCTTCTATGTGGGCAACGAGCCAAGCGGTTATGCCAGCTCGGTTTATGATATTACCGATTACCTGAATTATGGTGAAGAGAATACAGTTGCCGTGCGGGTAGATGCAAGCATGGAGGAAGGCTGGTATTACGAAGGAGCTGGAATTTACAGGCATGTGTGGCTTAACAAAGCGGACCGTTTGCAAGTAGCTCCATACGGAACTTTTGTGACTTCGGAACTATATGGTGAAAATGCAGAATTGACAGTACGAACCAAGGTAAAGAATCAATATGCTCTGTCAAAATACTTTACAATTGAACAAATTCTGGTAGATGCCAACAACCAACAAGTTATTACCAAAAAGCTTGAAGGTGCTACTTTGAATGGCAATCTGGAAAACACCTATTTTCAAAAGTTGAAGGTAGAAAAACCAACCCTTTGGTCTCTTGAAAATCCGTATTTATATCAGCTTCAAACAAATATTGTTGTTGAGGGTAAAATCATTGACACTTACAAAACAACTGTAGGAATTCGCACAGTTCGTTTCGATCCAAATGAAGGTTTTTTTCTGAATGGAAAACACGTCAAAATCAAAGGGGTGAACAACCATCAGGATCATGCCAGTGTAGGTACCGCAATTCCGGATGCTTTGCAGGAGTTCAGGGTTAAAAAACTGAAGGAGATGGGTAACAATGCCATCCGCACCTCTCACCATCCGGCGACACCAGAGCTGCTGGATATTTGCGACCGCCTGGGGATGCTTATTCTCGACGAAAACAGGTTGATGGGAATTAATCAGGAGCATTTTGATTTACTCGAACGTTTTATGGTTCGCGACAGGAATCATCCTTGTGTGATTCTTTGGTCACTGGGGAATGAAGAGTGGGCAATTGAAAGCAACGAGAAAGGGGCCAGAATCACTAAAACCATGCAGGAATTTGCACAAAAAATTGATTCGTCACGGGCATTCACTGTTGCTGTTTCAGGCGGATGGGATAATGGCAGCGGCATGACGGCTCAGGTCATGGGATATAACTACATCGTTCAGGGCAATATAGATGAACATCATAAAAAATTCCCCCTTCAAAGTGGAATTGGTACCGAAGAAAGCAATACCATTGGAACAAGGGGCGTTTACACCGACGATACAAAGAACGGGCACATGGCCGCTACTAACCGCATGCCCGAAAATGTGGGAACCGAATCGGGTTGGAAATTCTATGCCGAACGCCCTTTTCTGGCCGGCTTGTTTTTTTGGACCGGCTTCGATTATCGTGGGGAAGCAAACCCATTGGCATGGCCGGCTGTTAATTCTCAGTTTGGAATTATCGATCTCTGCGGTTTTCCCAAAGATATTTTCTACTACCTGAAATCGTGGTGGACCAACGAACCGGTAATGCATATCATGCCTCACTGGAACTGGAAAGGCAGCGAAGGGAAAAATATCCGGGTGACTGTTTACAGCAATGCCGAAGAAGTAGAATTGATATTGAATAAAAAATCTCTTGGTAAAAAAACGATGGAGAAAAACGGACATCTGGAATGGGATGTGACCTACCAATCGGGAACGCTTCTGGCAAAAGGTTTTGTAAATGGGAAAGAAACTGTTAAAGAACAGATTGAAACAGCTGATGCACCTGCAAAGATTGCACTGACATCGGATCGTTTACAACTGAATGCCGATGGTGAAGACGTAGCTGTGATTACGGTTCAGGTAAATGATCAAAAAAATCGCATAAACCCAACCGCAAATAACGAAATTGCATTCTCACTTTCCGGTCCGTGCAAAATTATTGGAGTAGGTAACGGCGACCCTGCATCACACGATCCCGAGCAATTTATTGAAACGATAGAAAATATAAATATCGATGAATTGAAATTGCAACAAACTGACAGTTCAACCAATAGCAATAAAATTTTAGAGAATTATGATGATTCACAATGGCCAAAAGCTTTTACCAAAGGCTATGGCATCTATGAAGAAGGAAAAAATATCATTGTACGTGGCTCTTTTCACTTAGCTGAATTCAATGATAAAACCGTTATTACCCTTTTTGCTAAAGGTCTGGCTAATAATCAGAAAGTCTTTGTCAATGGAAAACTATTGGTTAGAGACCTGAAAAACACCGATCCCAATCAGTTAGTTGTACTCGATCAAAACATTCTTCACAAAGGTAAAAATGTAGTGGTTTTCGAAGGTAAAGCTCTCATCAAAAAGAACGACTGGGAAGTATTAAACACAAATCCCGGAACTGTCAAGGTTTATAACCCTGCTCCTCAATGGAAGCGAAAATGTTTCAATGGTCTGGGTCAGGTAATTATTAAAACAACTAAAAAAGCTGGCCTTATTACTTTAACAGCCACTTCAGATGGACTAAATCCTGCTACATTGAAAATCAATACAAATACGGTAATATTAAGACCAACAACGGAGTATTTTAAGAAATAAATAGAAAAGAATATGAAAAAATTTATTGATGCATTTAATCGTCTCAAAGTGTCCCACGAGGAATTATTAAGTAAAAAAAACGAGAAATTACCAATAGGAAACGGTATTTACGACCGGTATAGCAATCCGGTAGTTACGGCAGCTCACGCACCTATCGCCTGGCGTTACGATTTGAACCCTGAAACAAATCCATTTCTGATGGAACGTATCGGTGTTAATTGTACTCTTAATGCCGGAGCCATTAAATGGAAAGGGAAATACCTGTTGGTGGTACGCGTTGAAGGAAACGACCGTAAATCATTTTTTGCCATGGCAGAAAGCGCGAACGGTATCGATAATTTCCGCTTTTGGGATGAACCAGTAACTCTTCCCGAAACAGCAGACCCGGATACCAATGTCTATGATATGCGACTCACAGCTCATGAAGACGGGTGGATTTACGGTATTTTTTGCAGCGAACGCAAAGATCCAAATGCTCCGGAAGGCGATTTGTCGGCAGCGGTAGCCTCAGCCGGCATTGTACGAACCAAAGACTTACTAAACTGGGAACGCCTTCCCGACCTGATAACCAAAAGTCAACAGCGCAATGTAGTACTGCACCCCGAATTTGTAAACGGTAAATATGCTTTATACACCCGCCCTCAGGATGGTTTTATTGATACCGGAAAAGGCGGTGGCATTGGTTGGGCTTTGTTGGATGACATGACTCATGCCGAAGTGATAGACGAAAAAATTATCAACCACCGCTTTTATCATACCATCAAGGAATTGAAGAACGGTGAAGGTCCCCACCCTCTTAAAACAGAAAAGGGATGGTTACATTTGGCACATGGTGTACGTAATTGCGCTTCAGGATTGCGTTATGTGCTTTACCTGTATCTTACCGATCTGGAAGATCCAACCAGACTTCTCGCTGAGCCTGCCGGTTTTTTCATGGCGCCTCAAGGGGAGGAACGCTTTGGTGATGTGTCGAATGTATTGTTTAGTAACGGATGGATAGCCGACGAGGATGGAAAAGTTTTTATTTACTACGCTTCCTCCGATACACGGATGCACGTGGCGACTTCTACCATCGATAAATTGCTGGATTATTGTTTAAATACTCCTTCCGATGGATATCGTTCGGCTGTATCGGTAGAAACTATCAAACAACTGGTTGAAAAAAACAAAGCCTATTTAAATAGTTTATAGTTAGCAGTTTATAGTTTATATAAAATAGTTTAGCTTAATGATACTCAGAAGCTCGACTAAAAATAAAAAGTAAATAAAATATGAAAAATACAAAACACCTGCTTTTATTAGCAGTCATAATAAGTTCTGCCTTTTCGCTTCAGGCACAAAAGTTTGAGGGACTGGCACAAACTCCGCCTATGGGTTGGAATAGCTGGAATAAATTTGCCTGTGATGTCAATGAACAAAAAATCAGGGAAATGGCTGATGCTATGGTGGCAACCGGCATGAAAGATAAAGGGTATGAATATGTTGTTATTGACGATTGCTGGCATGGCGAACGCGACAGCCTCGGTTTTATCACCGCTAATCCCCAAAATTTCCCCTCGGGCATCAAAGCACTTGCCGATTACATTCATTCCAAAGGATTAAAATTTGGGATTTATTCCTCTGCCGGTTATAAAACCTGTGCCGGACGACCGGCCGGGCGCGGACACGAGTATCAGGATGCGTATATGTATGCCAAATGGGGAGTTGACTACCTGAAATACGATTGGTGCGAAACTGAAAAATTGAATGCCGAAGGAGCTTATATGACGATGCGTGATGCTATTCATCAGGCCGGACGGCCTATGGTCTTCAGCTTGTGTGAATGGGGACAAAACAAACCCTGGTTATGGGGAAAAGAAGTGGGACAACTATGGCGTACTACCGGTGATATTTATAATTGCTTCGATTGCGTGAACGATCATGGTACCTGGAAGTCGTTTGGAGTCATGCAAATTCTGGATATGCAGGATGGACTGCGTCAATATGCCGGTCCTGGCCATTGGAACGATCCAGATATGCTTGAAATCGGTAACGGAATGCCTGTGAACGAAGAACGCGCACACTTCACGATGTGGTGCATGCTGGCTGCTCCGCTAATTTCGGGCAACGACCTGCGCAGCATGAGCCCTTCCACACTCGGAGTTCTGGGAAATGCGGAAGTAATTGCCATCGATCAGGATTCATTGGGAATTCAAGGCTTTAGGCACGAAGTAAAGGACAGCGTGGAAACCTGGCTGAAACCACTTCGAAACGGTGAATGGGCTTTGTGTCTGCTGAATCGTAGCGTTTCGCCTAAAACTATTGAATTGGACTGGAAAACAGTCTCGGTAACCGATACCCTTTCTAATCGCACACTCAATACCACTGCCAGAGAAATCTATAAAATCCGCGATTTATGGATGAAAAAAAATATAGGTGAAACACGAAAAAACCTCAAGGCTATTATTCCGGCTCACGATGTGCTTTGCCTGAAATTATCCAAATAATTCAAAAACAGGGCTATTTTAGAAACATATAATACCGTTAAAATGTATGAAAAACTTCTACTTTTACGCTGTTGATTATTTGTTAGTAATTTTTCGCCCTTAAATTCACAAAAAACGGTTCAAAATGACTGCATTTAGAACGTTAAACTTTAATTCATCTAATACTAAACATTCAATATGACTTTTCAAAAATTAAGCCTGAAAGAAAAAGTCGGTTATGGCTTCGGAGACGCTGCATCATCGATGTTTTGGAAACTTTTCTCCATGTACCTCATGTTTTTCTATACTGATATTTTCGGTATATCGGCTGCAGCAGTCGGAACTATGTTCCTTATAACCCGTATTTGGGATGCATCTTTTGACCCTTTCGTCGGAATTCTTGCCGACCGTACCGAGTCGCGCTGGGGAAAATTCAGACCTTACCTGCTCTGGATGATGATACCTTTTGGCGTTTTAGGTGCTTTCATGTTTTCAACTCCCGATCTGGGCCCTACCGGTAAAATTATATATGCCTACGTCACTTATTCACTAATGATGATGGTATACTCACTGATTAATGTACCTTACGCTTCCTTGCTGGGTGTTATGACTTCAGATGGTAAAGAACGCACTACACTTGCCTCTTACCGTATGATTTTTGCCTTTAGTGGTAGTTTATTGGTGTTGGCAGCAGCCGAACCGTTGGTTGATATTTTCAGCAAAATGAACGGAGGAGCCATTAATCTGAAAATGGGTTGGCAATATGCAGCCATCGTTTTTGCTCTGGTAGCTGTGGCTTTTTTCTTTATCTGCTTTTCATGGACTCGTGAACGTGTGAAACCGGTTGTTGAAAAAACATCCCTGAAACACGATTTAAAAGATCTTTGGGCTAACCGTCCATGGTTCATCTTATTAGGTGCCGGCGTTGCCGTTATTTTCTTTAATTCAATACGTGATGGGGCTGCTATTTATTATTTCAAATATTATGTTACCACACAAGATGCGTTTCAAATCAACTCATTGAAACTGACCATTACCCTTAGCAGCATGTACTTTGTGCTTGGACAGGCTGCTAACATTGTAGGTGTAGTGCTTGCTATTCCGGTTTCGAACAAGATAGGTAAAAAAGGGACTTTCATGACTGCCATGCTTTTGGCTACGGTTTTGAGCGTTTTCTTCTATTTTATCGACCGCAGCAATACAACTCAGATTTTTGTGATGCAGTTCTTAATTAGTTTATGTGCAGGTATTACACTTCCACTTATTTGGTCGATGTATGCTGATGCAGCCGATTACTCGGAATGGAAAACAAAACGCCGTGCCACCGGACTTATTTTCTCGGCATCGTCTATGTCGCAAAAATTCGGCTGGACTATTGGTGGTGCTTTGGCTGGATGGCTTTTAGGATATTATGGCTTTCAGGCAAACGTGGTGCAAACAGAAACTGCTCAAAACGGTATCCGCATGATGTTAAGTTTCTTCCCGGCCATCGGGACATTACTCGGCGTACTTTTTATGTTCATTTATCCACTGAATGAAACAAAAATGAAAGAAATTGCAATTGATTTAGACCTATTGAGGAAAAAAGAGTAAATGATCCCCATCCTATACTAATTCAGACATGAACTAAAAATGATTAAGTAGCGTTAAAACCGGATTCGCTGGACTTGACACTACTTAAACATTGAATACAAGAAGCAAACAACAAACATTTCAAACAACGAACTTTTCAAACCATCTTTCTATGAAATACGGACATTTTGACGATAACAGACGTGAATACGTAATTACCAATCCCCGTACACCCTGGCCCTGGATTAATTACCTGGGCAACGAAGACTTTTTTAGTCTGGTTTCCAATACCGGTGGTGGATATTCATTCTACAAGGATGCCAAATTCCGCCGCATCACACGCTATCGTTACAATAACGTACCCATGGACAGTGGAGGTAAATACTTCTATATCAACGATGGTGAATCGGTGTGGAGTCCGGGCTGGAAACCATGTAAAACCGAACTGGATAGTTATGAGTGCCGTCACGGGATGAATTACACCACCATCAAAGGGGTGAAAAACGGCGTTGAAGCGGAAGTTTTATATTTTGTTCCCCTCAAAACGTGGGCGGAAGTTCAGAAACTGACCTTGCGTAATACTACCAACGAGGTGAAGAAGTTGAAGATTTTTTCTTTTGTTGAATGGTGTTTGTGGAATGCCGCATCCGATATGGAAAACTTCCAACGTAACTTTTCTACCGGCGAAGTGGAGATTGAAGATTCGGTGATTTATCATAAAACCGAATACAAAGAACGTCGTAATCATTACGCCTACTATTCGGTGAATGTACCCATGCAAGGTTTTGACTCCGATCGTGAAAGCTTTTTCGGCCTGTACAATGGCTTCGACGAACCGCAAACCGTGCTCGAAGGTAAACCCCGAAATACAGTAGCTCATGGCTGGTCACCCATCGCATCACATTGCGTGGAAGTGGAATTGCAACCCGGTGAATCCAAAGACCTGGTTTTTGTGCTGGGTTATGTTGAAAATACCGAAGATGAAAAATGGGAAAGTAAAAACGTCATCAATAAAACCAAGGCAAAAGCTACTATTGCCCGCTTCGATACTGCCGAAAAAGTGGATGCAGCTTTGGCTGAATTGAGGGCTTACTGGGATAAATTATTGAATGTTTTCACCATCCATACCGGCGAAGAAAAACTGGACCGTATGGTGAATATCTGGAATCAGTACCAGTGTATGATTACCTTTTGTTTCTCGCGATCGGCTTCATTTTTCGAAAGTGGAATTGGACGTGGCATGGGTTTCCGCGATTCAAACCAGGATCTGGTGGGCTTCGTGCATCAAATTCCCGAACGGGCACGCGAACGCATCATCGATATTGCATCCACTCAATTTCCAGATGGTGGTTGTTACCACCAATACCAACCCTTAACTAAAAAAGGAAACAACGAAATCGGTCAGGGATTCAACGATGATCCTATGTGGCTGATTCTCGGTGCTACCAGTTATATTAAGGAATCCGGTGATTTTGGAATCCTGGACGAACCCGTCCCTTTTGATAACGAACCTGGTTCCGAAAAATCACTCTTCCATCACCTCACCGTGTCTTTTAATCATGTGGTGAATAATCTGGGACCTCACAGACTGCCACTCAGCGGTCGTGCCGACTGGAACGACTGCCTGAACCTCAACTGCTTCTCCACAGACCCAAACGAAAGTTTCCAGACTACTGAAAATAAGTCCGAGGGTTCGCAAGCCGAAAGTTTAATGATAGCCGGTATGTTTGTAGTATATGGACGTGATTACGTTGAATTATGCAAAAGAACCGGAAATACTGCCGAAGCCGACCGTGCTCAACAGCATATCGATGCCATGGTGGAAGCCGTAAAAAGTTACGGCTGGGATGGTGAATGGTTTATCCGCGCCTACGATTATTACGGGCGTAAAGTGGGCTCAAACGAAAACGAAGAATCAAAAATATTTATCGAATCGAACGGATGGTGCACCATGGCGGGCATCGGTCTGCACGAAGGAATGGTGGAAAAAGCCCTCGATTCGGTCAAAGAACGCCTGGATTGTGAACACGGTATCGTGCTCAATAACCCACCTTTCACCAAATATTATATTGAATACGGCGAAATCTCAACCTACCCACCCGGTTATAAAGAAAATGCAGGTATTTTCTGCCACAATAATCCCTGGATTATGATAGGCGAAACAGTACAAGGCCGTGGAGATAGGGCCTGGGAATATTTCCGCAAAATATGTCCTTCCTACCTGGAGGAAATCAGCGACTTGCATAAAGTTGAACCTTATGTGTATGCTCAAATGATTGCAGGAAAAGATGCTTTCCTCCCCGGCGAAGCTAAAAATTCCTGGCTAACTGGAACAGCAGCCTGGAACTATTATGCTATCACACAATATATTTTGGGCATTCGGCCAACTTACGATGGATTGATGGTGGATCCTTGTATCCCTGCCGAATGGGAAGGTTTCACAGTGACCCGTCAGTTCCGTGGCGCAACTTATCTTATCGAAGTCAAGAACCCGAATAAGGTCATGAAAGGAGTTGCTTCACTCAAAGTGAATGGGAAGCTCATTAACGGGGATATTATCCCGTTAATGCCCGCCGGAGGCACTTACAAAGTAATCGTATCGATGGTTTAGAGAATTGCTAAACTGTTATACTACTGAATTGTTTTAAAGAAGTATTAATCACTTTACAAAACTTTCATTGTTTCAAGTAGTTGGAAATACCCGGAACAAATGACTATCTTGTGTGACAATTGTCATCGAAAGAAACTATATACAGCTTAAATATCTGTCAAACAATAGAATAAAATGAAATACAACCTGCTGGAATTAAAACAAGAGCTCAAAGAAGAGCTTACCCATAATATACTTCCATTTTGGATGGAAAAAATGGTTGACGAAAAACAGGGTGGGTATTATGGTCAAATTACCGGGAAAAACATTTTGGTTCCCAATGCTCCTAAGGGTGGAATCCTGAATGCCCGTATTTTATGGAGCTTTTCATCGGCAGCCTTGTTTTTCCAAAACAAACTGTATACAGAATATGCTACGCGGGCTAAAGACTACGCTTTTGAACACTTTTTTGATACCGAAAACGGTGGCACCTATTGGAAGCTTAACGCCGATGGAACACCTGCCGACACCAAGAAACAGATTTACAGTCAGGCTTTTTTTATCTATGCCTTGGTGGAATATTATAAAGTAACTACCGATGCAACTTGCCTGGATAAAGCCATCGATTTATTTCGGCTTATTGAAAAATATAGTTTCGATGAGAAACAAAACGGATATTTTGAAGCCTATAGCCAGGAATGGAAATTATTGGAGGATTTGCGGTTGAGCGACAAAGATGCCAACGAAAAGAAAACCATGAACACTCACCTCCACATTCTGGAAGCTTATACCAATTTGTATCGGGTATGGAAAAACGAAGGTCTTAAAAAACAGCTCAAAAATCTGATTGAAATATTTTTAGATAAAATTATCAATCCTTCTACTTTTCATCTCGATTTGTTTTTCGATGAAAATTGGGTTTGCAAATCTACATTATTCTCCTATGGTCATGACATCGAAGCCTCCTGGTTGCTCGACGAGGCTGCTGTAGTGCTTGCCGATGCTGCTGTTTTAAAAAGAGTGCGGCTGGTAACCCTTAAAATAGCCGATGCTGCTGCTGAAGGTGTACAACCCAATGGATCTGTGATAAACGAAAAAAACTTTGCTACCGGACATGAAGATAAAAACTGCGATTGGTGGCCTCAGGCTGAAGCTATGATTGGCTACTACAATGCTTATGTGTTATCGAAAAATGAAGCTTATGCTACTAAAACGCTGAAAGGTTGGGAATTTATCAAAAATAATATCATTGATAAAACCCACGGTGAGTGGCATTGGGGACTTATTTCAAACAGCATGGTGGATAATGTTAACGACAAGGCAGGGTTTTGGAAATGTCCCTATCATAATACGCGCATGTGTCTGGAATTAATGACCCGCATTCACGAATAGATTTAAACCTATTTTATTAACTGACTTTTTAATGGCTTTTTATGGCAAACAGAAAAAAATTATTCATACTTTTTATTGTTTTATTGCAGGTAAGTTTTGGGTTTTCACAGGCTAAAAATTATAAAGCACCAAAAAACTCTCCGGTAGCCTTAAACGGCAGCCTTCAGGTTATTGGCACTCAATTATCCAACGAAAAAGGGAATCCGCTGGAGCTGCATGGTGCAAGTCTGGGTTGGCACAACCTGTGGCCTCGTTTTTACAATGAAAAAGCAGTTAACTGGCTTGCTAAAGATTGGAAATGTAATGTAATCCGCGCTGCTATGGGCGTAGGATTGGATGATAGCTATCTCGAAAATCCCGATTTTGCGTTGGAATGCATGACCAATGTGATAGATGGTGCTATCAAAAATGGAATTTATGTGTTGATCGATTTTCACAGTCATAAATTACATACAGCCGAAGCTAAAACTTTTTTCACCTCTATGGCGAAAAAATACAAAAACAATCCAAACGTTATTTACGAAATATGGAATGAACCCGATTATTACACCTGGGATGAGGTAAAAGCATATTCAGAAGAACTGATATCAACAATACGAGCTATTGACGCAACTAACCTGATACTGGTAGGTTCACCACATTGGGATCAGGATATAAATTTAGTAGCCGAAAATCCAATCATAGGACAGAAAAACATCATGTACACCATGCATTTTTATGCCGGAACCCACAAAAAATGGTTACGTGATAGAACAGACGCAGCCATTGCTAAAGGTATTCCTATTTTCATTTCCGAATGTGCCAGTATGGCTGCATCGGGAGATAGTGAAATAGATGAAGCGGAATGGGAGGCTTACCTTGGATGGATGGACGCAAAAAAACTGAGCTGGTGCGTGTGGTCTGTTTCCGACAAAAACGAAACTTGCTCCATGTTACTTCCACGTGCATCGTCTTTTGGGAAATGGGAAGAGGACCTTTTAAAAAAATGGGGTAAAATGAGTCGCAAGGCAATTCGTCAAAGGAATTCGCTTACACTTAAATAATGTTATATTATTACATATAATAGCTTTTAAAATGACCTATTATTTCATTTTCCGGTTTAAGTATGCTGTTTATTCAATAATATTTAGTAAAATTGCAATCTTATTGATCTATGTTAACCATGCAAGCATCGAATGTTTTCAGAGAAGTTACTCCACTTTCGGATGAGGATTGTTTTGTAATTATTAATCGTACCAAAACAGAATTCTCTTATCCGGTACATGTACATCCTGAATATGAATTAAATTTCATAGAAAACGGAAAGGGAGCCCAGCGCATTGTTGGTGACTCTATAGAGGATATCGACGATCTGGAACTTTGCCTCATTGGAAATGGGACACTTGAACATGCCTGGATGAACCATAACTGTGAATCTAAAGAGATTCACGAAATTACCATTCAATTCCACAAAGACTTATTTTTGGGCAGTTTATTGAATAAGAAACAATTCAACTCTATTTCTGTGATGTTTGAAAACGCAAAAAAAGGAATATTGTTTTCGCGTCCTGTCATCGAAAAAGTAAAAGATAAATTAGATTTTCTGAATAAGGCTGAAAGTGGTTTTTATTCAGTTCTGGATTTGTTGACAATTTTATACGAACTATCCATTGACCAAAATTCACGTATACTCTCTAGCAGCACTTTTAATAAGCAGGATGATTCTTCTGAAAGTCGTAGAGTACAGAAAGTTATAAATTATTTGAACGTCAATTATCAAAAAGAAATCCGACTGATAGATGTGGCTAATCACGTCAATATGTCTGAAGTCGCTTTTAGCCGATTTATGAAAAGACGTACAGGGAAAAACTATATCGAATATCTGAATGACTTGCGTTTGGGAATTGCTTCACGATATATGGTTGATTCAAGTAAAACCATTGCAGAAATTAGCTACGAATGTGGATTCAATAACTTGTCAAATTTCAACCGCATTTTTAAAAAACGGAAGGGCTACACACCCAAAGAATTCCGCAAAAACTACATTAAAATGAGGATATTGATTTAAAAAAATAAATCTATTCCCGTATTTATTATCTTCCAGTTTTATTATCAAAAAACAAACGCCTCCACAATGTGGAAGCGTTTATTTTTTTTGATTTATATACTAATTTCTATAGTTTATCCACAATTGCCAGCGTATCCGAAGCAATCATAAATTCTTCATCGGTTGGTATAACTACTACTTTTACCGTAGAGTTTGGTGTACTTAAAAGTACTTCTTTGCCATGCGACTTAGCGTTCAGCTCGTTATCAATTTCGACTCCCATAAAACGCAAGCCATCGCATACATACTGACGTGTAGCAGTTTGATTCTCCCCCACTCCACCTGTAAATACCAATACATCAACTCCGCTTAAAGCAGCGATATACGATCCTATATATTTTTTTATGCGGTACTCGTACATATCCATGGCAAGTTTAGCACGTTCATTACCTTCTTCTATGGCGTTTTCTATATCACGCATGTCCGATGATATACCTGAAACACCCAGTACTCCGCTGTGTTTGTTGAACAAAGTGGAAACGGCAGCCGCTCCTATCATTTCTTTTTCCATCAGGAAAGTAACTACACCTAAATCAACATCTCCGGAGCGTGTTCCCATCATCAAACCTTCGATAGGCGTGAAACCCATAGACGTATCCACCGATTTTCCGTTTTCTATAGCAGCAATAGATGCTCCATTGCCAATATGCGCAGTAATCATTTTGGTGTTGTTACTATCGATCTTTAAAAATTCACATGCCCGTTGCGAAACATAGCGATGGCTCGTTCCGTGAAAACCATAGCGACGAATGCCATACTTGGTGTACAAGGAATAAGGAATGCCATACATGTATGCATATTCAGGCATTGTTTGATGAAAAGCGGTATCGAATACGGCCACTTGAGGAACCGAAGGCAATAATTCGCTAATGGCCCGTATACCGGACAGATTTGGCGGATTGTGAAGAGGTGCAATTTCTATGCATTCTTCTATTTTATGAATCACCTCGTCTGTAATCAGGACACTGGAATTGAATTTTTCTCCTCCATGTACCACCCGGTGACCTACTGCCTGAATTTCGTCCAGAGATTTGATGGCTCCGTGTTCTTCACTGGTTAGTACACCTAAAATGTACTCTACAGCTAATTGATGCTCCAGTATTTCACCTTCAAGAATTACTTTCTGTCCATCGCGACGCTGGTGTTTAAGAAACGAACCTTTCATCCCAATTTTCTCAACTCCACCCGATCCCAATACTTCATTGCTCTCCATATCAAGCAATTTATATTTTACTGACGAACTTCCGCAGTTTAAAACTAATATTTTCATGTGTATCGTTCCTCTCTATTTGATTATATTACCTGATTCATCGTAGTTATAAAATCCTTTACTACGACTTACTCCAAAATGTTTCGCCCTCGAAAGACGCAATAATATAGGCGATGGTTTGTATTTCATATTACCATACTCTTCAAAAAGATTTTCAAGTAACTTTACAATTTTTTCTATTCCCATTTGATCAGCAATACGGAAAACTCCCTGCCGGTGACCAAAACCAACTGTTAATACTTTGTCTATATCTTCTACGGTTGAAATTCCTTCCATCAAAATGGAACAGGCTTCATTCAACTGGATTAGAAATAAACGAATACTCACTAAACCGGCCGATTCTATTACCGAAATATACTGGTGGTTAATAAGTTTGGCAAACTGACATACCTTATCAAAGGTTTCGTCAGAAGTATATAGCCCACGTACTATTTCAATAATTTGTGATTCAGGAACATTCGATAAAAAATGCAACCCGATACAACGCTCTTTATATTCCAGTTCTGCCGCTAAATTAGTCAACACTACTGTTGAAACATTCGTGGCAATGATGGCATTGGAAGCCAGAACTTTTTCTAACTTTTCAAATACTTCCCGGCGATGATTAACACGTCTTTCACCTGTGTGTTCATCGTAACGAACTGCTTCAATAACAAAATCACATCCATCAAAATCCTGGTAATCGGTGGTCCCGAGAATACGACCCATAATGGCTTTCTTCTCATTTTCTGTCAATCCCCAATTCTCAATCTTCTTATCCAGCTTGCCTTCAATGCGACTGTAAGCATTGGCAATTTTTTCTTTACTGGGTTCCAGGAAAACCACTTCCATGCCATTTAAAGCGGCTGTAGTGGCTATTACACTGCCTTCTTTACCACAACCTACCACTCCTATTCTTGAAAACAGAGTGCGCTTCCGGTTGCGCTTGCTTAATCCGTACCTTTCAATAGGTTCGATAATTGGTTTTGCCATAAATTCTATAATTTATTATGCTTAATTCATTTGTAAGACTATGAGGTGAGAAAATCCTTACCCTTCCATTCTTATTTCTGATTACTTCGACATTGCCTGATTGGCAGTAATGGTAATCATACTCACTATATCGCTTACCGAACAACCACGCGAAAGGTCATTGACCGGTGCTGCTATTCCTTGCAGGATAGGTCCTACGGCCTGTGCTCCCGAGAAGCGTTCCACCAGTTTGTAAGCGATATTTCCGGCTTGCAAATCGGGAAATACCAAAACATTGGCATGTCCTGCAATGGTGCTTCCTGGTGCTTTGCTCAGCCCTACTGAAGGTACCAAGGCAGCATCGGCTTGTAATTCTCCGTCAATTTGCAAATCAGGTGCCATTTCCTTGGCCAAACGGGTAGCTTCAACAACTTTGTCTACCAATTCGTGCTTTGCACTTCCCTTGGTCGAAAAACTTAACATGGCAACGCGTGGTTCAAATTCACAAATCGTTCGGGCTGTTTCTGCTGTACTAATGGCTATTTGGGCCAATTCTTCAGCTGTTGGATTCGGATTCACGGCGCAGTCGGCAAATACCAGCAACCCGTTTTCTCCGTACTGAGTTGTAGGTGTAAATAATAATAACGCACCCGATACTACCTTCACTCCGGGTTTTGTCTTTAATATCTGAAATGCTGGACGCAATACATTTCCGGTGGCATTTTGAGCTCCGGCTAATTCACCATCGGCATCGCCGTTTTTTATCATCAAACATCCCAAATACAAAGGATTTTTCGATAGTTTCGTTGCTTCTTCCAATGTCATGCCTTTGCTTTTACGTAACTCGCAAAGCAAATTGGCATAAACGCTCATGTCAGGGTGAGTTTCAGGATCTACTATCGTAGCTTCTGAAATGTGAGTCAGGTTGTTTTCGGCTGCCAATTTAGTTATTTCCGACTTCTTTCCTATCAGAATGAGTTTGGCTGCTTTTTCTTTCAAAATAATATCCGCCGCCTTTAATGTGCGGATTTCAGTACCTTCGGGCAAGACAATACGTTGTACGTTTGACTTGGCGCGATCCATAATTTGTTCCAATAAGTTCATCTTGTAAAGCTTAAAGTGTTGTAGAATTCCGCGGGAAGTTATTCTTCAGGCCGAAAACTATGCAAAGATACAGCATTATTCTAAAATTGCAATGTAGAGATGGCAGTTTTAGGAATATATTATTGTTTTGCCTGAGTACAAAGATATTAAATATACTAAATATACCTGCAAAAGAATAAAAAAACAACTAAAAATTCATTCATCGGCTAAAGGATTAAAAAAACACAAAATAATAGTTGAGAATTTACAAAGTTTGATTTAAAGATTAGAGTTTAGTGATAAAAAGTTTTGAGCTTATGGTTTAAAGTGTCTGAAATCTCAACAAATTTCTGCAAACTATAAACTAATTGACTATAAACTATTGACTATAAACTATTGACTATAAACTATAAACTAATTAAAAATTCCATTTCACCATCAGCCTGACATCTGTTTTCCGGTTTCCAAAAACAGTTTCATTGCTGCTGCTAATCGATTCCCTGTCATCGGCATAAACCGTTTGAGCAATTTTAAACCAAAGCGAAAGTTGATCGCTGAATTCATAACGCATATTGAAGTAATAACGGCTCCCCAAACCATAATACATGGGGATAGAAAAGGCATACAAAACATCTTTTTCGTACGAATAAAACCGGTTTTCATAATCTTTAGCATCGAAAACAGCATACCTGAAATCAACTTTAAGCGGAAAAGATGAAAAGGTATAACTGATATCCTGTGATGCAAAAATTCCATAAGTCGAAACTGCATCTCCCTTACACGTCCGATTCCCTTCAATTATATTTTTGAAAATAAAATTGTCGAACGAATAGGTCAGGTTATAACGCAAGGATGCCTTTCGCAGTGGTACAATTATGGGCATAGTGGCTTCATCTCCCGAATTATTGCTTTGCTTTTCTTCATATTTAAACCGCCAAAACATGACAAGGTTACGATGGACTGCATAATCGGCCTGAAACAAATAATCCTGTCCCACCGAAGGTGCATCTATTCCGTATTTTGGCCACGCGAAACGATAACTATCGGCATAAACCGCCATTTTCCATTTTCGTATTGGACGGATCTCGGCTCCCAAATACAAACCACTCTCGTTGTTTATACGCGATGTTTCGGCAAAAGCCGTAGCATAAAAGGTATCATATTCCGGTGAAAAATAACGGTGCAATGCCACCAGACTCACTTGCGACAAAGGTGTAAAGTAAACTCCATTAAGCGTTGCTACAGCCGTATTGTCAGTCATAGCTGATTCACCAAAAAAATTGAGCTTATACCATCGCAATCGATAATGTACGCCCGCTGTTGTCTGCTTATTCCCGGTAAAATAAAAATAATTATACACCGACTTATCCGGTTTCAAAATTGCATCCAGGCTGGTATGAACCATTGTTAATCCAACTTGAAAATTGGAGTATGTAAAAGTGACATTTCCACCCAAAACCTGTTGATTAACCGTGTGCTTTTTACTCAGCTCACTGATGGTTCGGTGGGCTCCGGTTTTGTATACACTTGAAATTGTACCATTTACCGTATCACCATCTATCATTTTGTTAGAATAAAATGCAGAAATATCAAACTTCTTGATACGAATAGTTAAACCTGCTCCACGAAAAAAATTATACTCATCGGTAGAACCATATTTTTTTAATCCCGAATTGCGTGAAGGTACTTTCAGTACATACGATGATTTACCCATCCCGAAATCAGGACGAAGCACTAACCCTTGTCCAAAATTAGCTCTGAAATCTCCCACTACCAGGGTTTTAAACTTGCCAAAATTATTGAGCTGGGCATATGCCGAATAAAAATCGTATCCTTTGTGCGTCTTTCCCCAAAATTGTTCCCCCGCATCTTTTTCAGCTGTTGCTCCTACCAGTATCCTGTCTTTATAATGAAACCTATATTTAATAGAATGATAGTATGCGCTACCCAGGTATTTCTTTGTATTTGTTTCTGAAGCATCCTCATCCTCTTCGGGTAGAAACCGATAACCTTCTTTGGTTTCCACTCCCCTATCCAAACGCGAAAGTATTTCGCTTTTTCCATATTTAAAAAGATCATACCGGTATATCTTTCCACTTTTAGTGCCGGCTTCACCTACTCGTATAAAAGGCAACATACGCCTGATATCAGTCATATCCAGGCCTTCAACCAACTGTAACTCATAAATGCTTTGCATGGGACCAAAGCGGTATAAATAGGAAAGTATATTCTCCACTTGCGTGTCCGATAAAAAAGGCAAGCGTTCCAATTCATCCCTCGAAGTTTTGTTCAGCGGAATAGGGTTCTGAGAGAGAAACAACAACTCTTCGTAAAAAGTAGCAAAATCAATTTCATCTTCTGTTTCTTCCGAATATTGCTCAAAAATATCGGCTATCATCTGTTCGGTGGTAGAAACTGCATCTTGCGCATTTACAAGGCAAGAAAACAAAAGAATAAAGTATATCAAACAAATAATCAGTCTTTTCACTTGATCTGTTTTGTTGAAGTGATAACACAAAAATATTATTTCCCAAGTCTGTATTTTACTGAAACCATTGTATTTAAACCAAGTAAGGGATGCAATTCGCCGTTTAAATCAATAAAAATGGATCCAACATGAATACCCAAACCAAGGCAGGGTACCAGGTAATCGGTAGCATATGCTCCTATTTTTACAACTAACACTTGCAACATGCTGTAATCAAATCCGGTTGCAAAACGATAATTACTGCTCACTTCTTTGTCTGTCTGTGTTCGCCAAACCAGGTCAGGAGAGAAAAAATAAGCTGAGCCCAAACTATATATCGATGGAATACGTTTTACAACATACTCAGTTTTAATGTTGGTTTGGAAAGGATTAAAGGTATTAAAACCCAGATTGAAACGGGTGGAAAGGCGGGCCGATATCCCAACTTGCGCCAATAAAGCCCCGCGGTAGGAATTAGACGCTGAGAAATATGCCGTATAATAATTAAACTGAACACCCATAGCAAACCGGTCGGAAAAATTGCGCGCAAACCCTAACCCTACGAGCATTTCGTGGTACAACGAATAACCAAAATGAGAAAAGGTTATTCCTACATTCACTAAATTCGTTGCTAAACCTGCCTGAACACTTTTGGTGGAAAGTTCCGATAACAGATAGCGGTTATCTACCAGAATACCAAATTCGGTTTGCTCCAGGTAGCCCAACATAGCCGGATTATGAAAAGCCGTCCAACTGTGCGTGTCGGCAGTGGAAGTTTGAGCAATAGATGCTGAAGAAGGAATATTAAGTGAAATTTGGGAAGTGACAATCTGGCTACTTACAAAAAATGCCAGTAAACAAATTAATTTATTCATTTTATCAAAGCTTTAGTGAAAACAAAGAATACTAAGCCTAAATTCGAGATTATAAATCAAATAATTACGCAATTCTGGAACAAATTATTAAAATAAAAATCATTTGGAATAATAATTGTAAGGATATTCATTCCTCTGTAATTATTTAGTAATTTTGCACCGATGAAAAAACTTTGCACATTTTTTTTTACAGCTTTAATATTTGTTTCTTTTACAGATATTTATGCTCAAAAAAAGAACGATTTCGTTCCGGCAGGTGGAGCACGCCTTATGGTCCAGATCGAAGGTAGCGACACCGTATTTCTGGCATTCATTCACGACATTTACATTTTCCCGCAAAAACGTTTTAAAAACAAGAAACAAGAACAGTACTTTTGGCGTACAGTAAGGGATGTTAAGAAAACCCTTCCCTATGCCAAATTGGTAGCCAGAGAATTATCCAAAGCTAATTTGAAACTCGCCTCCTTGTCTACCGATAAAGAGCGAAAAAAATACTTATCCCAATTCGAAAAAGAAGTTTTTAGAAGTTACGAATCAGACCTCAAAAAAATGACCATCAATCAGGGAAAATTATTACTCAAACTCATTGACCGGGAATGCGACCAAACATCCTACGATTTGATAAAAGTATACAGAGGAAGTATTACCGCCTTTTTCTGGCAAGGCGTAGCCCGTGTTTTTGGATCAAGTCTTAAATCTGAATATGATGCATCCGACAAAGATAAAATGCTTGAAAGAGTGATTTTGCTCGTAGAAGCAGGTCAACTATAAAATGTTATTTGCCGGACAATTTAATCGTTAACGAAATGTCTTTATCTCAAAACTTAAACTAAATTACTTGCAACCGGACTGAATCCGGATAATATGTTTTAATTTATTTAATTTACGATTTGATCCTTTTACTTATGAAACCTTTCTGTTTCATATTGTTATGCATATTTACATCTATACTATCTTTAGATATTTATGCTCAAAGTCCCAATAATAGTGTTCATTCCGACGATTCTATCGTTTGGGTAGAAATAAACGGTAACGATACCATGTTGGTAGTTTATTTGCATGATGTCTATATTTTTCCCCCTGTACATTTTAAAAGTAAAAAACAAGAACAATTTTATTGGAAAACGGTCAGGGATGTAAAAAAAGCCCTTCCTTATGCCAAACTGATAGCCATCGAAATAAACAAAACAAACAGGATATTAGCCAAGCTCCCGAACAACAAAGAACGTAAAAGATACTTGTCACTTTATGAAAAGGACGTTTTTAAAAAATACGAACCGGAACTGAAACAAATGACTCTAAATCAAGGAAAAATGCTGTTAAAACTTATCGACCGCCAATGTGACCAAACCTCCTATGAAATAATAAAAAATTATCGTGGCATTATTACTGCTACTTTTTGGCAAGGCATGGCACGTATTTTCGGGTCAAATTTAAAATCTGAATATGATGCATCAGACAAGGATAAAATAATAGAAAGAGTAATTATTTTAGTAGAAAACGGACAATTATAAACATGAGCAAACTGATAAACAGAATATTCGCTTTATTTTCCAACCATTCCGCAAAAATTCAGGATGAAAAGAATAAAATACGTCAACAGGTACGTGAATTGAAAAGTCAAATTCCTGTAATACAAAAACAAAATAACGCCGATACTGTTTTCCAAAAAATAGAATCTTTTCCGGAATTTCAGTCCGCAAAGACAATTTTAATATATTGGTCTACACCTGGTGAATTACCAACGAAAAAAATGATTGAAAAATGGTGTTCGGCCAAGGAAATATTCCTGCCTTCGGTACAAGGTGATGATATCATACTAAAAAGATATTCTGCACAAAATAAATTGAAGAAGGGTAATGCCGGCATTTGGGAACCCGAGTCTGCAGACAGTTTTGTGGGAAAGATTGATTTGGTGATAGTGCCTGGTGTTGCTTTCGATCGTAAAAAAAACCGCCTGGGAAGGGGCAAGGGATATTATGACCGGTTTTTGTTGAATACTATGGCATTAAAGTGGGGAGTGGGTTTTGATTGTCAACTTTTTAATTCTATACCTTTCTCATCCAACGATATAGCTATGGATAAAATTATCACTCCAGCACATACAATTGATTAGAGAAAAAAGATAAACTGTTTATATTTCAAACAATTAAGTCATCTTCCTTGGTTAGTTCTTTTTCACCTTTACGATAATAAAATACCAGACCAAATTCCTGACATTTCTTCAAACGTGTAAAAGGCTTTTCATCTTTATATTTTGCTTCTACCTGATTCCATATATTCAGTATTATACCATCACCTTTTTCACGTAGGCTTACCAATTCCTCCCAATTTCTATTGGTGATATTTTGATGCAGTTTTTGAGTCGATTTATACTCTTTAAAAACCTCGTAATGAACTTTTACTTTGGCTATGGTAGGATTATAAATGGGAAAACCACCATTTCTAAGTCGCTCATTTTCTCCATCAATAATGCATTTTCCCCAGTTGAGTAGAGCAGCTTCACTGCTTAAATCGGGTACTGTATGCACATTGGGATCCATATGATAAAAAAGTTTGTGTTCCTTTTTTATATCACCACGGATAACTGAAAGATTGAATACCTGAATGAAATGGGAAATGTAGAGCCTGGCATTGTGTACTATCTGTTGATAGCACTTATTTGCAGTAACCTGATTATCCAGGGTTTGCTGGTATTGAATTAGTTGTTTTTCAAAAATACCGAGGTAACTTTTGGCTTCATGAATGGTTTTAAATGAAACTACCTGATCGGCAAAGTCTTGATTATCGCCTTGCTGAATAGCAGTACGCAACGCTCTCAATCGAGCCTGGTCTGTATTGGGTAATCTACGGTAGGGCATACTGTTCAATTATTAAATCACATTGAATAATCCCCTTAAAATCTGATATAAATCACTGTACCAGGAACATAAAATTGAATAAACGGATTATCTCATGCCGACAAAGATAAAAATTATTCTTTCCTAAACATTAATTTTTTTGCTAAATTTCTTAATTCTTGCATTTTATTATCTGAAACCGATACTTCACCCAGATTTGAAAGAGCTTTTTCATAAAAAAACTGCATTTTTTCCTCACAAATTGCTTTCACTCCAAGGCGATTATAGAGAGCTGTAACGGCCTCTATTTTTTCTGACGATTTGCTCTCCGATACGTTCAGCCAATTCTGTAAATCGCTTGCGTCTGAGCCCTGAGCCAATTCGAGGGCGTGTATCAACAAATATGTTTTCTTATTACTTAATATATCACCGCCAATTTTCTTCCCAAAGGTAGAGGCATCGCCATACACATCCAACAAATCATCTTTCAACTGAAAAGCCAAACCGATATTGATACCGAAATCATACAACAAACAGGCATCCTTCTCTCCTGCTCCGCCTATCCATGCTCCAATTTTAAGTGAAGCACCAAGTAAAACAGCTGTTTTCAGGCGTATCATTTCAAGGTATTCGTCGGCTCCTACCCGTTCGCGATGCTCAAATTCCACATCATACTGTTGCCCTTCGCATATTTCAGCCGCTGTTTTCGAGAATAAATCCAGCGAAAGTTTCAATTGATCCGCTGGGGTTTGAGTCATGTATTGGTAAGAAGCTATCTGCATCACATCACCCGAAAGTATAGCCGTGTTTTCGTCCCATTTTTTATGAACGGTTGGTTGACCGCGACGGACATCGGCTTTGTCCATGATGTCGTCGTGCAATAAAGTGAAATTATGAAATATTTCCAGACCAAGTGCCGAAGATACAGCCGGTTGCAGGTCGTCCGAAAACAGGTTACAAGCCATAAGTGTAAGTACCGGACGAATTCGTTTACCACCCAACGAAAGCACATAGGCTATCGGTTCATACAATCCGCGAGGCTCTTTGTTCCAATTTATTACCTCCAATTCGGAGCTAATGACTTGCTGAAGTTCGTCGAATGATTTCATAAGCTATAGATACGTTATTAGTATAGAATTATATACAAAGGTTCTGATTTACTGGATTTCATCCTGGATCCTGAATCTTTTGTTCTTTTGTCTTGATTCTTGATTCTTATTCCTAAATCTCATTTTCTATAATATCGGTCATCACATCGGTGATATTTAATCCTGCCGCTTTAACCTGTTGTGGAATAAAGCTGGTAGCAGTCATTCCGGGAGTGGTGTTCACTTCCAATAAGTTAATCACGTCACCTTCAGTAATAATATAATCGATGCGCACTATTCCTTTGCAACCTAAAATATCGTAGATAACCGAACTCAGCTTTTGTACACGCTCGGTGAGCGAATCGCTGATACGGGCAGGTGTAATTTCCTGTACCTGTCCTTTATACTTTGCATCGTAATCGAAAAATTCATTTTCGCTTACCACTTCGGTAATGGGTAAAACCACCGATTTTTCTTTGACTTTATATACCCCACAGGTTATTTCAGTTCCCGACATAAATGCCTCCAACATCACTTCGCTTCCTTCGGCAAAAGCCTTGGCTATAGCCGGTTGAACCTGATCAATAGTTTTAACCTTGGTAACTCCAAAACTGCTCCCACCTACATTCGGTTTCACAAAGCAAGGGAAACCGATTTTTTCAACCACTTCCTGGTCGGAAACTGTTTGTCCGGCTCGTAGCATAATGGATTCAGCTACTTTCACACCGAAACTTTTCAGATATTGGTTGCAGGTAAATTTGTTGAACGTAATAGCAGCTGCCAGCACACCACAACAGGAATAAGGCAGCCCGATTAAATCGAAATAACCTTGTAAAATCCCGTTTTCGCCTGGGGTACCATGAATTGTAATATAAGCAAAGTCAAAAACGGTTTTCTCATCGTTTCTGCTAAAACTGAAATCATTTTTGTCTATGCTGATTTTTTCTGTGTCCGACCACTCTACCTGCCAGCATTTCCCCACTATGGTAACAATGAATAAATTGTAACGCTCCTTATCCATAAAAGAATAAAGACCTGCTGCACTTTTGAGAGAAACAAACACTTCCGACGAATCGCCGCCCGCAACTATAGCTATGTTTTTTTTCATTTTTTAGACCCCCAACCCCTAAAGGGGAGTTTGATTACTAAAGTGTTATTATTTTTATTTATTTAAAAATTAATTGTAAGTGCCAATAAAAAAGTAAGTAAAACAGATTTTACATGCAAACAATCAATATTGTTCAATGGGATATATCTATCAATATGATTAGATTACATCTCACCACCGATTTTTCATCTATTCTTCCGCTAACATTTTAGCGTAGCCGCGCCATTTTTCTACCAACTGTTGCATATCATCGGGCAATTCACTTTCAAAATGCATGAATTCACCTGTTCGGGGATGTACAAACCCAAGTGTTTTGGCATGTAAAGCCTGTCGGGGGCAAATTTCGAAACAATTTTTGACAAAATGCTTATATTTGCCGGCTGTAGTGCCTTTCAGCACATCATGTCCACCATATCGTTCATCGTTGAAAATGGTATGACCTATATGCTTCATGTGTACACGAATCTGGTGCGTACGGCCTGTTTCAAGGCGACATTCCACCAAAGTAACATAAGCCAGCCGTTCCAAAACCTTGTAGTGCGTTACAGCGTACTTTGCCACCGGATTCTCACCTTCGGGGAAAACGATAAACTGCATACGGTCGCGGGGATTACGGGCCAAAGAACCTATTATGGTTCCTTCATCTTCCTTTACATTCCCCCAAACCAAAGCCTGATAACGACGTTGAGTGGTTTTTTCAAAAAATTGTTTGCTGAGATGCGATTTTGCTGTTTCTGTTTTGGCAATAAGCAGCAGACCCGAAGTGTCTTTATCGATGCGATGCACCAGGCCAATACGGGAATCGTTGGGATTGAAATCCGGATTATCCTTCATGTGATAGGCAATGGCATTGAGCAAAGTACCATCAAAATTTCCAAAACCCGGATGCACAACCAATCCTGGCTGCTTGTTGACGAGCATTAAATCGTCGTCTTCGTATACTATGTTGATAGGAATATCTTGCGGGATAATTTCAAATATCGAAGGCGGGTAAGTCAATACGATGGTTATAACATCAAAAGGCTTGATTTTATAACTCGACCTCACAGCCTTGGCGTTTACCAGAATGTTTCCGGCATCAGCTGCTTCCTGTATACGATTTCGGGAGGTATTAGCCATGCTGTTAACCAAAAACTTATCGATACGGATGGTGGTCATACCCTTATCCACTACGAAGCGAAAATGCTCAAAAAGCTCTTGTTCCTCAGCTACTTCATCGAGCTCATCTAATTCTATTTCTTCTAAAAGATCATCTGCCACTTTCTACTCATTTATGTGTTTTAAAAAAATTCTTCTTCACTTGCTGCCGGTTTATCTTCTTCAAAAACTTCGTTTATGCGTTCTTTATCCGTCGAAAGCCATACATCCACCCTACTGCCTGCCGGTAAGGTACTTCCTGCTGCCGGACGCTGACGGTAAATTACATAATCGGCTTCATTACCATCGGGCTGAACATCATAATCTACGGCACCAAGTACAAGCAATGCAGTAAGTGCCTGCTGACGGGCGTCTTCCAGTTCCATTCCTTTCAAAACTGGAACTACCGCATCTCCTTCCCCTAAGCCACTGCCGACTACCAATACCAAAGCACTTCCTTCGGGAACACGCGTTCCGGGCAATATGCTACGTCCTTTGTATTTTACATCCGTTACTAAATCTTTGTATTCCGAAGGAGTATATTCCACGTTACCAACGCTCAATCCTATTGCCTGAAGCATAGCATCCGCCTGACGATAAGAAACATCGCTTACATCGGGAAGTGGTACCTGGCGTACCTGGCGGGAGTTAATAATAAGATATACCGGTCGGTTGCTTTTTAATGTAGAATTCGGGGCAGGGATTTGATCGACTATAGTGCCTAACTTTTTGTCGCGGACATAAACCGAATCAATTACCACAGGATATAAACCTTGTTTGGCCAATACTAATTCGGCTTCTTCCACATACGATCCACGTAAATCGGGCATTACCTCCGATTCGCCGTGATGGGTATAGAAATCCATGCTGATTAACGCTATCCACGCCAATGCCACAAAAATACCTATTGCTATCAGCAGGTTCTTAAGTAAAAAACCACCAAATGTATCTTTCCAAAATTTCTTCATATCCATATTTGACCGGGATTATATAACTTGATGCCCTGATAAATAACCCGAAAGGAAGCCATTAAACACCATTTGCACATTGTGAGTGCAAAAATAATGAATTTATCGCTTCCTAAGGACTTTAAAACAAAAAAAGTAAAAACTTACAGCAAGTCTTTACTTTCTTTATACTGTTTTAGCAGAATCATTACATTTTGTGACGACCTTCATCGGCAATGCTAAGTTTAGTTCTTCCTTTGGCACGACGGTGTGCTAATACTCTGCGACCGTTTGCAGTTGCCATTCTTTCACGGAAACCATGTTTGTTTCTTCTCTTTGTGTTAGAAGGTTGGTATGTCCTTTTCATTGCTCTTTGTGTTTATATGTTATTATTTTTCTATTCTGAGTTTCGGACTGCAAAAATAGATGTTTTTTTTGACACTACAAACTGTTCATAACTTTTTCTTTGTAAATTGATACTTTTTAGCACTAAGTCTGACCGGAATCCTACATTTTTTTATATATCAGGGACATTTGTTGTTAAAGCGTAACAGAACAGCTATCAATTCCGATTACTCTATTCGCGCATTTATACCTAAAACCGAATGAATAGAGGACTTTTTTACCAGCAATAGATAAACACCAGAGAATTTTCAGCAGGCTTAATCAATATATTTCGCAGAGCGGGTAGGATAGGAGCAGGGTAGATTCAGGTATTCAATACCATCCATTTACTATCTTTTTTAGACTTCCTTTTTTAAGTACATAACAAAAAGACTAAATTAGAGATTAAGTCTCTGATTATAAAGCTTCCTTATCCTCGTAGCGAGGGATTGACCTCCTCCGGTAAGCCGAAAAACACCATAAAAGGCAGGATAAACCATCCCGCCTTTTATAGTATGTCTATTTTCTGAATAAGCTGATCTATTAATCCCGGTTAAAGCAAGCTCTTATTTCGGTGGCTCTTCCTCTTTTTTATCTTTTTTGTTCGGGATTGCCGCATGAACAACAATGTAAAATTTAAAAGTAAAAAGGCTGATTCTCACGAACCGGCCTTTTTGAGTTCAAATATAAACATTTAAAAAAAAGCTTGACTTTTCATCCCAAAAAGTTGAAATTAAAACAAAACAAATGACTTTTTGTTTAAAAAAGTTGAATAAAAAATCAAATAAATTAAAAACCGATAAACAACTAATTTATTTCTGTTCAAAAACGATGATTTTTAAATCCTGCTTCTCATATCCAATTTCACTTCTATCTCTTTATCTCCTCTTTTCAGTACAAGATATAGGGGTATCTTTGAAGGGCTTTGAAATATACTTTTTATTTCCTGCATATTCATTACAAAGGTCTTACGTCCATTAATTTCCATTATCTGATCCCCTTTTTGTACACCGGCTAGTTCAGCCGGTGAATTTTCCCACACATCCATGACTTCTGCCTGAGAAATAAAGGGAATAATTTGTGCTACTTCAATTCCGGCTATATTATAACGAAATGGCTTTTTTAAATTACCATTGGGCTTGAAATAAAAAAGCCCGTGCTTATAATCGATAAATAAATTAAACCGGCTCAATATCTGACTTCCCAGCGTTCCATCCCGGCGCGAGCTTCGTACAATTTCGCTTATGGATAAAGAATCGGGAAAGGAAACTATGGGATTATTCAGACAAAATTCGCCCAGACAAATCTGAGGAATGCAGCCATAATTTCCTGTAATGATTCCGTTTAACCCCTGGCCGATAGTACCCCTGATGGTTTTGGCTGGAACCTGCACCGACCCGGCTGAATAGGATTGAAACCAGGCGTTTAGTTCGGCACCCGTATCAAGCAACATTTTTACTTTCTTTTTGCTACTGTCGGCTTCAAAAACCGATAATTCTATAAACATTTTTTTCCCTTCAAAGGTCATGGGTATCATGTGATAGCCTGTTGGCTTTCCAAAGGTATCAGCATCATAGAAGCGAATTCGTCTGTCCGTATAATTTATTTCCACCAGATAATCCTGAAAAAAATCAACTCCGAGTAAACCGTTTATTTTAGTACCCGTTTGCCTGGTCAGATTAAAAGCATCTTCCTGAAGTACATAAACCGTTTTATGCTCTAAATTTAATTTACCTATTTTCAGGGTATTAAAATTACTCGTAAAAGCATTTAAATGAGCACCACCACCCAGGCCCATTAAATCCTTTACATCCGAATAGTTTAAAGTTACCCGGTCACCTTCTAATAATTCGGTAATGATAATATTCCGAACTCCTGAATCGAGAATTAAATTCAAGGGAGAGGAATCATTGATTTTTACTTTTACTACCACATAGCTCCCTACCATCTCGAAAGGAATGGATTCGATTTTCTTTGGTTTTTTGGCGGCCGAAACATTTGCCAACAGAAAAAAGAAAAATGCCAGGAATATGACTCTTTTCATTTGAATGTGATTTTCAGAAGGCGAAGATAAGTAAAATAAGATTAAGTATTCACAAAAACCATCTGTATAATATGAAATATCTGCATTTAGCTAAAATATCATGATTCAAAGAATTACCTTTGTTTTTTATTTGTTAAAAACAGAAATGGACATTACAGAAATACTTATACCAATCAGAAAAATTGTCAGGTCAATCAATTTAGAATCTAAAAAAATTCAAAAAGAATACGGAGTAAGCATACCCCAGGTACTTTGTTTGAATTATTTGCAAAGTTGCCCTCATTACCAAGCTACTCAGGGAGAAATCAGAAACTTTTTAAATCTGAATTCCAGTACTATAAGCGGTATAATTGATAGGCTTGAAAAAAAAGGATATCTGGTCAGGTTACCTAAATTCGGTGACAAAAGGGTTGTTAATATCTCCCTGACTGTCACAGGTGATAAGTTACTTAGTACTATGCCATCGCTTCTACACGAACAATTATCAAAAAATTTGATGCAACTTGACCACGAAAAACTTCAAAATGTAAAAGAAAGTCTCAACACGCTTATCGAACTTCTACAAATTGGAGAACTTGAAGCATCTCCTCTGATAGCTATCGATGCCTACCTTGAAAAACCTGACCATGAGGTGAATTAAAAAATTATCTCGGTTGAAAATATTCCGGTCATTCTATCCCCAAAAAACTCTTAAATAATACATACCATATTTCGTTCTATTGGGTAGTATTTGGTAGTATAATTTTATTTTGGTATATTTGTTCGCATAGAAACAAATAGACTACATATGATTTACAACAAAGTACAACAAAAAATCGCAAACAAAATCGAAGACAACCCTACTATTTCAAACTGGAAAGATTGGAAATGGCAGTGCAAACATACCATTAGAACCCTGGAAGCGTTTGAACATCTGACTGAAATTAAATTTAGCGATGAAGAAAAAATTGATTTACGCAAAACCTTTGATAAATTTCCATTATCTATAACTCCATATTATCTTTCACTGATTGATAAGGCCAATTTTAGAAATGATCCGGTATTCAAACAGTCATTTGGAAGCATTGATGAACTCACCACCCTCAAATCGGAACTGAAAGATCCTTTATCCGAAGAAAAAGACAGTCCGGTTGAAGGAATTACGCATCGTTATCCCGACCGTGTTCTATTTCATGTCAGTAATGTTTGTGCCATGTATTGTCGTCACTGTACCCGAAAAAGAAAAGTAGGGGATATCGATTTTATTCCTTCAAAAGAACAACTCAAAAAAGGTATTCAATATATCGCCGATACCCCACAAGTGAGAGATGTATTACTTTCTGGTGGTGATCCATTTATGCTGTCCGATGAGATGATAGATTGGTTACTGTCCGAAATCATTAAAATTCCACACGTGGAAGTCATTCGTATAGGAACAAGAGTTCCTGTGGTTTTACCTTATCGGATCACAGATAATTTAGTTAGTATTCTAAAAAAATATCAGCCACTCTTTATTAATACGCATTTCAACCATCCCCGTGAAATCACTCCCTCATCAAAGGAAGCGTTAGCTAAATTGGCCGATGGTGGTTTCCCGCTGGGTAATCAATCTGTATTATTGGCAGATGTCAATGATTGCCCACAGATAATTAAATCATTGTGTCACAAACTCGTAAAAAACAGGGTGAAACCATATTATTTATACCAATGCGATTTATCAGAAGGTCTTTCGCACTTCAGAACACCCATAGGCAAAGGCATAGAAATTATGGAAAGCCTGATTGGGCATACCAGTGGATTTGCTCGCCCTACTTTTGTGGTGGATGCGCCCGGAGGTGGTGGTAAAATTCCACTTATGCCTAATTATATTTTGTCCTGGTCTACCAATAAAGTGGTGCTCCGAAATTACGAAGGAGTAATAACTACGTATCAGGAACCCGAAAATTATGATAAAAAGCAATGTGAAAGAAATTGTGAAGATTGTAAATTGGAATTGAATCTCGATGAAGGTAATGAATATGAAGCAATTGGAATAGAAAAATTATTGTCCGACGAAAACGATATTATCTGTTTAGTACCTGAAAATAATGAAAGAATCCAACGCAGAGATGATGCTGAAGTAGAAAATAACACTGAAATTGTCGATATAAATGAATGATAAAATTGAAACTTTAGGAATAGGTTCCATCATACAGCATGGGAAATTAAATGACAGAATATATTTAATGAAATTAAATAAGGATGACTTTCCATCTATTATTGAAAAACTTAACTCCCTGGCAAAAGAAAAAACGTATACGAAAATATTTTGTAAAGTTCCTTCCTGGGCAGCTCCTTCTTTTCTTGCAGACGGATTTATAACGGAAGCTCAAATACCGGATTTTTACAACAATCGGGTAGATGTTTTCTTTATGTCAAAATTTCTATCTGCGGACAGGTTCTTAAACCCTGAACACGAACATCTTGATGATTTATGCCAACAATTAATTTCTGCATCTCCAACAAGAAAATCGGTTGATACTCCGGCATTATTTTGCTTTAAGGAACTGACTGTTGAAAATGCAGAGGAGATAGCGGATCTTTATAAGAAAGTATTTGAAAGCTATCCATTTCCCATTTTTGACCCAGCATATATTCGATCTAGTCTGGTTGAAAATGTTCAGTATTTCGGGATAGAGTTAAAAGGAGAATTAATTGCATTATCATCCGCCGAAGTTGATAAGAAAGGACAAAATGTTGAAATGACCGATTTTGCCACTTTGCCTACTTTCAGAGGGAATAAATTATCAGGCATCCTACTAAAGAAAATGGAACTTGAAATGAAAAAACAAGGTATCACAACCCTTTATACCATTGCACGTCTTAACTCAACGGCAATGAATAAAACCTTTCAAAATTTAAACTACAAATATGCCGGAACATTAATTAAAAACACCAATATTTCAGGAAAAATTGAAAGCATGAATGTATATTACAAACATCTTTAATCTATTCGTTTAGCAAAAATCAAAATTAAAATCAGGCATTTAACATAAAATATGTTTCATGCCTGATTTTTTTATAGGTTCAATATTACTATAATATTTTTTTTTCTTTAAACCAATCTATAGCTTCTACAATGGCAATTGAAAGGTCCGTTTCCGGCTGGGTTAGTTCCTCTTTCGCTTTTCGGTTGGTATAATACTCACGTATCATCAATTGGCGTAAATTCATGCTGCAAACTTCTGTTCGTATTCCTATAAACCGGATGAGATCACCGGCCTTTCCCACTAATTTTAATAAAAAACCGGGCACTTCCACTATCTGTTGTTTATATCCGAGAAGCTGCTTCTGAAAGGTGAAATATTCTTTAAAAGAAAGACCAATACCTGCTGCCAGATACTTATCTCCGTTTTTACCCATTGTCAGTGCATTGCATACTGCAACGGTTACATCGCGCACCGGTACAAAATTCTTACCACCACGCGGAACAAACATCAGTTTTTTATTATATCCCATCAGAAGCAGTTTACCCGAACTGGGTTTGGGATCGTAAGCTCCGATCATAAAAGCCGGATTGAGAATTATTATATGCCGGTTTGGATTTTTAGCTGCATCTGTAAATAATTTTTCTGCTTCTACCTTGGTTCGGGCATAATACGATTCGGAAAAAGGATATTGAATTGGCAATAATTCATCACCCGGCTGTGTTTCGCTTCCAAAACCGACAGTGTTGGCTGTACTTATATATACTATTGTATTAATTTTTAATTCTTCGGCTACTTGAATAACCATTGCCGATCCATCTACATTAATTTGCTTATATTCTTCATAATGCAACAAATTGGTAGCCGTTATTGCCGCTATATGTATAATGGCATCGCAACCTTCGGCTGCGTGCATTAAGGTATCGTAATGTATAAAATTTCCCACGACAACTTCCACCCTGGCCAGGTCAAAATAAATATCCCTGGTGCTACGCACGATGATCCTCACTGGATGATGTCGTTCTAATAACTCCAGCACCACATGGTGACCCAATAATCCATTCGCTCCGGTAACTAAAACCTTCATATATTTATGTTTAATAAAAATAATACTGAATGCACCGGCCGAGTACACCTCATTAAATTAGAAAAAAAGGGAAAAAATTGGTGAAAACAATAAATTTGTACAAATGTAGCATATATTTTTTGAGTAATTTTTATTAATTTCGGAAATAGAATCCTGTTAATAAGCTGTATATTTGCAATAAAAAATAAATATTTTTTTAAATGGAAACAAAAGTAGTATTGATAACCGGAGCAAGCGCCGGAATAGGACTATCGGTAGCAGTACAACTCATGAATAAAGGAGTGAGAGTATATGCAGCATCGCGCCGGGGTGGGATGGCAATAAAAGCAGAAAGGGGAGTAGGGGAAATCATTCATTTAAAAATGGATGTCAACTCCGAAACAGATATTAACTTAGTTCTTGCCCGTATTTTGACAGAAAATAAAAGCCTGGATGCCGTAATTTGCAACGCCGGTAATGGGATTGCCGGTTCCATTGAAGATACATCCTCGGATGAAGTGAAATATCAGTTTGAAACCAACTTCTTCGGAGTGGTGAAAACTATCCAGGCTTGCTTACCCATTTTCAGAAAGCAAGGTTATGGAAAAATCCTTACTACTTCTTCCGTGGCAGCCATTGTTCCCATTCCCTTTCAGGCATTTTATTCGGCGGTTAAATCGGCTTTACTTGTATTTATGCAAGCCCTTGCCATGGAAGTAAAACCATTTGGTATTCAGTGTTGTACCGTTCTTCCCGGCGATACCAAGACGGGATTCACGGCTGCACGTAAATTCACAGAGAATTCGATGTTAACCGATTCGGTTTATTCAAAAAAAATGAAATCATCGGTAGGAAAAATGGAAATCGATGAGCAAAATGGCATGACCCCCGAAGCTGTTGCCAAAAGTATGGTACAACAGATTATGAGCAAAAAAATGAAAGTCATGATTATACCAGGCGCTCAATATAAAATCATATGCTGGTTGTTCGTTCGTTTACCTGCACGTATAAGATTGTGGGTAGTGGGCAAAGTTTATTGATAAGTTTATAGTTGGTAGTTTATAGTTTATAAATAAGAAAAAAAAAGGAGTATTGTAGCTATCACAACGAATAATATGATTAAAAAAAAAGGAGTAAAGTTTTCTATATTATAGAAAACCTTACTCCTTTTTTTAAACAAAAATTCCATGTTATATTTTTTACTTTAGCGGTAACTACCTAAAAAAAATTGTAAATAAACATAGTCAATTTGCCAATATTTAATTAATTTTTAATATTGATAATCATATAATATTGATTATATGTTCTTTAATACGACTACACCCTCAAATACCGAAACTTTTAAACATCTAACTTTATAAGGGATATTTTCCTTCTCATAACTTATTCAAAAAATGTTGAAAACTTATTCAAAACCGGGGAAAAAAATACCACAACTTTATTTGGAATTTTGAAAACACTATTCCCTTATCAGTTGTTTTGAAAGTACCAAATAAGTTAGCACATTTTTAATAGCCATCTTTTAACCAGTTTTATCAGGTTATGAGCATCGGTATACATAAAAACTTTTTAACTTTGCAGTTGTCAACAGCTTGTTGATAAAGTTTGTAATTTTCTTATTTATAATAGAATAATTAATTTCAACTTGTTTATATCTCAAGCTAAATATTTAATAAAAGAATATACAAGCATTTAACAAAAAATTTATCAACCAAACAAACAGGCTATTATTATCTTTATATAGTTTTTTAAAATTAAAAAATTTAATAATAATGATATGCTATTGAAAACATTGAAAATGGAAAAAACTCAACTTATATCAGAAATTAATAGGCTCAGAAAAGAAAAAAATGCCGTTATTATGGCCCACTATTATCAAGTAGGTGATATACAAGATATAGCCGATAACGTAGGTGACAGTTTAGCATTGGCTCAATGGGCTTCCAAAACCGATGCCGACATCATTGTGCTTTGTGGCGTTCATTTTATGGCCGAAACAGCCAAAATTCTTTGTCCAACTAAAAAAGTATTGATTCCCGATAAGGAAGCCGGTTGTTCTTTAGCCGACAGCTGTCCTGCGGATCAATTTGAGGCATTCGTTCATGCTCACCCCGACCATACTGTTATTTCGTATGTAAATACCACAGCCGCCGTCAAAGCGCTTACCGATGTGGTAGTGACTTCCGGAAATGCCAAGAAAATTGTGGATCAGTTTCCCAAAGATGCGAAATTAATTTTTGCTCCCGATAGAAATTTAGGAAATTATATCAACAGTGTAACCGGACGTTCTATGTTACTATGGGACGGCGCATGCCATGTACACGAACAATTCTCGGTTGAAAAGTTGTTGAAATTAAAAAACGAATATCCCGATGCACTTATACTGGCTCATCCAGAGTGTAAGAATACTTTACTGCTTATGGCCGATTATATAGGTTCTACGCAAGCTTTATTGAATTATGCCACGAATTCTCCGCTCACTCAATTTTTGGTGGCTACAGAATCGGGAATATTACACGAAATGCAAAAGAAAAATCCACATAAAATGTTTATCCCTGTTCCACCTAACGATAGTACTTGTGCCTGCAACGAATGTAATTTTATGCGCATGATTACGCTGGAAAAGTTATATGCCTGCCTGTTGAATGAAACTCCTGAAATACAGATTGATGAAGAAATTCGTCAAAAAGCTGTGAAACCAATTCTCAAAATGCTTGAAATGAGCTAAAAAATGAAAAATATTTTTATTACTTTACTTTTATTTTTAATTATTTACCCTTTATCGGCACAAATTCGTTTATCAAAATTTGAAAAAGTAAGCTTTAGTTTACGAACACGCGAATTGCCGACAAAGCCATTGCCTGGTGAATATAAAACGGTAAAATTTAACTTTATAGGATATAATGATCATGCAATTTTAGTGGATTCTTCTGTTCAATTGATAGGATTTCAAACCACCAAAAATTCACCCGATTTCACCATTACTTTATTCGCCAATAAATTATTTGTAGACCCAATAATTGTTGAAGAAACTCCCTTGGGTTTCTTGTTGCATGTAAATTATATTTGCCCTATTTCTTATGAATTAAGGGATAAAAATAAAATTAAAATTGATGGAAGTACGCTGGATAATGGAAACACCTGGAAGAAAAAAAATTCCTGGGTTTATTCAAAATATTTTATGCGTAAAGTAGATGCTTTAAATTATTTCGAAGCAAATAAAGAAGATCTAATGAATAATTTTTCGGAGGAAAGAATAAAAGAAGCAATACCCGAATTTGAAAAAATGATTGCTCAACGTTATGGATTCAGAACAGGTGACATGTTGTTTGATGAACTTATATACTTGAAAAACAGTAAGGATGAAAAATTGCTACTTATCCAGCTAAAGACGATGGAGGCAGCTATTTTATTGAATACTATTAATGAAAATACCCAATTAGATAATTTACGTCTTAAATTTTCATCCATTATTTCCTTTTATGAAAATTTAAACGAACAAGAAAGCGAAAATATTTATATAATTAAATTTTATAATATGATGCTTATATCTTATTATCTGGAAAATTTCGATAATGTTTTTAAATATGCAAGTAAATTAAATAATAAAAGGGTGACAGGAAAGTATATGCTGTTGGCTAATGAAAGAAGAAATGGATTAAAAAAAATAGGTATTTCTTCTTATTGTTTTGAAATTAATTAAAAAAAAGCAGATTATTTATCTGCTTTTTTCTTTAATTGTTCTGAAGATACAATTTTAAATAATTTATCGTTTCTGCGCAATAATTCAGTGGTTTTCATTGAAAATAAAGTGCCTTTTTCCACTTTTTCCACAGATTTTAATTCCACTCGTATATCTTTTACCGTGTCTTCATAGGCTCCTGTTGTTTCACCTGTAATCAAGATTTCATCTCCTGCCTCAATACTTTGTGCTTCCAATAAAAATTCTGCGACGCCTAATTTTTTGAAATAATTGGTTACTTTTCCAACATAAATTTTACAGTGTGTAGCCTCAGAACCGTAGTTTTTACTCCATTCACCCAGGCGCTGACCCAAATAATAGCCGTTCCAGAATCCACGGTTAAATACTCGGCTGAGTCTTAAGTCCCAACCAGCAATTTTTTCTTCTGTAAAGTTATCTTCCAAACTGGCTTCTATGGCTTCTTTGTAGCATGAAACCACCGTTTTTACATATTCAGCTCCACGGGCGCGACCTTCAATTTTGAAAACACGTACACCCGATTTCAACATTTCGTCTACAAAACTAATGGTTTTTAAGTCCTTTGGCGACATGATATATTCGTTTTCAACTGACAATTCAATGTCCGAATCTTTATCCTTCACCGTGTAGGCTCTGCGGCATATTTGCATACAAGCACCCCGATTAGCCGATGCATTCTGTTCATGCAGGCTCAGGTAACATTTTCCGGATATAGCCATGCAGAGTGCACCATGACAAAACATTTCAATTCGTATTTTTTTCCCGTCCCTTCCGCAAATATTTTCTTTTTCTATAGCCTGATGTATCTCTGCTACCTGATTCATATTCAATTCTCTGGCAAGTACCACCACATCGGCGAACCGGGAATAAAAACGCAACGAATTGGTATTAGATATATTCAATTGCGTTGATAAATGAACTTCTACACCAACTTCGTTGGCATATAACATAGCAGCTACATCAGAAGCAATTATGGCCGAGACATCAGCATCTTTAGCTACATCAATGATTTCGCGCATTAAACTTAAATCGGCATCATATAAAATGGTATTGACTGTCAGGTAGCTTTTAATTTTATTTTCCTTGCAAATACGTACAATTTCGCGTAAATCATCCGTAGTAAAATTGCTGCTCGAACGGCTGCGCATATTTAATTTTTCTATTCCAAAATATACCGAATCGGCTCCTGCCTGAATGGCTGCTGATAAACTTTCCCACGATCCGGCAGGAGCCATAATTTCTATATCTTCTCTTTTCATTAATTCTCTTTTTTTTTTATCACTTTAACCTGTAAAGATAGATAATTGTATTCTATGCTTCTATTTTTGTAGTGATTCTTCATAATAAATACGAATTATTAGATATGTATTCAATTAATTATAGCTTATTTTTTTTATAATTAGACAGGTATCTATTACGAATATCATCACCTAAAAATATTTTGTACCTTTGCGCATTATTTTTTTATTATAATATGAAAATTGCTAATATAGAATTTCCCGAAAATCCGCTTTTTTTAGCTCCAATGGAGGACGTCACCGATCCGGCTTTTCGCCTGTTGTGTAAGCGTTTTGGTGCTGATATGGTATATACTGAATTCATCTCGGCAGATGCATTAATACGGAGCGTAAAACGTACGGAACAAAAGCTTAATATTAGCGGTGAAGAACGACCTGTAGCCATTCAGTTATACGGTCGTGAACCCGAAGCCATGGCCGATGCTGCCGTAATTGCAGAAGAGGCTGGTCCGGACATAATCGATTTAAATTTTGGTTGTCCGGTAAAGAAAGTAGCCGGCAAAGGAGCAGGAGCAGGGCTTCTGCGCGATATTCCTAAGATGCTGCAGATAACAAAGGCTGTAGTCAATGCTGTGAATCTTCCTGTTACCGTAAAAACCCGGTTGGGTTGGGACGATGATAGCAAAGTTATTTTTGAATTAGCAGAACAACTGCAGGATTGCGGAATTGCTGCTTTAGCTATCCATGGACGTACCCGCGCGCAAATGTATAAAGGTGATGCCGATTGGACTTTAATTGGTGATGTAAAAAATAATCCCCGTATGCATATTCCCATCATCGGAAACGGAGATGTAACTACCCCTGAGCGTGCCCGGGAATGTTTCGACCGGTATGGTGTTGATGCCTTGATGGTTGGCCGTGCTTCTATTGGGAAACCCTGGATTTTTGCTGAACTTAAACATTATTTGTTATATGGTACCCGTATGTCTCTACTCACTTTTGAAGAACAGAAAGCCATTATTAAGCAACAAATTATCGATTCGGTAGCCTGGCTTGATGAAAGAAGAGGTATAGTACATACACGCCGACATATGGCTGCTACTCCTGTTTTTAAAGGTATACCAAATTTTAAAGAAACCCGTATTGCCATGCTACGGGCTGAAACTTTGGAAGAACTTTTTAAAATTATTGACTCAGTAAATGAACCACAACCAATCTTGTAGCGTTATCCATGATAATTAACTAATTACACTAAATATTTTAATAAATGAAAAAAATATTCTTACCTTTTATAGCATTAACGCTTATGATAACATCTTGTAATACTCAAAAAGATACTGCCTTGACCGCCGGTATCGATTTGACAAATTTGGATACGACTGTATCGCCTAGTACTGATTTTTACCGGTTTGCTTGTGCAGGTTGGATGAAAAATAATCCTTTGACCGGTGAATATTCCCGTTTCGGAAGTTTCGATAAATTGGCAGAGAATAACAGAATCCAATTGAAAGGTCTGATAGAAGAAATTGCTGCGAATCCTGCATCACATGGATCTGTTGAACAAAAAATCGGCGATATGTTCAAATTAGCCATGGACAGTACCAAATTAAATGCTGAAGGTTTTATTCCTATTCAGTCCGACTTAAAAAAAATAGCCTCTGTTAAGCAAATATCAGAGTTATCTACTTTAATACCCAAACTTTTGTTGGCTGGTAATGATCCTTATTTTTCTATAATGGTTGATTCCGATCCAATGAACAGTTCAGTATATCTGGTTCAAACTTATCAAAGTGGTATTAGCCTTGAAGAAAGGGAATATTATATTGATAATGATGATCATACTAAAGATATTAGAACTAAATATATGAGCCATGTGGTTAAGATGTTTCAGTTGGTAGGATTTTCATCTACAGATGCTTTAAACAACATGAAATCCGTGTTGAAAATTGAAACTCGTTTGGCGAAAGCTGCCTATGATCAGGTGAAATTACGTGATCCACATGCCAATTATAATAAGATGACTGTAAGTGATTTGCAAAAATTGGTTCCCTCTATTCAGTGGAATACTTATTTTGCAACTTTAGGTTTGAAAGATACCAAAGAGATTAGTGTTTCGCAAAAAGAATCTTTAATTGAGGTTGGTAAAATAATAGAATCAGAGCCTTTAGCTGATCAAATTGCTTATCTTCAATGGAAATTGATAGATGGATCAGCTTCGTTTTTGAGTGATAAATTAAGCGATCAAAACTTCGACTTTTATGGTAAAACACTGTCAGGTAAAAAAATTCAAAAACCGCGCTGGAAACGCGCTGTGGGTAGTGTAGATAATGTGCTTGGTGAAGCTGTAGGTCAAATGTATGTGAAGAAGTATTTTCCTGCTGATGCTAAAGAACGCATGTTGAAACTGGTTCATAATTTACAAGTTTCTCTGGGTGAACGTATTAAATCTCTCGACTGGATGGGAGATTCCACTAAGGTAAAGGCTATTGAAAAATTAAATACCTTTTATGTAAAAGTTGGATACCCAGATAAATGGAGAGATTATTCTTTATTAAATATACAGAAAGATAGTTATTATGCTAATATACAACGAGCTAATGAATTTGAGCATGCTTATATGTACGCTAAAGCCGGTAAAAAAGTCGATAAAGATGAATGGCATATGACTCCCCAAACTGTTAATGCTTATTATAATCCATCCACAAACGAAATATGCTTTCCTGCCGGCATTCTTCAATATCCTTTCTTTGATATGAAAGCTGATGATGCCTTTAATTATGGTGCCATAGGAGTTGTAATTGGACATGAAATGACTCACGGATTTGATGATCAGGGTCGTCAGTTTGACAAAGATGGTAATTTAAAAGATTGGTGGACTGCCGAAGATGGTAAGAAATTTGATGCACGTACAGCTGTAATGGCGTCGTATTTTGATTCTATTGAAGTAGCACCTGGAGTACATGGTAATGGCAAATTCACATTAGGTGAAAATATTGCTGATCATGGTGGTTTACAGGTTTCATATCAGGCATTTAAGAAAGCTGAATCTTTGAATCCACTTTCCAAAAAGCTTGGTTATACACCCGAACAACGATTTTTTATGTCTTATGCCAATGTTTGGGCCAGTAATATAAGGGCTGAAGAAATTTTGATGTTAACCAAATCTGATCCACATTCATTGGGAAAATGGCGAGTAGATGGTGCCTTACCACATATAGCTGCCTGGTATCAGGCTTTTGGAGTCAAAGAAGGAGATGCCATGTTTGTACCTGTTGATAAACGTGTATCTATCTGGTAATTAAAAAATAAATTGGTTTTTTACTATCTTACCACATTTGTATGAAAAAAAATAAGGCAGAACCTCATCGTCTGCCTTATTTTTTTTTCTGTTATACTGCTTCTTCGAAGCCATTACTTTTTGATAATTTATCGCCTTTCCGTGCGCTTTTATTTCTTCTTCCCGGCTTTGCTTTCGTGCTGCCTTTACTTGCTCTATGATGGAGCATTTCTTTTTTTGTTTCATTTAAATAATAATTTACACAGATTTTAATATATTGATTTACGCAGATAGGTTTTTGTAAGTTAGATTTTTCTCCTATGAAATTTGTTAAATATAAAAAATAAAGATATGTGATTTAGTGCAATTTTATTTTGTTTGTAATTAGAGTTAAACCCTTTCTTCAATTCTTTTGTCAATATTGAATATTTAGATTATCGTTACAATTCTTTTTCCATTTTCAACTTCTTCAATATTTACATTCACCATAGAATCGGGTAGGAGAGCGGCAATATTTTCGGACCATTCAATAAAACATAAATTTCCGCTATATAAATATTCTTCTGCACCAAAATCCTGTGCTTCCTGGAAATTGTTAATTCGATAGCAATCGAAATGATAAATAATTTTTCCATCTGCTGCTTCGTATTCATTAACGATGGAGAAAGTTGGACTGTTAATTATTTCTTTCACACCCAAGACTTCACAAATTGCTTTTACGAATGTTGTTTTACCTGCACCCATTTTTCCATTAAATGCGAAAACTTTATTTTCACCAATTTCTGCAATAAATTCTTGTGCTGTCTCGTGAATGGAATCAAGAGATTGTATTTCGAGTGTTTTCATAAGAAGTACTATAATCCAATAACTATATTATTTGTATTTTTTTTTTTTTTGAAACAGCGAGGTTTCATTTTTTTTAATTGTGTATTGAGCGGATGTCTCTTTTTATTGCAAATATAGCTCATTTCTGTGTCCTATTTGTGCTCAGTAGGTCGATTGTTTTCTTTCATCCAATTCTCAGGGCTTTAACTCTGCATGAAAGTGACCGTAAACTGTTGAAGATCTGTTGTTTCCAATTATTTCTTTCAGTTCATCCAAAGTAGCTGTTTTAACTCGTTTGACACTCTTAAAATGCTTTATTAGTTCATTTATGGTTTTTTCTCCTATTCCGGGTATAGTATCAAGTTCCGAACTGATTTGAGATTTACTTCGCAGGTTTCGATGATGGGTGATGCCAAAGCGGTGGGCTTCGTCGCGGAGTTGTTGAATTAATTTTAGTGTTTCTGAATTTTTGTCCAGATAGAGTGGGATGGGGTCGCCGGGAAAAAATATTTCCTCCAGTCGTTTAGCTACACTAACCACAGCTATACGAGATGTTAAATTTAAATCCTGTAAAGCACTTACTGCCATACCAAGCTGTCCTTTACCGCCATCAATAATGATGAGTTGAGGTAACGACTGCTCTTCGTCTGTCAAGCGCTTATAACGCCTGTAAACTACTTCATACATAGATGCATAGTCATCAGGTCCTTCTACGGTTTTTATGTTGAAATGTCGATAGTCTTTTTTGGCCGGTTTGGCTTTTTTGAAAACTACGCAAGCAGCAACCGGATTTGTACCTTGAATGTTGGAATTATCAAAACATTCGATGTGCATGGGAATGGCTGGAAGTCCTAAATCCTTTTGCGCGGTAGTTAAAATTCGAATTGCCCGTTGATCGGGGTTTAATTTCTCAACCTGTTTTAATTTATCCAATTTAAATTGTCGTACATTTTGAACGGCCAGGTCTAATAGTTTCTTTCTGTCTCCCCGCTGTGGAATAATTACGGTTACGTCTTTTACTCTGAAGTTAATTTCGAAGGGTACAATTATTTCTTTCGAATGGCTGTGAAGTCTTTCTCTGAGTTCTACGATGGCTAATGCCAATATATCTGACTTATCTTCATCGATCCTTTTGCGGTATTCAATGGTGAATCCTTGTATAATCGACCCTTTCGATATGCGTAGTATGTTTACGTATACCGAGTTTTCATTCTCATCGTAAGCAAAAACATCTGTATCTTCAACTATTGTATTGGAGATAATAGATTTTGATTTGTAATTTTCAATTAAATCATATTTTTGTTTGATCTGGTGTGCTTCCTCAAATTTGTAATCAGAGGCAAATTTTTGCATTTGTTCGAGTAATATTTTACTTATCTCATTGGCATCTCCTTGAATTATTAAGCGAATTTGCTCTATAGTATTCTTATATTCTTCTACGGTTTCCAACCCTTCGCAAGGTCCGTTGCATCTGTGAATGTGATATTGAAGGCATACTTTAAACTTCCCCGCCTGAATGTTCTCCTTTGTTAATGGTAATTTACAAGTTCTGATAGGGTATAAATCGTGTATAATTTCAAGAATTGAGTTTAATGTGTAATTTGAACTGTAAGGTCCGAAGTATTGTGATCCGTTTTTTAGTATAAATCTTGTTTTAAATATCCGCGGAAATGGTTCATTTGTGATGCAAATACTAGGATATGTTTTCCCATCTTTAAGTAATATATTGTAACGGGGTTGGTATTGTTTTATTAAATTGTTTTCAAGTAGTAGGGCATCTTCTTCTGTTTCTACTACTATATATCGTAAGGAATTTATGTTTTTTACGAGTACATTTAGCTTACCCGAATCATGAATTTTATTGAAATACGAGGTCACCCTTTTCTTTAAATTCTTCGCTTTACCAACGTAAATAATCTCATTATTTACGTTGTAATATTGGTACACTCCAGGTTTTTCCGGAAGTGAATCTACATCTGCTTTTAATTTTTCTTTGGTGTTCATTGCTATTTCTTCTCCTGTTTCACGTGAAACATTGTGTCTTTATTTTGCTGATTGTTTCACGTGGAACAATGTTCTTTTGCTGCTTCCCACATCGCGCCTGACGCGCACTGCGGGCCGTCTGTTGAGCTTATTTATGTACGGTTCAGTGCATTCTCCCTGTTCCTGTTCGTGGCTCTGTGATCGATGTTTCACTCCCGAATATACCGAAATGCCTTTTCCGTTTGTTGCTTTCCGGCTATTCGTCTCAATTATTTAAGCACTGGTGGATAATTGTATATTAGTTATTTATCTGCCTAAAAGCACAAGCAATATGTTTACATCACTGGGGGATATGCCCGGAACCCGGCTCGCCTGTCCAATTGTCTCAGGGTCTATTTTGGTAAGTTTTTGACGTGCTTCTGTGGATAGAGATTGTATTGAAAGATAATCAATTCGCCCCCTAATAACTATATCCTCCAGCCGGTGAAGTTTTTCAGCTATCATCTTTTCGCGTTGAATATAGCCTTCATATTTTAATAAAACCTCGATGGATTCTACTATTTCTTCGGTACGTGTTCCGATTTTATCTATCTCCTGTTGCAGTTCAGGAATGGCTTTAGCCAGATCGAATATGCCCAGTTGAGGGCGTAAAACTAAATCGGCTAACTTACAACCATGTTTCAATTCGGAAGAATCCTGAGAGCTTAAGAAGTCATTTATTGCCTTCGGTTTCACGGAAAAGGTTCTGATAAAATCGATCAGTTTTGCTTGTTTTTCTTTCTTTGTCTCAAGTTGGTCGAAGCGGTTTTTAGTTGCTAAACCGATCTCATATCCTTTTTCCGTAAGGCGCATATCGGCATCATCCTGTCGAAGTATCAAGCGGTATTCGGCTCGCGAGGTGAACATACGGTAAGGTTCGTCCACACCTTTCGTTACTAAATCGTCGATAAGAACGCCAATATATGCTTCGTCGCGGCCAAGGGTGAAAGGTTTCCCGCCCTGGCAATTTATGTGCGCGTTGATGCCAGCAATCAAACCTTGTCCCCCGGCTTCTTCGTATCCGGTAGTTCCGTTTATCTGTCCTGCAAAGAACAAATTTTTAATACGTTTTGTTTCCAGCGTATGTTTAAGCTGTGTAGGATCAAAAAAATCGTATTCTATTGCATAACCAGGACGATAGAGTTGTGCGTTTTCAAGTCCTTCTACTGTGTGAATTGCTGCAATCTGAACTTCGAGTGGGAGGGAGGATGAAAATCCATTCAGATAGAATTCCTGTGAACCTACACCTTCCGGCTCCAGAAATAATTGATGGGATGTTTTACCTGCAAAAGTTATAATTTTTGTTTCTATACTGGGACAGTAGCGGGGACCTATGCTTTGGATTTGACCGTTGAAAAGTGGAGAATCTCCCAAGCCTTTTCTAATCTCTTCGTGAGTTGTTTCATTTGTACGGGTAATCCAGCAGCTCATTTGCTCTAATTCACGTTTGGATTCTTCGAGAAAAGAAAATTTGTGAAAATCAATTTCTCCGGCTTGTTCGGTCATTTTACTGAAATCGATGCTTCTTCCATCTATTCGGCAAGGTGTACCTGTCTTCATTCTGTCCGTTGTGAAGCCGACAGATTTGAGTTGTTCGGTTATGCCAAAAGATGCAGGTTCCGAAATTCGTCCGCCTACGAGTTGATTTTTGCCGATATGAATCAGCCCGCTCAGAAAAGTACCTGCAGTTAATACGACCGATTTTGCATGGAAATGAATTCCCAATGCCGATTTTAATCCTGTTACTGTTCCATTTTCAAATATTAATTCTTTGACAGTATCTTGCCAGATAAAAAGATTTTCAGTGTTCGAAACTGTTTTTATCCATTGTTGTATGAATTGCTGTCTGTCGCTTTGGGAGCGGGGACTCCACATGGCGGGTCCTTTGGATCGGTTGAGCATTCGAAACTGGATGGCACTTCGGTCTGTGACAATTCCCATATGTCCACCCAACGCATCAATTTCACGCACAATTTGTCCTTTTGCAATTCCACCCACGGCTGGATTACAACTCATCTGGCCGATTTTATTCATGTCCATGGTGATGAGCAGGGTTTTCGAACCCAGGTTAGCGGATGCACAAGCTGCTTCGCAACCGGCATGTCCGGCACCTATTACTATCACATCGTATTTAAAATCCATAATTTTTTGTTTTGAACTGCAAAGTTATATAACAATAGTCATTTAAGTGATTAATAATCAATAATTAACAATACTCCATTGACAAGCTTATGATACTTCTATTGTTGTAATGTGCAGTAATACAGTTATATATGTTTATTTTGATATAATTCCAAACCACATTTTTTCGATTCTACTTTAAAAAGAGAATTTTCAAGAGCTGATTATATTGACAGTTTTTTTGTGATATTTAATCAGAATATGGATGAAACTTTAATTAGTCGAACTTATAAACAAAAAAAAACCGATTTCGGTAGCGAAATCAGCTTTTTTTGTACTAATAATATTTCTATTATGATTGTAAATCATTTTCCGCAATCAGGTATTCTGCAATTTGAACAGCGTTTAGTGCAGCTCCTTTTTTAATTTGATCGCTTACACACCAGAAGGTAATACCCTTTGGATTTGAAATATCTTTGCGGATTCGTCCCACGTGTACCGGATCTTTTCCCGAAAGGAACAAAGGCATTGGATATTCTTTTGCTGCCGGGTTGTCGATAAGCTTAACACCGGGTGCAGTAGCGAAAGCTTCGCGTGCTTCTTCTACACTAATAGCGCGTTCAGTTTCTACCCATACACTTTCGGAGTGAGCGCGTAAAGCTGGAACGCGCACGCACATGGCACTTACTTCTACATCTGAGTGCATAATTTTGCGGGTTTCGTGGTACATTTTCATTTCCTCTTTGGTGTAACCGTTATCGGTAAACACATCTATTTGAGGAATGACGTTATAAGCCAACTGATAGGCAAATTTGCTGACTGTCGGTTTTTCACCGGCTATAACTTGTTTATATTGCATTTCCAGTTCGTCCATGGCTGCAGCACCTGCTCCACTGGCAGCCTGATAAGTTGCAACGTGTACGCGTCTGATATGCGATAAATTTTCGAGTGCTTGTAATGCAACTACCATTTGAATAGTCGTACAGTTTGGATTGGCAATAATTCCGCGTGGACGATTTTTAGCATCGGCAGGATTAACTTCGGGAACAACCAACGGAATATCTGTATCCATGCGGAATGCGCTCGAATTATCAATCATTACTGCACCAAATTTGGTGATGTCTTCGGCAAAGTCTTTGGAAATTCCAGCTCCTGCCGAGGTAAATACTATATCGATTCCTTTAAAGTCGTCGCCATGTTTAAGCTCTTTCACGGTGAGTTTTTCACCTTTAAAATCATAAACACTACCCGCACTGCGTGACGAGCCAAATAAGCTCAAATTTGTCAACGGGAAATTGCGCTCAGCCAGCACACGCAAGAATTCTTGTCCTACGGCACCACTTGCACCTACAATAGCTACTCTCATCGTTTTTTTGTTTTATAGTTGTATGGAAAAATTAATGACTCAATCCTGTAAACAGGAAATTCAGAAAGACATAAAGAATTTAAACTAAATAAATAATATATCCTGAAAATGATTTAGTTTTTCGTTAGTTGAAAATTTGAGCATTTTATCTCAAATAATTTTCAAAATATTTCTGGTTTGAAGAACTTTTATACAAATAATATTTTCTATATTTGTACGTTCAATTCCAGTGTTTCGTTTCTTCAAAATTACATCTCCAATTTCTTAAATTTCCTGCAAAAGTAATTCATTTTAATAGAATTATCACACGAAATGAAAAGATCCAGTCTGTTTTTTGCTTTTTTTGTGCCGATTTTATGTTTTGGACAGGTGAACGACTCATTTTTAGATGGGGATTTCACTGTGAATCCAACCTGGACAGGCACCACGGCTAATTTTTTTATAAATAAGTCGCTGCAACTTCAATCACAGGCAGTTGCTACTTCAACCTCAGTCTTGTTTACACCCTCTGAAGCATTCGACGATGCAAGTTGGGAATGTTGGTTGAAGATTACTTACACAACTTCTTCGTCCAATTACGCTGCCGTGTATTTATCATCCGACAAAAATTATCTCTCGGATGGGTGTAATGCCTATTATGTGCAAATAGGAGGAACAAACGATGAAGTATCAATGTTCATTCAGGAAGGAACCAAAAAGACTAAAATCATTGATGGAACTGATAAACGGACAGATGGAAATCCAATAGAAATCCGTATAAAAGTAACCAGGGATGCACAGGGCAATTTTTCACTGTACAGCAAACTTCCAACCGAAACGAATTTTGTGCTTGAAGGAACAACTCAAAATGTCGTTTTAAAACAAAGTTCCTATTTCGGACTGTTATTTTCAAACACAACAACTACAGGTTCGGATTATTATTTTGACGAAATCGTTGTAACGGGGCAAAAAGCAATCGATTTAGAACCGCCCACATGGATTTTGTTTTCAATTGATAACCCGAACAAATTGATACTTGGTTTTTCGGAAGCAATGGATTTTTCGAAGGCTGTTTTTGGCCTTGATCAGGGCATAGGAAATCCAGAATCAACTTCCGTTTCGGACGATAAAAAAACGATTACGCTTGAATATTCTACCAATTTTGAAAAGGGTAAGATTTATACCCTTACTATTTCTCAACTGACCGATTTGGGTGGTAACCCGATTTCATTGACTGTTCGAAGTATAGGAATTACTGAGTCAATCGAAGTTGGAGATTTAGTTTTTAATGAAGTGATGTTTGAAAACCCGGAAAATTCATTGGAATACCTTGAGATTTATAACCAGTCAGACAAAGTATTGGATGTCTCGGGATTGGTTTTTACTACCCGCAAAACAGATGGCTCTTTAAATGCGGGAAACATCATTCCAGAGCAAACACTTATCCTTCCACAAGGTTTTTTAGCCCTTTGCTCGGATGCGGAAATGGTAAAGAATTATCATGCTTGTCCTGCTGAAAGTAATATTCTGACAACAGCCTGGTCGGCACTCAACAATGAAAGTGCTACTTTGGTATTGACTAATCAATTAAAAGATACCATTTACGATGAGCTCACTTACAGCAATAAATGGCATCATATTTTGATCAAAAATCCCAAGGGAGTTGCTTTGGAACGTATGAATCCACAACTCCCCACTCAAAGTGCTGAAACGTGGCATTCTGCAAGTTCGGAAGTTAATTATGGTACTCCGGGATATAAAAATTCACAATACAGGGATGTTTCTTCAGAAGAATTAACTAATAAAATTGTTTGGGTTGAACCGGAAAGCTTTTCACCGGATAATGATGGAGTAGATGATGTTTGTTTGATTCATTATAAAACTGAAAGTTTCGGATATGTGGCAAATGCCATCATTTTAAATGCTGTTGGGGTGAAAGTTTTCCAACTGGCATCCAATATTTTACTCTCCAGCGAAGGTGTTTTGAGCTGGGATGGGAGAACTTCAGCAGGGAAGAATGCAAATGTGGGAATATATGTCCTTTATTTTGAAATGTTTAATGCTGAATCCGGGATCAGGAAGCAAAAAAAATTACCCATTGTAGTTTCATCCAGATAATTTTGAAAAATTAACATGCTATACTCCAACAAATCAGCTATCTTTGCAGTCGTTTTTTCTCTTCATACGAATATTAATTTAACTACAAACATAGAATGGACAAAGTAAGTTATGCATTAGGTTTAAGTTTGGGCAACAATTTGTTAGGTAGTGGTGTCACAACCTTGAATTATGCTAATCTGGCCAAAGGAATACAAGATGTGTTGGAAAATAATCCACACGAAATGACGGATCAGGAAGCTCAGGCGGTTATCAGTGAGTTTTTTCAGGCGCTACAGGCAAGCATGGGTGGAAAGGCTCAGGACGAAGGAAAGACCTTTTTGGATGCCAATGCTAAACGCTCGGAAGTAGTTACTTTGCCCAGTGGTTTGCAATATGAAATTATGACTGAAGGAACAGGTGCTACCCCTCAGGCAAGCGATACTGTTAAAGTTCACTATCATGGAACGTTAATCGACGGAAAAGTTTTTGATAGTTCTGTCAGCAGAGGTGAACCTGCAACTTTCGGTGTAACACAAGTAATCAGTGGTTGGGTGGAAGCTCTGCAATTGATGCCTATAGGTTCCAAATGGAAACTTTTTATTCCTTCGGAATTGGCTTATGGTGCTCAAGGAGCTGGACAAGCTATAGCACCTCACTCAGCTTTGATTTTTGAAGTTGAATTGTTGGATATTGTTTAATCTACTATAAAAATTTAAAATGAAAAAAACCATTATTTTACTTGCTGCTGTGGGTATGATCTTTACTTCGGGTGAAGCCAAAACGAAGAAGCCGAAAAAAACGGTTGAACCAGCTCCAGTTGCTGTTTTTGCTAATGATGTTGACTCAATGAGTTATGCATTGGGTTTAAATGTTGGAGCCGATTTTGCCAAGAACATTAAGACGATACCAGGCGGAAAATCAAATATTGATTTACTTATCAAAGGTTTTACAACCGCTATGAAAGGTGATTCTGCCTTAATGACAGCCGACTTTGCAAACAAATATTTTCAGAATTTCATGACTACTGCTCAGGCAAAAGAGAGCGTTTCAAAGAAAGCCGATGGCGAAGCGTTTTTGGCTGAAAATAAAACCAAAGAAGGTGTAAAAATTACTGAAAGCGGTTTGCAATATCAGGTGGTATTACCTGCAGAAGGACCAAAACCACAATTAACTGATTCAGTAGAAGTACATTATCAAGGTTTTTTGCTTAACGGTACTAAATTTGACAGTTCTATCGACCGCGGCGAACCCATTACATTTCCTCTCAATCAGGTAATTTCAGGATGGTCGGAAGGTATTCAATTGATGTCGGTAGGTTCTAAATATAAATTTTTCATCCCTTATACTCTGGGATATGGAGATAAAGGAGCTGGTGCCATTATTCCACCTTTTGCGACTCTGATTTTTGAAGTTGAATTACTTAAAATCAAACCCATTAAGGAAATTGTACCTGCAAGTGTAGTTAAAACAAGCGATGCCAATAAAGGAACTAAATCGGCAAAAGGAACAAAGCGTGCAAAATAATTCGGTACGTCTTACAAAAAATTAAATATAAAAAATTCATAAATTATCAATCAAATGAAAAAACAAAGTATTTTATCGTTGGTAGCTTTGGTTGCCATTTTCGTGCTGACTTCGTGCAATAAATACGAAGCAAAGACAACTACATTGAATACTCAAAACGACAGCTTGAACTATGCACTTGGTTTGGCTAATGGTGATGGTATCAAAAATTATTACATGAAAACTGATTCATCTGACAAACCAATTATTGCTTTGATGAAAGCGTTGGATAAAGCTTATGGTGGTGCAGACGAAAACGAAATGTACAAACTGGGAGTTCAAATCGGAAATTCTTTAAAACAACAACAATCAAAAGGATTATTTGGTGACTCAACACTTGCATTCAATACTAAACTGGTAAAACAAGGAATTGTAAATGCATTGAATAGTTATGACAAAGGCATGACTGCTAAAGAAGCCCAGGAATATATTCAAAAAGCCATGATGAAAATTCAAGCTGAAAAAATGGGACAACAAGCTCCACAGATGCAACAACAGGCTCCACAAATGGAACAACAGGCACCTCAACAAGAGCAACAGGCAGCTCCACAGCAAGAACAAGCAGCCCCACAACAGTAAGTAAATTTAAAGTCAAAAAAAATATTAATATACAGCAAAAATGAAAAAACTGAATATATTCTTCATGGTGGCTTTGGTGGCCGCATTTACATTTTCTTCGTGCGATAGTAATAAAGCTAAATTGCCAACTTTAAAAACTCAAAACGATAGTTTGAACTATGCTTTTGGTTTGGCCAATGGTGATGGTGTCAGAGAGTATTACATTAAAGGTGACTCTGCCAAGAAATCTATTGAATCTTTGTTGAAAGGTTTGGATGAAGGCATGAAAGGTGAAATTGATGAAGCAAATGTTGAAATCGTCAATTTAGGAACTCAAATCGGTACTTCTTTGAAAGATCAAAAAAAATCGGGTTTAATGGGTGACTCAACATTGAAAGTTGATATCGATTTAATCAAACAAGGTTTAATCAACGGTTTGAAAGGTTCAAGCATTCAAATGAATGCTAAAGATGCTCAGGAATATCTGCAGGTAAGTATGCAAAAATTACAGGCAGAAAAAATGGCTTCACAATTCGGCCCGAATAAGACAGCCGGAGAAAAATTCTTAGCCGACAACGCTAAAAAAGCAGGCGTGATAACTACTGCCAGCGGTTTGGAATATGAAATCCTTAAAAAAGGAACAGGACCTATCCCAACCGATTCTAATACCGTTAAAGTTCATTATCATGGAACATTAATCGACGGAACTGTTTTCGATAGTTCAGTTGATCGCAAAGAACCAGCTGTATTCCCCGTTAATCAGGTTATCAAAGGATGGACAGAAGCGTTGAAATTGATGCCCGTTGGTTCTAAATTCAAATTGTATGTTCCTCAGGAATTGGCATATGGTAGTGCAGATCGTGGTGCTATCAAACCATTCTCCATGTTGATTTTTGAAGTAGAATTACTTTCTATCGAAAAGAAATAAAAGAACTATTAGGAAAATATTTTTTCTACATTGATAAAAAAAGCCGAAGTGATTTTTACTTCGGCTTTTTTATTGTCAAAAAGACAGGCTAAATAAACAAATATCTATCTTTTATCCCCTGTTTTCTTATTTTTGTGAGTATAATCTTTTAGTTACCATTTATTTTGTATAATTTTGTTGCCTAAATGATAAACATAAATCAGTTACCATGGAAAAAATCGATCAACTAGACCGAAAAATTCTGCAGATAATCACTAAGAATGCACGGATGCCGTTTAAGGATGTTGCCGAAGAATGTGGCGTTTCAAGGGCTGCCATACACCAACGCGTTCAACGCCTGATAGACTTAGATGTTATTACGGGTTCAGGTTACACGGTGAATCCCAAAATGTTGGGTTTTCAAATGTGTGTTTATATAGGAATAACCCTGGAACGTGGCTCTATGTACAAAGAAGTGGTTCAGGAGTTGGAAAAAATCCCGGAAATCGTTGAATCGCAATATACGCTTGGTGCTTATACCATTTTGATAAAATTATATGCCAAGAATGATTTACATTTGATGGAATTACTCAATGGCAGGATACAGGAAATAAAAGGAGTTGCCACTACGGAAACCCTGACTTCGCTTGATCAACGGATACGCCGATCTATTCCGATAGAATAAAAAGATCGACTAATTTATCATGCTCATAGCTATCGGAAAGATTAAGATTGTAGTCATAAATTACCGATAGGTAGATGATGTATTACATTCACACTGTTACATTCAAAAAGACTTACCTGCTTTCTTGTATTTTCACTTCATAACTAACGCATCCTGTTTTGATCTAACTGACCAATAATAGCAGGAACCCTCTTTAATTCACAACTCGGGGAATTTAGGGGACTTCTTATAAATATAAAAAAAAGACATGGAAACAGTTGTTAGCGGTATTCGACCCACTGGAAACTTACATTTAGGAAATTATTTCGGTGCCTTACGAAATTTTATAAGCATGCAAAATGAGCATAATTGCTATTTTTTTATTGCTGATTATCACTCACTTACTACACACCCAACGCCTCAGGATTTACATGGAAATGTACGTCAAATCCTGGTAGAATATCTGGCTGCAGGACTTGATCCTGAAAAGGCAACCCTTTATGTGCAAAGTGATGTTCCGGAAGTATGTGAATTATACCTCTATTTAAACATGAACGCCTATATTGGTGAATTAGAGCGTTGTACATCATTTAAAGATAAAATTCGCCAGCAACCGCAAAATGTCAATTCGGGTTTATTGACTTATCCTACCCTGATGGCAGCCGATATTCTTATACACCATGCCACCAAAGTTCCGGTAGGTAAGGACCAGGAGCAACATTTGGAGATGACCCGTACTTTTGGAAACCGCTTTAACCGCATGTATAGTTGCGATTATTTCCCGGAACCACAGGCTTTCAATTTTGGACAGGAACTGGTAAAAATACCCGGACTGAACGGAAGCGGAAAAATGGGAAAATCGGAAGGAGAGGGTAATGCCATATTCCTTGCCGACGAACCTGAAGCCATCCGTAAAAAAGTGATGAAAGCGGTTACCGATGCCGGACCTACCGAACCTAATCAGGAAAAACCCGAGGCCATTCAGAATATTTTTCAATTGATGAAGGTAGTTTCTGCTCCCGAAACCTTTAATTATTTCGACGAACAGTACAATATTTGCCAGATTCGCTACGGAGATATGAAAAAACAACTGGCACAGGATATGATAACGTTCACTACACCCTTTCGTGAACGAATTAAAGAGCTTCTAAGCGATGAACCCTATCTTTCGAAAGTAGCGCGCATGGGAAAAGAAAAAGCGCAGGAAAACGCCGCTAAAACTATCCGTGAAGTACGCGAGATTATCGGATTTAAGGCTTTTTGATTTTCGATATAAAAATTACGCAGATTAAAAATAAAAATTCGTTAGATTTCTACATTCAGGATGAATGCGAGTTTGGGCGAATAATTGGATTCAAACCGTTTCGGAAACTTGAATAATACACATTTAACATAAGTTTGCTTCCGTTGAGTATGCTTTTGTGAAATCCAAATTAATTTAGATACTATAGTCAAATGATTGGCTTTTGTACCTTATTTCCTTTTTGATAGTTATAAGATGAAACAATTTCTTACATATAGTATGTTGGTAGTTGCACTATTTTTTAGTGTAGCTATGATGTGCAACAATGAAGTGATTGATTCTGAACATTTCTGTCTTACAATGACTTCCGACTCGCAAGCAAATGAAAACCCTTCATCTGCCGAAAATCATTCCTTTTTATCCACTTCCGATTTCCATTTTCCTTGTCAGGGAAACGAGCAAATCAGGCTTACCGTGACTTCTCCGGGTTCTTTGTTCCGGATGGATCCATACTCTAATGCATTTAGAACCAATCTTTTTTCGAAATTAGCAGTTCAAAAATTTTATACTTTTTTCAACTCTTTTCTCCTCCAATCGGCCCGGAAGCAATTAAAGGGCTATTACCTCTTTCATCTCTGCAAATTACTGATTTGATACCTCTTTTTTTTCCACCCGGTTCCTTTTGGAATCATCACTATCACATTTTATTACTCAATATTAATTTGCAAATAGATATTTGTGAGCACTTTTGCTGTGTTTACATTAAAAAAATATATTATCATGGAAAAAAATGAATCAATAGAACAAGTCCTTTTAAATATGGACAATCACATTATAGTTAAATCAAAAGAATCCTTTGTAAAAGCAATTTTACTTATGGTAACGGGTACTGCTTTTTTTGTCTTTTATTTTATGTCAAAGTGGCCTTCCGGCAGTTTTATACCGTCTTTATTTTTTGTATTAGCCATTACTCTTGTTATTTGGGGTCTTGCAGCTATTTTTCTTCGAAAAGAATTTTTTAAATCAGTAGCTAACAGCCAGAGAATAAAGACCTATCAGTTTTATTTCGATCAGAAAGAATGTAATACACTGGTCAGGGTGATGGCAGGTGGAGATTACGCCGAATTGAAACAGATTAAACGCAGTACGCACGATGGGTTAAAACTTCAGATTATGAGGACCAAGGATGGTAGTTTGTGTTACTCACAGGTTATAGCTTATATCCCAAAAAATTTTGAAACAATGAACCCTGCTCAGCCACACACACTTAAAGAAGCTGAGACGCTATTTGAAATACTTAAATAAGAGATAATAAATTCATGTTTGTTTAAGAAAAGCAGTTGCACAATATTCTGTGTAACTGCTTTTCTCTTTTTTATAAATATAAAAGATATTTAATGAGTTAATTCTGATATGAAATTGGTTTCTTTTGATAGAAAAAATATGAATAATACAACAACCATCAATATTTTTGTGAGTCAAACCACATTTTAGTGTATGTAATATTCTGATTTATATCTGAGGGTTGATTTTATTTTTTCTTTATCGATTGATAAATAAGGTCTTGAATTTTGGTCCGAATCCCCATTTTGGCCAGTTTATTCAGCCCGTCATTGGGATAGGTGCGATTACTTAAGAATACATAGACCAAATCGTTCACCGGATCTACCCAACAACATGTCCCTGTATATCCCGTATGCCCATAAACAGCTGATGGAGCAGAGGCGCAACAAGGACTATGCAGCTTGTTTGAATGAACAGGTTTGTCATAACCCAGGCCACGTCTTCCACTTGCCGAAGTGGTGGTAGTAAAAAGTTTGCAGGTTTCAGAGCTCAGGTAACGTATACCATCTATCTCTCCATTATTGAGTAACATTTGATACACAGTTGCCACATCACGTGCTGTGCCAAATAAACCGGCATTCCCCGAAACTCCACCCAGAAAGGCTGCATCTGCATCGTGAACAAAACCTTGTAAAACCCCGTAGCGCAGGTAATCTTTCTTCATGGTTGGTGCCACATCTTCTTTTTTATGCGTGCGCATAGGCAGATAAGCCAGGTTGGCAAGTTTCATTGATGTATAATATTCCTTGTCCAGATAAACATCCATGGGCATACCGCTAATTGTTTCCACAATTTCCTTCAACACAATGAAATTCACGCAACTGTAACAATATGCTTTGCTTCTCAGGCGGGTATCGGCTATCATTTGCATTGCAGCATTATGGAGGCGATTATTTACATAAATGCTATCGGAAACCTGAGATGTATATTCAACAGATGGAATTTTGGAAACCCAGTCGGCTTTATATTTGTATGTTGTGCTACCCATCTGCACAGTATTTGTGGTGTCGAGCCTACCTGACAGGAAAGGTGGTGTATTGTTTTTCTCTATTGCCAGCCGGTGGAAAGGGAGTCCGGCAGGTAAGCCTGTTTCATGGAACAGCAGTTCCTTTACGGTAATATTTTCCTTATTCGTGCCCCGTAAAAAAGTAAGATACATGGATGCTTTATCGGTGAGTTTGAGTTTGCCGTTGTCGTAAAGCTTCATGATAGCCAACAAGGTACCTGTGGTTTTCGAAAGGGAAGCCAGATCGTACATGGTAGTTGGTTTTACTGGCTGTAAAGCCTCATAGGTGAAGTTTCCAAAGCATTTATCATAGACAGTTTTTCCTTCTTTCATAACCAAGACCTGGCAACCGGGAAAAGCCCTGGCATCCATGCCTGTTTTTACTATATAATCTATACTGGCCAGCGTAACTGAGTTCATCCCAAGATCTTCGGGTGAGTAAAGAGTAGGAGCGATGGAGTTGACGATGTCTTTTTCATTCGCTTCGAAAGCGTTAGCAGCTTTGGTTGTGGCAAAAAAGTTATTACCCGTCTGATCTATCAGGATGATAGAAAATAATAAGATCAGTAGTGTGGTTAATTGTTTTTTCATGATATATGCTTTACCTATGCAAAGTTATAAATTTTATCGAAATCTAATTTATGATGGAATATAATTCTATACCTCTTACACTTTATTAAACTTGCGGAAAATGGGCACGATAGTAGTTCTTTTTTAATTTACCTATTTGAAAGGGTGTTTTTCATGACTTGAAACTAAATAGGGTGTTTAAGTTTTTATCAAGTGATATCGTCGACATAGTCCACTACAAAGCCTTAACTTTTTCTTAAAACCAATTAGATTAGTAATTGTTCGAATTTAATTTCCCGGCATATTCTGTGTAGAACGTCCAGCCGATAATGCTTTCCTTTATGTTTGCCCTGATTTTTATAAGGGTTATCGGGATTTATTCCCAATATCGGAACTAAATCTTTATCGAAAAACAATTGATCGTTAGGAATTTATCTTTTATAATAAAACAATGAAATTACAATAAAATTACAAAAATTCAATTATATTTGTATTATAATTGCATCTCTGGTTATCCACTCCTCATCCTGTTTTTATGAGATCAAACTTGTCAAGCGGAAATCGCCTCGTTTCCAGTTTTCTCCTTGTTTCATTTCTGTTCCTGTTGCCATCGTGTGAAAAAAAGTATAGTCCTGAAAGGATAGATCCGGCATTTGCTGCGCATATCATTTCATTCACTTCGGGAGTTGTTTCAAACTCCACCAGTATACAGATACGCCTGGTGCAGGAAGTCCCGGAAGCAGTTCCGGGAAAAATGTTGTCATTCAATCCCTTTTCGTTCAGCCCCCGCTTAAAAGGCGAGGCTAAATGGGTCGATAAGCAGACCATCGAGTTTACACCAGCCAAATTATTGCCGTCCGGTAAAGTTTATACAGTGGATTTTGCATTGGATAAATTTGTCAAAGTTCCGAAAAAGCTGGAAACGCTTAGTTTTAATTTTCAGGTGATCAGTCAGGCGATTCGGTATGAGTTCAACGGCATTTCACCCCTGAAAGAGAATGAGGAAAAATGGCAAAAAATACACGGAATTTTTTATACTGCCGATTTTGTGGATACATCGATGCTGGAAAATGCAGTAAAAGCTTCAGGCAGTGCAAATAACTTTGCCTTTAAGTGGAAACACAGCAGCGATGGCCGTATTCACGAGTTCGCAATTGACAGCGTGGAACGAAAAGAAGAGCCTGTACAGGTGAAGATAGAGTGGAACGGCAAAAAAATAGGGGCGAAAAAGAATGGCTCCACCATTTTCGAGATGCCTGCACTCGGGGTGTTCAAGGTTATTTACGTGAAGTTGAAATCAACATCCAAAACCGAAATTGAAGTGTTTTTCTCACAACCCTTGAGTAAGATACAGGACGTGAGCGGCTTGTTCAAGATTCAACCCAATGCGGACGAAAAGGTAATCGTGGAAGGAAACCTTGCCCGCATTGTTCCTCAAAATTCGATAGTTGGCAATGTAAAAGCCACCGTAATGGCAGGTGTGAAAAGTGTTTTTGAAAGAACACTGGGCATTGATTTTGAAACTACCGTCCAGTTTATGAGCCTGAAACCTCAGGTAGAACTTATTGGTGAAGGGGTGATTGTGCCCAATACCGATGGAATCTTATTTCCTTTCAGAGCCGTTAGTCTTTCGGCGGTGGATGTGAAAATCATACAGATATTCGAAAATAATATCGTTCAGTTTTTGCAAACCAACCAGCTGAATGGTAAACAGGATATCAAGCGCGTGGGCCGTGTGGTTTATACGCGGGAAGTGCAGTTGACTTCCGATAACCCGGTGGATTATAATTCATGGAACAATTTCGCCCTCGATTTGTCCAAACTGATTGAGCCCGATCCGGGAGCTATTTATCGGGTGGAAATTTCCTTCCGCAAAAATCATTCGCTTTTTCCATGTCCGGGTGAGGACGCAAATCAGTTGGAGTCGTATGTAGATGAAAAAGATCCGAATGAAAGCTATAACCAGCCTGCAGAATCATACTGGGAATATTACGAAGACGAAGGGGATTACGACGGTGAAAATTATAATTGGGAAGAGAAAGACGATCCCTGCAAAAGTTCGTACTACAGTTATGGCAGCCACAAAGTAGCCCGCAATGTGCTGGCATCCGATTTTGGAATTATAGCCAAAGCAGGAAGCAATAACGAATATTTTATTGCCATTACCGATTTGAGAACTACTGACCCCATTGGCAATGTGGATCTTGAATTCAGAAATTTGCAAAATCAGCCTATGACTTCTGCTTCCACCGCTAATGATGGAATGTGCAGTGTGAAGCTTCCCGACAAACCCTTTATACTGATAGCCAAAAAGGGTAAACAGCGCGGGTACCTACGTCTTGACGATGCTTCATCCTTGTCGCTCAGCATGTTCGATGTGAAAGGTGAAGAGTTGAAAAAAGGAGTGAAAGGGTATATCTATGGCGAACGTGGCGTGTGGCGACCCGGAGATCTGATTTACCTGACTTTTGTGCTCGAAGATAAAAATAACGCGTTGCCCCCGAATCATCCGGTGGTATTGGAACTTTACAATCCGGTGGGTCAGCTATCGCAGCGTCACGTTCGCACCATCAATGTGAATGGGTTCTACAGTTTTAACATCCGAACGGCTGGGGATGCACCTACCGGAAACTGGACGGCAAAGATGCAGGTCGGCGGATCTACTTTTGCCCGGACGGTGCGGATCGAAACCGTTAAGCCCAACCGCTTGAAAATTAATCTTAATTTCCCATCTACCGTTTTACATAAAGGAGTTGCTGAGACTGGAAAATTACAGGTAAACTGGCTGCACGGTGCACCCGCTTCCAATGCCAACGTATTGATAGAAGCTACTATGGCGTCGGGCCAAACCACTTTTGATGCGTGCAAAGGATATGTCTTTGATGATCCTACCAAAACCTTTACCTCACAGGATATCACCATTTTCAAGGGAAATGTAAATGCCGAAGGAGCTGCCGATGTTAGTTTTAAATTCGACCTTGCTACGGATGCACCGGGTATGGTTGCCGTTCAAATGAAAACGCGAGCCTTCGAGGCTGGAGGCGATTTCAGCGTGGATAGGGCGGTTTTTAAATACTCTCCTTTCAAAGCCTATGCGGGTGTGAAAATCCCGGAAGGAAAAGGATGGAATAAAGCGCTGTATTCGGATGAACGGAACTTAATTCCACTCGCTCTGGTTTCTGAGGATGGGAAGCCTATGAACGGTACACTGAAAATTGAAATTTATGATGTTTACTGGCGTTGGTGGTGGGATCAGTCCGAGAAAGAAAATATGGCCGATTACGTTTCCAATCAACATAACAAACTTCTGAAAACCGATGAAGTCACTGTACGTAATGGCCGCGCTCTATACGAAATGAACCTGGGTGGGGAATACTGGGGCCGCAAACTGATCCGTGTTACCGACATCAAGGGTGGGCATAGCACAGGAGCCGTTTTCTACACTACTTACAAAGGTTGGTGGAGCAATGCCGGCAGCGAAAATCCCGGTGGTGCTGAAATGTTAATGTTCCAGACCGATAAAAAGCAATATAAAGTTGGAGAGGATGTTTCGGTTGAATTACCAATCACACACAAGGGGCGCGCTTTAATCAGTATTGAAACAGGAAGTAAAGTGATTCAAAACTTTTGGTTTACACCCGAATCGGGAAAATCGAAATTTCATTTTGAGGTAACTCCCGAAATGGCGCCGAATATTTACGTTCATATTTCCTATATTCAGCCACATAATCACAGTAAAAACGATTTCCCAATACGGATGTACGGAGTTCAGGCCTTGTCCATCGAGGATCCAACGACGCATCTATCGCCGGTTATTTCGATGAAAAAAGTGTTGAAACCGCAGGAAAATTTTTCGGTAACGGTAAAAGAATCTACCGGAAAACCTATGACTTGTACCATTGCCATTGTGGACGAAGGTTTGCTGGACCTGACGAGGTTTAAAACGCCCAGTCTCTGGGATATATTTTATACACACGAGGCTCTTGGTGTGCGCACCTGGGATTTGTACAAATACGTTGCCGGTGCTTTTACCGGAAAGCTGACAGGCCTTTATGCCATAGGTGGCGACCAATACCTGAATAGAAGTGGAAAAGAGAATAATAACCGCTTCAAACCGGTAGTTCTTTTCCGTAGCCCTATCTATTTGAAATCGGGAGAATCGAGAACCATTAAGTTTAGTATGCCAAATTATATCGGATCGGTTCGTGTAATGGTAGTTGCCGGTGATAAAGGTGCGTATGGTTCCGCCGAAAAAACAATTCCCGTACGGCAGTCGCTAATGGTACTGCCTACATTACCCAGGGTTGTTAGCCCAACGGAAATAATCAAAGTACCTGTTACCGTTTTTGTGATGGATAAAGCAGTTCGCCAAGTAACAGTTAAATTTGCCGGCGGAAATAATTTCACCGTACTCGATGGAGCTACCCGTCAACTCAATTTCGATAAAACAGGTGATCAGATGGTAGAATTCACTGTTAAAGCGAAGGACCGGGCAGCTCTGGGTAAAATTTTGATAACAGCTATATCGGGAAGAATAACCGCTACTTCGGAGACCAATCTGCAAATACGAATGCCGAACCCGCCGGTGACCAAAGTGGTTACTTCTATCATAAAACCGGGTGACACCTGGACAAAACTTATCATTGCCTTTGGAGTTACTGGTACCAATTCGGGTACGGTGGAAATTTCACGCATGTATCCCATTAATCTGGAAAAACGCCTGAATTACCTCATTCAATATCCGCACGGTTGCGTTGAACAGATTACTTCGGCTGCTTTCCCTCAACTCTTTTTGCAAAACGTGATGGATTTGAGCGATGTACGAAAGGGTGAAATTGAGACAAACATAAATGCCTGCCTGGCCAAGATAAAATCGTACCAACTTTCAAACGGAGGAATCAGTTACTGGCCGGGAATGTCGTACGGCGTGAGTGAATGGGGTACCAGCTATGCCGGTCATTTTATGCTTGAGGCTCAGGCACGCGGTTACACCTTGCCTGTTGGGTTGCTCGATCCGTGGGTTAGTTATCAGACTGCACAAGCCAATAACTGGCAACCCAGGAACAACAATTACGGTTCCGATTTAAATCAGTCCTATCGGCTCTATACACTGGCACTTGCTAAAAAGCCGGCTTTGAGTGCCATGAACAGAATGCGTGAAACGTCCGGTATAAACGATATTGCCAAATGGCGCCTGGCTGCTGCTTATGCCGTTGCCGGGAAACCGGATATTGCTACGCAGATGGTGAACGGGTTGAGTACGAAATCAACCAAAAGTGTGAATTATGACGAGACCTATGGAAGCGATGAACGTGACGAGGCCATGATACTGGAAACACTTGTCCTGCTCAAAAATTTGCAGCAAGCCAAACCGTTGGTGGAAGATATGGCCGGTATACTTTCGTCCGACCAATGGTTAAGTACCCAATCGGCTGCTTATATGTTGATGGCTGTTTCAAAATATGCCGGCAATGCCGCAACGAACGAAAATTTGCTATTTGACCTGACTTTAGATGGAGCAAAAACGGCTGTGAATACGGGAAAACCGATTTATCAGGCCACGTTAAACTATCGTGCAGGTGGTTTGAATAAACAGCTAATGATAACCAACCGCTCCAAACAAAACATATTCGTGTACGTTCAGCAGCAGGGTGTTCCGCTAATGGTAGAACAGGATGCAACTGCCGAAAACCTTTCGCTCTCGGTGCGTTATTTTGATACAAAGAACAAGGCAATCCATCCAGAATCAATCAAACAGGGTACTGATTTTTATGCTGAAATTACGGTTACGCATCCTGGAGTACGACTGGATTATACAGATCTGGCCATTCAGCAACTATTCCCTTCGGGTTGGGAAATTATGAACAGCCGCATGGATGAAGTGAAAGGTGCCGGCACCACCGGTGATAAACCCCGTTATCAGGATATTCGTGATGACAGGGTGTACACCTATTTCGATCTGGAAAAGGGAAAGAAAAAAGTGTTCCGCGTTTTGTTACATGCGGCTTACGCAGGGTCATTTTATATGCCTTCGGTGCAATGCGAAGCCATGTACGACAACAGTATCCGGGCATTAACTTCCGGGAAATGGATTAAGGTGGTGAAGTAAATTGGAGTCAAGAGTCAAGAGCCAAGAACCAAGACAAAAGAGGTAAAGGCTAAAGCCAGAGCCAAGAGTTAAGACTAAAGAGCTGTGTATAAGATTCTACTAATAAGCGTTTTTTGTCCCGTGCCTCGATGACTAAAAGTTTAAGAATTAAAGCTTTATTATTTAAAAACAGTGATGAATGAATTTTTTCAATCCTAATTCCTACTTTTCAACTATAAGGCAGCAATTTTCAACTTTGCATCTACCAATTCTTTTGCAAAGATGTAGACGTTGGTGTATACTTCACCGGCTACAGTATCCAAAACCCCGGTTTTGGTTGCTGGTGGTTGGATTTGTTTTCAGCGTCTGGTTCTATTTTTCTTTATCAAAACCCTTGTTTACTGCCTCATATTCTACTATTATTGAAGACCGAAAAGGGATTTTCCTGTCGGCACGCATAGCTCCCGATTTTCAGTGGAGGTTTCCGGTGTCCGATTCAGTCCCCGTGAAATTCAGTGAATCTATTCGTTGTTTCGAGGATGAGTATTTTCCCTATCATTTTGGAATAAATCCCGTTTCTATGGCACGTGCTTTCTGGCAAAATATGATTAACCGCAGAATTATAAGTGGAGGAAGCACATTAAGTATGCAGGTCGTTCGCTTAAGCCGGGAAGCACAAAGCAGATCCGTACTTACAAAAATTTATGAAATGATACTGGCAGTAAGGCTCGAAATGGCCTATAGCAAAGAGGAGATCATGAACCTATATGCATCGCATGCGCCTTTTGGTGGTAATGTGGTGGGTTTGGAAGCTGCCTCGTGGAGGTATTACAACCGTCCGGCTAATCGGTTGTCGTGGGGCGAAACGGCTGCGTTGGCCGTCCTGCCTAACTCCCCGTCTCTTGTTTTCCCGGGAAGGAATCATGTCATTTACCTGAAGAAACGCAATCGGCTGCTCGATAAGCTTTTCCGTTTGAAAATTATAGACATCACCACCTGCGAACTGGCAAAATCGGAACCTTTACCCGACAAGCCACTGGCCTTGCCTCATCTGGCTCCCCATTTGCTCGACAAAGCCATGAACGACGGTTATTCCGGCAAACGCTTAACGACTACCATCGACCAAAAGATACAGCAATTTTCTATGGCTGTTGCCGGCAAGTATGTGCGTTATTTTGCCCAAAATTACATCAATAATGTGGCGGTATTAGTGCTTGATACCAGGACCGGAGAAATAAAAGCATATATTGGCAATGTAGAACTCCCGGGCAGGAAGACGGCTCAGTATGTTGATAATGTGATTTCGAACCGGAGTTCGGGAAGTATTCTGAAACCCTTTTTATACGCAGCCATGCTCAATGAGGGTGAGTTATTACCCCATTCGCTGGTATCCGACATCCCGACGCGTATTGGAGGGTATGCTCCAGAAAATTTTGAAAAAAACTATGCCGGTGCCGTTCCTGCCAGCCTGGCCTTGGCTCATTCGCTCAATATTCCGGCTGTGCGTGAACTGGAACAATACGGTTTGGAGCAATTTCATAACAAGTTGCAGAAGGTTGGTTTTACCACCATCAATCAACTCCCCGGTTATTATGGTTTGTCGTTAATCCTGGGTGGTGCCGAAGTCAGTTTGTTCGAAACCACATCTATTTATGCCAGTCTGGGTCGTTCGCTCCTGTCGTATACCGATAATTACGGGAAATATCAGGGCAACGATTATCGCATGGCAAACTATCTGCCCGAAAAAAAGAAGATAAAATCCGAACTTCTTGATCATTCTAAACTGAGTGCCGGAGCAGTCTGGTGTACACTCGATGCCTTATCCACTGTCAACCGGTCCTGGGGCGAGATAGGATGGGAATACTTTGCTTCCACGCATAAAATTGCCTGGAAAACAGGAACCAGTTTCGGCTCCCGCGATGCCTGGTCGGTGGGTGTGACGCCTCAATACACGGTGGGAGTGTGGGTTGGGAATTCAAACGGAGAAGGCCGGCCGGGACTCACCGGGGTAACGCATGCCTCGCCCATCATGTTCGAAATTTTCAGGTATTTGAACCCTACGGTTTGGTTCGAAGAGCCGCGTTCGGATATGGAAAAAATATCCGTGTGCACGCAGAGTGGTTTTCGTGCTACCGACAATTGCCCCGCTGAAATGGACTTTGTTCCACGCCAGGGTGTGAAGGTCAAAGCCTGTCCGTTTCACCGCACTGTTTTTCTCGATTCCACTGAAACCTACCGGGTAACGAGCGAGTGTTGTATGGTCAGTGAAATGCACCTTGTTCCGTGGTTCGTCCTGCCTCCGTCGCAGGAATATTTTTACCGTAAGTTGCACCCCGAATATTTACCGCTTCCTGCATATCAAACCGGATGCCTGCCAACGAAAGAACACCCGCTGGACATCCTGGAGCCCGACAATAATTCAGCGATTTACATTCCCGGAAGTATAGATGGGGAACAGAGTATGGTCATCTTTGAAGCCGTGCACCGCAACCCCAATGCCATCCTGTTTTGGCATATCGACAAGGACTATATCACTCAAACCAAGGGTACACATAAAATAGAGTCTTCCCCTTCCGTTGGCACGCACATGCTGACCGTAGAAGACGAAGAGGGTAATATGGTGAAACGACGTTTTAAAATTTTGGGCAAATAGTTGTATAGACGCAATACATAGATATTCAACAATATATGTGGTTTATTCTTTATTCTTTCTCTGAAATAAACGATTAAAAAATCCTTTTATTCCGGTTTCTTTATAAGGATTACAACTTAAATTATAATAAACAGAATCTGAAATTGTAAAAGGAGTAAGGAATTGTTTCCGCCAACCGGCATTATTCTCGATAGCACGAAGCACATGACCAACTATGGGTAGTGCCAGAGAAGAACCCGAACCGTTTCCACTATAAAAATGGATTTCAGGCGAAGTTCCACCGACCCAGGTCCCCACTACCAAATCTGGGGTATAAGCAACAAACCAGGCATTTGTATAGTTTTGAGCCGTACCTGTTTTACCTGCCAGATCGGCACGGATAGCAAACTTATTTCTGATTCGTGTTCCTGTTCCCTGGTTGATCGCTTTTTGTAAAATGGCAGTAATCATTTCAGTAGTTTCTTGGCTGAAGACTTTTTCTGTTCGGGCAAGCTTTCTTTCGAACAGGATATTTCCTTTGGCATCGGTAATTTTATTAATCATCACCGGCTCTGTCATTTTACCCCTATTGGCAAAAGCACCATAGGCACGAACAACCTCATAGAGTGACAAATCGAGTGTTCCCAATGCAATGGAAGGCGAGTCATCATTTGTATTCGGGAAATGAAGTCTGTTACAGGTATTTATTAGATTTTCGCGCCCTGTTTTAAAGTACAAATCCACTGTAGGCAAGTTCATGGAATGGGCTAAGGCATACCAAAGAGCCACCGTGCTGTCTTTTGTGAATTTATGATCAAAATTCTGTGGTTCCCAGTTTTTGTAATCAGGATATACTTTTTGAATATTATCAAGATAGGTACAAGGGCTAAGATTGTTCTCCAGCGCTGTAGCATACAAAAACGGCTTAAAAGTAGAAGCAATCTGACGGTGCGACAGTACCATATCAAACGGAAGTCTTATATAATCGTTACCACCAATCCAGGTAATCACCGCTCCATTCTTTGGGTTGGTAATGAGCACTGAGGCATTCAGCATTTTGTAGTAATACCACAAACTGTCTGTTTTATTCATCCTTTTTGTAGCAATGCCTTTCCAGTCAAATACTTCGATATTTTTTTTTGCTGAATTATCAGCACCTGAAAGTTTAAACTGTTTACGATACCATTGTTTTTTTATATTGCGATTTTGAAGCTCTTTATCCAGCAATTTCTGCATACCGTACAAATGTTTATGTATACCTTCGGTTGTTATTTGCTGAATCTGCATATTCAGAGTCGTGTATATTTTGAGACCATCTTTTTTCAGGTCATATTCCTTACCACCTTTCCGTTGAATTTTTTCGAGAATTTCCTCCGTTTTTTTCTTTACCTGATATACAAAATAGCCTGCCGGAGCTTCTGCAGTCATGTTCTCATAGTTCAGACTTAGTGGTAATTTTCGCAAACTATCCAACGCAGCCTTTGATAGATATTTTTGTTTTTCCATCAAAATAAGAATCGTATTTCTGCGTTGAAGCGAATTTTGTGGATTAAGTCGTGGATTAAAATAGGTGTTTGCTTTCAATAATCCAACTAATACTGCCGATTCTTCCACTTTCAGCTTGCGGGCAGGTTTATTGAAATAGCGGTGTGAGGCAGCTTCCACACCGTAAACATCTTCGCCAAAAGGTACAGAATTCAGGTAAAGCAGTAATAATTCCTCTTTATTGTACACTTCTTCCATGCGGGCAGCAATAATTATTTCCCTGATCTTGTTCACAGGCATACTTAAGAAACCATAATTCCGCCGTCCATATAAGTTTTTAATCAACTGTTGTGTCAGTGTACTTCCCCCACCACCTTTTCTTTCGCCCCAAAGTATACTTTTAAAGAAAACACGAAAATAACTCTGAAGATCGTAACCGCTATGGGAAAAAAAACGTTTGTCTTCTGTTGCTATCAAAGCATTTTTAAGATGAACAGGTATTTCATCCCTGGAAATATTGGTACGGTTCTCGGCAAAAAACTTCCCGATGATAACGCTGTCGCTGGAAATAACCAGAGAAGCTTCTTCATTTTTTATTGCTGTAAGTGCTTCATTATCGGGTAATGGACCATAAACCCCCGAATGCACTGCAACAAATAACAACACGCATAAAAGCAGTATTGAGAATAAAAGAATTAAAAAGTATTTCAGGATTTTTTTTAAAATCAATTTCTTCGGAAGCTCCATATTTCAAATTCTTTAAATGAATCTGTATCAAAGATACAATGTTTTATTTCAATAGTTCCTCTTTGAAGTTGATCCTAACAAAAAATATGATTTAGCAGATGAACCCTTCACTTTTTTTCTGATTCAACTGTTTTTTATTCGTTTAATGGTTTCAACCAAAACACGAAATAAATGCGGGAGATATCACAACTTGTCTTAACATTGTAAGCGCTTTCCGTTACTACTTTCTAAAAATTATTTTTAAGTATTATGGCACAAAAACCGGCAAATACCCCTGGTTTGCCGAAATTTGAAAATCTATGCAGTCAAATCGGCTTCAGGTGCTATAATTTCGCTTGTCAAATCTTCACGAAAAAGGCTTGCACCATTTCTGGTACAAGCCTTTGTAAAAGCCGCTTATTTGTTAAGAAGTGATCTGCTCTTTATTTATACAAGCACAAATAGGGCGTGTCCACGTCGCATTTTACCCTGAATTTTACATCCTTGGCTACTTCAAAGCTTTGGAATTTGTTATAAGTTTTCCATTCGGTTTCGTTCGGTTGCTGAATGGTCAACTCGCCCGAAATCACGGTCATAATTTCGACCGTGGCGGTACCAAATTCATATTCGCCGGCAGCCATAACCCCTACCGTGGCTTGCCCCTCTGCTGATTCCAATGCTATGGAAACAACTTTTCCATCGAAATACTGGTTTGTTTTAAACATATAGATGTCGTTTTTTTTTTGTATTTATAATGAATAATCTGATTATTGAATAATAGTTGGTAAAAGAAAAAAAGCTGCCCGAATCCGGACAGCTTTTTTTGAAAGATATAAATCGGCTATTACAATTGTGGTCCCGAAGGAATCAATGCTTTAGCTGCATCGTTGTCGCAGTATTGTACAAAGTTTTTGATGTACATGCCAGCCAGTTTAGTTGCTTTGGTTTCCCATTCTTTAGCGTCAGCGTATGTGTCGCGTGGGTCAAGAATACCTTCCGAAACGTTGTTCAACGCAACAGGAGCTACTAAATTCATGATAGGAATGTGTTTTGTTTCTGCTTTTTCGATAGAACCATCGATGATAGCATCGATAATGGCGCGTGTGTCTTTTAATGACATACGTTTGCCTGTTCCGTTCCAACCGGTGTTAACCAAATAAGCTTTTGCTCCGTGTTCGTGCATTTTACCTACCAAAGTTTTGGCATACATGGTTGGGTGAAGTGTCAAAAACGCTTCGCCGAATGCTGGTGAAAATGACGGAACCGGTTCGGTGATACCGCGTTCGGTACCGGCCAGTTTCGATGTAAATCCTGAAAGGAAATGATATTGAGCCGATTTTTCATCCAAAATAGATACCGGAGGCAAAACACCAAATGCATCAGCCGACAGGTAAATGATTTTCTTAGCGTGACCTGCACGTGAAGGAGAAACGATTTTGTTGATAAAATAGATTGGGTAAGAAACGCGGGTGTTTTCTGTCACCGATTGGTCATCGTAATTAATTTTACCGGTTTTTTCTTCAACAGTTACATTTTCGAGCAATGAATCACGACGGATAGCTCTCCAGATGTCTGGTTCGTTTTCTTTCGAAAGTCCGATAACTTTAGCGTAACAACCACCTTCGTAGTTAAATACACCGTTGTTATCCCAACCGTGCTCATCATCACCAATCAGGTAACGTTTTGGGTCAGCCGATAAGGTAGTTTTACCTGTACCTGATAAACCAAAGAAAATGGCTACATCGCCTTCTTTTCCAACGTTAGAAGAACAGTGCATAGATGCAATACCTCTTAATGGAAGGTAGTAGTTCATCAACGAGAAAATACCTTTTTTCATTTCACCACCGTACCAGGTACCGCCAATGATCTGAACTTTGCGGGTAAGGTTAAACAAAACGAAGTTTTCAGAGTTCAAACCTTGTTCTTTCCAGTTAGGGTTTGTTGTTTTCGAACCGTTCAATGTTACGAAATCAGGTTCACCGTAGTTAGCCAGGTCGTAATGAGAAGGGCGGATAAACATGTTGGTCACAAAATGTGCCTGCCAGGCTACTTCCATGATGAAGCGAACTTTCAAGCGGGTATCTTCGTTAGTACCACAGAAAGTATCAACCACATAAAGTTTTTTTGCTTTTGAAAGTTGATTGGTCACTAATTTTTCGCAATGATCAAAAACCTCGGGGGTAGTTGGGCGATTAATTGTACCATCCCACCAGATTGTATCTTTGGTGACAGCATCTTCAACGAAAAATTTGTCTTTAGGAGACCGTCCGGTGAATTTTCCAGTAAACACTGCAACTGCACCCGTATCAGTCAAAATTCCTTTTTCAAAACCTTCATTTTTAGAGTCCATTTCATCTTGAAACAGAACTTCATAAGAAGGATTTTGTACGATTTCGAAATTACCCGAAATACCGTACTTGCTTAAATCCAAGTTTGCCATTTTTTTTAAAAATTTAGTGATTTTATTTTGTTTTTTACTATCTCTCTGAATGGAATCTTTTTTTTACATGACAAAAATACTACTTTTTTCGTTAGCAGGAAAGTAATTAAAGAAATATTTCTTTAATTAAATTTTAATATTTAAGAATATGCTTGTTTTTCGCTGAATGAACGAAGTTTGCCCGTTTGGATTCATTTGATAAACAAGAACTTGGTTTAATTGTTCAATGTGTCAGATTAATTTTACATAAATAGTATTTATGTAACAAAAGACCGGTTTTACAAAAAAAGATTCATTCGCACATTTATAATTATATTAAAGAAATGAAGGCATAGCAAAATTGAATATCGAAAAAAACATATTTTTCGTCGTCATATAAAGATGTTTATCGAAAATATCGTATTTTTGTAGCAATGCCCGTTAGCTGCGAGATCAAATTCCTCTTGTAGCGTGCATTTTGATGTATTTTATTTCTCCTATTACATTAATAATGAGATTGTAATCTTCTTTAAATTCAACTATGAAAGTCAAAATTGTCAATAAGTCAAAACATTCGCTTCCCGGGTATGCTACTGTTTCATCGGCAGGTATGGATTTGATGGCCAATTTAAGTGAAGCCGTGGTGCTTAAACCCTTGGGCCGTCAAATGATCCCTACCGGTTTATTTATCGAACTACCCGTTGGTTACGAAGCCCAAATCCGACCCCGAAGCGGTTTGGCGATCAAAAAAGGGATTACAGTACTAAATTCCCCTGGAACTATAGATGCCGATTACCGTGGCGAAATTTGTATTATCCTGGTGAATTTGTCTACCGAAGATTTTACCATAAATGATGGAGAACGAATTTGCCAGATGGTGATAGCCTCACACGCTCAAGCCGAATGGGTGGAGGTAGAAGAATTGGGTACTACTGTTCGCGGAGCCGGAGGTTTCGGACATACAGGGAAATAGTTTATAGTTTATAGTTTATAGTTTATAGTTGGTCTCAGTTTGTGGAAATAATTGTTTTAAACAACTAACTAATCGACTAATTAACCAATCAACTATTCAACCAATTAACCAATTAACCAATTAACAAATTAACTAACCAATAAACCAATCAACCAAATAGATGTTTAAACGATACTACTTGTTTTTTTTACTCTGTTTTTTTATGTTTTCGTGTTCAACACCTAAGAAGATGGTGGGAGCGCAGGTGAATGTTGAGAGGTTGAGTGATGCTGCGCAACGCCAGTTCGATTATTATTTTTACGAAGGTTTGAGGTTGAAGGAAAATGGAAAATACGACCAATCACTTGAAACATTTCTGTTATGTGAATCTATTGATTCATTGGACGCAGGAGTACATTCGGAAATCGGTATGTTGGTTATTTCCATTGGATTGAATGACGAAGCAATTAAGCACATGGAAAAGGCTGTAAAACTTCAGCCCTCCAATTGGTGGTATAGCGCCCGGTTGATTACATTGCTTTCGGATCAAAAAAACTGGAAACGTGCTATCGAAGTTGCCAGTGCACTACAAAAATTTTATCCAAACAAAGTGGAGGTATACAATGTGTTGGCCTCACTATACAAACAAACTCAGCAACTTGATAAAGCCATTGCTGCTTATGACAGATTAGAGAGCCTGAATGGAATAGAAGAATCTTTGTCATTTGAAAAATTTCGACTTTATATTCAGTTGAATAAACCAAAAAAAGGGGTTGCCGAAATAGACAAGTTGGTAAATAAATATCCTTCGGAGGCAAGGTATAGGGTTTTGCGTGGCGATATTTTTATGCAGCAAAATATGAAAGAAAAGGCATTTGAAATTTACCAGCAAGTGTTGAAAGATGATCCGCAGGATGCTTATGTATATGTTTCTTTGTCTGAATATTACAAAGCTGCTAATCAACCCGAAAAAGCCCTCGAATCGATAGTCAGTGCCCTGAAAAACGAACAATTGGATATAGATACCAAAATAGAGGTGCTGGGACAATATGTCGAAAAGTTGGTACAGGATTCAACTAAATTTGGTGAAACAGAAACTCTTTTTAAATTGTTGGTCGATCGATACCCACTGGAAGAGCAGGTTCACGGTTATTATGCCCGATTTTTACAATACAGAAAGAGAAATGCGGAAGCTATTTCCGAGTTGGAAACCATGCTGAATATCAACCCAAAAAATGAACAAACCTGGTTACAACTTATTCAACTTTATCTTTCTGATCTGAATTTCAAGCAATTAATTCAACTGACTGAAAGAGCCATTACTAATTTACCAACTATACCTCAATGGTATTTTTACCGGGCCATAGCACAATTCCAAACAGGTGACTTTCAGGGAGCTTTAGCAACTAATCTTGCAGCTATACCGTTGATTAAACCCGAACAAACGAACCTGAAAAGTGATTTCTATTCCCAAATAGCCGATGTACATTTTAAACTGGGACAAAAAGAAGAGGCATTTGTTGCATACGAAGAAGCCCTGAAGGCAAATCCGGCCAATATTTATGTAATGAACAATTATGCTTATTATCTGTCGTTAGAAAAAAAGGAATTGAAGAAGGCAGAATTAATGAGTGCCAAAACGGTAGAACTGGAACCTAAAAACAGCACCTTTTTGGATACTTATGCCTGGATACTGTATCAAAAGGGAGAATACTCATTAGCTAAATTTTACATTGAAAAGGCAATAGACAATTTGCCAAAAGGCGAAGACTCCGGTGTTGTATTGGAACATTACGGTGATATTTTGTGGATGAACGGAAAAGATGATGCCAAAGCATTGGAAATTTGGCAAAAATCGTATGATTCAGGAAATAAAACTGAAGAATTGAAAACGAAGATTAGCAATAAAGGATGGGACAGAGAAACAAAGTAGTTTAAAAACTATTTTTTCAAATGATTAAAAAAAATAAATTATGCAGATTATTAAGAACAATAAAATAGCAATCATTGCCCTTTTGGCAGTAATATTTTTTTCAGGATGTAAAACTACCCGTGCAACGGCTGTGAAAGCAAATCACAGTGCAGTCAATTCTATTGAGCAGGTAATAGAACAGGTGCAGCAAGCTGAACCACAATTTGCCACAGCCAATGTGAGTAAAATGTCATTGGCTTTGAACCTGAACCAACGGGAAATAAATGTATCGGCTACCTGCAAAATACGTAAAGACTCGGCGATACATCTTTCTATACAACCTTTTATGGGTATAGAGTTATTTAAAGCCGAATTATCGCCGGACAGCATGTGGGTCTTCGACAAGATGAACCGCCGGTATTATGTGGTAGATTATGCTTTTTTCAGGGACCGTTTTGGCGTAGAAATTGATTACTACAGTTTGCAGGCATTAATTTCCAACCAACTTTTTAGCGTAGGCAAAAAGGAAGTTTCGTTAGAAGGTGGTAATCTTTCACTATTGAATGAAGGCCGGAAAAAAATTGATTACGAAACTGCGAAGATGCAACAAAGCACCGAGATCTCTATTACGAACATCATTCAACAGGTTTTGCTGAAAGCTAAAAACAGCAATTATCAGTTGCAAACGAATTACACCGATTTTTCGATGATGGATGGGGTGAATTTCCCTCAAAAAATAGCTTTGCATGCTACGAACGACAAAACGGAAGCTTCCTGTGATTTTTCCATTTTAAAAGTGAATTTCAATACAGATATAAAATTTTCAGCTACCAATCCCGCCCGCTATACCCGGGGAGATATTAATCAATTGCTCAAAAAATAATCGAATTCTTTAAAACAATATATTAATGCAATTCTATAAACCCTACCGCACATTTATCATCATTCTTTCAATGATGATCGTCTGTTTCTCAATGCAAGCTCAATCGGTAAAACAATTGGAAAGCCAACGTAAACAAACGCTTAGAAATCTGGCAACGACCAGTAAAATGTTGAAAGAAACTAAAAAGTCACAGCGTAGTTCTTTGAATAAGTTGACCATAATCAGTAAAGACATCAAAGAACGGCGAAAACTAATAACCAACATCAATTCCGAAATTGGCCAATTGGATGTGGAAATGGATGAATTGGATCAGCAAAGACGCTTACTCGGAAACCGGTTACAGCATTTGAAGAGCGATTATGCCAAATTAGTACAGGAAGAACATATCAATGAAGGAACGTACGCAAAAATAGCTTTTGTGTTGTCGGGTAAAGATTTTGATCAGTCTTATCGCCGTTTACGTTATTTGCAGGAATATTCTGATTACCGGAAACAACAGGTTAAGCAAATACAGCAAGTTACTGCTGAAATTGTACAAAAGAATGATAGTATATCAGTTCATAAATCCACCAAAGTGGAAGTTGTGAAACAAAAATTGACCGAAGCTCAAAAGCTTACAAATGATGTTCAGAAAGAAAAAGGATTGCTGACTGATTTACAAAAGAAAGAAAAAAAATTACGTCAACAACTTCGTGTACAACAAAAAAAGGCTGATGACATCAACCGAAAAATTGAACGTATCATAGCCGAAGAAATCCGGAAAGCCGAAGAAAGGCAAGCTGCAGCAGAACGTAAGCGCCTTGCCGCAGAAGAAAAGGAAAGAGATTCCAGCAGATCTAAGTCGAAAGTGCGCACAAAAACAACCACTACAAAAACAACAACTACGCACACTTCATCCAAATCTGTTTCTGTGCTTACCAAGGCAGAGTCACTTATTTCAGGTAGTTTTGAACGGAATATTGGACGTATGCCCTGGCCGGCTGCCAATGGCTTTATTAGCGGACATTACGGTGTACAGCCGCATGCAGTTTTGAAACATGTAACTACCAACAACAAGGGAATTTATATTCAAACAACAGCCCAAAGTACAGCCAGAGCTGTATTCGAAGGAGTTGTAACACAATGTTTCTCTATACCCGGAAGTAACAACGCTGTGATTATCAAGCATGGTAATTTCCGTACAGTGTATGCCAATCTCACCCAGATATATGTCCGCGAAGGCGACAAAGTGAGTGCCAAGCAATCCATTGGAAAAATATTTACCGACGATGACAACGATAATAAAACTGAATTGTATTTTCAGGTATGGAAAGGGAAGGTAATTCAAAATCCCGAAAGATGGATTGCGCAATAAATTTTCAATAGTATTCAGGGAAATAGAAATCAATGAAACACACAAATTCGACTCAGGAAAATTTTAATTTTATTCGATTTAGATTCCCGATAAAGTAATAGTAACAAGCGATAATTTTCGACTAACAATTAGTAAGCTATGCAAGAATTAATTTTAGAAACCCAATTGGTTGACTATGGTGATAGCAATATTATTACCCTGGAAGGGTTGGAGCATGTGCGCCGCCGGCCGGGAATGTATATAGGTAAACTCGGTGATGGATCACATAGCGATGATGGAATATATGTTTTGCTGAAAGAGGTTCTCGACAACTGTATTGATGAATACCGCATGGCAGCCGGAAAGGCTGTAGATGTACGGGTTAAGGAAGGTCATGTAGAAGTGCGTGACTACGGTCGTGGAATCCCCCTCGGGAAAATGGTTGAAGCTGTTTCCATCATGAACACCGGTGGAAAATATGACTCTAAAGCATTTAAAAAATCGGTAGGGTTGAATGGGGTAGGAACCAAGGCTGTAAATGCCCTTTCTGCCAAATTCGTTGTACAAAGTTTTCGCGATGGAAAATCACGCAAAGCTGAATTTGAAAAAGGAAAATTAATAAGCGATACCGATATATTTGACGAGAATGCCGATCGTGGAACATACATCTATTTTGTGCCCGATGACACCATGTTCGAAAACTATGTGTACAAGGAAGAATATATAGAAACGATGTTGCGCAATTACGCGTATCTGAATACCGGTTTGACTATTAATTTCAACGGGAAGAAGATTCTGTCGCGCAATGGTTTGACCGATTTGTTGAATGAAAATATGACCGCTCAGCCGCTATATCCGATTGTACACCTGCAGGGTGAAGATATAGAAATTGCTTTTACTCACAGCGATCAATACGGGGAAGAATATTATTCGTTTGTGAACGGTCAGCACACTACTCAGGGTGGAACGCATCAAAGTGCTTTCAGAGAAGCAATGGCCAGAACCATCAAAGAGTTTTATTCCAAAAATATGGAAGTCACTGATGTACGCAACGGGATCATTGCTGCAGTTTCCATTAGTGTTGAAGAGCCAATTTTTGAATCGCAAACCAAAACAAAACTCGGTTCGCGCGACATGGGACCGGGTGGTATAACGGTGAATAAATTTATATCCGATTTTCTGAAAAAAGAACTGGACAACTACCTGCACCGGAATGGCGAAACGGCAGATATAATGCTCCAAAAAATTCAGGATTCAGAAAAAGAGCGTAAAGCGATTGCTGGTGTCACTAAACTTGCACGTGAACGGGCTAAAAAAGTAAATCTTCACAATAAAAAACTTCGTGATTGCCGCATTCATTACAACGACAATAAAGGTGATATCGATAGTTCGTGCATATTCATTACCGAGGGTGATTCGGCTAGTGGATCCATTACCAAAAGTCGGAATGTAAACTCGCAGGCCGTGTTCAGTTTGCGTGGAAAACCCCTCAACAGCTACGGACTCACCAAAAAGATTGTGTATGAGAATGAAGAATTCAATTTGTTGCAGGCAGCATTGAATATTGAAGACGGTATCGAAGGGTTGCGTTATAACAAAGTGATAGTTTCTACCGATGCTGATGTGGATGGTATGCACATACGCCTGCTACTCATTACTTTTTTTCTGCAGTTTTTTCCCGATTTAATTAAAAAGGGACATGTTTATATTTTGCAGACCCCCCTTTTCAGGGTAAGGAACAAGAAAGAAACCATTTATTGTTACTCGGATGAAGAGCGTTTGGCAGCTTTGGCGAAGTTGGGAGTGAATCCTGAAATTACACGATTTAAAGGTTTGGGTGAAATTTCGCCCGATGAATTCCAGCATTTTATTGGTAAAGACATGCGCCTGGATCAGGTAACCCTTAAAAAGGAAGATGCCGTAACCGATTTGCTCGCTTTTTATATGGGTAAAAATACGCCGGAACGACAAAACTTTATCATCGATAATCTGGTTGTGGAGGAAGACATTTAAAGAATTTACAATTTAACCATTTACTGTTGATTAAATCATGGGAATATCATATTACAATCAAGACGATTCTATGAATATGAATCCGGACGTGTTCTTTATGAAGCAAGCCTTGCTGGAAGCTCAGCGCGCTGCTGAGCATGACGAAGTACCGGTAGGCGCAGTAATTGTCTGTAATGGCCGCATAATAGCACGTGGGCACAACCTGACGGAAACATTGACTGACGTTACAGCGCATGCTGAGATGCAAGCTATCACGGCTGCTGCTCAATTTCTGGGTGGAAAATATCTGACCGATTGCACGCTGTATGTAACCGTGGAACCTTGTGTGATGTGTGCCGGAGCCCTGGGTTGGGCACAAATAAGTCGCGTGGTATATGGAGCTTCTGACGAAAAAAGGGGTTTCCGCCGTTTTGCTCCTGCAGCCTTGCATCCAAAAACTGAGGTGGTATACGATGTGCTGGAGGAAGAATGCAGCAAGTTGATGAAGGACTTTTTTAAGAAAAAAAGAGATTAAATTTTTAGCTTAATCACCACCAATTCCGATTGAGTCCCAATACGATATTCTGGTCCCCAAAGACCAAGCCCGGAGGAAACATAGTAATGTGTTTTCCCTTTTTTCAAATAACCATAGCCCAACTCATACATTTTTTTTACAATTAAATTCCCGGGAAAAATTTGTCCATTGTGTGTATGTCCCGAAATTTGCAAATCGAAACCATTTTGTTCTGCTTCTTCCAGATAATAAGGCTGGTGATCGAGTAAAATGCGCGGCTTGCTATTATCCAGTCCCTTTACAATTTCAGTAAGGTCTTTACGTTCCCTGTTGGTGCGGTCATCACGTCCTACAATGTAGAAACTGTTAGTAACCAATACTACCGAATCACGAAGAACGATGATGCCCGATTTTCTCAAATATTCCCAGGTCGCTTGGGGATTCGCAGAAAAATACTCGTGATTGCCACTTATGGCGTATACTCCCAGGGGTGCTTTTATGGCCCGCAGTTCTTCCCCCATATTTTGACGTATGATTGGCTTTGACGAATGATCGGACACATCACCGGCTATCAGTACGATATCCGGTTTTTGGGCATTGATTAGTTCTACGTAGCTTTTCAACCTTTTTTTATCGATGGAAATACCCAGATGCAAATCGCTTACGGCCACTATTTTAATTTCTTTGTTTTGTAGCGGCTTGTCTATGCTCAAATCCAGCGTTACAATGGCCGGATGATTGAATTTGTAGTTTCCAACACCCATCGCCACCCCAATAACCACCAAACTGCCGGCCATAGTCCAAAGACGGAAACCGGCCATACCCACGGGTGCAAAATGAAGGAAATAATTCGAAATTCGAACTATATCTACCAACAGGAAAGAAAAAAAGAGGTAAACTACCAGTATCAGAAAACTAAATCCTGCAAAGCTTAGTGTTTTGGCCAGGGTAGGAGCCAGGGATTCTCCAAAAATCAGACTTCCGATCATGATCGCAAAAAGCGCGATCATCAAACCAAGATATATGTGACGATAAATACCTGAGGAAGGTAAGGCTTGTACACCCCGTGCAATTACATAACCACAGAAAGAAAGGAGAATGGCTAATGCCACGAAAAAAAAACCGTATTTCATTGTAATTTAAATATTTTGACTAAATAAAAGTGAAACGTTTCTAATGGGTTATTGTTTTATCAATGGGTGAATATGAACAAAGATTAAAGAAAATAGACAAAAGAGCCAAGATCCAAGAACCAAGACATTAGACAAAAGAACAAAGAGCATAGACAATAGGAAAAGGACCAATTAACCAACTAATAACTGACTAAAAGCTAATAACCAATGAAGCTTGCGTCATCCCGATTTTTCGGGATTAATCAATAACTAATTAACTTTTTAACCAACAATAAAAATCCCCCGAAACATCAACGTATCGGGGGATTTCCATTCACAAACACAACACTAACGAAAAAAAATAGTTTAAGAGAATGATTACTTTTTAAGGCTTTCAATCACAGTTTTTTGAATTGGAAGTCCTGCTACAGAAGCGTTGAGAATGATTTCACCAGCTTTCTTGTTGCTTTGAACTATAACCAGACATTTTCCAAAAAACAAGTGACGTTCGGGCTTCTTGAGTGAAACGTGGTCGTTCTGATTGCCGTTATCGGTTCCAACTATAGCACCTTCGCTTGCTACCGTGAATTTCACCAATTGATCGGCAAGTGGACAAGTATTTCCATCTTTATCCAACAATTCAACGGTTACAAACGAAAGATCTTTTCCATCTGCAGTAATAGTTGAACGGTCTGGCGTCAGGCGTATGCTCACCGGTTTCCCTGCCGTTTTTATTTCGGTGGTCATAACTTCCTTTCCGTTTTTACGGGAAATGGCTTTGAGCGTTCCCGGGGCAAAAGGTACCCGCCACCATACATGCATTTGGTCAGTGACTTTAGCCTTTTTTCCCAGTGATTTTCCATTCAGATAGAGCTCCACTTCGTCGGCATTGTTGTAATATGCCCATACATCCACCATTTTCCCAGGTTCCCAGTTCCAATGCGGAAAAATATGCAATACATTTTCCTGCGTCCATTCGCTTTGATACATATAATAGACGTCTTTGGGGAAGCCGGCTAAATCGATAATGCCGAAATAAGAGCTGCGCGAAGGCCACCAGTATGGAGTGGGTTCACCCAGGTAATCGAAACCGGTCCAGATATATTGTCCGGCAACATGCTTAAGTCTTTTTACAATTTTCCAGGTATCTTCATGAGTCGTTCCCCAGGGTGCATGGCTGTTGTCGTAAGCCGAGCATTTCTGTAGTGGATTGGTGAAGGGTATATCCCAGCGTTCCGGCCATATATTCATACTGTCCGAAGGCATCAGGTAGAATCCACGTGTTTGAAGTGCTGATACCGATTCGGTCACGATAAACGGTTTAGTTGGGAAACGATCGGGAACTTTGGCATATTCGCCCTGGTTATAATTGTAGCCGATCAGATCCAGTGCATCCGATTTGAACAAGGGATTGTTTTCACCGGTGCCGTTGCAGGCAGCCGTCACAGGACGGGTAGGGTCTAGGGCTTTGGTGATATCAGCCAAATGCTTAGTGAGTAAGGCATATCTACCCAATTCGGCATCGTTTGCATTCACAATTTTCTTTTTATTCAGTTGAATATTTGCCTGTTGCAAATTCAGGTTTTCATTCGTTTTATCTTCACCCCATTGTTCGCCGACTTCATTGCCTATGCTCCACATAAATACGGATGGATGATTGCGGTCGCGCAAAATTAAATCAGTTAAATCACGTTCGTGCCATTTGGGGAAGTCGATAGAGTAATCGTAAGTTGATTTGCGTTTTTCCCACATATCAAAGGCTTCATCCATGACTATAAAACCCATTTTATCACAAAGATCAAGCAATTCGGGGGAAGGTGGATTGTGAGAACAACGTATACCGTTACAGCCCATTTTCTTCAAAATTTCCAACTGACGTTCGATAGCCCGTGTATTTACTGCAGCACCTAATGCTCCCAGGTCGTGGTGATTACAAACGCCGTTAATTTTCAGTTGTTTCCCGTTAAGGATAAAACCACTCTTGATATTAAAGGTAAAGGAGCGGAGGCCTACCGGAGTTTCGTATTCGTCTATTAGTTGCCCATTTACATACAATTTGGTGACCATTTTGTACATATACGGATTCTCTATATTCCAAAGTATAGGATGGTTCAAATTCAACGGGAGTGTTATTTTCTCTGTGGATGACGGTTTTACTTCTGTCGTTCCTTCAGTTTTGGCCACTTCCTTGCCTTTGGCGTTTTCCAGGACCTGCTCTACCTGAACCGATTGAAGTGTATCGGTTGTATTCTTAATGGTTGTCAGAATATTTAGTTTGGCCTCGTCTTCATTTACCCGTGGTGTGGTAATATAGGTTCCCCACAAGTCCACATGCACAGGGCTGGTGATGGTTAACCAAACGTTGCGGTAAATGCCCGAACCCGAATACCAGCGGGAGTTCGGTTGCTTCGAATTGTCCACCCGTACGGCAATCACATTGTTTTTACCGAACTTAATGTAGGGAGTCAAATCATACCGGAATGAAATATAACCATTTGGACGTTTGCCCACTGAAGTTCCGTTAATCCAGACTTCGCTGTTGCGATACACTCCATCGAAATCGATGTAAATGCGCTTTCCTTCTTTGGCTTTATCTACAGTAAAACTTTTACGATACCATCCCAAACCGCCTGGCAAAGCTCCACCACCAGGAGTGGCAGGATTTTCCAATGCAAAATCGGCTTCAATGCTCCAATCGTGGGGTAAATTAAGCGTCCGCCAGTTGCTGTCATCGAAACCCGGGATAGATGCATCCATTGTTGTATCGCTCAAAGTGAATTTCCAGTTTTCAGTGAAGTCCAGCACTTCCCGTGTCTTTTGTTTTGCCACACACGAGCTGAGCAGTATGAGCAAAATAAAAGTGTAGTTGAGGTTTTTCATGTTTTATTATTGAGTTGAAATTTATTTTTTTACAAAAATACGATTAAAAGTTCCTTCTGAAGAATGAATTTTAGAGATATAACATCCGGGTTGCAATCCGGAAACTGATATTATTGATTTTGGTGTTTCCAATAATTTAATTCCGTCAATTGAATAGACTTCCATTGAATAGACTTCTTTATTCGATTTAAGAATATCATGTACCGGATTTGGATAAATCAGTGGACCGTTATCCGAAATGACATCATCAACACCCGTTGAAGCTATACTTTCACCGTACGCAATTCCACGCCCGGCTGTACTCATATACGCCCGGCCATACACATTGCGGTCGCCCATCACAAAATTACCATTTCCGGGGCCACCATATTCATGGCTGTCATTGTTTATTCGTGTCCAGTTTACGCCCATATCATCGGAGCGATGTATGCCCAAAACACCACCAACAGGGGTTCCCCAAATATAAACTGTTGGGTAGCTTTTCCCGGTTGGAGCTTTCCCAAACCCAACTGCATCACAGTTTGTTAATTTTGAAATAGCAGTAACCGTACCATTTACATAATGTTTCAATCCACCGGTATTAAGGGGAATCCAAATATCGCCCTCCACACCGGGTACTGCCCGTATTATGTTACTACCCCATGTTCCCACAAAAGCTGAAGTGGATGAGTAGCTGTTTGAAGTAATATTGAATGTGCAAGTATAAAGCAATCCTGTTGAATTAACATAAGAATAAACAATATTTGGATTTACCCTGTCGCTTACAGGACGCGACTTCAATACTAAAGAAGTCAAAAGAACCTTCCAGCTTGAGCCTTTGTCTTTGGTGAAATATGTATTCGCACCATTCTCCGGGTACCAGTAAATAGTTCCACCATCAGTCGAAACAGCTATACTTCCCTTTGAAGCACCAGAGGCAGGAAGAGTTGTAACGGCATTCCAAGTCTTGCCTTGATCCAAGCTGAACTTGCAATTTCCATTGCCTACCACAACTAAAAAGTTGGTGCTATTTTCCGCGAAATCGATACCGGTTGTTGTGCCCATATTTGATCTCAAGGCTCCATCAGTCGGTGAAATAGTAGCACTGGTATGAATAAACCCATTGTAATCGCCAATAACGCTGATAAACGGTCCATTGGGGATGCTAATCATATCCAGCGGAACGGTTTCTTCCAATCCATTTACCTGAAAAGTCCAGGTTGATTTGCTTGCTGAAATATTTTCTGTCATAAAAAGGCCATTCCCTGAAGTTAGCAAAACACGCTCGGAATTAAAAGGATCAATGCTTATATCGGCTATCCAATGTAACTGAGGCTTGGTACCCACCCACGGATGATCTACGACATCAGCTTTTAAATGATTTCCAATAGAAAGGTTAGTCCAGCTTATTCCACCATTCGTCGAACGGTATATTTTATCTCCATACACAGTTCCGCTTTCCCATATTTGTTGGTCATACTTATTAATGGTAGAAAGCATTATTATGTTTGGATTGGTAGCATCTACCGTAACCCCGCTGTATGGCGAACTGTCGGGTGCAATGTTAGTCCATACATTTGTTTTTGTATTTAACCTATAGGCAGCGCCTTTGGTTGGATTCCAGGGACCTTCTGCGTCCGCGTAAGTAATATATAGAAAATCACCCGCTTTTATCGCCCGTTGGGGCATGAGTGCGGTAGTAGGTTGTCCGGTCATCACATTCCAACTAACGCCCCCATCTTCACTTACATAAGCGTTATCGGATCCAATACGAGAAACGCCAACATAGATTCGCTGGGAAGCAATACCATTGCTGCTTGTATCGTCGAAAACTACAAAACAGATACCGTTGCCATTGGTGGTGGTTAAAACCGGAAAGGAACTAACCCTGGCCCAACTGACAGCGCCGTTAATACTTTTCCATAAGCCGGCATCCCGCGAGCCGCAAAAGAGAATTTGACCGTTATTTGGATCAACTGCTAAGCGTTCTCCATTGTTCCGCCCCATACCGTTCCCGTTGATTTGGAAGCTTACATCTGTTCGTTTAAAAGTTTCACCGTAATCATCAGAACGGAGGATGGAATGAGGGCTATTGCCATATAAACCTGCCGAGAGGTATACCTTATTGGTTGATGTTGGGTCGATAGCGATACTTTCAATACCTAAAAATGTCCATTCGGCTTTGGAAGCCCAGTCGGTAATCGGTTTCCAGCTTTTTGATTCTTCTATCCATCGATAAGCTCCTCCTACATCGGTTCGAGCATATATAAGGTTCTTTTCCTGAGGGCAAGTAATTATGCCAGTAACAAAACCTCCGCCTCCCATTTTTACGTTGCCCCATTCGTAAGCAGTTGTGTTGGTTTGTGCCCGGAGAGGGAGAAGAACCAGAAAAAGAAAAAAAGTAATTTTTAATACTAATTTCATAATCGTTTAGTTAGGGTTTATCTTAAAATAAATCAAGCTTTTATGAAAGTAGAAGTTTTCCTCACTTCCTCAATCCAAAAACGGGTAATATGTTTGTGATCTGCAGGCTTGGGATGAAAGCCTTTCCAAATCCAATAATTTGAAGGTATTATTTTTATACAATTATGATTACCGGTATCTTGTTAAGTAAAAACAGCTTTATCTGTTTCATATTGTATGTATCCTTTTACCTGCTTGATCTTATTTTTGTTTGGGCCTTCTTTTAAATAGCTGTGAGAGTATTCCTCGCATATTTGATGCTACAAATCAGATGCTACAGAACATTTTTAATGAAATTTCTATGTGAAGTTGACATTGGAAAAATTTAAATGTTAACTGTTGCTTTTTTTTTTACTTTCATAAAAATCCTTCATGATATACCATGTTTTTTTCTTTTAGCATTTATTGGAGCGTAATCACTTACCATTCCCCATTCAGGCTTCGGCAGTTACGCCTTGAAGCATTTATCATCGCACTTTGTGCTTTTAGCGGACAAACTCCATGTGACCCAGCTAAAAAGATGAGGATGAATATGATGCGTTCGATTGTTTTCATAAATTCAATATTTATGAAGTCAGTAAATTTGGGACAGCATCGAACCTGTATGCGTAATAAAAAGAATAACCCGACCGATACACGTCAGCCGGGCTATTCGGGGAACCTTAATAAAACTATTGATGAGAAAAGCTACTAATGATATTTATAAATTAAATTGCTCCATGTTATAAACTTTTCTTTAAATGCTTTTTAGTTACATTGAAGTTCGTCAATGTGAATCGTAATACTCTTTACTTACAAAATTATACACAAGTAAGCAGGCACCTTCACCTGATAAGGCAGCATCGCGTAGAGCACCTAACTGCATATGATCGGCAGTTAATGATAATACCTTAAGATTACCCCAGTCTTTTACGTGTCCATCTTTACCCACATTGTGTAATATCCCTGCATCTGTCATTTTCAATGTATGATTTTTTGGAAACAACATGAAACTACCATTTTGGATACCAAGTTTTGAAATCGTTTTGTGGTTTACTTTCACATGTACTCCGCCTTTCAAGTCAAAAGTCATGGAGCCAAAATCAGCTGCTTCCATTAACCATGTATTACCCGGATAATCAGGACTCCAATTCCACGAATCACCACCGACTTTAACTCCATCGGTAACAGATTCCCAACTGTCGTTTGTTCCATAAAAAAACAAAGGGCCAGTAAAGAATTTACTTTTTCCATTCGCATTTAAATCTAAGTACCAGGTCTTTTCTTTATCAATCCCACCGGTAAGAAGCGACCAAAGCGGATCTTTTATATACTCAGCATCGAAAGTGGTTACGACTAAGTTGAATGGTTCAGCTTCCACAATCCCCCCTGCGCTTTGAACGCTGTATTTGATGGAATATGTGCCAGGAAATGCAACTACAATGGTGTCTTTAACGCGTATTGAACGTCCGATCGGTGTATTCCAAATTGGAGTAGCATTTGGTGTTAAACTCTCCAAAATAATCATATTCGGATTTTTAGAATCGGGAGTTACCGTATACTTTAATTCATCTTTTGTCTTAAGAGATCCCAATTCATATGTATCGGGTGTACATGCTGAAAACAGCATTACCAAGCCCAATAGAGGATAAAGTATTTTATATTTATTTTTCATATTCGTATTTATTTAATAGTTATTACCAACCCGGATTTTGAACGAGTACGTTTTTCGATAAAGAAATTTGGGTACTCGGTATTTGTTGCATGCCTTTGGTGATTTTGAATTTGGCACCACTGATAATTTTAGTAGTAGAAACACCTCCATTAGTGACGGTAGCAGTTTCGTCTAAAATACTTGCAGCCGTGTTGATTCCCTGTCGGAGCATATCCCAATACCGGATACCTTCACCTGAAAATTCAAGTCTGCGTTCGGTAAGAATAATATCTTTGGTTACGGCGGTTTCAGCCGTTAATCCAGCACGGGTGCGAACCGCATTAAGATAAGTCAACGCATTTGTACTCCCTAATTCTGCAGCCATTAATAATACATCTGCATAACGGATAGACACATAATCCCGGTATTGACCAATCTGAAAGTTAACAGCTCCTAACACTTCACAGGTATCTTTATTCCCTGCCTTGTTACTCATGGGTGAATATTTTTTACTAATATAACCTGTGTATTCACGTTGGTCGGCTAAGTCGGGCGTCATATTTTCGTCCACTATTGAAATAATAGAAGCAATTTTTCTTGTATCATTCGCCGAGAATGCAGCCCACAGGTTAGGGTCAATTGTACAAGCCCCCCAGCCCTTTGAATACGGGTATTTTGTTACATTTCTGAAACCCATCATGACCATCCAATTATTTCCATCTGAAATTCCGGTGTAGTCACTTGTATAGTTATATTTTATTGCGAATATCGTTTCTTTATTACCTTCACCAGCATAGTCTTTTAATGAAGCAGGTGACCATAAGTTTGCATAATTTGTTAAAAGTTCGTATCCGCTTCCGGTAATAACATCTTCGAGTCCTGCCAATGCCTGAGTTTTAGTTACAACACCTGCTAAATCTGTTTTCTCATAATATCCCGTGTAGAACATATATACGCGGGCCAGTAACGATTTTGCAGCCCATTTTGTTACACGTCCATCATTAGCTGCAGCCCATCCGACTGTATAAGGTGCACTAATCATGCTATCAGCAGCAAACTTTAAATCCTGAGCTATCACTTTGTATACTTCTTCCGGAGTCGATTGTGGAACATTTTCAGCAGTAGCTACCGTTATCAAAGGGATACTCCCCCAAATACGTGCCATATCGAAATACAAATAAGCACGAAGAAATTTTGCTTCTGCTTCAGTATTTACGCGAGCTTCGGTATCGCCTTTCCAATCGATTTGATCCAATTTACTAAGCAACATGTTACAGCGGTAAATTGCTTTATAATACGTTATCCAGTTAGAATTGAATAAATCTTTATCTAAAGGAGAACGACTTTTATCAAATTCTTCTATAGCCTGGTAACCTAAACCATCGCCATTTCCTGTTCCGCCAAAACTATTGTCGGAGCAAATTTCAGAAAGGATGGGCATAGCCACACCATCCAGGCGTTGCAAACCATCGTAGCAACCGATTAATGCTTTGTTCGCATCGGCTGGTGTTTTGTAAAAATTTACGTCTGTAATGGTAGTGATGGGTTCACTATCCAAAAAGGTATCGGAGCAAGCGGTTAAGCTTAAAGCCCCAAGCGCTAATATATATATCTTTAGATTTTTCATGTCTTTTTTCGTTTTTTAGAATTTAACATTAACTCCAATCAGGAAAGTACGTGCACGGGGATAATAACCCTGGTCGATTCCCGAAGAAAATTTATCAGTTACACCATTGTCAATACCAAAAGCAATTTCCGGATCCATTCCGTCGTATTTGGTAAAGGTAAATGCATTTTGAACTGAACCGTAGATTCTGATTTGACTTACGTAGTCGTTCTTTTTCATCAATTTGGCAAAGTCATATCCAAGAGTGATATTACTTATACGCAGGTAATCGCCGTTTTTCACCGATAAATCAGAAAATTGCCAGTTGATGTTTGAATTGGTAACCCGTGGAATTGAATTAGAAGTTCCTTCACCGTGCCAACGACCTAATATTTCGCTTGTATAGTTAGCATATTGGTCTGTTTGGTTGCGGTAGGCTTGTACCAATTGGTTTCCGGCTACACCGTTGGCATTAATGGCGAAGTCAAATCCCTTGTAATCACAGGCGAAATTGAGTCCGAAATTGAAGTCTGGATTTGGATCACCGATTTCAGTTTTGTCTTTATCGTCGATTATACCATTACCATCTAAATCTTTGTATTTTACATCACCCGGAAGTGCTGTAGGTTGAATAACAGTACCATCAGTAGATTTATAGTTGGCTACTTCCGCTTCGTTCTGGAAAATACCATCAGTTTTCAATCCCCAGAAATACCCAATCGGGTGTCCGGTTTCAGCACGATAGAATTCGAGTGCATTGGCGTATAATTGATTTGCAGCACCATGAATGATACCATCTCTGGTTGGTATTTCAGTCACATTATTTTGATTGTATGCAATGTTCCCACCAATTGAATAATGAAATTGGCCGATATTATCGTTGTATGCCAACGCAAATTCAACCCCTTTGTTGGTTACATTGCCTCCGTTGATGTAAGGAGGTTCAGCGCCGGCAGTAGCCAAAACGGGTGCAATAACAATCCAGTCTCTGGTCGTTTTATTGTATAAATCAAGGTTGACATTCAATTTCGAATTTAAAAATACACCATCAATACCAATATTGTATTGTTCCGAAGTTTCCCATTTTAAATCCGGATTAGCCAAATTGCTTGGATAAGCACCCGAAACGTTTGAAGCAGCACCTTGAGTAGTCCCAAAATTATAACCAATATATTGGGAAGTTATAGGTGCTAAATATTTGAAAGAAGGAATATTTTGATTACCCACCTGACCCCAACTTAGACGAAGTTTTAATTGATCCATCCAGCTTTTACTGTCTTCCATAAAACTTTCATTGCTTACTACCCAACCACCGGATATTGATGGAAAATAACCCCAACGATTTTGTTTTGCAAACTTAGACGAACCATCGGCACGAAAAGTAGCATTGATCAGGTATTTTTCTTTATAATTGTAATTTACCCGTCCAAAGTAGGAAAGCAATTGTTCCTCATCATTTGGTTTACCATTGGTCTTTATATAAATTAAATCCGCGCTGGTACCGTTATTTAACCATGCATGTTCCAGATCGGCTATAGATAAATCGGCCTGACTACCTGATATTTCAGACCCTGTTGATTGACGGGCAGAAGAACCTAACATTAAATCAAAACGATTTTTTTCATTGAGGTTAAATCCATAACTTACTAAATTATCCCAACTCAGGGTTTTGCCTTTGTTCATGTTTTGCGAAACTCTGTCTTTCAGGTTGAATGTATATTTCGACAGGTTATAAACCGGAGTAAACGAACGTCCTTCGCCGGCATAATAATCCAGGCTAAGTGTTGTTTTAAAAGTAAGGTTTTTAATGGGTTGTATTTCCAGGTAAACATCGCCCAACAATTTTTGATTGTTGTTGCTGTTTTGATTATTGTATACCATGCTTGCATAAGGATTAGATTCTCCATCATACCATGGAGTCCAAACGGCACCCTGGTACATCGATCCTGCGCTGGAAGCAGAAGCTGCACTGTTATTTAAGAAGTTACCACTGTCATCGGTATTAGGCAACAATGGGCTGGTATTTAAAGCCCCATGTAAGGTGTTGCTATAAAGACTTCCTACCTGCACCCCGTTTTTGTTGATATACGAAAAAGTGGCATGTTGGCCGATTTTTACGATGTCTTTGTAGAGTTTATGTTCGGTATTTATCCTGAATCCATAACGTTCATAATTCGATAAACTTTTGCCGCCCATTATTCCTTCCTGACCGGTGTATGACAAAGAAAGAGAATAAGTTGATGTCTCCGATCCGCCTTGTGCACCTAAGGAATAGTTTTGTGTAATGGCATCTTTTACAAACATATTGTCCAGCCAATTGGTGTTGGTGCTTAAATTTGCAATCTGATCGTTTGTGAAATAAGGAGCATTCCCCGAATTAACATTCGATTCATTCATAATGGTGGCATATTCTTTTGCATTCAACATGTCGGTTTTACGTGCCACGTTTTGAACACCATAATATGCATCGAAAGTGATTTGGCCAGCTTTGCCGCCTTTATTGAAACTCCCTTTTTTGGTTGTGATTAAAACAACACCATTGGCTGATTGAGAACCATAAATAGCCGCAGATGCAGCATCTTTTAAAATATCAATCGATGCTATGTCGGAGTTATTCAGATAAGCAACATCACTGGTTTGAACACCATCGACCACATAAAGAGGTCCTGAATTACCAGTCGTACCCAAACCACGGATTACCACTTTCATTCCTTCACCCGGCTGACCGGATGTAGATGAAATCTGTACCCCGGGGGTTTGTCCTTGCAATGCTTGTAATGCATTGGTAGTACTCAGTTTCTGAAGATCTTCTCCTTTTACCTGAGTGGTAGCACCAGTAGCTAACTTTTTCTTTTGAACACCATAGCCTACAACGACTAATTCGTCAAGAGTCTGAGCGTCTTCCTTTAAACGGATATCCATTTTGGATCCTGTTACTTTTACTTCCTGAGCGAAAAAGCCAATGTAGGAAAATTTTAGTGTTTCGCCTGCTTTTACCTGGAGCGTATATGCTCCGTTGAAATCGGTAATAGTTCCCTGTGTTGTACCTTTTACCATAACGCTGACGCCAATAAGTGGCTCACCGTCGGTGTCGGATAAAACGATTCCGGAAACATTCCCGGCTGAATTCTGTGCAGTTACCAGTCCGAAGGAACATAGCATCATTGCCAGAATTACATACTTGCTCAATAGATCTTTGGTTACCCTTCGAACACATTGAATCACGTGGTTTTCATTCATAATTCATTTTGATTTAAAGTTAATAATTGGTTGTTTTTTTAATTTTCTAAAGTCAAATGTTTTCATTCATAGTAAAATATTGCGATTGTATTTCATTTTTATTTTCGCTCTATTTATGTCAATATTATTGTATATCTATTTTCAATTCGCTCCCTGAATATCGAACTGATTTTATTCCTGATGGAATTTCATCGATTCCTACCGGATTATTTGAATTTACTAATACAACCTGAATAGTACGCTCTTTTGCCATACCGGGGAAATTTCCTTTTCTGTCGGAAATAGTAAGCGTTTTCTTTTGATCATTATATGTAAATTCTATGGTGGCAGAAGCCCCCTTTTCGTAGTTGTAATTTACGTTTTCATCTTCGTATAAGGTAAATGTTCCGTTTTTACCGGCATAAACATAAACAGTCAGATCGGTTTGAGCCTGTGTGGTATTTTGTACCAGTTTACCTATAGGTAAAATGCTACCGGCGGCTGCATATATAGGCATGCGTTCATAAGGAGCAGCTACGTTTTGTTTTTCGCCTCCGGCTGTGAATTTCCCATCATATAAATTGTACCATCCGGCACCCGTAGGGAAGTAGACTTCGCGGGTGCGGGCTTTGTATTTGTAAACGGGGCAAATCATCAGGTTAGGACCAAACATGTATTGGTCGCTTACATTGAGAACCTTCGTATCGTTCCCGAAATCCATCATCAACGGACGCATAATGGTATAGTCGTTGAAATGACTCATTCCTGCCAGGGTGTATATATAAGGCATGAGACGATAACGAAGTTGAGTATAATAAAGCATGGTTTTGTAAGCCGGATGGGTATCGGGGGCGATGTTCCACAATTCGCGATAAGGGAATTGTCCGTGCGAGCGGAACAAAGGCACGAAGGCTCCGAATTGATTCCAGCGCACGTTCAGTTCACGCCATTCATTGCGGTCTTCCGACCCTTCTTTTGCTTTCTCGTAACGTTTTTCTACGCAGAAACCGCCGTTATCCATAGTCCAGTATGGATTCCCCGAAATGGAGAAGTTCAGTCCGGCCGAAATTTGTGCCTTCATATCTTCCCATCGGGTACCTATATCACCGCTCCAAATGGCTGCAGCATATTTTTGCGAACCTGCAAAGCCCGATCGGGTGAGCAGGAATACACGATCGTTATTGTTTGTACTGCGTTGTCCTTCATAAATGCCTTTTGCATTCATCAGTCCATAAGCGTTGAAAAATTCGGTAGAAGAACCGGCAGCTGTTGGATTCATCAGCTTTTTGCGGTAAGCCATGCTGGCATTCGACTCAATATCGGGTTCTGAAGCATCCATCCACCAGGCATCGAAATGTTTGCTGTAAAGATTTTTGTTCATCTGTTCCCAGAACAGTTCGCGGGCACCCTGGCTGTAAGCATCGTAGAAAGAACCTATAAAACCTTTACCTATCCAATCGCGTATACTGTCGTTCACAGCCTGTTTATACATCCAGCCTTTGGCATCAAATTCTTTATAATTCTTCGTGCTGGCATAAAATTTTGGCCACACGGAAATCATGATGCGTGCGCAGGAGTCGTGCACTTCTTTTACCATGGCTTCTGGGTTTGGAAAACGGCTAGCATCAAATTCGTGGCTTCCCCAGGCATCTTGTTTCCAATAGGACCAGTCCTGCACGATATTATCAATAGGAATCTGACGTTGACGGAATTCGCGTAAGGTACTTAGTAATTCGGCTTGTGTATTATAGCGTTCGCGACTCTGCCAGAATCCCATGGCCCATTTGGGCATCACTTGTGCTTTACCTGTCACGGTGCGATAGCCGCTGATGACCTGATCGGCATTGTTTCCACGGATAAAGTAATAATCGAGTTGCTTGCCCATTTCCGACCATAAGGATAGTTTGGATTGTTCCTGTGATGGTACGGGGCTAAGAGCTTTTAAACTAATGTAGGAAATACCACCATCGGGCATCCATTCAATGCGGATTTTATGTTTTGTTTTGGCCTGCAGGTCAGCCGTGAATTTATAGCTGTTGGGATTCCAGGCTGTGCGCCAACGTTCGGCAACCACTAAATTATCATCAAGAAATACTTTAGTATATCCGGCATAATACAATATGAAATGGAATAATCCGCTTTGGGCAGGCTCAATTTCACCTTCCCAGCTTATGGCTGAATTATTGAATGGAAAATCTTTCGGGAAATTGGTGACGGTTTCCAGGTTTTCATAATCTATACTTTTCTCCTGGCGTTCTACAAAAACATTTTTGGGATCTTTGTTTACCATATAGGTGGCGGTGAGCCCACCTTCTTTACCGTTTTTATCGAATAATTTAAACTGATCCAGGTTTGCATATTCGCGGGGATCACCAAAACGGGTTAACGAGTAGTTGTCCCAAAGTATACCGTAGTTTTTGTTGGATACGATAAAGGGTACCGATACTTTTGTATTGTATTGATACAATACTTCATTTTTTCCTTTGTAATTAAATTCATCGGATTGATGTTGACCCAGACCGTAGAATGCTTCATCAGAAGGAGATTCGAATATCTGACGGAAGGTGTAGCCCGAATGCCCATCTGCTTCGATGGGTTGGAAAGTTTTACCTCCACCGCGTTGTTCTTGCAGAATAACCTTCCCTTTTAAGTCGGTAAATACGATTTCACCCGTTTTAAGTGATACGAGTGCCCGGGTGGTGGATGTTTTGAGAACTACCGTGTCGCCGGTTTGTGTAGCATCCCAACCATCCTTTTTGGTATCGGAATAGGTGGCCATTAAACTGGGCTCATCGGATAGCTTTTTGGATGGAGAAGCCGTTACCCGTATAATATCGTCAGTAACTACTTGCAAACGAATGGTTTTTACAGCTTCTGGCGAAGTCTGTTTTAATGAAATCAGAATGCCATCGGCTGTTTTCTGAAATGGAGCGCGATTACATCCTACCAAAGATGTAATAATACATAACAACACAATCAATTTGTACCTGTTCATGATAATTAAAATAGTATATGGATATGAAATAAATTTCCGTATTTAAGGCATCACAAATGTACAGCTCCATTTTCATTACTATTGGGGTAAATGTTTATATCCCGGGCTGTTTTTGATAACCGATGGGGGCTAAATGTAATCTGTAAGGGCCTTAAATGATAACAACAGACGATATCGGATCAGAACACATAATATTTTCATACATTTGTATTGGTTATTGGTTGATTAGTTATTAGTTAATTAGTTAATTCGTTAATTGGTTGATTGGTTGATTGGTTAATTAGTTTGATACTAATTCATCGATTGTGAATCATTTGTCATAATTCTTGGTTCTTGGTTCTTTAATCTTTTGTCTTATGTCTTATGTCTTTGCTCTTTTGTCTTTACTCAAATTCTTCTCTATATCTATGAAAAAATATCTGTTGATCTTTGTTCTGTTACTTTCCTTTTATCTTCCCGCCGAAAATTATAATTTCGCACGACTGGACAATACGCACGGTTTGTCGAATAATCAGGTTGAATCCATTTTCAAAGATAGTCGTGGTTTTGTGTGGTTTGGAACAAATTTCGGATTGAATCGTTACGATGGCTATCATGTGAAAGTATACCAGTCGATTAAAAATGATACTACCAGTTTATTGTTTAATGCTATTTCCGATATTCAGGAAGATAGTAACGGAGACCTGTGGATAGCCGGTGGTTCAAATTATTCTATTTACAATGTTCGTAAGGAGAAGTTTATTCGTAACTTATCACCCATGCTTTCACGTATGGGTATCCGTTTTATTCCATCCATTGTAAAAATTGATAAGCTGAAAAACTTTTATTTTTATCGCTCCGGCGACGGAGTGTATAAATATGATGTCAGTTCTAAAAAACTAAGGCAATTTAAACAATCCTCCAGTGTAAATACGCTTAGTTCAGGTATTATAAACAGTATTCAGGTGGAAAATGGGTTTTTCTGGGTATTGTTTCAATCGGGTTTACTGGAGCGTTTCAACGAAAAAACCAATATGGTTGATTTCCGGAATAGTTATGTGATGGATAATGCCCGGGGTGCAACTATTATAAAGAACTTATTTCTCGATTCCAACGGATGTCCATGGATTTACCCGGGTAAAGGTGATAAAGGAACTTTATATTATAATTTTTCAAAATCTGAATGGGTTTACTTTGGTAAAGATAAAAAAGAATTCCGTGGTACTTCTGACAAGATTATTCCTTCCGACTTTGTGCGTGATGTGGCACAGGATCAAAAAGGGAAAGTCTGGATAGCTACCGACCATGGTGGAGTAAATATTTACGATAAGAAAACCGGCGAAATCATAGTCCTGCGAAATGATCCATTGAATTTTAATTCCTTAAGTCAAAACTCTGCTATCAGTCTGTTTTGCGATAACACCGGCATCATGTGGGTGGGGACCTATAAAAATGGCGTATCCTATTATCATCCGGGCATGTTTAAGTTCGAAAAATCACCTTTGTTTTTTTATCACAATCCCGAACTGGAAACTAAAGACTGTAATACTCTTTATGAGGACCGGCAGGGTAATTTATGGATAGGAACCAATGGTAGTGGTGTACTTAAATGGGATAAAACCAGTCAACATTTCCGTCTTTACAGAAATCAAAAGGATAATCCATCCAGTATTTCTTCCGACATTGTCATATCCATGTTGGAAGATAAAAAGGGAATCATGTGGTTCGGCACTTTTCTGGGCGGATTGAATCAGATGGTGGGCGAAAGGTTTATCCGGTATTTGCCTGATGTGAATAATCCTAATTCCATTTCCAATAAAAGTATTTATGGACTGGTGGCCGACGAAAAGGATAATATTTGGATAGGTACATTGGGAGGTGGAGTGGATCAATTGGATATAAGCCGTAAAAACTTTCGTCGACATGATATTGGAAATGTTCAGGGCATGTCATCCAACTATATTTTATCCATGTATCAGAAAGATTCTTTATTTGTTTATCTCAGTACTTCAGCTGGTATTGATATGCTTAATACTTCAACTGGTACCATTACTCCGGTTTTTAAAGACCAAATACAACGAAATAAACTTTCCGATTTGATCATCTATAATACGCTTATTGACTGTAGAAATCAACTCTGGATTGCCACCGACAATGGTATTAATATTTATAACAGGGAGAGGAATTCCATCAGTTATATTAATAAATCCAGTGGTTTACCCAGCGATCAGGTAGTTTCGTTAGTGGAAGATAACAGCGGGAATATATGGGCAGGTACCCGCAATGGTTTAGCCTGTATCTATTGCAAAACTAATTCCGATACCCGAAGATACGAATATTCTGTTGTTTCTTTCGATGAAAACGACGGATTACCAGGTTCCATTCTCAATCAAAATGCCCTGTTTAAAAACAGGAAAGGCGAAATCTACCTGGGATGTACCAAAGGATATACGGTATTCGATCCTAAAACGATACATTTTAATACCATAGTTCCACAACCACGCTTTACTGAATTACTTATTGGCAATGAAGTGATAATACCAGGTGAAAAATATAAGAAAAGTATTACCCTGGATGCCTCTATTGTTCATAAAGACAAAATTATATTGCATTATGACGAGAAAAACTTTACTATCAACTTTTCTTCATTGAGTTATATACATCCTGAAAAAAATCGATACCGATATAAATTAAAAGGTTACGATGAAGATTGGATAGAAACTAAAAGCGGTATAGGTTCGGCTACATATTCTAACCTAAATCAGGGGACCTATGAACTGGAAGTGTATGCCAGCAATAATGATAATGTGTGGAGCGTAAAACCGCTGATACTCATAATCGTTATTCAGCCACCATTTTGGTTTGCCTGGTATGCTATTCTTTTCTATATCCTTTTGGGCATCGGATTACTATGGTACATAGTGAATTTCAATTTGCGGAAACAAAAACGGGAATTTGAGAATACTCAACATATGCGCGAAGCCACCCAATTACATGCTATGGATGAAATGAAGTTTCGTTTTTTTACGAATATAAGTCACGAATTCCGCACACCGCTTACTTTAATTATTAGCCCGGTGGAAAAATTATTGCGCGAATCAAAAACGGAAGAAGAAAAGAACCTGCTTTCTATAGTACAACGCAATGCTTATGGATTATTAGAACTGGTGAATCAATTGCTCGACTTCAGAAAGTTGGATGTTCAAAAAGACACCCTGAATATTTCAGTGGGCGATATTGTTGCTTTTATTAAAGATATCTGTTATTCATTTACCGAACTGGCCAACCGTAAATCCATTAACTTCTCTTTTTCAACTTCTGTATCGGAATTGCGTATGGAATTCGATCCTGAAAAGATGAGGAAAATTGTTAATAATCTCCTTTCCAATGGTTTTAAATTTACCCCTTTAAATGGAAAGATTGATGTCAGCCTGAGTTTGATTCAACAATTGAATGATGATAAAAAACTATTCAAAATCAAGGTCTCAGATACAGGAATTGGCATTCCACCCAACGATTTGGAACGCATTTTTGAGCGATTCTATCGGGTGGAAAACCCTGAAAACGGAAATCAAACGGGTACCGGCGTGGGACTTCATATTGCGAGTGAATATGTAAAATTGCATAAAGGCGATATTGGAGTTAAAAGTGAGTTAGGTAAAGGTTCTTCTTTTACAATTTTAATCCCTGCTAATCAACTTATTCACGAGGAAATTATTGCCAAGAATGGTATAGAAATGATGCTGCTTGACGAACAAGCTCCTGAAGAAGAAGTCATCGCAGAAGCAATGAAAAGTAAATTACCACTTATGTTGGTAGTAGACGATAACGAAGATTTCCGCAATTTTATTGCAGCGTTGTTTTCCGATAGTTATCATATTCTTAAAGCTAATGATGGCGAAATGGCATTGAAAATCATTTTGGATAAAATGCCCGATTTGATCATTTGCGATGTGATGATGCCAAAAATGGATGGATTTGAGTTATGCCGCCTGGTTAAGCAGGATATTCGTATCTCGCATATTCCCATTATTCTGCTTACTGCCAAAGCGGGCGACGAAAACAAATACAAAGGACTTGAAGCCGGAGCCGAAGATTATATTGCCAAACCTTTCAATATGGAAATGCTTTCGTTGAAGGTATCCCGCATCATTGATCGGCAAAAAAAGAGCCGGGAACAATTTAAACGGAAAGTGGATATAACCGTTGGGGAGGTAGAAATAACCACTATGGACGAAAAATTCGTGAAAAAGGCTGTGGCATTGGTTGAAGCTAATCTGTCGAACAGCGAGTTCCTGGTGGAAGACCTTTGCCGTGAGATGGGAATGAGCCGCGTATATTTTTACAAAAAAATTCTTTCACTCACCGATAAGACACCTTCGGAATTTATCCGTTTTATTCGCCTGAAACGCGCTGCCGATTTATTGGAAAAAAGTCAGCTATTTGTTAATGAAGTGGCCTTTCAGGTTGGTTTCAACGATCCTAAATATTTTCGCAAATATTTTAAAGACGAATATGGCATCAGTCCCAATGAATATAAAAAGAAGTTTCTATTTTAGGTCCTTGATAAGTGAATAGTAAATATTAGCTTTTTACTTTTCTTAGAAAAGAGAAGAAATCAGATCTACTTTATCTGACGATGACGAAGAATCAATTCATATTTGTTCATTTCAAATCTCCGCCGACTGGCGGAGATTTGAAATAAATAAATATCTTTTTATACTATTTTATAAATGAGATAATTAATTGGAAATTAAATATCTTTTTACCTGTAATTCATTCTGTATTCCTATCGTCATTGCATGGCTCTTTTTTTTTCAAGTAGTTACCGAAATGATAATAATCCAATATGCATATCTTCTTTTTTCATATCTTTTTTTATTATTTCTGGTGACCTAAAACCAGTTCATTCTCCGATAATATTGATACACCCTCTTAAACAAAGTAAAATATCTTCTCATTCCGAATATTCCGAGACTATATATATTTTTTTTTTCTAACGTAAACGCCCATCAAATGTACCTTTTTGTATTTATTTGAAATAATTTCAAAAATAATGTTGAAATAATTTTTTAATGCCAAATCATAATTATATATTTGACCCCGATTAGTTCTTAAGTGTTTATCCACTGTCTTATTAAAGAGGATCCTACAAATTTTACATTCTTACAGACAAAGGATCATTATCTAATATACTGAATAATGTTTTTGAATTGAATAAACTCATCGGCAAGCGTTCATGCTCGTCGGTAAATTGCAGAACCTTCCGAACAATTGTTCTGATAATTCCGCAATATGCAGAACCTTCCAAATATTGGTTCTGATACATCCGCAAATTGCAGAAACTATCGAACGTTGGTTCTGATACTTTTGCAAATTGCAAAACTTTCCGAACGATAGTTCCAAATCTACTTCAAATTTCAAATGTTTAAGTTGTATATATCCTTTTGTTTTGTAATGGCTTTTCTAATTTGAATATCAACCATTTTAAAAAAAATGTATGGAAAAAAGAACTTTCTCAACTTTGTATGGTAATCATTTGTCAAATAATGATACATACACATTGGTAAAATCAACCGGTGATTTCGCGATTGCTGTGAAAACAGATCTTGGAGACATGATCAACGCGATATTGACTAAAATGCTTGCTGAAAATGATAGTTTAGGAAAGCATCTCAACAAATCTACTAAAAGTTTATTTACCGGCCAGCTGGATGATCTGAGTCTAAATAGAGATGACAGTTTTTCGTATATTAAAAGAACTGTTACTTTTCACTTTAAAGGACACGACGAAACAAAAATCGCTGCTGCTCAAATCCTACGACATTTTTTCGACCCATACTGGGATGCCCCTAAAGAAATGGCAGCTACTATTACCGGTATATTCTTTGATATGTTTGCAAAATATCATGTACGCCCCGATTTAATTGATGCTGCTAATGTATTATCTCTCGAAAATGACCTGACGAATTTGGAAACTATCAATAATACCTTCTACGCAGTCTTTAATAAGCGTGTTCAGGAAACAGGAGAACGGGAAATTTCAGGAAGCAAAATTAAACCGAAAGTATTTGCAGCATACAATCAATTCTGTATGGGTGTAGAACTTGCTGTGAATTATACACCCAATGATTCACTGATTTCTCTTTTCAATAATATGGATGCTCTTCGCAAGAAGTATCACACACTGATATCTAAAGCGAAAGATAATCATACAGGTGGAGCAAAAAAGATTTAAACTGATTTACCCTTCAAAGCGCAGATCAAAAATCAATGGTGAACATTTCTTCAAGATACCGTATTTATAATTTGAATTTAAGCACTTTATAAATCACATTCTTTAACTTGAAATGATGCCTTATTAAATATAAATATCAATGCGAAAAATAAAATGACTATCGCCTCCCTGGCACTGAAATGATAAGGATTAATTCATTTTAAAAGCTAATTTTATGACTGGAAAAGAATTATTTGACGAATTATTACCTGATTTTATGACGATTTTACCATCCGAGAAAAATCTCAAGTTTTATCAGGTAATTAAAAAGACTTTGAAAGATTTTGAAATTGTAGATCTGTTTTATCAACGTAGAAAAAATGAATGCGCAGAAGGTTTTAATTTTGAAATAATGCTTTTTAGTCATGAACTGCTGCATGATTTTCTATTTACCAAAACAACGGTGAGTTTTTTAACGGTTTCCATCGGAAGTATTAATACTGCTGAGATAGAAACTATATATTCAGAAAAAACCTATGAAAATGAGGACACTATAATCACCGATAACTTGACTTTCACTATCTCTTATGGAGGCGATAGACAAGGAATTATCTATAAAACAGCAACAAAGAGATTCTCTGAAATGCTAAGAATTAAATCAAATTTATTAAAAGAAATTTGTGGAATCAATACCAGTGTAGTAAATTATGGAATTGCAAGCAAGATATAACTTTTAAGCACTGATAGAATAATTTAATTTTCTTGAATTTGTGAAACAGACTGGTTTATGAGAATCGGTCTGTTTTTTTTTCGTTCATTGGATTCAATAATCCTACGAATTTCCATCAATACTTTAATCATGAATATGACCGAATCACGAGCGAATATAAAAAATAGTTCATGAATTAGCAACTAAGCAACAACACATGAAGCGCCATACAATTCAGGAAATTCCTATTTTGTATGGCGCTTTTGTAATTTTTTTTTTCGTTTTATCTATTCATTATCTTTGCCGTTTGAATTCCAGAACTTGTTTTTACTTTCACAATAAATAGCTTGTTTTTCTCCGATAAAGTGAAACTATATTCTTGACTTGCAATTTTGTTGTTTTGATAAACCAGATTTCCTAAAATAGTGTAAACCGATATCGATTGAATGTTTTCCGATGAATTGACTATCACTCTTCCATTTGAATTATAGATTATAGCATGTTGCGTCACCGGATTCTCAACACCTGTTTCTTCCGAATTATATTTCAGGGTTGTTATGTCTGGTGATAAAACGTTAGTCAGACCGCTACCAATATAGAATCCTAAATGTGGCGGTTGATTATATGCCGCGTTTTGCCAGGCAATAGCTAAGCGATAAACCGGATCGTGCATGAGCGTAAAGAGTCTGTTGGTGGTTGGGGTGGTTGTAGTATAAATCTGTATTTTGCTCGAATCGGCTGTAGTCCACAGAATGAATTCTTCGCGCCAATCGCCAAGAATATCAGCACTCAGATTGGGAGTCGACTTGGTACTATTGCACGATGACACACCGCTTCCAGTCAATAAAGTAGAAATGCTATTTGCCGACCATTTTGTTATTCTGGTTCCATCTAGCAATTCGTCCTGCAAGTCACCGTCCCAATAGATACGAAAATTAATAGTTGGTTTTCTGTTGGAAATTGAATCCCCTTTGCAATTATATACCGTGTTTCCACTCCACATTTCGAAACCAGGATAAGTTGCTGTCAGATCGGCAGCACAACCACGACCAACATCCGTTCCTGTGCGTTTTCCCCATAAAACAGTTCCTGTTCTGGCATCATGCAATTCGAAACCGAATGCAGCATTTGTTTCTTCGTGAACGACCCATGCTTCCAGGCCAGGATTATCGGGATCCATATCCGAAACATGCATGGCATCGCCATGTCCTAAACCAGTTCTATATAATAAAGTTCCATTATCATCTATGGCACAGGCACCGTATATGATTTCATCTTTACCATCAATATCTACATCGGCAACACTCAGATTGTGATTTCCTTGTCCGTATGCACCTACGCCCGAAACTGTTCCCGAATCGTAAAACCAACGTTGAACTAATTTCTTATTCTGTACATCGTAGGAAGCCATTGTTGTTTTGGCATAATAGCCTCTACACATCACTGCACTCGGATGAACGCCATCCAGATAAGCAACACAAGCCAGAAAGCGGTCGGAACGGTTTCCATAACTATCGCCCCACGATGATAAGGATCCACGTGGAGGATTGTATGCAATAGTATTTAGTTCTTCTCCGGTTTTTCCATCGAATAAAGTCAGATATTCAGGTCCGTTGAGAACCGTTCCAAGCATTCTTGAACCTGTAATTTGAGTTATATCAACGCTTCTGTAATCTGCGGTCGGACTGTCGTTGTTCATAATTACATATTCTCCATTTCCATCTATGGTTCCGGGCGCAGTTTTACATATCAATTCAGATAAACCATCACCATCGAAATCGTAAACCAAAAACTGAGTATAATGCGCTCCTGCCCGGATATTTTTTCCCAGATCAATTCGCCAAAGTTGTGTTCCATCCAATTTGTAGGCATCGAGATATACATTTCCTGTAATGCCATAATAGGAATTATCCTGCGAATTTGATGGATCCCATTTCACTATAATTTCATATTCACCGTCGCCATCTACATCACCTACGCTACAATCGTTTGGCGAATAACCGTAAGCTTGTCCGTTTGGAAAAGTTCCGGTAGCCGCTTTTCCGGTACTTCCGTATTTATTGGGTAATGTAATCCCACTTGGTGGACGATTCAGTTGAATGGATTTGTATTGCTGTGCCCAGGGCGTTACATTTACATTGTTTTCGGTTTCAATCACCACTCCATTTAAAATTGGCTTAACGGTATAATTGTCTGTTACCATTCCTACCGGATCCACAAAATTGGTGGAATTAGAGATGGGAATTGAATTTACTAAAATCGTATTATTCCGATAGATATTAAATTCTATGTTTTTAGCATCTGTACCTAACAATCGCCAGCTTAGGAATACGCCATTGCTTACTTTTACGGCTACCAGACCGCGATTTAGGAATTCCATCTGCCTTTTTTCTGCTTTTAAAGAAGAAAAAAGTGAAAAGAGAAAAATTAAAATAAAAATAGTAGTGTTTTTTTTCATGTGTTTTATGTCATTTTAGTATGAAATTCAAGGCCCTGAATCACAAGCTTAAAAGTAGATGTTATAGCTTAATCTTTAAATAGTTATTTTGATTGAATTTATCTTGATAATGATTTTTATTTTCAGATGTAAGTCTTTGAAAACAATTTTGATCCGAATATCAACATTATATTTTACTTAATCAGCATTTTATATCGTATACTATCGATTTTACAATAATCTTTTATTTATCGGATTGAATGGTACCGGCTATATTCTGCTATATTATCATTTCACCCCCCAAAAAGAAACATTTCCTACGAAAGAAATTCAAATATACCCTGAACAGAAAACATTTTACCAACTATATTATTCAAAATATCCGTATTTTTGTATAGTTAACCAACTCTTCGAAACGAATGAAAATACATGCCATCCAATTTATAGTTCTGCTTTTTTTACTTCCAAACGTTTTAACTGCTCAAACAGTTTTCCCTTTTCAAAATACGATGTTGTCGGACAATGAACGTCTGGATAATTTACTTTCGTTGATGACCATCGACGAAAAGGTAAATGCTTTGTCCACCAACCTGGGTGTTCCACGTTTAGGTATCCGTAATACAGGTCATTCTGAAGGATTACATGGTATGGCTTTGGGTGGTCCGGGCAACTGGGGCGGTTCTACGGAAAAGGGTTTACCAAAAACGTATCCTACCACTACCTTTCCTCAGGCATATGGATTGGGAGAAACATGGAATACTGAACTTATCCAAAAAGTGGCTGACATTGAAGCTACAGAGGTACGTTTCTATTCTCAAAATCCAAATTTGAATAAGGGTGGTATGGTAATGCGCGCTCCCAATGCCGATTTGGCAAGAGACCCGCGCTGGGGTCGCACCGAAGAAAGTTACGGCGAGGATGCTTTCCTTGCTTCACGTCTTACGATAGCTTTCATCAAAGGATTGCAGGGCGATAATCCAGTATATTGGAAATCGGCTTCGCTTATGAAACATTTTTTGGCCAATAGCAATGAGGATGGGCGCGATTCCACTTCTTCCAATTTCGACGAGCGATTATTTCGCGAATATTATTCTTTCCCCTTTTACAAAGGAATTACCGAAGGTGGTTCGAGGGCTTTTATGGCTTCCTATAATGCATGGAATGGTATTCCCATGACCATTCATCCGGTTTTAAAGAATATTACCCGCGATGAATGGGGCAATAATGGTATCATCTGCACCGATGGTGGCGCACTTAACTTGCTTGTAAATTCACATAAAGCATACCCCGATTTAACTCAAGGAGCTGCGGCTGTTGTTAAAGCTACAGTGGGTCAATTCCTCGATACTTTCAAACCCTATATATACGAAGCTTTACAAAAGGGAATATTGACAGAGAAAAATGTGGATGATGCCATTCGTGGTAACTTCTATGTGGCTTTGCGCCTCGGACTGCTTGATGGCGATCAAACCAAAGTCCCTTATTCCGGAATAGGAGTTACCGATACCATTTCGCCCTGGACTAAACCGGAAACTAAAGCTTTTGTACGGACTGTTACTGCCAAATCAGTGGTATTACTAAAAAATGCATCGAATTTATTACCTCTTAATAAAAAGAAAATAAAATCCGTTGCGGTTATCGGGCCACGTGCCGATGAAGTGCTGCTTGACTGGTATAGTGGTACACCTCCTTATGCAGTAACTATTTTGCAAGGAATTAAAAATGCATTGGGAAAAGAGGTAGAAGTCTTTTTTGCACCATCCAATCAAATGGACAAAGCTACTATTGCAGCCAGTAAAGCCGATGTGGCTATTGTATGCATTGGAAATCACCCTTATGGAACCGATGCCCGATGGATGGTGTCTCCGGTGTCCAGTGATGGCCGGGAAGGAGTGGACCGAAAAGCAATTACACTCGAACAGGAGGATCTGGCGAAGGTAGTTCTGCAGGCTAATCCCAATACGGTAATGGTTTTGGTAAGTAGTTTCCCTTTCGCCATTAATTGGTCACAGGAAAATGTACCGGCTATCCTTCATCTGACACATAATAGTCAGGAAATGGGCAATGGGCTGGCAGATGTGATATTCGGTGATGTGAATCCTGCCGGGCGTACCACGCAAACCTGGGTGAAGACGATTACCGACCTGCCACCTATGATGGATTACGATATCCGCCATGGCAGAACTTATCAGTATTTTAAGGGAAAACCCCTTTATCCTTTCGGATTTGGATTGAGCTATACTACTTTTTCGTATTCGGGTCTGAAAACATCGACTGAAAGTTTAAGTGATTCGATAATGGTTTCTGTAAATGTGAAGAATACAGGTAAGCTTGATGGCGATGAGGTAGTACAACTCTATGTTTCTTATCCCGATTCCAAAGTCGAACGTCCACTTAAACAATTAAAAGGATTCAAAAGAGTATTTATTCCCGCCGGAGAAACCAAAAGAGTGGATATTCCGTTGAAATCGGAAGATTTGGCATATTGGCATATTGAAAAAAATGCTTTTGTAGTTGAAAAAGGAAAAGTAAAGTTGATGATAGGTGGTTCATCGGAAAACCCCTTAATCCATATAAGAGAAAAGAATAATGATATGATTATTAATGTAATACAATAATAATTTCTTTAAAATAGTTCATAACCAGACTCTCTATTCTCTGTCACTTGACTGAAATTAGGAAGACATTTAAATTATACCATGAAGAAACAACTGATTCCCGCTTTATTGCTCTTAGCTTTCACTTGTCTGCCTACAGTTTCGGCTCAGCAAAAACGGCTCCTTGGCGATCCTGTAGATATGAGTCTCGATTTCAAGGATTTTCACAATACTTTTTTCTTTGCCGATAAACTTGCATCGTTTGATCCTGCATCAGCAAAGGGAAAGATCAGTTGGAAACGGAATTCATTGTACACCCGTCAGGCATTTGATGTGAATACCATTTTAGCGCAGGATTTGACTATGCTCGATTTCCCGGGTGCGGCTTATCAACAAAATCCCGAATTAGGTTTTAAGGTCGATTTTATCTCCCCGAAAACTTTACGCATCCGAATGCTTACAACACCGGTAGAACCGAAACCTTTCGATTCACCCATGCTGGTGAAAGAGCCGGGTAGTGATACTTCATGGAAATATTCGAAGACAGCTACCGGACATCGGTATCAAAGTGAATACGGAAGTGTGCTGATTGAAGCAAATCCTTTCCGTATTGTTCTTATGGATGCGCAGGGAAACCGGCTTACAGATACCTGGCGTTCGGCCGATAATGATTCATCGCAGGTAAAAATACTTCCTTTCAATTTTATTAAGCGTGGACTGGATAATAGCCGGGCAATAAATCCTGTGTTTTCACTTTCTCCCAATGAAAAGATATTCGGTTGTGGGGAATCATTTACTAAATTGGATAAACGCGGCCAAAAGGTGAATCTTTTTGTAACTGATCCTCAAGGCCCGGAAACGGATGCGATGTATAAACCAATTCCATTTTTTATGAGCAACCGTGGCTATGGGATGTTTTTGCATACTTCTGCTCCTGTTACCTGCGACTTCGGAAATACCTATGTGGGCGCAAATAAACTTTTTATGGGTGACGAAGCGCTGGATTTATTCGTTTTCATCGGTAATCCCAAAGAAATATTGAACGAATATACCGAAATAACTGGAAAGGCATCTATGCCTCCGCTATGGTCATTTGGTACCTGGATGAGCAGGATTACCTATTTCGAGCAAAAAGAAGGATATGAAGTGGCTGCTAAGCTGCGTGAGAATAAAATACCATCCGATGTGATTCATTTCGACACGGGTTGGTTCGAAACCGACTGGCAATGCGATTATAAGTTTGCACCTTCCCGTTTCTCCGATCCTCAGAAAATGATCGATGATTTGAAAAAGGATGGATTCCATATTTCCTTGTGGCAGCTCACTTATTTTACACCTAAAAATAAGTTTTTCCCCGAAATCATCGATAAAAATCTGTATGTGAAAAATGTAAAAGGTGAAATGCCTTACGAAGATGCAGTTCTCGATTTTTCAAATCCAACTACCGTAAAATGGTATCAGGATAAGTTAGCCGGATTGTTGAAAATGGGAGTAGGAGCCATCAAAGTAGATTTCGGAGAAGCAGCACCGATGGAAGGGTTATATGCCTCCGGACGTGGAGGATGGTATGAGCATAATTTATATCCACTACGTTATAATAAAGCCGTGGCGGAAATTACCAAAACCACCAACAACGAAAATATTATCTGGGCCCGAAGTGCCTGGGCCGGTAGTCAGCGCTATCCCTTGCATTGGGGTGGTGATGCAGCTAATACCGATATCGGTATGGAAGCTACTTTACGTGGAGGTTTATCTTTTGGCCTAAGCGGATTTTCTTTCTGGAGTCACGATATTGGGGGCTTTGTAGTTCCTGCCCCCGAAGATTTATATCGTCGGTGGTTACCTTTTGGTTTTTTGACTTCTCATAGTCGCGCCCATGGAGCACCTCCCAAAGAACCCTGGCTGTACAATAAAAGTTTTGTAAATGCTTTCCGCGAATCCGCAGAAATGAAATACAAACTGATGCCTTACGTGTATGCTCAGGCTAAATTGTGCACCGAAAAAGGATTACCCATGGTGCGTGCGTTGTTTGTTGAATTCCCCGAAGATCCCGGTGCCTGGTTAGTTGATGATGCCTATCTTTTTGGTTCCGATATTTTAGTGGCTCCTATGATGCAAAATGCTACCAGTCGTCAGGTTTATTTGCCCGGTGGAAAGTGGATAGATTATCAAACAGGTAAAACCTATAATGCCGGTTGGAATATGATACAAACGGCAACAATTCCTGCTATCATTCTGGTACGTGATGGCGCAGTCATTCCGCATGCTAAATTGGCACAATCTACCGATAAAATCGACTGGTTTAACATTGAATTAATTGTTTATGGCAATCAATCCGTTGCAAAAGGTTTCGTTTGTTTACCTTCGGAGAATAAATTGGTAGAAGTGGAATTGAGCCAAAATGGAACCGCTTATCAAATTAAGCGTGGTGTAATTCCTTCAGTGAAATATACTATTACTAACAATTAAAACATTCTGTCCACTGATTCAGAATTACATTCCAAATCCTTGTTACTTAGAAATCAAAAAACATTCCTATATGTTCAAAGTCAAAAATTTTACAAAGCAAAGTACTTTGTATTCTTATTCTTTATGTTATCTTTGTTCCTTAGTGTCATTATGACGAGTACGTATTTTTTTAACCGAAACAGTAGTTTTGTACATGATCAGCCTTTACTTTTAAATTCTAAAAATTTCTAATTAAATTATAAATGAAAAAAGTCATCTTTATATCTTTAATTTGTTTTGTTTGCAATGTAAGCAAAGCGCAATCCGATCATATTTTATGGTATGATAAACCGGCGCAATATTTTGAAGAAAGCCTGGTTCTTGGTAATGGTAAAATGGGCGCTTCTGTTTTTGGGGGAGTTAATTCAGATAAAATATATTTGAACGATGCTACACTTTGGGCAGGCGAACCAGTCAATGCTAACATGTTGCCCGAAGGATATAAAAATTTACCGGCCATAAGAGAGGCATTGAAAAACGAAGATTATAAACTGGCCGATCAATTGAACCGTAAACTTCAGGGAACTTATTCAAATTCATATGCTCCACTCGGTACACTCTATCTGAATTTTAAAAACAACGGTGCTTCACAAAAGTATTATCGTGAATTGGATATTGCTAATGCGGTTTCGAAGGTAGAATACGAAATAGATGGGGTGAAATATACACGCGAATACTTTATTTCGCACCCCGATAAAGTGATGGTAATTAAACTTACCAGTAGTAAAAAAGGAGCATTGAATTTTGATATAAAATTTGAGAGCTTATTGAAATATAAAATTTCGACGAATGGAAATAGATTAAATGCAAAAGGATATGCTCCACTCAATGCGAAACCAAGTTACACAGGAAATGATGCTAAATCGGTAGCTTTTGACGAAAACAGAGGAACTCGTTTCTCTGCGTTGGCCAATATTAAAAATACCGACGGAATAGTAACCGCTACCGATAGTACGCTGGCGCTGAGTAATGGTACTGAAGCTGTTATTTTTGTTTCGGTGGCAACCAGTTTTAATGGATTTGATAAGAATCCGGCTACGGATGGATTAAATGATGAGATAATTGCAGCTGATCAAATCAGTAAAGCAATTTCTAAGAAATTTAAAACATTGAAAAATAATCATTTAATTGATTATCAAAAGTTTTTTAATCGTGTAAGCCTAAACTTAGGTACAACCCTGGCACCAAATCTGCCTACCGATGAACGGTTAAAACGCTATTCCGAAGGTAAAGAAGATAAAAACCTGGAAATACTTTATTTCCAGTATGGACGATATTTATTGATTAGCAGTTCCCGGACAATAGGTGTTCCTGCTAATTTACAAGGTATTTGGAATCCATATTTGCGTCCACCCTGGAGTAGTAATTATACCATGAATATTAATTTGGAAGAAAATTACTGGCTTGCCGAGAATACAAACCTTTCGGAAATGCATCTTCCTTTGCTGAGTTTTATTAAAAATCTGTCGGAAACAGGAAAAATTACTGCCAAGACATTTTATGGTGTAAATGGTTGGGCTGCCAGTCATAATTCAGATATATGGGCTATGAGTAATCCGGTTGGTGATTTTGGGAAAGATGATCCGGTTTGGGCTTGCTGGAATATGAGTGGAACCTGGTTAAGTACTCATTTGTGGGAACATTATCTGTTTACTCAGGACAAAAAGTTCCTAAAAAATGAAGCATATGATATTATGCGTGGAGCAGCACAGTTTTGCCTCGAATGGATGGTGGAAGATAAAGATGGAAATTTAATTACATCGCCTTCCACCTCGCCGGAGAATAAATTCATTTCGCCTTCCGGCTATAAAGGAGCAACTTTGTACGGTGGAACCGCCGATATTGCTATGATTCGAACTTGCCTTACTCAGGTAGTTGAAGCTTCCAAAATACTGGAAGTAGATGCAGCATTCAGATGGCGGCTCGAAGATGCATTAAAACGTTTGCTTCCATACCGGATAGGTAAAAAGGGAAATCTACAGGAATGGTATTTCGATTGGGAGGATGAAGATCCACAACACCGCCACCAATCACATCTGTTCGGATTATTCCCCGGTAATGATATTACTCCCTCTTCAACGCCAGAATTGGCTAATGCCTGTCGTAGAAGCCTCGAAATAAAAGGGGATGTAACAACCGGCTGGTCCAAAGGTTGGCGGATAAATCTTTGGGCACGGCTTGGTGATGGAAATCATGCCTATAAAATGTTCAGGGAGTTATTGAAATATGTAGATCCGGATGGCGTTAAAAACAGCGCTCACAGAGGCGGTGGCACTTACCCAAATTTATTTGATGCACATCCGCCTTTTCAAATAGATGGTAATTTTGGCGGTGCTGCCGCGGTTGCCGAAATGTTGCTTCAAAGTCATGCAGGCTACATTGAATTTTTACCCGCTTTGTCCGATGCATGGAAAACAGGACGATTCGATGGGCTGAAAGTACGCGGAGGCGGCATCGTATCGGCCGAATGGGAGCAAGGTGTAATTACTACTTTTACCGTCAAATCTACAGCAGCCAATCAGTTTATTATTAAAATACCAAAAAACTGGAACCCTGAAAAAATAAAACCGAATAAATCGATGGAAATTCGGGATGGCAATATTTATATAAGTTTACAAACCAATAAAACAATTACTTTAAAGCAATGAGAAAAATTAGAACAGCCTTGTTTTGCCTGATGATTACGTTGGGTTTACAGACAAATGCACAAACAACGAATCCGGTTTATTTAGATAGCTCTAAACCGATAGAAGAAAGGGTGAATAATGCCCTTTCGTTGATGACACTGGAAGAAAAGGTAGAGATGTGTTATGCTCAGTCTAAATTTAGTTCTAAAGGAGTCCCTCGCCTGGGAATCCCTGAAGTATGGACAGATGATGGCCCTCACGGTGTACGGGAAGAAGTATTTTGGAACGAATGGGGTGGAGCTAATTGGACGAACGATTCTTGTACCGCTTTCCCTGCATTAACTTGCTTAGCTGCGACTTTTAATCCCGAAATTGCTCTCTTATATGGTAAATCTGTTGGCGAGGAAGCCAGATATAGAAACAAGACTGTCCTGTTAGGTCCGGGAGTGAATATTTATCGGACACCCATGAATGGTCGAAATTTTGAATATATGGGTGAAGATCCATATTTAAGTTCCAGAATGGTTGTGCCTTATATTCAGGGTGTGCAGCAGATTGGCGTTGCTGCCTGTGTGAAACATTTTGCCTTGAACAATCAGGAGGAGTGGCGAGGTCATATCAATGTTAACCTAAGCGACAGGGCGTTGCATGAAATCTATTTACCTGCTTTTAAAGCTGCAGTTGAAGAAGGCAATGTTTGGTCCATCATGGGAGCTTACAATCAATTTCGCGGAGAACATTGCTGTCATAACGATTTATTGTTGAATAAAATTTTGAAAACCGACTGGAAGTTCGATGGAGTGGTGATTAGCGATTGGGGTGGAGTTCATAATACCGATCAATCGGTAAATAACGGACTTGATCTGGAAATGGGTACCTATACCAATGGGTTGACAACTAACGGGACTTTCCCATATTCCGAGTATTATTTGGCTAATCCCTTTTTAAAAGGCATTAAAGATGGAAAATATAGCGTTGATCTGCTTAATGATAAAGTTAGCCGTATATTGCGCATGATTTTCCGAACAACTATGAGCCCCGATCGTCCTTTCGGACGGTTTGTAAGTCCTGAGCATTCTGCTGCTGCACTTAAGATAGCGGAAGAAGGTATAGTATTACTTAAAAATGACAATCAATTTTTCCCCATTCCAGCGGGTAAATACAAGACGATTGCAGTAATTGGTGAAAATGCAACACGAAGTGTAACTGTAGGCGGAGGTTCTTCATCCCTCAAAGTGCAATATGAAGTTTCGCCTTTGGACGGTTTGATTGCAAAGTACGGAAAAGAACATGTCGTACATAGTCAGGGTTATGCTTCAGGTCCCTCTTCTTATGATGGCGAAAAACCGGCAACACTGAATACTGATTCTTTGCTTCTTGCAGCGGTGGAAACGGCGAAAAGTGCCGATGTAGTGTTTTTTATCGGCGGATTAAATAAAAATCATTTTCAGGATTGCGAAGGTGCTGACCGTAAAACCTATAACTTACCTTTTGGTCAGAATAAACTGATTGAAGCTTTATTAAAAGTAAACAAGAATATCGCCGTGATACTCGTCAGTGGTAACGCCGTAGCCATGCCATGGGTAAAAGAGGTACCTGCCATTGTTCAAACCTGGTATCTTGGTTCAGAAGCAGGCAATGCTATGGCCAATGTATTAACAGGCGAAGTAAATCCTTCAGGGAAACTACCTTTCTCATTCCCTAAAAAGTTGGAAGATAATGGTGCACATTCTTTTGGTAAAATTTCATATCCCGGTGATAGTATCAATGTGTTTTATAAAGAAGATATTCTGGTAGGTTACCGCTGGCACGATACAAAGAAAATCGCTCCACAGTTTGCTTTCGGTTACGGATTGTCATATACATCTTTCGAATATGGCAAACTAAGCACTGATAAAAAAACATATCTTCCAAATGAAACCATTAAAATTTCCTTCTACCTTAAAAACACCGGTAAAGTACCCGGTGCAGAGGCCGTTCAGATTTATGCTACTCAGCCACATGCATCGGTCATTCGTCCCGCTAAGGAGCTTAAAGCGTTTCTTAAGGTGTTTTTGAAAGCCGGTGAGTCGCGAAATGTTGAACTAGAAGTAAAAGTGAAAGACCTTGCTTTCTACAACGAGCAGACTCAACAGTGGACTGTTGAAACTGGTGAGTTTATTCTCCGGAATGCTGCTTCTGCAGCTGAAGTTAAAAGCAGTGTCAGTATAAAAGTGTTGTAGTGATTTCGCTTTAAATATATAATTAAAAAAAACCGCCCAAAGCTTTTTTGCATTTGGTCGGTTTTTTTTTAATCTGTTTATTAAGTATAGACATTAATTGTAGATATGCCTGGTACAAATAAAAGGCTTTAAGTTAAGGAAAAAAAGAAAAATCTACTTTCACTCCGCAACGGAAAATGTAAACAAACAGATCAGGTTTAGACAAAGGCATCACTTTACCAACTTTCAATTTGTTGCGGAGCAAAAGTAGTTCTTTAATAATAATTCTATTACTTAAATATGGAATAAGAGTTTTGGTGGAAAACCTTATCGGCTTTTCTTTCTTTTTGTTAATGAACAGATGATGAACTATTTTATCTATTTTTGTACAAAGTTAGGTAAGATGTTCCTGATATACAAAAAAATCCTTAGTACAGCGATATTAATTAACTTGATGTAATCAATTGAAATATAGTGTTGTATTCACAATTAACAAACTTTATTTGGTACAGCTATCTTTTTACCTCTAAAATGACCCTCTTTTCGACATCTCGAACAGCAAGAAAGTTCATTAATAAGATTTTTAGGTATTAATCAAGTTGTTTAAAGAATTGAAATTGCAATTATTTTTATATAATAGTGTATCCCTGAATAGATTTAGACGTCTTTTTGTTAAGGGTATTATATTCTAAAAATTTCCATATGAAAAACTTTCATATATTCTTCCTGTTTTTACTTTTGCTTGTAGGTTTAAGCTCCTGCAAATCAAAATATACCCATCATCCTATCATCCTCCGGGCTGAAAAGTTACTGGATACATCACCCGATAGCGCTTTCAAACTCCTATCCTCCATTTCTCATCCCGAAAAAATGCCAGAATCTGATTATGCTGCCTGGTGCCTGCATTATACTCATGCGTGTTATAAGCTGGAATATACGATCAAATCGGATAGTTTGATAAATTTATCCGTCGATTATTATGCAGATGGAGCTTTGCCTGTTTACGCCGGAACTGCTTATTATTTAAAAGGATGTGTTTCTGACTTGAATATTGATTATGAAAATGCAATGCGGGCATACAAAAGAGGAGAACAACAATTACTTAAAACAAATAAATTCAATTTGTTAGGATTAATTTATTTTAATATGGGTTATATTTTTAAACAAGATGAGGTTTTTGAAAAATCTCTAATTTGTTATCGAAGTGCTAAATATTATTTTAATAAAAGTGGAAATGGAAAGAATGAAGCATATGCCTATAAAGGAATGGCAAATTTACTTGCTATTCTTGATTTGAAACAAGATAGCGTTCTTCTCTTTTTTGAAAAAGCAATAGATCTTTCCCTTTTGAACGGTGATTCTATCAATTATTACAACACTTTGTCCGAATTTGCAACAATTTTATTATATAGAACTAACAAGTTTGAATTAGCAAAAGATTATTCATTGTCAGCATATTATTCTGATAAGAAAAATATAACATTTAGTAAAAGACTTGCATTTGCTTATGCCAAATTAAATAGACCAGATTCAGCACAATTTTATTTTGAAAAAACTGTAGGTGATACTATTGACTTTGAATCTAAGTCATCTACTTATTACACTGAAGCATATGTTGCAAAAAGTCAGGGAAATCTTGTAAAAGCTTTTGACTGTTATAAACTCTATGAACAATACCGCGATAGCATTGTAAATTTGAATAAAACTAGCCAACTTTATAAAATCGATAAGCAATATGATTTATCACAAAAGGAACGGGAAAATGCTAATTTAAAAATTCAGCGACGTAATCTGGCTGTTTTAGTCTCAGCTCTTACTGTTTTGCTGCTTATATTGATTTTGTACTTTCAAACTTTACGGTTTAAAAGAAGAAAAGTGCAACTCAAAGCTGAGTTTGAAACGAAGAGCTTAAGAACATTGACTGGCGAACAGCGCTCCCGCTTGCTTTTACAAATGCGCAATAACATTAATAATACCCTGCTTGTTAGAGAAGTGGAAACAAAGTATGCAAATACGGATAAACTGAACGAGGCTTTGCAGCTAATTCTGTATAGAAATACCATAACTGATGAAACCTGGGTAAGCCTGGTTTCGGACATAAACAAATTATATAGTGGTTTTATTGATCAATTGTCAAACCGGTATTCCGGCTTGACGAACCTGGATCTGAAGGTTTTGGCATTGGTTCGGATGGAATTAAGTATAACCGACTCCTGCACACTACTTGACATGAGTAAATCGACCATGTATCAACGTCGTAAGCGGATTAAGGAGCGCATTGGTTTGGAAGATTTGGGAGATCTGGATGGATGGGTGATGGAGCAGTTTCCCTTGAAACGATAACGTTTGACCTTAAAACGCGGAAAATGTGATAAAACTTTATGCTTTCATAAAGTTTTATCACATTTTACCACTGATTTATAACCGCATTGGGTGTTAAAATCAAAAAGGAAGACAGAGTTTATTCTACTATAAAAGTTCCTGTCAAAGTAGTACCGGCATATTGAATGTATAATTCATAGTTGCCACTTTCCCATTCTGACGAATCGATATTTAAAAAGAGTGATGTAGTAGCATCCACGTTTTTCGAGTAAACGAGTTCGCCTGTATGTTTTACTACAGTTATAAATGCTGTAGCAACCGTATTGCTAAACTGAATGTTTAATGACATTTCATCGATACTGGCACTTACCGGGATTATTGCTTTGGCCAAAGACATCGACCGGGATAGAACTTTGGGGCGGGGACTTGGATCCGATTGTTGAAGTACGATTGGAAGTTCTGCCATAGCCGAAGAAGAATACATAGCCAAAAGGCTAACAAAGAATAGAGTTTTTTTCATGGGTAGATGCCTTTTTATTTGTGGTTGATAAATGATTGTTTTATTTCTAATCAAAGATAATTCAGTATATTTGTTTTTCCAAAAAAAAGTGTTGTACGGGTGCGTTAAAATTGATTTTTTAAATTACAGTAATTCAGTTAGATAGCTTATTTGATGTAAGAAACATCTGTACGGCAGTTTTTTTGAACGAAAAAATGGCTTTTTTAGGCGGATGCTAATTGGTGAAATTCAAAAAACAGGATAATTTTTAATTCAGAATCAGTTAAATATTTAGTGACTTTTTTTACGAATTTGAATAAATTGAAATTGGCATGTAATATTGACATTTTGCCTCTTTAATAAGGCATATTTCTTTTCTTTAATTTAGAATACGAGTAGTTATAGTTTTTATCTATGAAACAAATTATTTATTCATTTATTATTGGTGTTATAGTTGTTTCCTGCCAGTCGCACTATACCGAAAATGAAACTATACTTCGTGCGGAATCCCTCTTGGAAACTGCTCCGGACAGTTCATTGAACTTGCTTCGAACGATTCAGTCACCTGAAGAAATGTCAGCTGCCGATTATGCTGCCTGGTGTTTGCACTATACCCATGCACAGTATAAACTTGATTATCTCATAACTTCCGACAGTTTAATTAAAATTTCTATTGATTACTATGCAGATGGAGTTTTACCGAAATATAGTGGATTAGCTTATTATGAATTGGGGTGTATAGGCGAAATGCAACAGGACAAGGATAAGGCTATGCAGGCATACAAACAGTCAGAAGAGCAGTTAAAGAAAACAGATGAATATAATTTGTTGGGATTAGTTAATTACAATATGGGTTATATCTATTATCAGGATGAAGTTTTTGATAAATCGCTTTTATTTTATCGTAAAGCACAACATTATTTTAATAGAAGTAAAAACTTCAAAAATGAAGCATATACTTTTATTGGAATGACAAAAGTTATTTCAAATTTAAGTAATAAACAGGATAGCCTTTTATTCTTTTTCGATAAAGCAAAACAGCTTTCGTTGCAAAATGGTGATTCCAGTAATTATTATAATAATTTATCTGATTTTGCTGTGATATTATTGTTCAAAACTCAAGAGTTTGAGAAAGCCAAAAAATATTTACTGGATGCTTACAGATCCAAAAAAATGAATAAAAGGTATATAGGAAATTTGGCTTATGCCTATGCAAAATTAAATGTTCCGGATTCGGCGCAGTTTTACTTTGATAAATCATTATCTGATACTACAAATGCTACGAATTCCAGCAAATCTGCTACTTTTTTAGTTGGAGCCTATGTTGCAAAAAGCCAAAAAAATTTCGAAAAGGCTTTTAATTATTATAAATTATATGATCAATACCGCGACAGCGTAGTGAGTGAAAATAAACGCAGCGAGCTTTATCGGATAGATAAACGGTATGATTTGACGCTAAAAGAGCGAGAAAATACAACACTAAAAATAGCTAACCGTAATAAAGTGATAGTGATTGCTGTTTTGTTGATTGTTGTTTTATTTGTTTTGGTTGTTCTTTTGTTTCTCCGAAACCGGCAAAAGAAACAACAAGCTGAAATTACACTGGAACGGCAGCGTATGGAATTTGAGATGTCGACAAAACAGATAGAGATTGAACAAAAGCGCCGATTGTTGTTGACAAAACTTCATAACCGAATAGAAAACACCCTGAGATTTAAACGATTAAAAATCGGGCTCTCATTACCGGATCAAAGGGACGAATTTATCGATGAAATTATGAAGCAATCAACTTTATCAGAAAAAGAATGGCAATATTACATAGATGAAGTAAATCAGATCTTTGAGAATAGTATCACTGATCTTTTCGAAAAGCATCCCGAACTTACCATGTCTGATAAAATTGTGATTAGTCTCATTTGCTTACGGTTAGATATTTCGGACTGTTGCAGTTTGTTGGATATGTCCAAAAATACGATGTACCATAGACGTAGAATTATTAAAGACAGAATTGGGATCACCCGTGAAACTGATTTGGAAGAGTGGGTACTACGGAATATTGCTTATGAACTGACCGATGAAGAAGTGACTATCTTGATGTTTAAAACTGAAATGGAGAAGAATAAAGTCAAGAATTTTCTACCCAAAATTTAGAACTTTAACTTTGTTTCCCGGACTTTGAAGATATTGATCTAATCTAAACTAAATTTGACAGGGCATTATATCACCCGATAATGATTCTGTTGTGCCAGATAAATCGCAATGCTGCATACAAACGGGAAGTTGAAGATAACTACCAGTAAATAAAATAGTTGAATGTGTTGTAAGTATATTAAAATACTTTCCAACCATCCCACCTGTATTCCCAAAAGAATAGAGAGGGTCATTCCAATGCCGGCGAATATCCATACTATCCATGTATGATCCTTTCCATCAGGAAGTTTCTTTATTACGCGTTGTGTAAATCCATTATCCGATATTACCTGCTTTTGTTCATCAAAAAACAGCTTTAATAGCTTATCGGTTTCATTTGCTTCCATATCCCACTTGTGTTAGGTATAAACTTAATTTCTCTTTCCCTTTTAGAATGTACGTTTTCACTGTTCCGAGCGGGCAATTCATTATCCTGGCAATTTCCGGATGAGTTTTATCTTCCATATAAAATAACAATACAGCCGTTTGTTCCTCTTTACGCAACATTTTCAACGCATTGTAAATGTCCATTTTTTCTGCCGAAAAAGAATTCTGAGACTGGTGTTGCCGGTCAATTTCCAGTTCATCCAGATCCATCCAATGTTTTTGAGCACGCACCGAATCGTAAAAAATATTGTAGGCAATTCGAAAGAGCCAGGTTGAAAAGCTCGAAATTCCCAGAAAAGAATGGATATTCAAATAGGCTTTGATAAAGGTTTCCTGGGCCAAATCATCGCTCAAAGGAGCATCGCCCATAGTCAGGTTCAGAAAGAACCGACGTATGGACGATTGATATTTGCAGGTCAATTTATCGAAGGCACTTTTATCGCCCAGCAAAGTGACTTGTGCTACCCAGCGGATATCATCCGTTTTGTTCATCTTTATTTGTGCTTGAATCCGTTTTTGGTTTGTCGAGTTTATGAACCAGTAAATATCCTATTCCAACAAAGGTGGGTACTATTCCAACAATTAGTCCATCTTTCTCATTTACAATCACAAAATAGATTAGCAGTGCCGCTCCGACAACAAACCAAAGAATCCCTTTTTTCAGGTTAGAATTTGGATTTGTTTTTTTAGGTTCTTCAAAGAAATTTTCAGGGATAGTTTGTCCCATTTCCAGTGATTTCATGTACAAATCATATTTACGTTTAGATTCCCGGTTCCGGGAGTTAGCCAAAACGACAAGTACAAGTACAACAAAAAGGAAGGGTAACAAGCAAATAAGCACTATAGCAGAGCTACTTAATGGCATGTTGCTGTGACTGTCGGATGCAATCCGTTCTTTTTCAACTTCCAATTTTGCTTTTTCAAGTTCTATCAATTGATCGGGTGACAATTTATGAAGCAAGATAGAGTCTTTTGATAACTGACTAATTTCTTCAGTTTGAACAACAGATTCTTGTTTCGTACTGTCCGTAGGGTTGATTTGATCCCTTGCCTGTACTCCTGTAAAAAGAAGTACTGTAATTAATAATAATCCAAGCCTTTTCATAATCGTTTTCTTTAAGTGGTAAAAATACATTTTGTTTTACTTTTAGACGTATTGAAAGTTGGATTTGGATTTAATTGGAGTAAAAAAAGTAGTTATTTAACTTTTAGATTTCCTGTCTCAAGGAATACACTTCTGATTCTATTCTTGATTAATCAATAAAATGAAGAATATCATGTATGTATGTTTGTACAGTGAGGTGTTTTTAAAAGTGTTGATAAAGACAAACGGGCTTATTTACTTAAATTTTCCCTTTCGACTTTTAAACAAAAATGTAACTGATTGAATTCTATTTTTTAAAATTCAAATTGTAGTATAAAAAAATCCGTTCACGAAGAAAAACGTATTAATCATGAAATATGTTCATGGTTAATACGTTTAAGAAAATGTTTTCGTATTCGTATTCAGATGCATGGATTGGTAATACAATTTAGTTCCGACCAACTTCTTTGGCCCAATCACCCCGGAAAATTATTTTTTGATCGTGAATTTTGAAAATAAATTTCCCGTAACGAACCGAAACTCCTGCAGAGGCATTTACAACCCAACAATTGTCTGGAATGTTGAAAAAATTCTCGGTGGAAACGGCCTTTTTATCGGGGTGATCCTTGATAGAAACGGTAGCCTGAGGTCCAACATCCCATCCCAAATGCGTATTGAAACTTACTCTTAAATCGCCTACCAATTCGAAATTTTCTTTCGTTTCAATGCTGGTTTTTATACTTGCAATTTTCCCAGCATTTAAATCATTGTTGGGAGTAACTTCGATGGTCAGTTTAGGCAATTCAAAAGGTGCGTTGGAAGCTAAAATCATGATCGATTCAGTTTTAATAAGCTTGTTTCCCCTGTCATAAAATTCAAAAGCCAATTCCATATCTTCGATACCTTTAGGGTCGATGGCTAATTCATCCGCAAAATATCCTTCTTTAACCAGAATTTTCGAATATAATACTTTATCATTGCGTTTCACAATAACTTTTCTTGCTTCTTTATCTGTGTAAATTTCCAATGGAATATTTTTCGAAGTATAAATTTCTTTGTTTTTTGGGCTGATAATAAGTGCTTTCATATAATCACGCATGGCAAACCAAACGGGACGTGGCGTTCCGTATTTATCGTTCAAGTCGCTATAGCCCCAAAAGCCAAACCATTCTTCGGGCTGTTCGGGGTTGTGATAATTATTATCTCCTCCTTTCCACCAACCATCGGCATAATAAAACGGACACATTCCCACGGCACCGGCATCTATTAAATCGCGATAATTAGAAATAAGACCATCGCTTTGCTGAGTCAACGTATTTCCCCCGTAACGACCTAGACCTTTGTGCGAAACCGAATAACCGAATTCAGTGCAAATAAATGGCTTATTGAATCCGTTTAACTTGTACAGTTCTTTTATAAATTCCTTAAAACCCATTGTTGCCGTTTGGGCTTCGCTATGATCATAACAATTGTAAGCATATACATCAAAAATACTTTCGTTCATATAATCGCTGATCATTGCGTTAGCCGAAATGGTTACAGGAATGCCTGCGTGCTCTTTATGGATAATATCTATAAGACTTTTCATCAAACTATCAAATGCTTTTCCGGTAACAGAATGAATATGATCGGTTTGTGGCTCATTGATAATGAGGTAAGTAATGATACAGTCATATTCTTTTGCATAACTCATAACCTTCAGGACTTTGTCCTGACATTCCTGAACAAATTTAGGATCGCCATAATCTTTATCCGGGCTAATATCTATGCCCATAATTAGTTTTAATCCGGATCGCTGAACAAGCTTTAATTGTGGTTCAGAAAACTGGCTCCAGGTCCTTATGGCATTATAACCTCCTTCTTTAATCACTTTCAGGTCAAATTTCATCAGGTTCAAATCATCGGCTCTCACCTTCTGGTAAGGATGCTGCCCCGGACGTGCCCCAATTTCATAACCAATGGCTTTGATAAAGAATTTTTCACCATTCAAATAATACCAACTATCCTTTAACTCAATGTTCGACTTCGACTGCGCAAATCCAAAAACAAGAGATAGTTGGATGAAAACAAACAATATTTTCAATCTGTTTTTCATATAGATTTAATTTTTGATGGATGCAAATTATTTTTAAATACTTTCCATTTTTACCCTTTTTGGAAATGAACGATAATTTTATTAATTCTTATATCACGACCAAATACTGAGTTGCTTTGAGTTAAATTCAATGAATAACCTGCAGATCGTTCTGTTGTTCCATCTTTGTAGATCAACTCCATTCCTTTGTTGCCATCTATTTGATATACTACCAGAACAGAGCAATACGAAAATGAAAGATGCGGATATTTATTTTCGGAAGATGCTTGAATAAATTCTTTCGGGTTCAGAATAGTTGGTTTTATCGATATACATCCATTTTCAATTTGGACGCCTAATTCAAAAAAACGATTGATAATATCTTCTTTCACCTGACCTGTCATGCCTGGTTGCTGAACTCCGGCCATCATTGGAGTGTGCGAATAGGGATCGAAAGGAAACGAACCGTAGTCTTGCGGAGATTTGTGTGCTCCTATTCCGGCTTTTATTTCGAAATAATGTTGTTTCAGGCGACTCATAATTTCAGGATTGGCCTGTGATGCTTCTGCGTATTTGATGTTTTCTCCAGCCACCAGCAGCAATTTAGAAACCATGTGCCAGTAGATGCATCCGAGACCTTCGTATTTGTAAAAAGTGCCGGAACGGCCTGTAAATGAATGATGATCGAAAGTTTTTTCGTAAACGTCATTTATGGCCTGTTGGTCATTTTCTGTTATTTCAAATTGACCAACTGATTTTAGGCGATTCATCGCTTCATTTAAAAAGCCCACATTGTTAAAATCTGCATTGAAATGAAATTGACCCTTTTTATCTTGTATTATAATATCTGTGTTTTCGGCATCAACAAGGTCTTGCAACAGTTTAATTCGTTTTACATCTTCGGCTGCAATATTATTTTTGTCTAAAAATAACGGCAGTTTTTTATTCGGATACAAGATATAACTTTGCTGATCGGGACGATACAATGAACTTTTACGTAATGAATCCAGTAAATCAACTGCTTCATTTGCCGAAAGCTTACCTGAACTTAACACGGCAACTTGTCCCTCGAGCATTTCGTATAAATGACGAATAGAAATTCCGTTGTTGTTAAAACTAACGAGATTGTATGCATGATACATGTTATCAGTACGTTTGTTAACTGCAATTGATTGGTCGAGATAGTCGAGTGTAATTGACAGGAAATTATTCAAATCAAGCTTAGTAATCAACTCTTTTTTACCCGAAAATCCGGAATAAATTCTATCACGGTATTTATTTCCACTTTTCCCCAATTCATCGCTTATTTCTCTGCGTTTTACGTTATCAAATCCTTTCCTGAGTACAGTCTCAAAATCGATAAAAGCAGCAAAGATCTCTTCGAAGAAAGATTTCATTTCTTCCGAAATGGCAAAATCTTCGGCAGCCGAATCCTGGTATAATTTTTTCGCAAAAATTACAAAACGACGCATGTAATAAAGCGTTACCATCGATGCCCCTGTTCCTACCAAGGCGTTATTAGCATCGTTCCATTCGGGACGTAGGGTATTCATCCAAATACCTGCTTCGGGTATGAAATTGCTGAGTTTTGCAAGCAATGTTGCCAGTATTTTCTCGGTAAAACTAACCAGTTTTACTTCGCCGTTTTCATTGAGTACCAATCGGGCATCGGCACCATAAGTAGGTTCAAGTTTTTCGATGGCGTGATGTAGTGCATCGTCGAAACGAATTGAATTTTTCGGTGTGGCTACTATTTCGTTGTAACTTTTAAGTCGATAAGGGACATTGGCATAGGCGAACATTTCTTTGTCGAGCCATGAAACCAAACTTTGCGGGTAATGATGGCGCGAAAGTTCCATCAGTTTTAACAAATAGATTATCTGATGATCGCCCCAATAGCCGATGTTGGACCACGGATTTCCGGGCTCAATCATCTCCCAGTCAATGCCTTCGCTGGTTACTTTGTAGGGATTATAACCGTCGGCGGTAGTTGCATTCAGAAATTTTGAAATAATTCCATTGATATAAGCCGGGTAGGAGATGGATAGTGCTTCCCAGTTTTGGAAAATATCGCGCCAGTTGCCCTGATACGACAACAGTTTATTGCCCGATTCGTCTTTTACATTGATATTAAACAAATTCCAGGGACGGCTTGGATCGCCATGCCGACGACTGAATGTGAGTGGTAAGTACTCCTGGAAAAGCCTATAAAAATTTGCATCGTTTGTTTTCAAAATTAAGTTATCAAGTTCAGCATACTGAATAGATTCGGGCAGATTTGTCAGAAATACCGCATAGGATTCTGCCAGCTTTTTATTGAAATGTTCAATATGCTTTCTGAAATCTACGGCATATATTTTATAGCCTTCGTTATAAATTCCGCCGCGCATGGTGTTAAACAGCACGTTCGAAAAATGGCGTGCCATGCCGTTTTCGTCGGCTGAATGCTGAATCCCATCTACTTGTGCAACTATAGCCCGCAGAGCTTTGGTTCCCTTTTCAATATTTAGCCCGATAACTGTAGCTATGTCTTTATTTTTTTGAATAAATTCCAGTAAATTATTTACCCGGGCAATATCCTGATTTAATTCAGCGACAAAATACCAGATTTTTGTGTCAGTTGCTTCTAACTTTAAATTAGCACTGGCAAAATAAGCTCCCCGAACTCCTTTAGCTTCGGTTTCGGGAACCACACTTTCACCTTCTCTGAACGCATCAAGCTGACGGGAACTTAGCAGATAGGATGCCTTTTCCAGTCCAAAGCTCCATATGGTATTCGCCCGCAACGATTCGCTTGGCTCGGCACGATCAACCAAAATGGATTCCATGCGAAAAAGTGCCAAGGATGAATTCTCTACAATTTCGGTTTTTTTGTATCCATCCACTAAAGTAGAGAACGTATTTTGTGTCAAACGGTCAACTCCCGAAGGAAGGATATTTTGCAAACCATCTAAGATTACTACTTCAATAGTTTCGGGATTTTCATTCGTCAGTGAGCTTTTTTTTACCCATCCAAAATCATCGGCATTCATCCACGCATAACTGAAAGTCAAGCCCAAATCAATATTTTTCTCAGAAAACAATAGTTTGTTACCGGTGGTACTTTTCGAAATAGATCGTTCAATTTTATAAATCCCTTTATTCCGTTCCGAAAGCGGTTCCCATAAATAACGTTTACCGTTTTTTGTGACTTGTAAAATGGTTTTACTACCCGTTATTTCGGCCGACTCACTTATTTTATCATCGGTATAGTATGGGAAAAGTGCCGTATCCGGATTTTTACGACCCGCTGACAGTCCTCCCGTACTCGAAATGTACATCCAATGGTTGGAGTCGCTGGCAAGGCTGATAAAAAACGGTAACATACCGTCGTAATTTTTTATCTGATAATATTTTTCATCATCTATCAGTACATATTGCCCGACGATTTTCTGTTTCCCCGAATTGATCGGATTATTTCCTATAAATATATTTTCCATGACTACTTTCCCCTAAAGGGGAACTAAATTAGTATTGTTTATAATGTCCCTAATTTTTTAGTAAAATTTTGATTTAGAGTTGAATTTTTATGACCCAAAAAACTGTAAATAATCCCACCCCAAAAGGGTAACTGAAAAAGTATTATTTACATCAACCAACGCTAATATTTCATAATTCCCTTAATGGATTGGGATTCTTATTTATTTTTCCAATGCCCGTTTGGCATCCAAATCTATTTTCATTTGGTCGGTGGTTTTCTTATCAATTTTATAAAAAATCATGAAAATGGCGCACGACATATATAATACCCCGGGAATTACTGAAACCAGGAGCTTTATGCCGGTAAGAGCAGTTTCGGACTGATCCACGTTTGGTACAAATTGAGAGATAGCAAGTATCCAACCAGCTATTGCTGCACCAATTCCCCATCCTGCTTTTTGAGCAAAAACGGCAGCCGAAAAATATAATCCTGTAGCACGTCGACCGGTTTTCCATTCACCATAATCAGCCGAATCGGCTATCATGGTCCAAAGCAGCGGAACGGCTGGTGCATAAGCCATTTTAGCAATAATATTAAATACGTAAATGGTTGTAATATCGGTTACGCCCGGTAAATAGATAAGTATAAAGAATAAACCCGATATCAACGAACTTCCTATAAATACATTTTTATTGCCAAAACGTTTTGCCAACGGTTTAGAAAGTGGAAGAGCGACAATCAACGCCACAGTTCCCAGTACGTTGAACAATTGTACATTGTCTTCACGACCAAGGTAATATTTAAAATAATACGCAATGGCAGCATTTTGCATGGCAAACATAATAAACGAAATAATCCCCACTAAAGCCAAAATGACCCAGGCCTTATTTTTAAACAGATTTTTAACATCGGCTTTCACCGAGTTTACCTGTGCTTTTGGAGGTTGAACCCGTTCTTTTGTTGCTTTGAAAGTGATAAAAAAGAACACCAAACTCAGCCCGGCAAACAGAAATACGGTGTATTGAAATCCTTGCGCCTTGTCGCCACCACCAAAGAAATTGGCAAGCGTAAGAGCCATTCCGGTTACTACAAACTGACCGATGAAACCGGCGATAAACCGATAGGTATTCAGTCCGGCTCGTTCGTAAGTATCGTCGGTCATTACTGCACCGAGTGCAGAATAGGGTAAATTAATAAACGCGTAAGCCGTCATCAATAGCACATAAGTTGCTCCGGCATAAACAATTTTACCAACTTCTCCAAAATCAGGCGTAGTAAACGTAAGAATTGCCAATACGGCGTATGGAATGGCACCGAATAAAATATATGGACGAAATTTACCCCAACGTGTATTGGTCCTGTCGGAAACAACACCGATGATAGGGTCGATAGCCATATCCCAAAAACGGGCTATCAACATGATAGTTCCAGCTGCAGCAGCAGAAATTCCGTAAATATCGGTGTAGAAAAATAATAACCAGAACCCCACCATGTCCCATACAAAATGCGATGCAGTATCGCCCAAACTATACCCAATTTTCTCTTTTACAGATAACTTCATGTTGTTATTCATAATGTAATTTTTTGATTATTATTTAATTTGAAATTCTTCTCCGGGAGTTCCGTTTTGATATACACGAATATAATCGATGTACATCTTTACAGGACTGCCATCTTGGGGAAGGGCAGTTATTTTTTTGAAATTTTTATTACGGGATGAAACAAAAAGTGCTTTTTTTGATGGTGAAGGTAAACCCGTGAAAAATCCACCAACAGCTAAATTGGCAACAAAATGAAAAGGTTTGTTGAAATACCTGCGTGGACTGTCAGGCACATCGGCCCCATTAATAGTAAGTACAAAATAGGGTTTTACGGCCGGATATTTATCCTGATCGAGAAACATCTGAATTGCATCGGGTGTCCAAATAATTGTAAATAAATGAAATCCGCCCTGCAAGGAATAATCCGAAGTAGCACTCATTGCCAAATTTGGATATTTACCATCATTGAAATTTTCGCCCCAGTGGCAAGCACCATTGTAATAATACTCCTGAACATTATTTTCAATTCCTTTGGCATTGCCCATTTCAATAATATCAATCTCGCCGCATTTGGGCCAAACTGCTTTAGCAAAATCATCGCCCAGCATCCAAAATGCCGGCCACAGACCGTTGACCGTTTTGGGGATTTGAACCCGGATGTCAATTTTTCCGTATTTAACCGATAACTTCCCTTCTGTATTCACACGGCCCGAAGTAGCCGGTCTGCATTTGTAGTTTCCTTTTAAGGCGCTTAAAACGAGGCAGCTTTCCCCGGATGGATGTTTTTCTATACTTACATTTTGTGCCTTATAATACTGAAATTCTGCATTTCCGCCTCCTTTTGCATTCTCCTCAATATTCCAGAGTTTTGCGTTGACTGTTGGATCATTAAAATTCTCCTCCCAAATAAGTTTGTACTCTTGTGCTGACATAAGGGTAGTAAACATCAACACAGCACTTAATATTATCTTTTTCATTCTACTTGTTTTATTGTATAGTTATTTTTTTATTTCTTAATCACTTTCCCGTTAAAAATATGCTCTGAATTTTCCGCCTTTATAAAATAGATTCCTGATTTATAATTACTCATCTTCAGTATAAAAACCGAAGGAACAAATTCATCAAAAACCTTTTTTCCAACTATGTCAAACAGCATTAACCGGTTCTTTTCTTGCGTGAGGTTAATCTGCAAGTTATCCTGAACCGGATTGGGATAAAAGAAAGGTTCGGAGGATATTACTTTATCAACGCCTGTTGCGCTACAATTGGTTCCCACTACATAAGTTATATATTTTGTGACCGACATTCCGCCCGCAAAGGCAAATTTACATGCATACGAAATAGTTGATCCTGCACTTTGTCCGCTAATGGTAGATGTAAATATTTTTCCACTCACATTGGTCATAGCTGATTCGGAAAATGGTGTTTCTTTAAACAAATAGGCAATAACGCCCGCTTTATCATCCAACAGTTCAAAGCTAATATTCACGTTCGATCCAACCGTTTCGAAAGTAGCTTTGTAACCCACCGAGAATGAACCTTGCGAAGCAAGAGTTGACGTAGTAATGCACGACATTAAAGGAGCAATGGTAACGTTCACCTCTTGTGAAGGGCTTACTGCGCCTACGTTATCAATAGCCTTTGCAGTCAGTAGGTAATTTCCAGCTGTCGGATTCCAGCTGATACTATATGGAGCTGTATAATCACTACTAATAAGTATATTGTTTTGGTAAAAGTCAACTTGCGAAATTGTTCCATCAAAATCGCTGGCATTGGCAGCTATTGTTACCGTTTTTCCTTCGGTATAAGTAGAATTATTGACCGGCGAAACCAGGGCTACAGTTGGAGCTATATTGGCTGAACTACTCACAATCACCAGCAATTCATCTTCATCGGTACGTAAATCGGGATTGGTAACTGTAAGTTTCAAGCTGTACATTCCTTCAACTAAACCACTGATAGTGGGGTTGATTGTTGTTGTACCGGAAAATTGAATGACAGTGGGTCCAAAATTTTGCGTCCATTTGTATGTCAGTGCTTTTGTAGCAGTTTCTGAGCTTGCTGAACCATTCAGTTGAGCTGAAGTCTGAGGCAGAAGCACTTTCAAGTCAATGCCGGCGTTGGCTGTAGGATAACTATAGGGAATTACTCCGGTACGTGTAAAAGTCATTTTCCCCACATTGAATTCTCCAGAAGAAAAGGCTACGCGTAAAACATGTTGTCCTTCTGTTAAAGGGATGTCATTTACCGTTTTTGTTGCCCAAACAGTCCAAACAGTTGTAGATGTGGATGGAACTGTAATATTGCCTGAGACTGTTTGTCCGTCCAATTCTAAACGGAACGGACCGTCTCCGTTAGCATTGCCTGAAGCATAACGGAAAGCAATTGAATATAAACCTGCCTGAGTTACATTTACTGTATATTCCAACCATTCTCCTGAATTAATCCATCCTACTGTTGCTCCTTCGGATGTATTGCTTGTGGCATCTACCGATTCGTCCATTCTGAAATCACCGGCATTTCCCGGGCTTAAATCCAGATAAGCGATATTTTGTCCTTTACCGCCTTCAAAAATGTCGTATTTACCTGCTTCAATTGTTCCGGGAATTTCAGTAGGAGTTCCACTGTAAGGCATTTGATTTCCTACTGTTACACTTACGCTATTCGTAGTATTGTATTTCTCGTTTTCGTACACTTTGGCATAAAAACTATGAACGCCAAGACCTAAATTTATAGCTTCGAATACAAAAGGAGCAGAACTTACCGTTCCCAACGAAGTATTCCCATCCATAAATTCAATTTTGGATGCCGTTCCTTCGGTAACAGTTACGCTTAGCTTCACACTTCCGCCGATAAATGCCCGATCGAACGAAGTAGTCAAAGTCCCTTTTACCTGACTGTCCTTGCTGGTTACCATTTTACGGGCAGGAACGACCAAATCAAATCCTGTAGAGAAATGAACAGTGATGGGCGTATTTGAATAATTATGAGCGACATAGATAATTTCATTATTTTTTTTAAATGCCGCTGCAATAGGATAATTAGCTGTTATCGAAGCATCAACCCGACCCAGCGCATTCAGAGAATGTAACCAATGATATGTTTGCGCATCGGAAATGCCGAATTTCAATGAACGATTTGGATTTGAATCGTACAATTTAATAGCTTCTGAAGGTTCCAGAAATGCCTGATATTCCCACATGATGTCATGCCATAAGTTTGGATTTACCTGATTGCTCAGAATACCTGTGTTGGCTTTTATTTCATTCCAAAGTCTTTTTACATATACTGTATCGTGACCTAAATAAAGCGATCCGCCATGAATTGGGTACATTTCAATGCCATAAGATGCTGCAATATCTCCAGTCCAGAAAGTGCCATTGTCGCGGCTATTTCCCCAAATACGGGAAACCAAACTGTATTGTTGCGTTGAAGGAAAATTGCGGTGATGAATATCCAGCCAGTATTCTTCAATAGCTGTTTGTTCGGTAGTATAAAGGTAAATTCCCAGGTCGCGTACCGCTTTGTTACCGGTCACTTCGCCCCAATGAATCAAAGATGAATTGAACTGCATGCTTTCCGAAGTTGATTCCTGGTCGTTTCCTTGTGGAAAAGTAGCGAAACCATTTGCCCAACAATGCCCGGCATACGGACTGAAATTACGAAGATAAGGGAATAAAGTATCGCTGCGGTCAGTTGAAGCGGCGTCGCGCACCAACAGGTTAATCATACTGCCGTAGTGATCGGCCCATCCCGGTTGATATTGTTCGAGGAAAGCAGCTGCGTGTATAAAATAGCCCCAGTGGAAATGGTGATCGTTCAGGTTTGTATCCTGTCCGTGTCCGGCAGGATAACCCAGCATAGCCGACCAGGTTGTATTGTAATAAAAAAGGAAAGCCACTTCGCCACCTTCTGCTTTCAGCCAATCTTCGAGTCGTTCTTTTACTGTTGCCACCATTTTGTCACGAGCTACTGTATTCCCCATTTCATCGGCAATACGTGCTGTCTGAATCAGGCGGTTCATCACCTGACCTTCGTTGTATGAATCGGTCCACAATTCAAGAGCATCGTTTTCGATAGAAGTTACTTTTTCTGTTAAAGCTGTAGGTGAAAATCCCGGGCTATAATTGTCAACATAAGGCATAGTAGGTAAAATGCCTTTAAATTTATTTTCTACGCTAAAACTATTCCCTGCCATAGTTTTCATTTCACCTCTAATTGTGGTATAACTATATTTGTCGGGTGCAGGAGAATTGCTCGCCAAATTGGCCCATTGATGTGGTAGTAAACCAATCAACATTTTGTTTTCAGTTCCTTCTTTTATTTCTGTTTGTACGGTAAAATCCGTACGAACTACCGAAGTCGTTTCGTTGTAACTGAAACTTGAAGTTGTATTTGTTGGAAAAACATAGGCGTATTTTTTATATTCCGTGGCCACAGCAGCTACGTTCGTTGCGGTAAGCGGAATAAATGCCATCGACCAGTAGTTCTTACCGTTCAGTGTTGAAGTGTAAACAGTAGCGTTTTGTGTCCAGGTACTTCCTGCCGGAGCGTAAACTGCAAAGTCAGCACCGTTTTTGGCATTGGTAATCACCAACATTTCATTTTCGATGACCACAGTTCCCGAAGTCACTTTCACTTCTGCCACATCGGCCGTTTTTTTTGTGAAATACAAAAACGGCATGGCAATTCCGGCTGTTGCCTGGAAATTATGTACCCCATCGTTCCAGTCCATCGTTACCGTCCAATCGGAATAATCGGTTACAGTTGTTTTTGCAGCATTTATCCCAGTAACGCCCACTGTAATTGGTAACATGTCGTCGATTACACCAAAAGGAATGTAACTAACCACTAATCCCGAATTCAAGGTTTTCAAGGTATACGGGTACGAGAAAAGATTGCCTGCATGGTTTTCTTTTAACAAAGAAGACCACCAATCGTTCGTAGGGACTGGTTTCCCAATGGCATTCCCAGCCAGATTAGGTGTTCCCGAGGGATATCCATTTCGTCCGGCAGCATCCGTTCCCGGAAAAGTTTTTGTATAACTGCCGCTACCGACAGTTATTATTTGTGCATTCAACCCAAAAACAAATATGAAATTGAGTAATAGAATAGAAAGAATTTGCTTTTTCATTGAATAGAAATTAAGATATTTATAGCTTTACTGCTTTTTTTGTTGTAGTTTCTCCGTTACTCATTTTTACAGTAACAATATAATTCCCGGCTGCAACATTGTTTAAATCAATACTTGTAGCGTTGTTTTTTACATACACCGTTTTTATAGACTGCCCTAATAAATTGCGGATTTCAACCTGATTTATTTCATTATCCGATTTGATAGAAAGTTGGTTAGTGAAAGGATTAGGATAAAGTAGAATATTGGCTGTACTTATTTCGGTCAATGCATTGGGCTTGTTTGTGTTGAATGAAATATTATCCCAATAACAAATTCTTTCAGCGTTTCTTGCCGTAGAATTATCGGGGATTAAGACCATTCTGTTTATGGATTGTCCAATTTTATCTGTGAGATCGAAAGTAATTTCTTCCCATTGGTTGGTGCGTGTATTGGGAACTACTTTTTCGAAATTAAGTCCTACATTTTCAAATTTCAACATGAAGTTACTGATAAACGTTTTGTAAACCTGCACTTTAACGATGCAATTGTCGGGTGTAAAGGTTATGTTTCCGACATTATCGGAATAGATTCCTGCCCATGATTCGGCACCGGCATTAATTTTATATTTTGCACAACGAGCCGAAGTGTTGATTCCCGACACGGATGGATTCTCAGCAACTGAATATAAGTCGGTTGAGTTAGTCCCATTTCCAAACGACAACCATGTCCAGTCTTGTCCAACAGTTTGATAATCGATAGTAGCCATTTTAAAAGCTTCGCCGGTTGTAGCCGAAACAACGATGGGGTTATTCGCGGCCAAATTTCCGTTTGCATCTTTTGCAACGATGGAGAAATTGTATGCTGTGGAAGAATTTAAACCCGTAATAACATACGATTTTTGAATTCCGGATTTGCCATTCACTATAATTGAGGATGTTCCATAGGAAATTTGATAGAAAACGGAACCGGAATTGTCGCTTGCATTCATCAATAATTCAACACTATTAGGTGTTATTGTGCCTTTGGTAGCAGTAAAAGCAGAAGGGATTTCGTTGTCAACAATGTTTGTAGGTCCGTAAAATTCTTCACCGCTTATGCCTTTTTGATAAATTCGAACATAATCAACGTACATTTTCACCGGTGTTCCATTGGCAGGCAAAGCGGTAATATTGTTTATGTTTGTAATACCGGTAAAATTTCCACCCACGGCCAGATTAAATAAAATGCCAAAGGGTTTGTGGAAGTAATTACTTACTTGTCCGGGAACCCTTTCGCCGGCAATACTCATTTCGAAGTAGGGTATATTAGCTGGAAATTTATCGAGGTCTACATACATTTTGATGTTACTTTCGTCCCAAATCAACGTAAATAAATGAAAATCATCTTGTAAATTGTATGCTGCGGTATTGTCTTTGGCGTAATAAGTCCAGTTTTCGCCCCAATGACATGCTCCGTTAAAATATCTATCCTGAGTACCTCTGGAAATTCCATTTACATTTCCCATCTCCAGGATGTCGATTTCGCCGCAACGAGGCCAGCCAACCGAAGGGTAGTCTTCGCCCATCATCCAAAAGGCAGGCCATAAACCATTCGCTGTCTGTGGGAGCTTGATGCGCGCTTCAATTTTCCCGTATTTTGCGGAAACATTACCGCGTGTTACCAGGCGGCCCGAGGTAGCGGCTTTTCCACCAAAACTCTCACGCTTTGCACTAATTACCAGGCAGTTTACACCACTTGTATGTTGTTCAATTGAGATGTTTTCGCGACGATAATATTGTAGTTCGTTATTTCCACCACCATTACCATTCACTTCCACTTTCCAATGTTGTGTCTCATTTAAAACGGGGTTATCGAAATTATCTTCCCACATTAATTTATAGTCCTGCGCCGAAAGAATAAGGGGAAGAAGAACTAAGAACGCGGCTATAAATGCTTTTTTCATGAGAGAATATTTTTTTTAATTGGAGATTATTGATGACTAAAATGATGTATTAGTCATGTGTTATTATTTGAAGAAGAAAATAAGTCCGCAAAGGTTTTTCGCCTTTGCGGACTTGAAAGGATTATAATTTTACAATTTTCTTTGTTGAATAGTTTCCATTAATTAAAGAAACTGTGATAAGGTAGTTGCCAGAAATGAAATCACTTAATTCAATTTTTTGTGATTTACCTGACACGTTGAATGTTCTTAGCGTTTGTCCCACTAAATTACGAACTACAACCTGACTCATTTCTGATTCAGATTTCACGGTAAAATCGCTTTTAAAAATAGTTGGATAAATCTGAATAGTTTTATCGGCAGAAATGTTTTTAACCGCTGTTGTACCGTTAGAGAAAGAAATATTATCAATATAGCTTGTACCTCCTGATGTTCTTGGATCATTGAAATCAGGTAATAAAACTAATTTATTAAATGTTTTTCCTATTTCCGAAGTAAAGTCAAAAGTCATCAACTCCCATTCGTTAGTTAATGTATTTGAAATAAGTATTTCCTTTTCAGTTGCACCTTCAAATTTCACCCCAAATCGGCTTAATTTGTCTTTGTGTACCATTACTTTTACATAGCAATTGGCAGCAGAAATAGTAAAAGGTGCCATATTTTCAGAAAAGAAACCTCCCCAAGGTAGTGCTCCTGCATCATCAATGAACTTCAAACAGTTAGAAGAGGTGTTAATCCCACTTGCACTTGGATTTGCAAAAGGAACCGTTAATCCTGCAGGATCATCTACACCTGCTGCACCATTCCCAAATACAGTCCATGTCCATGTATTTCCTACTGTTTCGTAGTCGATGGTAGTAGTTGCTGTAACAGCCGATGTAGTTGTAGCCTGAACAACAATTGGGCTATTAGCGGCTGCATTTCCTAACGCATTTTTTGCCACAACTGAAAAGTTATATTCGGTAGCTGGATTTAAATCAGAGACGATGTAAGATTTCTGGACTCCGGAAGTTCCATTTATTTGAACAACAGTTGGTACATCACCGTAACTAATAGTATAATAAACTTCACCAGAATCATCGGTAGCATTCAGCAAAAGTTCTACGCTATTCGATGTTACTGCACCTTTTGTTGCAGTAAAGGAAGTTGGAGCCTGGATATTTTTTGGTACCAGACGCATGACAATGCCGAATACAAGGTCGGAACTGTTTGCAGTAATATTCTTTGCAATTCCTGAAATTTCATTTGTCCCTATTACTAAATTGGTAGTTGGATACGGTCCTGCATTTAAAACCCACGCAGGGCTACCAACAGTAGTAGTAGCAAGAGAAGCAAACGGTGCTCTTGAAAAATCAGTAAAAAAGGATGATAATTCAGATGCATTGTTCAGATATAACATGACTCCATCATCAACAAGATGGTCAATATAAATATCATAATTTGAAAGTATAGTTCCTTCCGGAATAGTAAAAGTGGTTTTGAAATATGCAGTTTTCAGACCTGAACCTTTTGTGAGATTTGTTTTAATGTCTGCATAAATATTTGTGTAAGCATTGGCGTATCCGAAAGGGGATTGACCGGTTTTCCAACTTGAAAAATTATATGCTGAAGCATTCCATCCGGTTTCATCTAAACTCGTATTTGAGTCGTTGTAACTCCATACTTGATTTTTGCTTAAGAGCAGATTTGGATCCTCATTTATTGTAGTTGTAGCTGATATAACAATCGGGTTGTTAGTAGCTTCATTTCCGTTTGCATCCTTTACCACTACAGAAAAACTGTATTCAGTTGTTGGGGATAATCCCGCAACTATATAAGATTTTTGAACACCTGAAGTTCCATTAACAGTAAGTGTTGTTGTACCATACGTAATAGTATAGATAACAGCTCCCGAATTATCGGTTGCATTGAGTAATAATTCGACACTGTTGCCATTAACGGATCCTTTGGAGGCAGAAAACAAGGTAGGAATTACAGTATCCGGTCCACCTGATCCACCACAACTGTTTCCAACAGTATAAGTGAGTGTTTTTGTTACAGCCATTCCACCCGAGAAAGCAAATTTGCAGGCTACCTTGAATTTGGAATCAAGTGCTTGTCCGGTAAATGTTTTAGTAAATTTTTTACCACTAACAAGTGTTGTAGCTGCTTCGGCAAAATCAGGATTATAAGTCCACAAAAATGCGTTAACACCGGTTTTATTGTCCAGTAATTCAAAAGTAACGGTAACATCAGTACCTGAAGTGGCAAATGTGTAATTATAGCCATCGGTAAATTCACCCTGTTGCGCATCGGTATAGCTGCCTGCACACTCGGTACTTGTATTTGTAGAGGTAGTTGCATCGAGTGAAACAGGACTATTGGCAGCCGCATTGTCGCTTACGTCTTTGGCAACTACCGAAAAATTATAGGGTGTGGCGGCATTTAATCCGCTAATGGTATACGGTTTTTCGACACCTGAAATACCGGTAGTTACAAATTTATTAGTGCCATTGGTTATTTCGTAAAGTACAGTACCGGAATTGTCTGTGGCATTTAGCAAAAGTTCTACGCTATGATAAGTAACAGCACCCTTATTTACAGTAAATAAAGTAGGTAATTCTGTATCGGCAGGTGTGTCACTGCAAGAACTTCCAACAACATAAGTGAAAATTTTGGTTACTACCAATCCACCTGCATAGGCAAATTTACAGGCTACTTTAAAATTAGCCCCAATGGTTTGACCTGTGAATGTTTTCGAAAACTTCTTTCCACTTGTATTTGTAGCTGATACTTCTGTAAAATCGGGATTGTAAGTAAAGATATATGCAGCAAGACCAGGTTTGTTATCCAATAATTCAAAAGTAACGGTAACATCTGTTCCAGTGGTTGTAAATTTATAAATATAACCATCGGTAAAAACACCCTCGGTAGCAAGTTTAGTGACGCCTAAACAATCCGTATTTTGTGCTATTGCAGTATTTGACCATGTGAAAATGGCAGCAATCATAAGAAATAATTTCGAAATTTTTTTCATGACATATAATTTTTTTTGATATGAACTTTAATTTAAGAGGACAAAGTAGGGCTACTAATTATGTTTCCAACCTGTAGTTGAATGTCAAAAACAGAACAAGTCCGCAGGGAGGATATTCACTGCGGACCTGAATGATTTATAATTTCACAATTTTATAAGTTGAAACCAAACCGGTAGTCAATTTCACGGTTACAAAATAATTCCCTGCAGAAAGAGTACTTAAATCAATTGATGCATCACGTCCTGTTGCACTCATTGTTTTTAATGTCTGTCCCAATAAATTGCGAACCTGAACCTGACTCATTTCTTTTTCGGATTTGATATTTATTTCGTTGGAAACCATTGTTGGATAAATTTTTATCGATTTGTCTGCAGACACTCCCCAAAGGGCTGTTGTTCCATCGTGGAAATAGAGATTATCAATGTAAACAGTTTTTCCACCCGAACCAACTAATTTAAACTGAAATACATCCGACATTACGACACCCGTAAACGAAGAAAGCAAAATGTCGTAGCTATTCCATGTATTCAAAACTAAAGGAGATAGTGTCACAAGAAATTCTTTTGCTGGGCTGATTGGAGTAATTTGTAGCATTGTTTCATTCTCGGTATACACATCAAGGTGTATTTTTATCATTGTACCAGCGTTAACATGCGAACCAAGTTCCATTCCCTGATAATTTAGATTTGCATATTTTAATGCAGAGTTACCAGTGGCAAGCTGCACTTGAGTTGCTACAGTCGACTGTCCCCAACCAGGGAAATAGTTTGTGTTAGCAACATTGGTATAAGCATCACTGAAAATTGAGATCACATTGGCAGCAGGTCTTGTTGGTGTTGGAGCGGCGGTTATTGAAGCAGCAGTTTTTGCTGTAACTACTACGGTATTGACAGAAGTATTTCCCGTAACATCTTTTGCCACAATTGAAAATGAATAATCTGTTCCACCGAGTAAACCGGTCACTGTATACGATTTCTGAACTCCAGAAACTCCACCTACGATCAATTTTGTTGTTCCGTATGTAATTTCAAAATTTACAGCTCCCGAATTGTCTGTAGCATTGAGTAAAAGCTCTACAGCATCAGAAGTGACAGCTCCTTTTGTTGCTGTTAAAGCAGTTGGAGCTTCAGTATCAACCGAAGCAGTATTGTCATATAGATATAAGTTGTCAATGTAGATTGTTCCATCGCCAACAATTTTAAACTGAAAAATATCAGAGGTTACAACTCCTGTAAATTGAGTTAAATCTAAGTCATAACTGTTCCACGCATTTTTAGTTAATGGAGTTAATGTGATAAGTTTTTCTTTTGGTCCGGTGCTTATTGGCGTAATTTGTAATGTTGTTCCATCGGCTGTCCACACGTCAACGTGCAATTTGTTCATTGTAAGCGCATTTACCGATGGGAATTCCGTTCCCTGATAGTTCAATGTTGCATATTTAAGTGTATTGTTCCCGGCAACCTGAATGGTAGAAACTACTGTACTCTGTCCCCAATTTGGATTAAAATTGATTCCAGTCACGTTGGTATAAGCATCACTAAAAAATGAAATAACTTTAGCAGCAGTTCTTGCAGGTGGAATTGGTGCTGCAGTTGTAGGATCAGCTAAAGAAGCTGCATTTATTACATTTCCCGAAGCTACTATTGCAGCTATCAAAAGGAATAATCGAGTAATTTTTTTCATAATTGTAATTTTTAAATTGTTGGTTATACTGAATTTATAAGATTGAATAACAATTCGTTAGAAGTAATATTTTTCTGTCAAAGGAAAAGTGAACCCGCGGAAAATAAATCATCTCCGCGGACTCGAAAAAATCATAATTTCACTATCTTTTTTGTTGTAAGTTCCCCGTTTACCAATTTAACGGTTATAAAATAGTTTCCTGCAGCAATATTGGTTAAGTCAATAGATTTTTCAAAGCCATTAACTACGGTCGTTTTTACAGTTTGTCCCAATAAATTACGAACAATAACTACGTTTATTTCCGAATGAGCTTTTACTGTGATTTGATTAGCAAATGGATTTGGAAAACAGTTTATTGTTTCTGAGTTCTCAAGTGTTGATGAACCGGTATTGGTATCATCAAAGAAATACAAATTGTCCATATAAAACGATTTGCCTGTACCACCATCTAATTTGAATTGAATAATGCCGGATAATACTACACCAGTAAATGATGACAAAGGAATATCGTAACTGTTCCATTGACCAAGGGTTAAGGGTGCAAGTACAATTGAAAATTCTTTTCCTGCGCTGATTGGAGTAATTCTAATGTTTGTTTCATCCACAGGATAAATATCCACATGCAATTTTGTTAAGGAACTTGCATCAACTGAACCTGTCAATTCAATTCCCTGATACCCGAAATTTGTGTATTTCATTGCATCGTTACCCGAAAGAGCAGCCGCTGTTGCAATAGTATTTTGTCCCCAACCCGGATAGAAATTTGTGCCGGCAACATTTGTATAAGTATTACTAAAAATAGAAATGACCTTTGATGCATCCAAAGTAGGCACAGGTGCTCCGGGTAAAGATGCCAGGGTTGTGGCGGCGACAACAACAGGACTGTTGGCAGCCGTATTTCCGGTTGCATCTTTTGCAGTAACCGAGAAGCTATAAGCAGAAGATCCTGTCAATCCGGAAATAGTTACCGTTTTTTGAACACCAGATGTTCCAATAGTAGGAACAACTGTTGGTCCTGAACCGTACGAAATGCTATATGAAATTAGTCCTGAATTATCAGTTGCATTTAAAAGCAGTTGTACTTCATCGGATGTAATAGTCCCTGCAGTAGCTGTAAATGCTGTTGGGGCTTCTGTATCTACTGTAGTCGATTCATTGTAGAAATATACATTATCCAAATAGAAAGTACCATTTAAATCCCAAAAGCCAACTTGATTTATATTAGCAAGATCTGCCCCGGTTAAATCTGATAGTAATATATCGATTGAATTCCATTGACCTGAAGTTAATGCAATACCCGATTTTTTAAACTCTCCGCCACCAGTTATTCCCACTGTTATAGATGGAAGTGATTCAGAATAAATATCAATATGCAATTTTGTCATTGTACTAATATTTATAGGTTTAGCTGTAAACTCATATCCAAAACAACACACCGATGTGTTTTTCAAAGCTTCATTACCTGCAAGTGAAACAGTTGAAAAAGTATTACCGTACCAATTTTGTAAAGTAGTAGGTAAATTTGTATATGATCCACTATAAACAGATATCACTTTGGCTGCATCAACTGTTGGAGTGGCTACTGCAGGAAATGCAGTTGTTGTTGCATTTACTACAATTGGATTATTTACGGCTGCGTTACCAGCAGCATCTTTGGCTACAACAGAGAAAGAATAATCTGTTGATTCGGATAAACCAGAAACTATGTATGATTTTTGAGAAGCCGAAACACCTGTTGTAGCAACTACTGTTGGACCAGAACCATAGCTAATAGTATAAGCTATTGACCCTGAATTATCTGTTGCATTTAGCAATAATTGAACACTGTTAGCGCCAATTGTTCCAGCTGTTGCAGTAAAAGCAGTTGGAATTTCAGTATCAGCAACTACAGGACCACATGAACCTGTCCAGTCTACATCCGCTGGCCATGTAAATACTTTTTCACCCGGCATTAAAATATACAACGGAGTGTACAAATTGGGTCCGGATGATGATGGTATATCAACTGTAATTGTTTTTCCATCGGCACTTCGTACATAACCAGGTTGAGCAATTAGCTGGTTACCGCCTACACCGTTAATATTACAGTAAACACCAGGAGAAAAATTATCCATAGCCACATCCGACTCAACTTTTATTTGATAATTGCCGGCAGAAATAAGTTGACAAGAAAGTTTCACACTAGTTACTGCATCAGATGCAGTAATTGGGGTTTGACAATACTGTGTAGCATTTGTTGTTCCCCCTGCAAAAATTGCAGCAATGATGAGAATTAATTTAGTAATTTTTTTCATGTTTGTGAATTTTTTAAATTGTTGATTAGAAGAAGATTAATAAATAAATTTTGAATCATAAAAAATTAGTGAAGTAAGAATTTTGATGTTAATGAACCTACTCTTATTATGTATATCCCTTTTGAGAAAGGACTTAGAGAAATTTCATTTGAAACCCCCTTGTAAACAGTTAAACCCTGCATGTTGAAAATATGGATAAGTTGATTTTCTGTGTTTAAAATATGAATAGAAGTTTCATTCTGATAAAACTGAATTTTATTTTGCTCAACAGAATTTACGGCACTACTTTTATCAGCATAAAAATATACGTCGTCGAAACCGATGGTGGCATTTATTTCTGCAGTTTCGGAAACAAGGGTAAAGAAGTTCTTATTTTCCATTGGGGCATCCCAAACCAGTCCCTGATTGAAGAACTCACTCATTGGAATTTCAATTTTCTGCCATTGACCATTTCTAATGAATGCATATTTACCAGTTAAATTAACCGTTGCTTCTCCCCTGCCTTCCAATTTAACGAAAAGAGGCATGTTTGAAGTCGTCTTTACCGCAAAATGAAGAATGAAGTTTTTGTATGCGAAACAAGTAAAGTCTTTTGGAGCGGTGTTAATGAATCCAAAACCAAACCAGGCTGTATTGATTTTCAGGTTACTATATTGAGAACCCTCGTAGGCTGTCCCTACCTGAGCAATCCCAGTGGCGGTATTTTCCCAAACATTCATGGAAATATCATTACCGTTTGGTCGTAAGTCTAAAAATTTTGGATTGTTGGCTATATTTGTGTGCTCAGAAGCAACCAGTACAGTGTCAGGTAAAGCCGATGGATCGATTGGGTCAATAATAGGATCTGTGTTGATTGGATCACCTGCTTTAAACCAAACGGCATCAAAACCAAGTTCCACGTTTTTTTCGGCTTTCTCGGATACTAAACTAAAATAAACTTTTCCGGACATATTCCCGTTCCAATCTAATCCCTGACCTAAAAAAGCGGACATAGGTATTTGCATTTCGTGCCATTTGCCATCGCGTGCAAAATCGTATTTTCCGGTTAAGTAACCTACGGCACTGGTTCCGTTCAAACCTTCCATTTTTATAAATAAAGGCATGAGTGAGGTTGTTTTTACTGCAAAATGAAGGGTGTATTTTTGTTTTGTAAATGCCGAGAAATTGCGCGCTGCAGAATTTACAAAACCAAATCCAAACCATCCGGCAGGTGCCGTTACATTTAAACTGGCATATTGTGCACCTTCAAAAGCAACTCCGGTTGCTGGTGCTGCTACGGCAGTACCTTCCCATACATTTAGGTTTATATCGGACCCGTTTGGCCGTAAATCTACATATTCGGTATTGGTTGCTATTCCTGTATGTTCCGAAGCTACCAGAAACCAGGTAGGATTTGCTGAATTTACGTCGCCAATTGTTTCTGTATAAACTGTTCCATCGTCGCGTGTTCCGGCGTAGTAATATACGTAGTCCAGATTGATAACTTGTCCCGGAGTTGATTGTTCACTTATAAGGCTGAAGAAATTTTTCCCGGACATGTTCCCATTCCATATTAAACCCTGAGCAAAGAACGCAGTCATCGGGATTTCAACTCGGTGCCATTGACCATCGCGGGGAACATCATACCTTCCTTTCAGGTTTATTTTAGCAGATCCAGGATAGCCACCGGATTCTAATTTTACAAATAGGGGGCAATTTGCAGTAGTTTTAATTGCAAAATGCATTATAAAATTATTATTGGCAAATGTAGAGAAATCTATCGCCTGGTCATTGATAAAACCAACTCCGAACCAACCGCTTTTTACAACTAATTTTGAATAAGAAGCGCCTTCATAAGGTGAGTCAGTTTCAGTAGTTCCTGTTACTGTATTTTCCCAGAGATACATGTGTATGTCTGCGTCATTGGGGCGCAAATCCAGGTAGTCCGGATTGTTTTGAATATTGCTGTGTTCGGATGCCACAACTACAAATTTTGGATAACCTTTTGCCTGAGTGGTTACACTACAAAATACTAATAATAGAAAAGGAAATAAGTAAGGTATTTTCATGATTTAATGTATTTACACAGATTTGATTCTAACGAAATAGACTTTTGCAATTATATATTTTTGTTTTATTCCAGAAATTTGTGTGAAAGAAATTCTTTTTTCAATGATGTAAATATAGATGCTTCTTATCGTTTTCAATAATATTTTACTACTCAAAAATACATTTGTGAATTATTATAATACACAGAATTACGCCTAAATAAAATAATAGTAGCTGATAACCAGACGTATATGTAAAATATGTTATGTAACATATTTCAACTGCTATTTCAACTGCTAAAATTGTACTAACATTGAATACTTTTAGAGAGTTTATTTACATTATTAACTATTTATCTTATGAAACGTGCTATTCTGATTTTACTAATTTTACTTACCTATACTCTTGCATTTTGTAACCATCCGATGGTACGGAATTTCACACGCGACAGTTACAAATCGGGTACTCAAAACTGGGGAATTAGCCAAAATGAATCCAATTCAATGTATTTTGCCAATAATGCGGGATTACTCGAATTCGACGGGAAAAACTGGACAACATACCCCATTATTAATGGTACCAATGTTCATTCAGTACTTCATACTAAAAACAACCGATTTTATGCATCCACATTTGGCGATTTTGGTTTTTTTCAGAAACAGAAGAACGGTAAATTCAATTATATTTCATTGCTAAATAAATATATACTAAAATCTATAGGTTCAAACGAAATCTTTAAAATTCACGAAGGAAACAAAAATGTATATTTTCAGTCCAATAGATCAGTATACAAATATGATGGCAATACATTAATACGACTACCTTTTAACAGGGAAATTGATGCTGCCGGTTTTGCACATAATGTACTTTTTGTTGCCAGTTCTCAAAGTGGAGTTTTTATGCTGAACGGGAATTTTTTCTCAAGTATTGCAGGCTCCGAATTATTGGTAAATAAAAAAGTTTGCTCCATTTTACCTTTTTCAGGAAACAAAGTCCTGTTTGTAACCAGTTTCAATGGTGTGTTTTTATACGATGGTATTTCTATAGTTCCATACAATACAGGTATTGATGATTTTTTAGTTAATAATCAGGTTTTTTGCGCCACAACTAACGGGCAACAACTTGTTTTTGGAACTGTACAACGTGGAATAGCAGTTTTAAATATTCGGGATGGATCAGTGGTATATAACAACACTTATTCCGGGTTACAAAATAATACTGTATTAAGCGTTGCTTTTGATAATCAACAAAATCTGTGGCTCGGTTTAGACAAAGGGATAGATTATGTAATGTTGAATAGTCCCATATTAAATATGTTTGGGACTAATAATTTATATGGTGCAGGATACACTTCATTTCTTAAAAATAATGTTCTGTATTTCGGAACAAATCAAGGCTTATATACAGCCACATATCCAATCCTTAAAAGTCCTTCGCCACTACAATTGAAGTTGGTAAAGGGTATGGAAGGGCAGGTGTGGAGCGTCACTGAGATTGATAATACAATCTTTTGCGGAACAGACAGAGGTGCATTTATCATACAAGCCGATCGAATAGAACGAATTCCCGATTTACAGGGTACCTGGTCTTTCAAAGCATTACGAAAACATCCCGATTTAATACTTGGGTGTTCGTATCAGGGATTATTTATTCTAAAAAAGACCGACAGTAAGTGGAATTTTTCCCATTTTATCAAAGGAAATTTTGCTGAAACGAGCCCTATGTTTGAAGAAGATGTAGATGAAACAATTTGGTTAAGTCACTGGCAAAAAGGTTTGTTTCGCTTACATTTAAACGAAACGAAGGATAGTATAATACGAGTAGACTTATACAGTGAGAAAAAAGGATTTCCAAGTAACAGATATAATACCATATTCAAGGTTGCAAATAAACTTATTTTTTCATCTGAAAGAGGTTTTTACACATATGATAAAAAGAATGACACCATGTTTCCGAATGAAAATTGGAACAAATTGTTTAAATCACCACCCAGTTATATGCGTTTACACGAAAGTATAAACGGCGATGTTTGGTGTGTTTCGGGTCGTTTTGTGGGATTGGCCCAAAAAGTATCGGACAGTACTTATAGGATGGATTCACTTAACTATAAAATACTGCAACCAAAAATTGTTATTGGTTTTGAAAATTTTAATTTTATAGATAGTACAAATACAATTTTGAGTACCGAGGATGGGTTCTGTTGGATAGACAGTAAAAGGAAAGTAGTTACTCGAAACACATTTAAAGTGTTTGTAAGCCATGTAATTATTACCAAAAATAAAGAATTGATGGATTTAGGGGGACGTGCATACGGAAATAATGTGGATAAGAACTCGTTTTCACACATGCAAAACTCCTTACGCTTCGAGTTCATTGCTCCTGAATATAGAAATGAAGGATTGGTTCAATATAGTTATAAGCTCGAAAATTATGACGATAGCTGGTCTGATTTTAGCTCTGTAAATATAAAGGAATATACGCAATTACCTAAGGGAAACTATGTTTTCAAGGTACGGGCAAGTGATTTGCTGGAATCGAAGGAAGCTATCTGCTCATATTCGTTTGTTATAATGCCTGCATGGTACGAAACCAAACTGGCATTCTTTATTTACCTGATTTTATTTTTACTGGTTTTGTTCGAGATTGGTATGTTAATAAATAAACGGTCCAAAAAAGGAGCTGTGGATATGGAGAAAATGAAGGAAATAGAAATAAATGAACAAAAGATAAGGTTTGAAGCCGAAACCAGTGAAAAGAAAAGAGAAATTAAAGAGTTGAAAAATCAACAACTACAATATGAACTCAGGCACAAGTCGCAGGAATTGGCGAGTTCAACGATGAATATTATCCGGAAAAATGAAATGTTGCTCGAAATGATGGATAAAATTTCTAAGGTAACTGCTGAGATTAAGTCAAATTCCGATTCAAGTAATGTTTTGTCGCGGTTGAATAAAATGGAACGATCTATCAAACAAAATATTGAAAACGATAACAACTTAAAACGTTTTGAAGAAAATTTCGATTTGGTATACGAGAACTACCTAAAGCGCTTAGGCGAGCAATATCCTGATCTTAATACCAGCGATAAGAAGTTATGTGCTTACCTGAAAATGGATTTGTCATCGAAAGATATAGCTCCCTTAATGAATATGTCGGTCCGGAGTGTGGAAACGAACCGTTACAGATTACGTAAGAAAATGGGCTTAGACAGGGACGTGAATTTGAGTGAGTTCCTGCAACGGTTCTAAATTGTTATCCGTCAATTAACCGACTGCTATATTCTTCGTCCCTTTCATGAGTATTGCTTATTAAAGTATCATCTCATTCGAGGCTAAAACCATTATTTCGCTATGGCAGATGTCTCAATTTCGGGTTCGTTTATTGGTATACAACTTGTTTTTATAGGAAGTAAATGGAACTGGTGTATTAAATATTACGAACTGTGTTTGTATTTAGAATGACTGTTAAAACAAAACAATCACTTACTAAGATGCTTTAGATCTTGGTAAGTGATTGTTTATCGCAAACACAGAATTTTTTAGAACTTATTTCCGTTGATATACCTTTACGTAATCAACCTTCATCATTACCGGGTTATTGAAAATAGTGTCATCAATACTTCCACCCATCGTGCCACCCAATGCTAAATTTAAAATCACAAAGAAGTCTTGTTTAAATGGCCATTGTTGAACGGTAGCATTTACATGCGGTTCCCAAATGGTGGTGCTTTTTATGCCATCGATATAAAAACTGATATTATCGTCACCTTCGTTTGCTTTTTCCTCCCATTCAATGGCATAGGTGTGAAAATTGTTTTCTACGCCATCAACATTTTTTCGGAAGTACCAATTATTGCCTTTGGAGCCATTTTTTTCAGAGGTATGTGTGGCATGAGAAATCATGGTAGGTTGTGAACCGATATGCTCCAAAATGTCAATCTCGCCGCATAGTGGCCATCGTGCAGATGTGATATTCGAACCCATCATCCAGTATGCTCCCCAGGTACCCTTACCAACGGGCAAACTGATCCGGGCTTCAATTTTCCCGTATTTAAATGCTGATTTATCCCTGCTGTTTATTCGGGCAGATGTATAGTTATTGGTTAGGTACACTTCTTTTCGTGCTTCAATAATAAGACTTCCGTTTTCAAACCTAAGATTTTCGGGGCGGTCGGTGTAGTATTGTTTTTCTTGATTTCCCCAACCATTCCCCCCGGTTTCAACGGACCATTTGCTAAGGTCCAGCGTTGTTCCATCAAACTCATCCGACCAAACAAGCTGATAGGGTAAATCGGTTCGCGTTACAATTATTGTGCATGAAGCACTTAGATCGTCGGCTTTTGCATTTATAGTTGCATTGCCTCTGGCCATCGCTTTAACTTTCCCGTCTACAACTACAGCCACTTTTTCGTTCGATGATGTCCATGCAATAACCGGCTTTGAGTTTGATGGCGTAATTGTAGGCGTCAATACAATTGAATCGCCTTCTATCAAAGTTAATCCAGTTTGGTTCAACACTATGCTTTGTACCGGCCCTATAGGTTCTTCCGATTTGCAAGACGCGATTGAAAATGCAAAGAGTGAAGAAAGAAGGATCCATTTGTAAGTTTTCATAAGAAATTATTCTAAAAAATATAAGTATAAATCAACTATTCAACTCAGTAAAATCTTAAATTGAATATCACTTTAGTTGTGTAGCGGGTATATTCAAACCCGCTACACATTTAAATCAGGAAAGACTATTTTTTGTAGATAAATACAGCATCAAGTTCTAAAGTAGTACCTGCAACACCGCCGGCTAACATCGATATAATGTTTTTTTCGCCCATACCTGTACTGTATAACAGGCCATTCGTTTTCAAAGTTGACATAGGTATTTCAATTTCTTGCCATTCGCCGTTGCGTTCAAAATTGGTAAGTGGTTGGGTAAGAGTTCCATTGTCGTTAAATGCTGTAGCCCCAATTGCAAATTTTACATTCGACTGACCTTCCATAGTGATCACATAAACTGCATTGGTTTTACTCCTGATTCCTATATGTAAAAAGTAATTTTCGGGATTAGCTGTAATAGGAGCCAGTTTGTCTAATAATGCTCCGTCTTTTACATTAAATCCGGCACCTGACCAACCTACTGTACTCACAACTAAACTTGTCCAAGCTTCCACTTCGCCATAAAAATTGGGACCGGCAGTAGTTCCGGCTGTAAAAGTATTTTCCCAAATATACAAAAACTTAGTCAGCTCGTCAGGGCGAAAGTCTGCTTTGATTTTAGCTCCCAAGGTTGTTGCAGTTATCCCATCTAAAACAATTGGATAATACTCTGAACCTTTAAGAGATGCAGAGAAGTCGAGAACTTCCTTTGTTACTGTAACTACACAAGTAGCAGTGAATGTTCCAACAGAAGCTACTACATTTGCACTACCAATTGAAATACCAATTACTTCGCCATTATTGACAGTTGCAACAGCAGGGTTAGAAGAAGTCCATGTAATTGTGCCATCGGCTCCTTTTGGAAGAATGGTAGCCACCAGATTCGCGGTATCGTTTACAGCTACAGATAGGCTTGCTTCGTCAAGCGAGATTCCGTTAACTTCGGTTTCCGATTTACATGAGCTGAATAATACAACAGCTATGCTGGCAAATAGAAATAAAATTTTTTTAAGTTTCATGATGTTGATTTTTTAATTTAAATTAATTGTTGATTTTTTCTCGTTTTTTTCTTGTTTAATAATTTGGATTTTGATCCATAGGATTCAAATCAATTTCCTGACTTGGAATAGGAAATAATTCGTGTTTGCCTGCAATAAAAGGAGACATTTGGCTTTTCGCTTCAACTGTTTCAGTGGCTTTATAAGCATCCATCACTTCTTTTACCACACCCCAGCGACAAAGGTCGAACCAACGGTGGCCTTCCATAGCCAACTCCACACGGCGTTCGTGACGAATAGCTTTGCGCAAATCGGTTTGATTGTCGGCATAAGTTCCGTAAGGGAAAGCCGGTAAAATTAAACCACCATTGCGAGCTCTTAATCTAACCTGTTCCAATGCATTTTTAGCTCCAGCCAAATCATTTGTTTCCACACAAGCTTCGGCGTACATCAACAGTACATCTGCGTAACGAATCACTTTGTTATTGATTGGTCCACGAGTAGGATGTGATAATTCATAAATAGAACCATCAGCATTCATTAATGCGTATTTTCTGTTGAGATATCTGCTGCCAAGGTATATTTCCTGAGCCGGAGTTTCAATTTCTGAATCAGAAGGATTGAAAATGGTCAAGTCGCGACGTGGGTCATTGGTTTCATATTCATTGTATAAGTTCTGAGTTGGTTTGTTGAAGCCCCAACCCTGATATTTAGATGAACGTGAACGGGTTAAGATTACAGTATATGTTCCGCGTGTAAATCCATCTCCACCTTCACCATTTGAGTTTCCATAATCACTCATGGGATCTTCCATGTATTGAATTTCGAACACTGATTCAGGACCGTTTTCACCAGCCAGCGTGAAGTTATCGGCGTAATTGGAAACTAAACTGTATTGGTTCGAAGTCATAATAGAATCGCCCCAACGTTTTGCATCCGGATAATTTTTGTTGTATAGATTCACTTTCAGCAACATAGCTTGTGCTGCTCCTTTTGTAGCACGGCCTAAATCTGTAGCAGCATATTGGCTTTTGAGCCATAATTTACTGTTTGCATCTTCCAAATCACTGATAATTTGTGAATAAATTTGAGCAGCAGTTGCACGTGGTTTTTTCCATTCGGCCGACGAGTTAATAGGTTCTGTGGTAAGTGGTGTGCCTCCAAATATTCTGACCAATCTAAAATAATACATTGCTCTCAGAAATTTTAATTCGCCCTGCAAACGGTTTTGAACGTTGGCATCCATTACAGAGTCTGCTTTCATTAAAGGAATTTGCTGTAATCCCAGATTGCAACGACCAATGCCTTGATATTGTGCACGATAGAAATCAAGTAGAAACGCATTGTTCGAATTTGTTTTGAAATTTTCAAAATCATAGGCATCTGCCATATCACCAAAGGATTGTCCACCTTTGAGTGCATCATCCGAAGCAACATCGCCAATGAACCATTCCGGAAAATAAGTAGAGTTAAATTCCCACATAAGCGGTACATATGCCCCGTTTGTAGTTTGAATGGCTGTTTTTCCCACCGTAAAATAATCTTCGAGAAGAGTAACGCCAGGAGTCGGTTCTAGTAACCAGTCGTTACACGAAGTCATGGTAAACATTCCGCTGGCCAATAATATATAAAATAGTTTTTTCATTTTATTATTTTTTTTAAAAGTCAATAAACAGGATTTTATAGTATGGTTAGAGATCGAGATTCACGCCCAAGGTGATTGTTCTGGATTGTGGATAGTTACCATAATCAACTCCACTGCCTACCTCTGGATCGTATCCGGTATAATTTGTAAAAGTGAAGAGGTTAGTTGCAGACATATACACCCTAAAGCGGTTTATATTTGCCTTTTTTGTTATTGAAGCAGGTATGGTATAACCCAATTGAACATTTTTTAGTCTCAAATATGAACCACTTTCAACAAATCTACTCGAATTTGACATGTTTAAAGACGAGCCGTAAGGATTTGGAATTGTTCCGTAGGGATTTGCAGAAGTCCAAACATCACGCATCGTTGTACTTAATGTAGCTACATCACCTTTGCCTTCTGTTCTTTCACGCACAGCATTATAAATTTCATTTCCCGCTACTCCCTGGAAGAAAAGTTGAACATCAAATCCTGAATAATCAGCACTTAGGTTCAATCCGTAAGTTATCCACGGAAATGCATTTCCAATATCAGTTTTATCAGCATCATCAATTTTACCATCCAAATTCATATCTTTAAATTTGGCATCGCCAGCATGATACGAAATCTCATCGGCGCTATAACCAAATAAATATTGCTGAGCTTCTGCATCTGTTTTGTAAATTCCTTCGTATTTATAACCCCACAATGTGAATAATGAATATCCCTTATCCGATTTTACACGATCGCCATAAATAACGTCTCCACCATTGAGCGATGTAAGTTCATTTTTGATGAAAGACACATTTCCATTGATGCTGTAATTTACTTTTCCAACTTTATTTTGGTGGTCAAGAGCCAATTCAATTCCTTTGTTATTGATGTTACCTACATTTGAAATTGGATCAAATCGGTTTCCTACCTGAGCGGGTGCTTTCACATATAGCAAAGCATCCAATGTGTTACGACTAAAAAAATCAAGGGTTCCGTTGAGTTTCCCTCCAAGAAATCCAAAATCAATACCACCATTTAGTTGCTCTGCAGTTTCCCATTTCCCATTTTTATTGGGTATTGTTAGCATAGTGGCACCAGTTACAATTGCCTGATTTGTTCCCAATACATAGTCAACAAAAGTTGGACCTGCTGAGAACATAACAGAGTTAAATGCGTCGGTAGGAACGTTTGCATTCCCAATTCGACCCCATCCTAAACGCACTTTCAAATAATCCAGGTTCTCTATTTCGGGCATCCAACTTTCCTCGGTCATACGCCATGCCAAAGCTGCCGAAGGGAAGTAGCCCCATGGATTTGCAGGGAAACGACTTGAAGAATCGCCACGGAAATTCACTGTAAGCATATATTTACTATCATATGAATAGTGTATTCGTCCAAGCAAAGAAAACATACGGCTACGATCAACATTATCACCAGCATACGATTTATTCTCGGTGGTTGATTTTAAATACCAGTTACTCTCCACCGGATTTAGAATTGATGCTCCTGAACCGCCTATTGTATTATAGCTATACTGTTCAGTTGTTTGTCCCATCATTGCTGATAAGGAATGTTTTCCTTTCGACAAATTATAAGTCAAAGTGTTTTCATAAATCATTGTATTATATCGGGTCATACTGCTCTGAAAGAAATTTAGAGCCGACTTGTCATACGATGAATATTCGTATGCTTCTTTGAAAAGTTGATCGCGAACATAAGAATGGTCGAAATTTATGGCTGAACGAAATACCAGCCCTTTAAACGGAGTGATTTCTACATTTAAGTCACCAACCCAACGTTCGGCACGATTTAGGGGATGAGCCATTTCCACCATTGAATAAGGATTAGTCACGTTGCGGAAATTTGATGACGCAGCTATTTGTCCGCTCAGATCTTTTCCTGCTTTGTTTACCGAACCTTCGGGATAATAAGTCGGATCCCAGGGAGCCATTGCTAATGCTGCCGAAAGAACTGAAGCACCGGGGCTAGAATTATTATTCATGGCATTACGTCCGGTAGAGGAATTAAATGAAAGATTTTGACCGATTTTTAACCAGCTATTCATTTTGTGAGCACTATTGATACGGAAAGTTATTCGCTCAAAATTTGAACCTATAATGGTTCCATCCTGATTAAAATAACCTGCAGATACTGTGTACTGATCTTTTGCTGTACCGCCATCGAAGGAGATATGATAATTTTGTACAACAGCGTTTTCATTGAAAACTTCATCTTGCCAATTAGTCTCAATTGCCGAATAGTCTAATCCTGATGGGTTTGTTTCTGATTTGACTGTCGGATAATAAGGAGAGTTACCTAACCTGTAGGCCGACAACCATTTGTTAAATCCATTGTTTTTATAAATAGTCTTTTCTGATGAAAGATTATTTAATGCAATAATTGTTTTTGCAAACTCATCGCGCTGCATCAAATCAAGTTTATTCCAGCGGTTTTGTATGCCTGTATATGCGTTAAAAGAAATATTGGTTTTTCCTTCTTTTCCCTTTTTAGTGGTTACCAGAATAACACCATTGGCACCGCGTGAGCCATAAATGGCTGTGGCCGATGCGTCTTTCAATACTTCCGTTGCTTCAATATCGTTTGGGTTAAGGAATGAAATATTAGTGGTAATCATTCCATCAACCACATAAATAGGATCGCTGCCACCCATTACAGAACCAATACCACGAATGCGAATGGATGCCGCTGCTCCCGGTTGTCCACTGTTTGCATTTACCGTCACGCCCGCTGCACGTCCCTGCAATGCCTGATCGAGCCCCGCTGCCGGAGTTCTTTGTAGTGCGTCCGATTTAATCGAAGTTACTGCTCCCGTCAAATCGCTTTTTTTCATGGTTCCATAGCCAATGGCTACCACTTCATCGAGCATTTTGGCATCCGCTTCCATGATAATATTCAATACTGTGTTGCTTTTAATTTCCTTAATTTGTTCTTTGTAGCCGATATATGAGAATGACAAAGATTTACCTTGTGGAACTTTTATCGTGTAACTTCCATTAAGGTCAGTAATAGTTCCGGTTCCGGTTACACCTTTTACAATAACGTTTACTCCTATTAAGGGGTAACCATCCTCAGCGGCTGTAACAACTCCGGATACTGTCCAATTTTGCGCCAATATGAGTTGCGTAATAATCAGATAAAAACAAAGTAATGCGGTTTTTTTCATGAGTCTTGATTAAATTAGTTGAATTAGATTTCTAATAAGTAGTTGTTTCGATAAAATCAACGTTGCAAATGTATAGATACAATAGAAATAAAAAAAATAATTTACCACACATAAATTCAATTTGTTACCTGTTTTACTACTCAATACTACTACAGATATTTTTTTTAAGTGTTTATATTCAGACATATAAACAAATATATGTTATGTAACATATTTCGTTGTCCATTTCAATAGCTATTATTCTGCCTATTTAAAACATTTCTGCCATTTGTTTTGAAAACATCAAAAAAACATCAAACACAAATGAAGATAAGAATCATCATTTAAGCGAAAAATACAGCTGGCTAAATCTGAGTTCTCTGAAAATCTTATTTTGTTTCATGAGTATATAACCATTTGTAATTCTGTGAAATTTTAATTGAAAGATTTCAGAGAGTTTACATTGTTTTTTTTGAATTTAAAATAATAACCTAACTAAAACTGGTTAAATAAATGTATTTGGTACATCTCTGATCTTATTATTTGAAACAACAGGAGTATTTTTTATTCTGGGGTTAGGCTTATTTATACATCACTCAGAAAATGAATTTGTTATGGCGAATACATGTGAATGTTACAACTATTTTCCGGAATTTTGTAACACTTCGCTTTCCAAAAGTCACGACCTTTGCAAAGTGAAAATTAATTCACCGAATAAAATTATAAAGATGAAAAAGTTAATGGTTAGTACAATGGCAGCATTTAGTATGTTGTTATTTTTACCAATACAATTGAAAGCAGAAACCGAAACCGGTAAAACTTCAATAGTTACAACTGAAGCTGATGTAAACTCTATAGCGCCAACGAATACCAATGAATCAGCAGATGCAATTTCTTTATCCGAAATAGCCGCTTTTGAAGCCGTTAATGCAACTCAGGTAGCCCGACTGGAAGAAATAAAAGCGATGGATTTATCCATGTTAAGCCGTTCGGAAAAAAACGCACTTCGTGAAGAGGTGAAAACGATACAAAATGACAGAGATCAATACCGCCGACGTGATCGTGGACGTCACTTGGGTAGAAGACACCATCAAAGAGATTATGATGGCAATTATTATCAAGGTCGCCACGGTGGAGGTGCAGTTTTTGTTTTCGGAGGCGGTGGTCTTCTCCTGATCTTACTTTTAATCCTTTTACTATAACCAGATATTTTAAGAGAAAATCAGATTTGTACATCCCAATTAAAAAAAATGGCTTTCGAATAATTTTCGAAAGCCATTTTTTTTGATTTTAAGAATGTAAGGTTTACTGTCTTCATTTTTTAAAGCAGTCACCCGAATTTATTTTATTGGTAATACCCCTTCCTGTCTTGCTTTTTGAACATCAATGATAGAAAATAAGCCGCTTTCATTGTTAACCGATTTACTGTAAGCAATACTATATTCTTCACGTCCCATTTTTGTTGCGGATGAGAATGTCGATTCAAAAGAAATAAAGCTTTCAAACATTGACCTGCCCAATAATGTTGATTCAATAAATAACGTCCCGCTTTTGGAGTTAGGTCTCGAAACAGCTACAATGACGTGTCCGGGCAATATAACTATATAGGGTCTAAGTCCTACATTTTCAAAGAGAGATGCCAGGAGTACTGACCCATCTAATGAATTGGCTGATTTAGTCTCAAGGGTTAAACTTGGAAGCCTAACCCTTTGTTTATAATCTACGCCAAAACTGATTGTGCTATCGGTGTATATAATACCTTCGTCCCTGACAATATTAAATATCTCTTCTACTAAATCTCTGAATTCAACATCATTCATATTAGCAACCGTGCTTCTATTTCTTTCAACTGTTGATTTATCAATCAATTTTTTAACTGATTCATCTCTGGGTGTTATCCAGGAAGCAATTAATTTGGTGCAATCCTGATTCTTTATTTCCCAGGGTATTTCATCGGCGTTGTTAACTTTTAAACTCCATGATTTTGAGAAGATTGCTTTTTTTTGTTCGTCAACAACCTTTACCATTAAGGTTGCGTTTACCGGTGTAACCACTTCCAATAGTTTCGTTGAAAACGGAGTAATTTGTAATTCGGTGACACTACCGCCTTTTACAATTAAGGTATGACTTTCCATTTCCCCAAATTCGGTAAATCCGTACGATACTTCCAAATCTTTCGTTATTGTTGATGGGTTCGTTATGGTGAGCTCCATAAAACCTTGTTTCGTGTTCTTTAGATAAAATAAATGCACCGGAAAAACTTCTTCTGCATCTAAATATACTTTTACCGATGGTTGCGGTCCTTTTTGGATGCTATTAAAACCACCTTTTTTGAATCCATTGGTGGAAATAAATGCGATAACGACTAATGCTAAAATCCCAGCTAAACTAAACGCAGCAATTTTCTTTGTGCTTTGACTCATTGACTTGAATACAGCAGGTAATTTCTTTTTTGAAAAGAACGAAGAAATCTTTGTGGGCGAATAATTAAGTATCTTTTGTTTCTCATTTACAAATTCATCCTGACTGATAAGTCCCTCATCAAATAGTTTTTTCAAGTCCTTTAGACTTTCATATTTATTCATGCTGTTTGTTTAGCTCATTTATCTATTTGTGAATTTTTAGGTATTAATTTCACATCCCGATTTTTGTTGATGTAATTTTTTTAGTCCAAAATTCAGCCCGATAAATTGGTTCTGTTTTGTTGGACGATAAAAAAAATCCAGCAAATATTTGTGTTCTTAAACCTAAAATAATTTGGATAAAAAAGGCGGAATAAAATATCCCGCCCACTATTCTGTATGTTTCGTACAAATTTTATTTATAATCCATATCTGTTGAACCCGACTGACATTACTATTACATTGATGGATTGTCGGGACTATATCTGATAGAGTTTTTTTTTGCAGGAAAACTTTTTTGCTTGCCAAGGATTTATTTCCAAATTCTATACCCGAACAGCATTTGAGTCTGGACGCCTAGTTAATGGCATTTTTCCTGATTTTGGTTATATATGTATGATTAAACCGATACTGTATAATGAAACCTGAATTGCTTTTGACACTTAAATTTGCCAAAACAGGGGAGTCAGAGTAAGTCCGACTCCTATTTTTTGTGTAAAAAGGATTTTGGTTTTAATATGTTGGAATAACCTGAAATTACACCTTTTTTACGCGTACAGCATTCATCCCTTTTAATCCACGTTCCAGTTCGAAAGTGACCATGTCATTTTCTTTGACTTCCTCAAGTAAACCGTTGACATGTACAAAATATTTTTCTTGAGTCCCAATTTCTTTGATGAAACCGAATCCTTTTGAGTCGTTGAAAAAATCAATCCGACCTTTTCGTACAGTAGGTGCACTCTCTTCTTCCCTTTTAGGAACCCCGATTTCTATAGTACTGGCATCGATTACTTTTTTCTTTTTTGTTGGATCTGGTGGAGTGTCTGTAACCATGCCATTTTCATCGACATAAGCTATCATGTTCTCCAGTGCTCCACCAAGTGAATTTTTTTTACGTTCTTCACTCTTTTGCTGTTTCTCTTTAAGTTTCTTAAAGCGTTTTTTTTCTTTTTCTTGCTTGTTTAAGCTCTCTTGCGATTTCGCCATTTTTCTTTTTTCTTTTTTTTATTTAATGTTTGTCAACGTTTGACAGTTAGGTGTAGACACTAATTTTTCGATGAATACCAACACGTTTCTTTGCCTCGTGGTACTGATTCTGTTGTGTTTAAATAGTTGTAGATTTGCCAACAGCCCCTGAATCGGTATGTGCCATTTGTAACTGTTTTATGTTGAAGTTATAAACTTCCACAGCCCATAAGGTTCTTGAAATTATAATAATATGAATAAAGGGTATGAATTGTTCTACCTGAAAAATTATGTTGCCAGTAGATTTTTCAAAATCTATATCCGGGTAACATAAAGTCTGTTAGCTGTATAGAAAGAAAATATGTCTCACGGATATACTGTTTTTGAACCGATATTTTCATTTTAGGCACAATTTACAAACTTTTTTGATGGAAGAAAAAGTTGAATTGCCTGAGTTTTATAATTCACAACAAAGTTCAAAATAACTTTTATATATCAATTCCTTTAACCCATAGCCTTCATCCTTTAGTCCTTTTGTTATTATATACCTGCATCTTCAAAACGATTTAACTACCATTTCCGAGGACCTTCTTTGCTATTGGCTTGCAAGATACGGATAATTTTTTTATTTGTAAACTTCTTGAAATGAAACAATATCACTGAAACTCATTTTTTTTTTCATCTGATGAGCATTTAATGTAATAATTTAATTTTAATAATGCCCTTTGATAAAATTTCATGATGTTAATTCGCTGTAAAAAAAGAAGATCCGTCAAAAAATATTTTTTATCTTAAGACAAATTATATCTCTGATTTTACTATTTTTCACAGCTAAAGTGTCTGTATAACAATTCTTTTTGATGTATTGTTTGACGTAAAGTAAAATAAAAATCATTTTTTTTACTTTACGTCAAACAATAAAAATTGATAGTAACCCATATTTTGCTTTTTAAACTCTATTTCGTTGCTTTTTCATAACTAAAATTTTATTGCTTTTAATCAATAATAATTTAATAGAAAGCAATCTCTTTTTTTTTCTGATTTTATAAACATTTTACCGAATTTTCCTTCTGAAATTCCAGTTTTTCAGCAAATACATGTTCTACAACATAATTTTAGGTCGGATAAGTACTCCTTTTTTGTGTTATTTTGCGTAGAAAATTATAACTGAAAAAAAATAGAATATGACCCAACAAGAATTAAAGGCTGCTTTTGAAGCTGCTTACGGACAATCCGCTGATGCTGTTTATTTTGCTCCAGGACGTGTAAACCTGATTGGCGAACATACCGATTATAACGGAGGTTTTGTTTTCCCATGTGCATTGAGTTTTGGAACTTACCTGCTCATTCGCAAAAATGACCAGAAAGTTATGAACTTCCGTTCACTGAACCAACCCGAAGTTGTTCAACTTGGTTTCGATCAACTTCAAACTCCATTAAACAAATCGTGGGTAAATTATCCGCTGGGTGTTTTTGCACAATTTGTGAAAAAAGGTATCAGTTTTGAAACTGGTTTTGATATCCTGATTTGGGGAAATGTACCCAATGGCGCGGGATTATCTTCTTCTGCAGCACTTGAAGTGGTTACGGCTTTTGCGCTGAACGATCAACTTAAAACAGGTTTAAACCTCACAGAATTAGCCAAAATAGGACAAAAAGCCGAGCATGAGTTTGCACTGGTTAATTGTGGAATCATGGATCAGTTTGTGAGTGCCAACGGTAAAAAAGACCACGCTATATTTTTGAATTGCGATACATTGGATTTCGAATTGGTTCCTGTGAAACTGGAAGGAATGAAATTAGTTATTTCCAATACTCATAGTCCTCATAAACTCGATTCCGGAGCTTATAATCAACGTGTTGCTGAATGTCAATTGGCGGTAAAACAAATCAATGAAATTCGTCCAATTAAGTACCTGGCAGAATTGTCTGAAGCAGAGTTCAAAACTGTTGAATCTGCCATTACCGATCCAATCGCTCTTAAACGTGCCCGTCACGTAGTTGGCGAAGAGCAACGCACGAAAGGTGCTGTGAAAGCCTTGAAAGCCGGTGAATTGGTAGCTTTTGGAAAATTGATGAATGCTTCTCACGTTTCATTACGCGACGATTATGAAGTAACCGGTCTGGAATTGGATACTATGGCTGAAGAAGCCTGGAAGATTGACGGATGTATCGGTTCGCGTATGACCGGTGGTGGTTTTGGTGGTTGTACCGTTTCGTTGGTAAAAGACGAAGCTATCGATACTTTTATCGAAAAAGTGGGAGCAGCATACCAGGCAAAAACGGGAATTAAACCTGAATTTTATATTGCAGAAATCGGTAACGGAGCCTGCAAATTGTAAATTTCATTATCTTAAAATGGTCACTATTTTTCTGCCTTCCCGATTTATTGGGAGCGGTTGAAATTTAGGATTGAATGATAAAACAAAAATTATGACAACAGAAAAAGACTTACAAAAAATAGTGGACGGCAAGCCGGTATCACTTTATACGCTTTTCAATAAGAAAGGCATGTCTGTGGATATATCCAATTTTGGAGCAAAAGTAATCCGATTGTTAGTACCGGATAAAAGTGGAATATTCGATGATGTGGTATTGGGTTTTGATACTTTGGACGAATACCTGGTAAAAGAAGAATATTTTGGTGCTGTTTGTGGACGTGTAGCCAACCGGATTAAGGATGGTAAATTTACACTGGACGGAGTAGACTATCAATTGCCCGTAAATAATGGCAGCAATCATTTACACGGTGGTGTGAAAGGATTCAATAAACAGGTGTGGGATATCAAATCTATTTCTGAACAAAAAATAGTATTAAACTATATTTCCAAAGACGGTGAAGAAGGTTATCCGGGCATTTTAAATGTTACGGTTACTTACGAATTGTCGGATGAAAACGAGTTGAAGTTACATTACGAAGCTACGACCAGTAAGCCAACTATAGTTGGTTTTTGTCACCATTCGTATTTCAACCTGAAAGGTGCCGGTAACGGAACTGTGTACGATCACGTTTTACAAATCAATGCCGATTTCTATACCATTTTGGACGAATCGGGTGCTCCAACCGGCGAAATACGTTCGGTAGAAAATACGCCTTTTGATTTCCGGGAACCAACTTTGGTGGGTGACAGGATTGATGACAAGGAGTATGCTCCAGGTCGCGGATTAGATAATAACTGGACTATTCGCAAACATCAGGTGGGTGAATTAGTCCTGGCAGGTTCTGTGTATGAACCCGAAAGTGGACGAAAGATGGAAGTGCTTACTACTCAACCAGGACTTCAGGTTTATTCGGGCAACTGGATAGAAAACCAGATTGGGAAAGATGGTAAAACCTATGACTTTCAAACAGCCATTTGTCTTGAGGCACAAGGTTTCCCTAATGCACCCAACGTGGCTCATTTTCCAAGCGCAGTTGTTCGCCCGAATAGAAAATACGATGAATGGTGTATCTATAAATTCTCGGTGGAATAAGTAGTTAATTTACGATTTACTTATTTACGATTTACAATTTAAAAAAAGCAGAGACTACTACGAGTAGCTCTGCTTTTTTTTATGAATTTTGGATGGATAATTACTATCTCAATAATCTTACGAATTAATCAACCAATATTTTTTGAATTGACGCATTGCCACTTTGTGAAATCATTCGTACCAGATAGATACCTTTCGTCCAATTGTCTGTTTTAATGGAAAGTCTGTCAGACAAAGTCTGCTGAGAATAAATTTTTTCTCCGTTCAACAGTAAAACTTCAGCAGAATGGATTGACCCCTGAATGCAAATTTCTCGATTTACTGACGAATAACGTACCGAAATGTCAGAACCACCTGAAGGTATTATTACCGATGTTAATCCGTTAAATTCGAAAGGGCCTAAATCCGGGGCAGTGCCAAAGTAAGGTAATGAAACATCTGTACCGGTGTTGATGAGTCCGGAAGTTTTCACCAGATGAAAAAGGCCATCCATGGCAGGTAATGATCCATCGGTATTTCGGGCTAATTTGCTGTTCTCAATCAGCAAACTTTCGAAATCAGCTGCCGAAACAGTGATTCCGTTCCAGGTATTTGTTTTAAAAATGGTGCTGGAATGAAATGAATTGCTGTTGCCTGCACCTAATGCTATGTTGTTGGCAAAGATATGTGCTCCACGGGCATCGGTGTTGTTCGGGAAACTATATGCACGACCGTCATTATACGAAATGCAATTGTAGCAAAGTACTTTGCCTACACTATTGTTTTGGTCAAAACCTTTATTGCTGGAACTCATTATTTTATGTCCGGTAGAAATGCAGCGAATCAGTGTTGCCCCTCCAACGGCGGCGTTACCTCCAACTTTGAATCCATTTCCATTTCCGGCGTTGGTTACAATTCCTGTAGACCCTCCAGGATAATCGGTGACATCATAGTTTTTTTGACCATTAGACATCACCCAGCAATCTTCAAAATAGATATCGTTTTGTGAGCCGTAACAGTCATAGCCATCATCCGAGTTATTCCACGAACGGCAACGGATGAATTTATTACCCACACCAACGGTCAGTTTACAGGCAAAACCATCGGCATTACCCCCGACAGGTGACGATTTAAAATCGAAATTATCGTGTGCATCGCAATCGATGATCTGGTTGTAGCCTCCTGTGCCTCCGGTAATTTGCATACCGGCATCGCAATTTTTATAAAAGCGGCAATTCTGAATTTTGTTGTACGAACTTTGTATATGCATACCGTTGTCGCCGGCACGGGTAATATCCAGTCCTTGAATAAAGTAATAATCTTTGGAAACAGAAACACCCCGTTCAGAAGCTGCATTAGTTCCCGAATAGCCGCGATTGTAAAAGTCAAGAACCGGACGTTCATCGCCCGGATATGCCCAGATATTGATGTAAGACGTTGAATTTCCTCCTCTGCTCAGGCTCATTTGAGCAGTCATCATATATTGACCGGCCCGAATATAGACCGTGTCTCCTGCTAATGCTTTTGAAATCGCCGTTGGTATATCGTAAGGTGAAGCCAGAGTTCCTGCCCCGCCAGAGGTTCCACCCACTGCAGCAATATACTTTTTTGCTGAAGCAGAAGTAAAACCAAGTGCAGCAATTAGACTGAAGAGTATTGCTTTTCTCATATTTTCCGTTTTTAAATAAGACCATGCAAATATAATTCAGTCGGCAAGATATTTATGTGGATTTATTTACTAAAATGGTGGATATAATGCAATTTTGAAAATATTAATATTTAGTTTTGAATATTTGATTAACAATTTAAATAAAACTGTTGCAAAGAGACTCGATTTTCTATTAAATGCATTTTTGGCTGTTTCGAATTTTTGTACAAAGAATTATTTTTTAGGATATGAACTTTTTTATTGTGAAATTGTTTTGTAATTGTTCTTGTTATTTTGAGTTTAAAGAAAATTAGAAAGTCATAAGTCCGAAAATGAAAGATTAAAAAACGGAAATCAGGCCTGTTCGTGAGAATAGGCCTGATTGATTAGGTAGAGTTCTACTGAAGTCAAAAAAACAATTTTTTGTAGAATTACAAACCAGATCGACGATGATATCTATCCGTTGAAAATTCTAAACCCACTATCGTTTTTTTTTCTCCAATCTGTTTGCTTCCCGAAATTAAATTAGAAAAAATGTTTTATTCCTTTTTATTTTGAATGCCATCTTTCAAATAACCCGGATCCTGATCGGGCGTACGCATACCTGCCACTTCCAATGCTTTCAGAACAAACACATTCCACGAAAATACACGCGTACTGGGCCACCAGCAATTGGGGACGGTAAGATCATAGGGTAAAAATTCATGGCTGAATGGTTCGTCGGGATGCAGGGTTATTTCAGTCCTGAGTCTGTCCTTAATTCTTTTTTCGGCGGGTTTCCAGCCGTGTTTCATGCCCGAGACATACCCGCAGATTTCTTCACGCATCCAACTGCCGGCATTGTAATATATTCCGTTATCCCAAAACAGATTGGGAGAGAAGGGTTTATTTTCCATGGTGAAATAGGTATTTTTCACATGAAATATCAAGGGCGAGTATCCATTTCGGGTGGGCACTTTGTCCAGCGTATTGTTCACCATTTCCGAAGTCAGGATAGGTTCATTGAATAACCACCAGGAAACAAATTCTGGCAACAACGAATTGAAAGTGATAACGTAAGGGTAAGCCTTATTATCGATCAGGTATCCTCTCTTTTTGTCATAAAAAGCGCGGTATGCAGCACTTGCTTTTTCAATATATTCATCCTGAACCTGCATTCCCAACTCCTGAGCTACCCGAAGCGTAATGGCAAGCATTCCCTGGTTTACCGACAATGCGGAAGTCCTGTCGGGGTATTCCACGCAGTCGTTTTGTCCCAATACAAACCGGGCATTGCAGATGGCATCGCCATCGGAATCCATTTCATTTAAAATGTATTCAAAAGCTTTGGTGATTTTATCCATAGGCGGAGGTGTTCCATACTGCCGTTTATTGACCAGTGCAAACCACAGAAATTCCAGCGTGGCATCGTTTCCTTTCAACTCTTTGCTTCCCATGGAAGGAGTGATGATGGTACCAATGGTGCCGGCTTTGTTTTGAGTATCTGCCCAGGCATTGAAAATCTTTTCGCTGCCATCTTTGTCGTAGGTTCCCATCAGGCTCCAGAATGAATCGCGGTTATACATGTCGGGTGCGTAATTAATACTTGGTACACTCAGCGGAGTAAAATTGTCGCCGCTGGTAATCCACATAAGCATCTGGTAACAAGCGTACAAACATTTTTCTTCGGTAGTACCTTTGAACCGCAATCCCTCGGCCAGATTAACCTGTGAAGCCAGACGTATGTCATGAAGTGTAGGTTTGGCCGGGCTAACAAAAATAAAAGTACGTTTTGTGTTTGTTACACCCGCACGAAGCTGATGGTAAGCTTTGTCGCTGGCAACGGACTGTATGACTTCCAGATCTTTAATTTCAAGCTGAAAGGGTTCGCCGGGTTTCAGGTTGGAAGAGGCAATAAGCAGGTTGGTAATTCCGCCTTCGGTATTTGCCAGATAAACTGTTTCTTCCTGTTCTGTCCATTTGCTGATTGAAGAAACTAAATTTGTCTGATAATGGAATCCCTGTACATCCATAGCAGTAGTTCCATCGTTTTTCCAAAGCCTCAGAGATAGCGGATGATCGGAGCGATGTTTGAACCGGACGGTATAAAATCCATCGGGTAAGAGATAGGGTAAGCGAAACCCGGCCATATCGGCTTTTGCTTTTTTCCCTTTAATGGTAAATACTCCTTCGTTTTGAGTCAGTTCTGCGTCGTTATACGATTTCCATTTCTCAATTTCCGGTGTTTTATATTGTGTCTTTTCCGTTGGGTGATTAAAATCAGAAAGTTCGCCGAAAGTCAGTTTCACATAGTTATTTCCTTGGGAGCGGTCGTTGACTGAAGCCACCTGATATAGATTCGCATCGCAAATCTCCCGTATTGCCCGAAACCCAATTTCACCTGTTGAAGGTCGGCGGCGGATATTTCGGGTCCATAGGTTGCGATTTCCGGCATCGGTCAGCAACCCGACTGCCAAGGTGTCGCCAAGCATGTATCCGGCAGCAGGGAAGGTCTCATGAGCCACACCACCCTTGTTATCGGCTTCATCGAAACTCCAGAAGGACGAAGGTGCGATTTTGGATGATATGGTGGTGTTTACTGAATAATAGAGTAAGGACATATTCGTCTGAAGCAGTTCTATGCGTTTTTCTACTACCTGATTGTTTACAATTTCATAAATAACTGCGATGGAAAGGTCTGTTTCCAGCCGGGGTAATTTTACGATTCCCGAAAGCCTGATGGAATTTCCATTCTGAACCGCCGAAGTTGCTTTCCAGTTTTTAATATATTCCCGGATGGAATAATCCTCGTTTTCAACGTACATATTCAATTCACCTGCCTTTTCGGGAGTCGATACAGCAATGGATCCGTAAAACAGGTTGACGAAGAATCCGGAAGTGCTGTCTCCGGCAATTTTCATGTTCAGCTCGCCGGCAGATAAGGAAGAACAGATGAATAAGAGTAGAAAAATAAAATAGTTTTTTATGTTTTTCATAAAACAGTTTTTTTTATTGATGTTTCAGATTGGGTGGAACATCTTTGAGAGTGAAATCAAATTGCTTTTCCACCACCCCGATAACTATCGGCAGATGGATAGTATTTTGTGGCAGGTATTTGAAATAAACTTCATATTTGTATTGAATTATTATTTTTGCTTTATTAATTTAGCGATATAATGTTTCCCCGATTCAGTAGTAATTCTCACGAAATAAAGTCCGTTGGTTCCTCTGATCCGAAGGTTGGTATTGGAATCTGATGACTGGTATACATATTTTCCCATTGTGTCAAAGACTTCCTTTTTATTAATAATTTCACCGGTTGGCAGGCTGATGATTAATTCATCGGTAAACGGATTGGGATACATTTTGAAGTTGGAGATAATCGTATCTACACTTTCTGCTTTTAGTTTGAAAGTAGTTGGCAGTTTTTTGATTAATTGAGGATATAGCTCTGCATCGTAAATGCGGACTTCATCTACCGTTCCTTTGAAATTGTAATCGGGAGTTCCTTCATCTTTTCGTGCTATGGTCAGGCTTTTAGAAGTGGTTTGAATCTTGCCTGTCAACGCCTTAAAACCGGAAAGATTTCCGTTACGATACAATTCCAACGAATATCCGCTATAAATGGCGGTGAAATGGACGAATTTACCGATTTGAAGGATAGAATCGGCATCCACATCAACTACCGAATTGTTTGTTTTTACTGTCCAGCGGACTTTCTTATCGGGCGTGATGGAAATTTTGTAGCGTTCTTCCCAGCTGCCGTGCGATAAAATGAATTGCTCGCTTGAAAGTAAAGCATCGGGTTTCACCCAAAAAGAAATGGCAATTTTATCCTGAAAGTTAAGCGCTGTTTCGTTGGGAGTGTACAGGTATGAAGAGCCGGATGGAAATTGATAAGCGGCATTTTCTATACCGTTAGCTCCGGTAGTGGATACCGCATTGACCGAAACCGCATGCAGAGCATCCTGTGCCAGGTTTTTTGTATCGCCGTTCAACGGATAGTAGATGACAGGGGTTGGTTCTGTGGACACGGTGAAATCTTTAACTAAAACTGATTTTGTGAAAGAGTTTGTTCCTGCAGAGTTATTGGCAGTAAGTGAAATGGTATAAATACCCGGTGAAACCGGTAAATTCCAGGTCGGTGTTGCGGTCAGATTATTCGTAAGCGTTCCTCCCACACAACTCCAGGCGTATTGAACTTCTGTAGTGTTGACGGTAGCAGAAGCGGTAGTTGTTGAATTTATTTCGAAAGGCATCCTTTCCGAAAACAAAATAGCCGTAATGACCGGTGAAACGGTTAACTGATCAAATACCTTCACCGAAACAGAAAAGGAAGTAACCGTATCGTTGTTTTCTGAAACTTTGCATTTAAGCTGATAGATCCCGGGTGTTGCGGGCGCATTCCACGAAAATGTTCCGGTGTTGGTAGTTCCCACCTTCAGGTTATTTTGAAACCATTCGAAAGACGGATTTGGCATAAGGTTGTTTTCGGGTAAGCAGTAAAGCGTAACTGACTTCAATTTTTCAACGATAGTATCGGAAACTGAAAAAGCTTTGATACGAATCGAATTGGTGAAATTATTGTTCGCATGATAATCAATGACATTTCCATCCACTGTTTTCAGCCGGCCATTCAGTCGGGTGGTTTTTCCGGTCGGATATATAACCAATAGCCTGATTCCATCGGGGGTTATATCGAAATTGATTATACCTGAAACGTTTGTTTTTAAAACCGTTTCGCTGATGGCATCATACACATCGTAATTACCCGTTGGTAAACTTAGTTGAACAGTTTGCGATGTTGTGACCGGATTGTAGTACAAGTAATTCGCGTAGCTGTTATTCCCCCTGAAATCGGTTTTATTTAAGTCAATGCGTAGTATTCCTTCCACATTCGTCTTTTCGATGATGGCTCCTAAATATCCCACGCTGGAACCACTGTACATCGATAAATCGGTTGATGCCCAGCCACCTTTTACCGCATCGCCCATGGCCACGGGTTGTACTCCGTTCCAGTTTTGTTTCATCGATTCGTATGGAATGCAGGCATTGGTATCGTAAAGTGTTGCCCATGAATAGCTTGCCGGTTCCTGGTTGGCCTGTGGCAATGCATTCCGGTAGAAAAGCCGGCTGGCATTGGCTAAGTTCAGTATCCATTTGCCGATGGCTCGTGCGTATCGTTTGTCGTATTTGGCGACCGGTGCCAAAGCAGCTGCATGTTGAAATCCGTTCATGCTGAAGGCGTAATCGTCTCCACCATCGTTGGCTTCACCGATAAGTCCGGACACATCGTATCCGTTCCATTTCCCGACTATGCATCCCCAGCCACGCAGAGTTCCCTGACCAGGAGAAAAGGTCCAGTTCATCATTTTCTGAATGTCGTAATTGGTACCTTCCACCGCATTCATTCTTGCTGCAGCAGCAATTCCGTATGGCAATTGTATTTCGTAGGAAGGATTTGAAGTCCAGTTTTGGAGAAAATCGAGAGCCAATTCTGCTCCCTGCAGGTATTTAGTGTTGTTGGTTTGAGTGTATGCCTGGTAAAGAATCCAACCGATGGAACCGGCAGTTTCCGGTTCAGGGACGCTGGTGTTATTGGGTAAGCCGCTGATTAAATTAAAAGCCCGGTAATTCATGTTTGGTGTATTCCACGGTTGTATTGTACCGCCCAGTTTATAAAGTACATCCAATTCCCTGTCGGCAATGGTAGTGAATTGCGAACTAAAATCAGTGTCAGCATTTGGATATAGCGCATAGAGTTGATAGAAAAAAACATTGGGCATGATTTCGTACCACCAATCGTTGCCTGTTCCGGTTGAATAACTGTTCAGATAAACATTTTGATTGTTTTTCAGGTTGTAGAAGTCTTTGATTTTAGAAACCCAGTTTGTGCTTAAATGCGTTGTTTTATCCACACCAACCAAAGTTGCACCTACCACTGCCGGTAAAATATTGATGGCTTCGGCCGTATTTCCGTGATCGGTTGACCCCACATAGGTGTCCATACGTATCGTTTTCAGATTGGGGTAATTAATTCCGTTGGAAGTACTGATTTTCGTTATGGGCAGATGGGTTCCTGTCAGGCTCGTGTCGAAAATAAAATTATCGTAATCGATGGCAACCTGTTTCCAATCGCGCATGACATATGGAGCCGGCAGGTTGGGCATATTGTCTATCCTCGGGATGGATATCTGCTGTCCAAAAAGGCTGGAAAGAGAAGCGAGGAAAAGGATTAATGAGAATTGCTTTTTCATGGGAAGAGTTTAGAGATTAGAAAGTTTAGAGATTAGAAAGTTTAGAGATTAGAAAAGTTTGGAGTTTAGGATTCAGAAAAGTTTATCGTTTAGAGGTTTATGGATTTTTTGTTTTTGTAAATCAAAAAATCATTGGGTTTTAAAAGGCTGGTGCCCATCAGGATTTTTGCTCCAACCGGAATTTTGATCTTAGCTTCTTTCCCAAAGTTTATGATGACCGTAATTTTATCACCCTCGAAAGATCTGGTAAAACTGATTCTATCAGCCTTAAGATTAAGGTTCTCATATTTCCCCATTTGCAAAGTTTTTTCACTGTTTCGAAGAGCCAGCAATGACTTATATGTATTTAGAATAGAATTATTCTCGTGTGATAAGCTGCTGACATTTACTTCCCTAAAATTCTCATGTACTTTAATCCAGGGTTTACCCGTTGTAAAACCGGCATTCGTACTGTCATTCCACTGCATGGGGCTGCGCGATTTGTCCCTGTTATGATTGTTTCCTACCAACAGGGCTTCTTCGGGAGTTTTACCGGCATCGATTGCCAGTTTGTAAAATGTTTTTGCCTGGATATCCACGATTTCATCGTATGTTTCAGCCATTATGTTTTGCATCCCAATTTCTTCTCCGTAGTAAATAAAAGGAACTCCTTTGGCTGTAAGTATAAGCGCTGCCAGCGCTTTGGCTCTCTCCATATTCCCATCGGCCAGGCGGTTCAAAAGCCGTGGATTATCGTGGCTGCCGAAAAACAGGGTCGGGTAATCGCTCATGTTTTTCTCCATGCTTTTTAATTCTTCGAAAAGCCGTTTCACCGAAAAAGAAGGAATGCTTCCGAAGTTAAAATTGAAAACCACATCCATCAGTTGTGGTGACTGGTATTTTTTGAGTACCTCAATCTGATCATTCCCCACTTCACCTACAGTAAAGCGGTCGTTGTATTCACCGACAGTGGATTTGATGATGGAAATGGCATCTTTAACCCCTGGTTGATTGATATTGTAAATGTGTTGTTGTTTTCCTTCTTTCACCGGATTGTCGGTCATTATTTCGTCCGTATTCAGAAAATTGATGACATCAAAACGGAAGCCATCGATGCCCAGGTCGAGCCAGAAACGGAGGACCTGTTGAATTTCTTTTACCACTGCCGGGTTCGACCAGTTGAGATCGGCCATGCGGGTGTCAAATTTATGTAAATAATACTGATTGGTGAGGCTGTCCAGCTTCCAGGCACCTCCGCCGAAAAAGGATTCCCAGTTATTGGGTTTATCCTGCCAGATATAATAATCGCGGTAGGGATTGTCCTTCGATTTACGGGATTCCTGAAACCATTTGCTGTCCGTTGAAGTATGGTTTACCACCATATCCATGATGACCTTAATCCCGCGTTTGTGCGATTCATTCAGAAAGTTTTTGAAGTCATCCATTTTCCCGTACGCCGGATCAATCTGATAATAATCGGCCACATCATAGCCATTGTCTACTTTGGGTGATTTCAGAAAAGGTGTGAGCCATATTCCTTTGATTCCTAAAGATTGAAGGTAATTCAAGCGGGAGGTCATTCCTGCAAAATCACTGGTACCATTGCCATCGCTATCCTGAAAAGAGGGCATATAGATCTGGTAGAAGCTTATTTCTTTCCACCAGGGTACATTAGTTGGTAGCTGTGCCGTCTGCGCTGTAGCCGCAAGCGTGATAAAAAGAATCAGATATTTCAGGGTCTGGCGTATCATGGCATTATTTGATGTGCTGTTGTTTGAAAAAAAGGGACCTGACTTACAAATAAGACAAGTCCCTTTTAAAGATTAACGAAAAACTATTGTTTATTTATTCTCGTTTTGATACAATTTTGCTACTTGCCCGTCAGTCAATGCTACATTGTAAATTTTAAGCTCATCCATTAAGCCTGCATAATGAGGAAAAGCTTGTTTTGTTTGCCACCAACCTTCTGTACTCATTTTTGCAATGCCTTCTGAGTATGGGAATCCTGCACCAATCATTAATGGTAATACAGTAGCGTAAGGAGCTAAAGCCCCTGTTAAACCAGGTTTAACTGTTTTATCCCAAGTCATTGTATTAGCACCATTCACATAGAAAGATAAAGTTCCTGCAGTTAAGTCCAAGCTTACTACTAAATGAGTCCAGGTATTGTTCTTTGCTGAATTATCTGCTTGATTATCTGCATCAACCCAACCATCTGGCATTCCACTAATCAAAGTGTGAGTTGTGAAAAATGGCTTGTTTTGAAGTTGCAACTGGAATTTCCAGGTGTTCCAATAATTGAATGAAACAAGATAATTGTTTTCTCTTGTAGAGTCTGGTTTTACCCATAAAGAAATAGACAATTTATTTGAAAGAAAATCGCTTGCCGCATAATTGCTTATTTCAAGATGTGAACCATTCTTGAAATACATAGCTTTACCTACTTTACCTTCAACAAAAGTTGGTAAACCTGTAGATGTACCAAAAATTTGGGATGGACCGGCTGTTAAAACTGCTGTCATAGGCTTACCAGTTGTTGTTAATTGTGTCCCAGTACCTTCATCAAAGCTCAATCCTAACAGAAGAGCGTTTGCAGGTATTGCACTAAACGCAGCAGCTAAAAAAGTGGTTTTTGCATTTCTTAATTGTACAACCAAATTGTCAACAGCAGATTGAGAAATGGATGTGTTTGCAACTGCTGCTTTAGCCGTTGCAAGAGTTGTTTTAAACGCGTCGATATCAGACTGCTTGTAATCAACCGTAGTTGCAGCGTCAGCAAGTGCCTGACAAGAGTCGATTACGGCTGTTAAGGTAGTGGTGTTAGCTGGTTCAATAGTATCACTATCCTTTTTACAGGATGTAAACACACTGGCAAAAATAGCCAACGATAGACATGCAATAAATGCACTTTTAAAAAGAGTTGTTTTCATGATAGTTTTAATTTTAAAGTTGTTTGTGAAAAAGTTGTTTGTGAATTTGATAATTATAATTAAGATTTATTGTAATGCTTGATTAGTATCCAGTTCGGTTTGTGGAAGAGGGAAGTAGAAACGGGGTTCTGTCCATTTCAGATCGGTACCCAGTGCTGCTTCTGCCGCTTCTTTTCCCCAACGCATCAGGTCAAAGAAACGATGGAATTCAAATCCTAGTTCTTTGCGGCGCTCGTTTCTGATTACCGCACGCATAGCATCCTGAGTTACAGCAGTAGTATTTGCCAAATTTGCCCGGCTACGCACCCGGTTTACTGCTGTCGCAGCATTTGTTATGGCATCAGTTCCTCCAATTTCATTCAAGGCTTCGGCTTTCATCAACAGGATGTCGGCATAACGCATGTAATTGTATGGAATGGTCGATTGATCTTTCGCAATTCCTTCTCTTTTGTCTTCGTCATATTTTTTTACTAAATAACCGGTAGCTTCCGACCAGGAAGAGGAGAAAGTGGTATTGTTGAACCAGGGTTTGCCGTCCCGTCCAATGGAAGCATCCAAACGTGGGTCATCAGAACCATCGATAGTTTTATCCCCGAATGCATCCACATAGCTTTGTGTGGGTGCATTGAAATAATAACCGCCTTCGATGGATGGCGCAAACCATACACAGAGGATATTCCCCTGAGATGATACTGTGCTGTTTACGTAGCGGATACCGAAAAGGATTTCAACGCTGTCTTCTGAGCCGGCTTTAAATAAATCGGAGTAGTTTTTCAACAAATCATACTTATTCAGACTTTCTAAAGCCTGAATATTGGTAAGACATTCGGTGTATTTTTGCTGATAAAGATCCACTTTGGCCAATAAACCGTAGGCAGCGCCCTTGGTTACCCGACCGATTTCGGTATCGTACGCTGCTGGTAATACGGCAATAGCTTCGGTCAGGTCTTTTTCAATTTGAGTATAAATGGCGCTTACTTCGCTTAAGCCCACATTAATAGCACCTGAAGTAAGTTGTGGTTCCAGCTTCAACGGAACTTTACCGTAGATGTTCACCAGGTTGAAGTACGAGAAAGCCCGTAAAAATTTTGCTTCTCCCACCAGACGATTGCGCAGGGTTTCATCGATAGCCATAGGAGCAATGTAGGTTATTGCATTGTTAGCGCGTGCAATGGTTTCGTAGGTTGCCTGCCAATAGGTATTTATAAAACCATTGGCGGAAGTCGCCGTAAAATCGTTGATAAAGTTCATATCGGCCTGATCGCCGGCATTTCCACCTTTTACGGCATCGTCCGAAGCAACGTCCCCGAATATCCACAGCGTGTTACCGTATAGTGAATTGTAGGTCCCTGTAACCGCCATGGTGGCCGATTCGGCTGAGGTATAGTAGTTTGCAGAGGTGTAATCACCTTTTAAATCTGCAGTTAAAAAGTCATTGCAGGAAGTGAACAGGCCCATGGACGCGATGGCAACTATATAGAGTTTGTTTTTCATGATTGTGTTTATTTTAAAAAGTAATGTTTAGTCCAAAGGTATAATTTTTGGCAACCGGGTATGTTCCCCAGTCAATTCCATTAGCGCGGTCACCTTCGCTGGCGGAATTGGTACTCACTGTCATTTCAGGATCCAGCCCTGAATATTTAGTTAATGTGAGTAAGTTTGTTGCGGCCACATAGAATCTGAGAGTTGAAATTTTGAACTTCTTAGTGTTCGGTACCGTATAACCGAATTGAAGATTCTTGAGCCTAAAGTAAGAGCCATCTTCCAGAAAACGGGTAGATGCTTTTACATTGTTCGATTTTGCTGCCCACGAAGCGCGTGGTTGTGTGTTGGAAGTTCCTTCACCCGTCCAGTGTTCGTTGTAGTACCTTTCGGTTACATTAAATCCGCGGTAATAGCCTTCAATGTCGTAATTCACTTGCGAAAATATTTTTTGTCCGAAAGCACCCTGAAAAAATACCGAGGCATCGAAACCTTTGTAGTTTCCCGAAAGGGTTAACCCCGTGGTAAAAGAGGGTATAGAACTGCCCATGTATGCGCGATCCTTGGCATCAATCACATTATCGTTATTTTGATCTACATATTTCACATCACCGGGCTGTATGTTTTTTCCCTGATAAGCTGAAGTGAGTATTTCGGTAACGTTTTGAAAGATTCCATCCATTTCGTATAAATAAAAGGATCCGATGGGTTGACCAACTACTGTCTGTGTTGCATTTACTCCTGTATCAACCTGACCGCCCACAATAGGAGCATCCAGTTTTTTTACCTGATTGTGCAAATATCCTCCGTTCAATGCAATATTAAATCCTCCGTGTTTATAGTCTTTACGATAGAAAAATTCAATATCTACACCTGTATTAAGTACATTTCCACTGTTGATCCAGGGCGTGGAGGCATAACCTACCGATGGAGGAAGTGGCGCTTTTACCAACATATCGCTGGTTAGTTTGTAAAAATAATCAAGTGATATTCCCATAGCGCCTTTCATTATCTCCAGGTCTACTCCTGCATTGAACTGATTACTGGTTTCCCATTTTAAATCGGTATTTCCAAGCGTTGTCTGAGCGTAACCGTTATAGCTGCTTCCACCGTAAGTATAGAAATAATTGGGAGAATACCTGTCGGAATAGGCATATAAATCGATATTTTGATTTCCGATAGAACCGTAACCGGCACGGAGTTTCAGCTTACTGATAGTTGCATTGTCTTCCATGAAACTTTCGGAATCGATGTTCCATCCCCCGGAAACGGAGTAGAAGGTTCCCCATTTATTTTTGTCGATAAAGCGTGATGAACCGTCACGTCGAATAATTCCGGCCAGGTAATACTTTTGTTTATAATTGTAATTTAAATTTCCAAAATAAGAAAGCAAACTGGAACCCCATTCACTCTGACTGGCAGAACTTTTCCCTACCGCTCCTTTACCTATGTACAGAAAATCGGGGTCGGTATTTGAAAACTGACTATCGCTGGCATATAATCCAAATCCGGCTTGTTTAATTGCTTCTGTACCGATCATATAACTCAGGTTATTATCATCGTTCAGTTTAATGCTGTGGTTAAACGTACTGTTTATAGTCCAGTTAATGTTACTTTCATTCGAAATACTTAAGCCGTTGGTGCTGTTAATACGGTCATTGGTTCCCCAGGTTTTGTTGAATTCACGTCTTTCCATATTATTATAATCAATTCCAAAAGTAGTTTTCCAAAAAATATCGGGTGTAAACTTAAACATGACATTTCCTGAAGCGAGTAAGGATTTGGTTTTTTTAGTCATATCGGTATTTGCCGCTAATCCTTCGGGGCTATAACCATCACCGAAAAACGAGTTGTAAACCGAATTTCCATAGTATTCTGATGGTAAATCCACATATCCACCCTGCGCATTAAATACCGGAATGGCCGGTGTTCTATACAGCGCGTAACGTACAACGCTACCACCTTCGCCGGCAGATCCGTCGCCTGAACTGGAAACCAGTTTGTTTGAAGAGATTCCGCCACTTACATTTAAGCCAACCAGTAACCATTTTTTTACTTCCGAATTGATGTTAGAACGAACACTTGCACGCTCGTAACCGGTATTTTTAATAATACCATCCTGATTGTAATAGGATGCAGAAATGAGGTATTTCGTTTTTTCATTTCCTCCACTTACCGATAATTCATGGGATTGAAGAGGTGCTACCCGAAAGATTTCTGTCAAGTGATTTACATCTGCAAAATCCTTCAGAAAATCTCCGGCTATTAGTTCTCGTTTAACCACTGATGTGCTGTTGTCTGCAGTTGCCGCTTCGTTATACATTTGAATATATTGAGCAGTATTGGCCATTTTGGTGAGCTTCCCGTGTGTCTGGAACCCAATTTGAGTGTTGTATGTGATTTTAGCATCACCTGCCACTCCGCTTTTAGTAGTTATAAGTACTACCCCGTTGTTGGCGCGTGAACCGTAAATGGCAGCCGATGAGGCATCTTTCAGTACGGTCATACTCTCTATTTCATTCGGCGAAAGGTTGTTCAGAGCTCCTTCTACCGGAATACCATCCACAATATACAAGGGTTCGTTACCCGAACTGATGGACCCGACGCCACGAATACGGACGGATATTGGAGCCCCCGGAGCCCCCGTTTGTGCCGCTACGTTTACGCCGGCAACACGACCCTGAAGGGCTTGTTGTGCCGAAGCCACTGGTATTTTAGATATTTCTTCGCTGCTTACCTTGCTGATAGCACCCAAAACATCCCTTTTCTTTTGAACGGAATAACCTACAACTACCACTTCTTCGATTAGCTCGGCATCCGATTCCAATTTGATCTCCAGTTTCCTGGATTCGGTAATTTTAATCTCTTGTGGCTTATACCCAATATACGAGAATTTTAAGATCCCGTTCATGGGTACGGAAATAGTGAAATCGCCGTTTGCACTGGTGATTGTTCCTGTAGTTGTTCCTGCAACACTCACATTTACCCCGATAAGTTCTTCGTTGCTAGCAGCATCTTTTATTGTGCCGGTAACCTGAAGCATATTCTGAGCTTGCAGAGCAAAGACGAAGCTACATAATAGAAATAGAAATAGTGTTTTTTTCATTTTGATAGATCTAAGTAATTAGTAATTAAGAATTCATAATTAGTAATTCATATGTTGTTGATAGTTAATTTTTTGTTCTGAAATTTACTTATAAGCTATTGTAATTCCATTTACTTCCAATCGGTTGTTTCTATTCACTATTTTACTTCCCGCAGGCAGTTCAACTAATATGCAAGCCTGACTTAACGGTATAACAATTTTAGTGGCTGAATTGATTGCCTTAACTATATATTTTTTTGAAATAACATCGAAAATATCTACCTGACCAGAAGGATGATAGGTGACTTTTTTCGTTTCTGTGTATGGGTTGTAATATAAATAAGTCGGATAAGTGGTGTTTGCATAAAAATCAGTCACATTACAATTTAGACGCAGTATCATTTTTACATCGGTGGTATCTACTATGGCACCCATGATTCCAACCGGTGAAGTACTGTACAAACTGAACATGCTTTCTTTCGGATTCTTTGGATTCCAGTTCGGACCATCGCCCAAAGCTACGGGGTGAACTCCTTTAAGTTCCGGTTTGTTGTAGCAATCCTCGTAACGGAGTCCTTCATAAGCCACCAGTGAATGGGTAAAATTTTTCATTTCGGGTAGCCATTGATTTCTGTCCGGAATTTCGTTCGGGAAAAACAAGCGGGCTGCATTTACATTATTGAGCATCCATTTTCCGATGGCACTGGCAAACTGCGGTTCGTATTTTACCATAGGAACCAGTGGCCAGGCCATTTTCATGCTGTTCATCAAAAAAGCGTATCCACCACCGTCGACTATACTTCCCTGAAGTCCGCTTACATCGTATTCGCCCCATTTACCGACTATTACTCCCCAACCGTTACGTCCTTTTGCACTTTTACAGCCTTCGAATACCCAATTCATCATTTTTTCAACGTTGTAGTTGGTTCCTTGTTCTGCATTCAGCCGAGCTGCTGTGTAAATTCCCATGGGTAGCAATATTTCATAAAACCGGCTTTCCTTTTGCCCTTCGAGCGCAGCTATAGCCGATTTTGCATGAGTCAGATAACGGGCGTCCTTGTACTTTTGGTAAGCGGCATAAAGCACGTAACCATGTCCACCGGCAGCATCCTGTTGAAATGGAATCTGATTTACCATTCCTTTCATTCTGCCGTAATCAAAATATGAATAATCGTAATTTCCGTTCAAAACAGAGTCGGCTTTGCAAAATTGCTCGGCAATACTATGTTGAATGTTATCCGCATTTTCTACATTCGGAAAAACATCACAAACTGCATAATACAATACATTGGGTAGCACATCATACCACCAGTCGCGTCCGTAACCTCCACCCTGCAAAGCCACTTCGGGACAGGTATTGTTCATCATTATATTCCAGCCGGTACCCGAGTTGAAATAATTCTGAGTCATTTTTACGTAATTATAACCGTTTTGTTTGGTTTTGTCTATTCCCATCAATCCAGCTCCCAGAATGGCCGAAAGTGAATTCAAACTTTCGTGAAACTCTCCGTTGTTATGATTCGGTCCCTGACGGCAATCGTTGATAGCCGTGTAAAGACCAAAAGTGATTTGAGGAAGATTTCGTTGACTGTTATCCAGCCATATCATTGGACCAGCTTCCATTTCCGGGTTAAAATCGAACACATAATTATCGTAATCAATTGCCTTTTTCTTCCAATCAATGATTTTATAGGGTTGTGGTGCAGTGGGCATCAACTCTATGCGCGGAATAACCGTTTGCAATACCGGTTTCCCGAAATTGTCATTCGAAGCACAGGATACGAGTATCTGCACCAGGAGAATGAAAAAAAGAGTCGATTTAAAGGTTTTCATATTTAATAATTTATTTGCCACGATACACAATCTATATGTTCGGAAAAAGAACAGTTCAAATTAATAATTTAGTCTCTCTTATTTGGTAGCCAAGGGTGGCGCAATTAAGTCAATATCTGCCTTTTCCGGTTTTTTGGTGTATTTTGTATCTATCTCTTTAATAATATGTTTTGCCAACGGCAATGAGATTAATTGCAAGGCGGCAACAATGATTAAGGCATATTTCAGTGCAAAGTTTTCGGAAACAAAGTAAGCCAGTGAAATAAATAAAATCATCCCTGCAGCACGACCAAAGAATAAACCAATTTCATGACTCATGATATAGGCATATTCATTACGCTTTTCAATACCCGAAACCACATCAATCGTTTTCATCATGGTGGGAAAATATGCCAAATCATGTAAGGGTTGGAATAACACTTTACAAAGTACAAACACGATTACTCCAAAGGCTGAAAAAAGGATACCGTTTACCAGGGTACCTATGAAAAACACCAACAATCCAAAACCAAATATTCGCATCCGATGTTCAGGCTTGGCAATACGACCCAGTACATAAACCAGTATGGCCGTTCCAGCTCCACCAATGCCCTGAATCAGGCCTAAAGAACCTTCGTTACCAACCAGCCGCATCACCAGAATAGCGGGCGCTGTAACCAGAAAACCTTGTACCATTCCTTTCAGAGAAGCTAAGGCCAGAAATTTTTGCCACAAAGAATGAAAACGGAAGTAAATGAATTTCTTTTGAACCGGATTGGCAAAATCGCCTTTCGCAAGCACCAGACAAGCTCCGATTGCAATAAAAAATACGATAACAGTTATTATCTGGTAGCCCATGTTTACGCTAAACGCTCTTCCGAACCATATTTTACCGTCGAGGCTTGCCAAAAAAACGCCTACTGCCAAAGGTACTATTATACTCCAAAGTGAAAAGAAGAAGGATTCCAGTCCGAAGAAATAATTCCGGTTTTTGTCGTTCGTTGAATTGAGAGCCAGTAAATAACGGTTAGTCCAAAAGAAACCGGTAGAGCCACCCAATGCGAAACCCGCAATACCCAGTTGTACGATCCCTATGGATTGTACAAACATCATCCCCATTAAGGCAATGGCCGAAAGTATAATACCAAAACTATACAGGCGGTTTACCTTGAAAACCTTGAGTAAGGCACCATTTAGTATGGACGTGCTAACTACTCCGATATACATACACAGTTGATAAATTACCACATAGGATGAATTCCCCGTGTTCCGCATGATATATGCACCTACGAAGATTTCGATAATAGGCAAAATCAATGCGTACAACATGTTGGTGATCAGCAGTGTCCGGATGTTTTTCGGTTGGGTTCTGAAGAATACAAATTCTCCGATCAATTTATTAGACATTAGTTCTTCTTTAGAGAGTTTAGAATTTCTTTAATGGAAAACTCAGCACTACAAATTACTTCGTCGCTGGCACCATAAAATATTTTGATAGTATCGCCTTGTACATAATGTCCGTTAGTGAAAACTACATTCCCGAAAAATCCGGTTTGTTCGTAGTTGGCTATAGGTTCCATGATGGGTTCCGTGCTGCGTGCCAATACTTTCGATGGATCATTGATGTCCAGCAGCAAAGCACCCAGACAATAGCGGTTTTCCTTATTGGCTCCGTGGTAAATTTCCAGCCAGCCTTCGGAAGTTCTGATGGGTGCTCCTCCTGCTCCAACGCGGGCTGAATCCCAACTTCCTTCGCGGGTAACGGCGACACATTTATGGTTCCCCCAATGTAGGCGGTCGGGCGATTCGGCAAGCCAAATGTAGTTTCCACCCAATTCGGGGCTGCTTGGCCGGTGAAAAGCATAGTACATGCCGTTGATTTTTTCTTCGAACAAGGCACTGTCTTTATTGTGAGGCGGGAAAATCATTCCTTTGCGGTCGTAGTGTTTGAAATCTTTTGTGACGATAAGTCCCACGCCTACAGCCACCGACGAAACTTCGGTATAACTAAGGTAAAAACCATCGTCCATGGTGGCCACGCGACAATCTTCAATACCGAATGCTTCCAGATCGCCTTGACCAAAAATGGGTGGGTATGCAGGGTCTTCATGAAAATGGATATCATCGTCACTGCAAACCAGGCGTAAATAGGATAGTGTAGTTAAGTAGTTTTTTCCCTGATATAAAATGACACGCGGATCGGTGGCATCTAATTGAGAGTCGTTTTTGTCGAAGCTGAGAACTTCGATTTTGCCATTGGGGCTGTAAATCGGAAAGCTTATTTTTCCTTCAATTTGTTTAGGTCGTTCGGCAACCCGAAGCAAAAGCCAGGTTTTTCCATTCATCCGAAAAACTCCCGGGTTAAGCAGGCAGGTAATTTCCATTCCATCGATTCCGGCTTTTAAGTCACCGGGGCCAAGCAAAGGATTGGCTGTATTTCGTTTTGCAATATCCATCATGTATTTTGTTTTAAGTTTAATCCGGTGGCAAATGTAGTTGATCTCTGCCTTTCAAAGGTATCCTGTAGTAACAATTAAGTATACGGTACTTGCGTTTAAATTATTTAGTACCTTTTTGATTGAAAAAGATACCATCGCTGCATTTGTTCGAACTGATATTATAGTATATTTGCGTTTGTATTTTGAAAAAATCTATTTCGATGAAGAATTTGCTAGTTGTTTTTTGCCTGTTTTTATTGCTCCCGTTGACTGCCAGAAATTACGATATCGTGAATTTGACCAACAACGACGGGCTTTCCAACAGTTCCATCAATTCCATTTCTCAGGATTCCAACGGCTTGCTCTGGTTTGGAACCTGGGACGGATTGAATGTGTATAATGGGCGTGAGTTCAAGGTATACAAACCGGATCCTGGAAATACACTGAGTATCAGCAATAATATCATCCGCGATATAGTTGAAGAGCAAAAAGATGTTCAGTGGATAGCCACCGACAGGGGCATTAACCGCCTGGATACCCGAAAAAAAACATTCGAACGCTTTTTTGTGGATGCAGGGAATCAAATTATTTCCAACGAACATTCATTTTTCATTGCCAGAAATAATGCAGATAAGATTTTTGCTGCTGTCTACGAACAAGGAGTTTACTATTTCGATACGTCTACCCACCATTTCATCCGCCTGAATGCAGCCAAAAACTTCCGAATGAAAAAAATATTTTTCGATCTGGATGATAACTTATGGCTTTATACCGAAGAAAAGGTTTTATTTAAAATAGTGTTTAAAAAAGGAAATACACGGGCACCACAAATAGAAAATGTATTTCAATTCCAACATCTGACCAATATCGAGTCCGTTTTCTACAATTCGAATAATGAAATTTGGATGCAGGCTGAGGGTGAAAAAATGTACTCCTATAATATCTCTGAAGGCGTAATGACAAATTATCCATTAGGGAATAAAAGAGTGGGAGTGTTAAGAGCACTTGTTTTCAAGAAAAACTATCAGTTGTGGGGAACGGCAAACGGTTTGTTTCGTTTCGACTTTGCTACCAAGAAAGTTGAACTGGTATTACCAAATGTTTCCGTTTTATCGCTTCTAACTGGTTCACAACAAATTGTTTGGGTTGGAACCGATATGCAAGGAGTTTGGCAACTCTCACCTTCGCGTGAAAAATTTCATACCTATTCTGCCGAAAATATACCTTCATTTGGTAATAGCGCCGTCCGTACATTTTTCGAAGATAAGAACAGCACACTTTGGGTAGGTACGAAGGGAAGTGGAATTTATACTGTTTCACGAACAGGGACTAAAAACGGGGCTCTGAATGTACAGCATCTGACCACTGCCAACGGTTTGCTAAGCAATTCTGTGTTTACAATTGTACAGGGTCATGAAAGTGAGTATTGGATGGGCACCGATGGGCGGGGTATCAATTACTTCGATACAAGAACCAACAAAATAAACACTTTATTTATCAGCGATAGTTTGCAGCGCAAAGTGAATCTCTCATCGGTTTATTCCATATTGCCGGCTGATGCCTCTACGCTGTGGGTTGGAACAAGCGGTTATGGCATGTACAAGCTGGAAATTGACAGAACTACCAGTCCGTATTCTATTAAAAAGTACAAACAATTTATCTTTAAAAATAAGAGTAAATCATCGCTGAGCAATAATATTGTGTATTCCATTATCCGCGATGATGATACACATCTCTGGATAGCAACCCGCGGTGGGGGTCTAAACCGCTTTGATTTACGTACTGAAAAATTTTTATCCTTCCGTTTTTCGGCCAATAGAACCGATAATATCAGCAGTGATGATATTCTTTGCCTGTATAAAGATAAACAGGGTTTTTTATGGGCCGGAACAAGTATGGGCTTGAATAAACTTTTGCGTTTTGAAAACGGAAGACCGGTTTTTGCCCATTTCACCGAGAAAGAAGGCATGCCCAATAATACCATCCACGGTATTCTGGAAGACAGGGAACATAATTTATGGCTAAGCACCAACAAGGGAATTGCTAAGCTGGTACATGATAAAAAAAACTACCGGATTATATCCTATTTTAAAAAGGACGGATTGCAGAATAACGAATTTTCGGATGGAGCATTTTATGAAAGCCCACTTTCCCATCAATTTTATTTTGGCGGAATCAGCGGTTTCAATGTGTACAATCCACTCGAAATTTCACACAGCAGCTATATGCCATCCCTGCTGTTGGATGCTTTTTATCTGGATAATATTGAAACCAATCTTTTCGATTATATTAAATCGAAAAAGAAAGGCCAGACGCTCGTATTATCTCATAACAATCAATCTTTCAGTTTTAAATTTATTCCGCTTGATTATCTTTCAGGTACCAAATGTGAAATATCCTATAAGTTGGATGGTTATAATCAGGACTGGATTAATTTAGGAACATCCAATACCATTGTTTTTGCCAACTTACCCAAAGGGAATTACGTGTTGAAAGTGCGTTGCAGTAATGCCGATAAAATATGGAGTGACAACTATTTCTCACTTTCTATCCGTATGTTACCTCCGTGGTGGTTGAGTACTGTAGCCTATATCTGTTATATGATGCTGCTTTTTCTCTTGCTCTTTGGAGTCAGGCGCTTTATTAAATACCAGTTTGGTGTGCGCAACGACATGAACATGAAAGAACTGGAAAAACAAAAGATAGAAGAAATTCATCAGGCCAAGTTGCGTTTCTTTACTAATATTGCCCACGAGTTTTCCAATTCATTGACACTTATTTACGGTCCGTGCGAGCAATTACTAAGAACTCATGCTGCCGATGGTTATACGCGTAAGTATATCAATATTATCAAATCCAATTCCGAACGTATGCAAACCCTGATTCAACAGTTAATTGAATTCAGGAAGGCCGAGACTGGACATTTGAAACTGGAAATTGAAACCGTGGATATTCCTGAATTGGTGAAATTTGTTCTGGATAATTTTCTGGATATTTTGGAACAAAAAAAAATCCAGTTAAATCTCTCCTTTACACCTCAGGCTATCTTGTGGAAAACCGACAGGGACAGTATAGAAAAAATTGTGTTTAATCTCGTTTCTAACGCCGTTAAATATACTCCTACAGAAGAAAAAATCGAAGTTCAGGTTGAGATTAAAAATATGCTATTGCTGATTAGGGTAACAAATACAGGCGTGGGAATAAAACCGGGTTATCAACAAAGTATTTTCGACCGTTTCGAGGTTTTGGACCGCTTCGAGAGACAAGTAGCCAAGGGATTAGAAACCCGCAATGGCATAGGCCTGGCCTTGTGCAAAAACATTGTGGAAGTATTGCAGGGCAATATAGAAGTAGAAAGTGACGGTGAAACATTCACTTCCTTTGTTGTTGCCCTGCCTGAACAAATTTTGGACGAATCTGTCTTACCAAAACATCATGAATCGGCAGCACTGTCGACTCCTTTATTGATGCCAAATGAAACTGTAGCGATAGATAAAACCCGAATAATGATACCCGATATTCAAAAAGAAGGTCTGGTGTTGGTGATAGATGATGAAAAAGAAATACGTCAGTTGGTGAGTGACTTCCTGAGCGATAAATACGAAGTGGCTGAAGCTTCCAATGGACATGAAGCCATCGAACTTATGCGTATCCGCATGCCGCTTATCATTGTTTGTGACATCATTATGCCGGTGATGAATGGAGTAGAATTTGTGAAAATAATGAAGCAGCAAGAACTCACGCGTCATATACCCATCATTCTGCTCTCTTCCAAAAGTTCGGTGGAGAGCCAGATCGAAGGCCTGGAGGTGGGGGCAGATGCTTATCTGAGCAAGCCTTTTCATCCCCGTCACCTGGAAGCTTTGATTGAAAGCCTGCAACACCGGAGCAAAGCTGTACTTGATTTTAGTGAATCGCCCTATGCTGCCCTGGAACAATTTGAAGGGAAACTCATACGTAAAGAAGATAAAGATCTGATGGCGCGCATTACCCGTATTATCCAGGATCATATAGACGATGAAACATTATCACTGGACTTTATTGCAAGCGAAACGGCACTCAGTAAGATGCAATTATACCGAAAGATGAAAGATGTTTTTGGACAAACCCCTACTGAATATATTCGTTCTATCCGGCTGAAAAATTCGGAGAAGCTCCTCAAAACCACTAATAAAACCGTGCAGGAAATCATGTACGTTTGCGGGTTTAATAACAAAGCCTATTTTTACCGCGAATTCGCCAAGAAATATCACCTGACACCCAAGGAATACCGAACTCAGAACTAATCAGAAGAACTAAAATAAAAAAAATGGTGGTTTTCTGTGAATAATTGCACTGAATTTTGAATGATTTTTTTTTTTTAATAAACCATAACGGGAATAAATTCCAACTATTTTCTGTGAATCTAAACATTTCCATTCATTTGTTGTTCTAACAGTAAAATCATTATGATTTTCTCATATGTTTTTAAATTATTGAAATCCCAGGTATTACGAAATCAGAAAATGAAAAACAGGCCGGTTCGTGAGAATCAGCCTGTTTGTTTGATGTGTCATTCCGAAGTAAAATGATTTATATATATTTTTTTCTTTAAAAAGGGAAATGTGTCAATCGCTTATAAATGTCGAAATTACTGACAAATTCCGCACCCATCACATTTAGTCAATTCGCCCCGTAACCTTCTTTCTACCAGTATTTTCATACGGTCCTGCAAAGCATCGATGCGTATGTTTTCGATGACATCGTTGGTAAAGGCAAACATCAACAGCAATTTAGCTTCTTTTTCGGGGATACCGCGCGATTGAAGGTAGAACTTAGCTGTTTCGTCCAATTGGCCAATAGTGGCTCCATGCGAACATTTCACATCGTCGGCATAAATTTCAAGCTGCGGTTTAGTACGCATTTTAGCCGTCTTGCTAAGCAAGATATTTTTATTGATCTGGAAAGCTGCAGTCTTCTGTGCGTCTTTTGCCACTAATAATTTCCCGGTAAAACCACCTTTCGATGAATCATCCAGTACGTATTTAAACAACTCGTTGCTGTGGCAGTTTGGCTTGTTATGAAGGATGGAAGTGAAATTATCCACCTGTTGGTTTTTATCCCCTATTACCATTCCGCAAAGCACCGTTTCGCTATGTTCACCGTTGAGATCTATTTCTACGGTGTTACGGGTAATCCCATTGTGCAAAGTCATCACATTTACCAGTACATTGGATGAGGCTTTTTGATCAACCAGTAAAGTCGACAAGTTGGTTGTTTTGGTATGGGTGTTTTCCAATTTATAATGCTCATAGGTAGCATTTTCGCCTACGAATACTTCAGTAACACGGTTTGACAGAAAGCTGACAGAGTCCATAGTGTGGTCGCAAACTAAAAGTTGTGCTTTGGCACCTTCTTCCAGAATAATCAGGTTGTGACTTATAGCCATCAAATCGACATCGGAACGCATGATGTTAATCAATTGCACAGGTTTATCGAGGAGTACGTTTTTTGGTACATACATAAAGAATCCATCCTGCGCAAAGGCTCCGTTGAAAGCCACCAAACCATCGTTTTTAGTACTGCTGATTTTTCCGTAATATTCTTTTACCAGTTCGGGATGTGAAATGGCTACCTCTTTTAAGCTTCCGATAATAACACCGGCAGGTAAACCCTGGTTACGTGGCTCATTGACAGGGTAAAAAGCATCGTTCACTACAAAGTAGAGATAGGAATGTATACCGGGCACATCGCACTTAAAAGCTTCGTACGGATTTACTGGTATGCGAATCCTATTGATATTCAACCCATAATTAGCGGAAAGTGGCTCTTTCAGGTCGGTGTATTTGTAATTCTCCAACGCGGAGGTGGGGAATCCTAATTCTTCGAACAGCGCAAAAGCATCATCGCGTGTGTCGTTCATCACCGCTGCCGAATGCTTTTTGATGCTTTCCTGATGTTGATTATATAAGTCTATATATTGTTGTTCCATAAATTCTTTTTTGAGCTATGTAAGTTGACTAAGTTTGTTAAGCTAATTTGATATGAATGTAATCGGTTTTATGTTTCAACCAATAACTAATTAATCAATAACCAATTAACTGAATAACCAAACCCTATTCCCCATCCACTTCTTTCTTGATCCAGTCGTAACCTTTTTCTTCGAGTTCCAGAGCAAGTTCTTTACCTCCTGTTTTCACGATACGTCCATCGTACAATACATGAACGAAATCAGGGATAATATAGTCCAGTAATCGTTGATAATGAGTAATTACAATGCTGGCATTATCCGGGCGTTTTAGTTTGTTTACTCCGTTAGCCACGATGCGCAAGGCATCTATGTCCAATCCCGAATCCGTTTCATCGAGTATTGCCAAACGTGGGTCGAGCATAGCCATTTGAAAAATTTCATTCCGCTTTTTTTCTCCACCCGAAAATCCTTCGTTTACCGAACGATTGGTGAGTTTGTTATCCATTTCCACCAATTCTTTCTTTTCGCGCATGGTGCGTAAAAAGTCTGTAGCAGAAAGTGGCTCCAGCTTGTTGTATTTGCGGTGTTCGTTTAGAGCGGTACGCATAAAGTTTACCATACTTACACCCGGAATCTCTACCGGGTATTGGAAACTGAGAAAAATTCCTTCACAGGCACGATCTTCCGGATTTAATTCCAGCAAATTCTTTCCGTAAAAAGTCACATCACCATGAGTGACCTCAAAAGTCTGATTGCCGGTAAGTACCGATGCCAGCGTTGATTTCCCGGCACCATTAGGTCCCATGATAGCATGAATCTCTCCCGGACGAACCGTAAGGTTTAAACCTTTTAATATTTCTTTACCATTAATACTGGCATGTAAGTTTTTTATTTGAAGCATATTTTTTGAAATTAACCACCATAACCACAATAGGCACAATAGGACACATAGAATATTTTTTTTTGATAAAAATCATGACCAAAATGAATATATTTTCTTTTGTGCTTATTCTCTCTAAGTTCTTATGTTGATATTATATTTATTATTATAATCTTGATATTTCTGTATGATCCTTAAGCTGCTAATATACTACTAATTCTACTATGCCAAATTAAAAAAAATAACCACAATAGACGAGGACACAAAGATTTTTTTTTATGCAATTCAATATCCATCAGGTAATTCAGCAAATCTCTTTGTAACAAATGTCTTTTGACCTTCCTTCATAATATTTGTACAGTTGAAATTAATTAACAGACCTTTTGGCAAATCCATAAGTTTTAAATGACTTATTATTTGGGCTTCGTGTATTGGAATGAAATTTTCAACCGTTTTTAATTCTACTATTACTGTTTCTTCCACCAATAAATCCATTCGTAACTTGCTTTCAAGAAAATGTCCTTTATACACAATTGGCAGTTCAATTTGTGATCGAACAATAAAACCCCTGTCTTCTAATTCGTAAATCAAACACTTTTCATAAATTGACTCCAACAAGCCGGGACCTAATGCTTTATGAACTTCAATAGCACAATTTAAAATTTCTCGACACAGAATATTTATTTCGTTTTTTGTAGTGTACATAATTATTAAATGTATAATTAATTCTACTTCAATAGATTAAATAATGAACCACAATAGTTCACAATCGAAAAAATACTTTCTGTTTTATTGTTGAATTATAAATCTTAAAATACTGTTATGTGTTTCTTATTTTGACCTTTTCTATATTATTTTTTTTTCTCCCAATAGCTATCGGTATGGTTTAATATCTTAGTAGTATTTAATTTTCGAAAAGTAGAACTAATAAACTTAATTTTTTTTAAAAAAACTATTGTGTCCTATTGTGCCTATTGTGGTTCCCTCTTTATCCAACAGAGCCCTCCAGTGTGATTTGAAGCAATTTCTGAGCCTCCACCGCAAATTCCATCGGAAGTTTATTCAGCACTTCCTTAGCGTATCCGTTCACTATCAAACCCACGGCGTTTTCCGTTGAAATGCCGCGTTGATTGCAGTAAAATATCTGATCTTCGCTGATTTTGGATGTGGTGGCTTCGTGTTCCACGATAGCCGATTCGTTATTCACTTCCATATGCGGGTAAGTGTGCGCTCCACATTTGTCGCTCAACAGCAGGCTGTCGCATTGCGAAAAATTGCGTGCATTTTCGGCGTTCTTGTTTACCTTTACCAGCCCCCGGTAACTGTTATGACTTTGCCCTGCAGAGATTCCTTTAGAAAGGATATAGCTGCGGGTATTTTTTCCAATGTGCATCATCTTGGTGCCCGTATCGGCTTGCTGGTGATGGTTGGTGACTGCAACCGAGTAAAATTCGGCCGAAGAATTATCGCCAAGCAATATACAACTCGGGTATTTCCAGGTGATGGCCGATCCGGTCTCCACTTGTGTCCACGATAGCTTGGAATTGGCGCCTTTGCAGATTCCACGTTTGGTTACGAAGTTGAAAATTCCACCCTTGCCGTTTTTATCGCCCGGATACCAGTTTTGAACGGTTGAATATTTAACTTCCGCATTTTTCATGACTACAATTTCGACTATGGCTGCATGTAATTGGTTTTCGTCGCGCATGGGAGCCGTACAGCCCTCGAGGTACGATACGTAACTGTCCTCATCGGCAATAATCAGCGTGCGTTCGAACTGACCGGTGTTGGAAGCATTGATTCGGAAGTAGGTCGACAGTTCCATGGGGCAACGTACGCCTTTAGGAATATACACAAACGAACCGTCACTGAACACGGCACAATTCAGGGTGGCAAAGAAATTATCGGTATAGGGTACTACCGAACTCATGTATTTTTGCACCAGGTCCGGGTGATGTTCAACAGCCTCGCTGAACGAGCAAAAGATGATGCCCATATCTGCCAGACTATCTTTGAAAGTTGTTTTTACCGAAATGCTGTCCATTACCACATCCACTGCCACACCCGATAACAATTTCTGTTCTTCCATCGAAATGCCCAGTTTGTTGAATGTCTTGAGCAATTCGGGGTCTACTTCATCCAAACTTTTCGGAGCGTTTTTGCGTGGAGCTGCGTAATAGGCTATGCTTTGATAGTCTATTTCGGGGATATCGAGATGCGCCCAGGTGGGCATCTTCATGGTAAGCCAGTATCGGTAGGCTTTTAAGCGGTATTCGAGCATCCATTCAGGCTCATTTTTCTTGCCCGAAATAAGACGTACTACCTCTTCGCTAAGTCCTATTGGAATAATATCTGTTTCGATGTCGGTAGTAAAACCGTATTTATAATCTGCCTGGGTGAGTTGGTCTAATATATCTTCTGACATAATATCTATTTTAAAAGAAAAGATGAAAAATCATCTTTATTGAAAATAAGACTACAAAGGTACAAAAAAAAAGCATTTTTCCGTTGCGAAATTACTCTTACCAAATGTAGTTTCCTTGCATAACACATGCAATTCTGTTTTTGTTTTAGTCTGGGCTAATATTGGTGTTTTTTTGAGTATCCGTTACATTTTTTATTCTATTGCCCTGTACATACCCCTACATAAAAGAGGGAAGCAAGATCTAACCTGTTTCCCTCTAAAAATAGTATCCAACATCCTTTCGTTATTGCGGGCTTCCTCCTTTTCGTCATTGCGGGCTTGACCCGCAATCGCCTTATTGCAGTTGAGACGCAATGCATGCAGGTATTTTCCCCAATTTTTCTTTTTTACGTTGTATTGTTGGAATATGCGTTTACCCTTATGTGTGGGGCTTATTTATTCTCCATTTCATTGGCTATAAACTGGTTTGCTTTTTGTTTTTCCATATTTTCTTTCATTTTTTCTATGGCCGATTCGATGGATTTATCGGGCTCAATAATATTGTGTTCACCCCAAAAATCGGATTCAGTAAATCCGGTTGGTCTGTCCACGAGTATAGCCGAAGGTTTCAGTCGTTCTTTGCGACTAACCGGCTTCATTCCCTTGGTTGGTTCCCAATCTATGACTGCCATTTCTATGGTTGAATAATAGTTTGTGTCGAAAAGTTTTTTATTCCATTTAATCCTGAATCCCAAATCTATTCTGCTGTAACCATAATACCATTTTCCGTCCTTTTCGCGGTAGTCAATCCTATAAGTGGCTTCAAGTGGATAAAGTGTTGCCCTGAAAGGCTTTTTGGCATTGAACAACCGGCTTGCCATCTCTTTGTTTTCGATGTTGAGGTTAAAGATGGCGCTTTTCAACGCTAAACTTTGGGCATCGATATATATTTTACCTGAATAAAGTGGGACGGGAATTTCAGGTTTGTCATGGCGTGGCTTAAAACTGACTATGTAAATCATTTTGTTGTCTATCAGCGTATTTCCCTCCAGGTTGAATGAGTAATTTGACAGCATATTTTCGGTGAAAAACAACTCAGGATTTTTAATGATATCCAGGTCCAGGGTGTTGTAGGGGCCACCTCTTATTTTAAAAGCAACGATGTCCGATTTGGTGTAATTCGTTTTTTTTCGTGCTTTGTGAATTTTTACAACATCAGTTTTAAATGTTGTATAAGGCTGTTTGTAAATGTCCACTACTGCTTCCGAAAGAGAAACATAATTATCGTCCTTTTTTATGGATTCACGAAAGAAACCAGTCATACGTGCAGGTTCATCCAGATAATTATTGCCTTTGTTGGCCATTACATCCCGAATGAGTGTTTCGGCATTTTTCGAAATAACAGTTACTTCGCGCAATTGAAACGGGATTTGCACCATTTCTATGCGCGATGTTTTAGGTTTCAGACTGGAAATGGATACTAATTTGTTTTTGTACCCCATATAGCTGACAATTACCTTTGCATGTGAGAGTTCGTCTGGTACTTTAAGTGTGAATTCACCTTCCTTATTCGTAACTATAGAGGTGGTTGTACCTTCTATGGTCATGTTGGCAAATTCGATAGGCGAACCCGATTTTTGGTCTACAACTATCCCTTTATACACGGTGTAGTTTTTAACATCCGGATTTTCGGAAATCTGCATGTTAGTGGCAACTGTGAAGTTTGGTATTGAAATAAGAAAGAGAGCAAATAAACAGCTGCGCACTATGCTTTTTTGGTGAAAGTGCTTCTGTGTTTTCATAATGAGAAGAAATGAAATAAGCAATTAAAATTAACTCAAAACAGATAGTCGGTACAGCAGAATAATTACTGTTTCAGACTTTGCCTTTGTTCCCTTATTTCGGGGGAATGTGACTGATTAATTTATCGTTGTAAGTTACACCCTTTCTTAATGCCTGCTTTTTTTTATAGTCGATTCAAAACTATAGCCTTGTATAGAATTCATCTGTTGATGATTTAACCGGCAGGTAGTTCTAAAGAATGTCTGTTTCACAGAAACTGTGAGCCTGCCCGTTTTTTAAGCAGGTTCACATCATTATTGTCCATATCAGCCTGGCCCTTTTTTTTTCTACTTGTGACGGACAAGTGCTTCTAAGTAAAGTTTCAATTCAATTGGTTCAATCAAATTGTTCTGTTAGCAAATTTAGAATAAAATGATCCTGTTTCATTCAGTTTACGTAAAACAAACAGATAGTATTGAATGTTGTATGCAATTAACTCATTGACAGTCGATTTATTGTAAAATGATTTTTTTTATATTATTCCCGGAATTAAAGTTTTTCAACGAAAAAAAATCTGAAAATACCTTTCTTCCTTTTTTAATACAACTTGAAAATGAAGATGAAATGTCATATATTCAATTAATTACATTCCGATGTAGCAGAAGAAAAGCGAATAATTAATGCTACTTTTAAAATTTCCAATGCAATTTTTTTTGTTTTATTACAGAAAGAATATTAAAAAATAAATGGATAAAACAAAGCGCTTGATCCGTATCTACGAATCAAGCGCTTAGAAGGGATAAAGAATAAATCAGTCTGCTTTTTGCAGCTTTTTTTGAATTTTACGAATAGCCGTTTCAATTGATTTTTCGGGTTCTATCACATTGTATTCGCCCCAGAAATCGGGTTCCGAAAAGCCCGATGCTTCATCGGCTATTACTACCGAAGGTTTTAATCGCTCTTTGGATTTTACGGCTTTGATTTCAGCGTTTCGATACCAATCGGTAACAGCCATTTCTAAGGTCGAAAAATAGGTAGTGTTGAATAATTTTTTTTTCCAGTTTATTTTGAGCCCTAATTCAATTCTGCTGTATCCATAATACCATTTCCCGTCTTTTTCGCGGTAGTCGATCCGATAGGCTGCTTCTATGGGATATACCCGGGCATTGAGCGGCTTTTTCATGATAAACATTCTGGCTGCCAGATCTTTGTTCTCAACATTGAGATTGAATACGGCACTTTTCATGGCTAAACTTTGAGCATCTATGTATAATTTACCGTAGTAAAGTGGTTCAGTCAAATCGGAGTGTTGTTTAAAGTTTAACACATATATTAGCCGATTGTCCATGTGGGTAGACCGGTCGAAGCTGAATTCATAGTTTCCCAGCATATTCTCGGTAAATACAATATCCGGATTTTTCATGACATCCAAATACAAGGAATTAAAGGGACCACCCATCAGTTTGAAATTGATGGTGTCCAGTTTGCTGTAATCGGCTTTTTTACGAGCCTTAAACATCGATACTATATCCGTTTTCGAAGAGGTATATGGCTGTTTGTATATGTCCACTACGGCTTCCGAAAGGGAAACATAGGTTCTGTTTTTCTTGATGGTTTCGCGGTAGAAAGCAGTCATATTGGATGGGTCGTTGGAATAATTATCCCCCTTTTTATCCATAACAGCCCGCATGAGAGCTGCTGCATCTTTCGAAATCACATTTACTTCGGGTAATTGAATGGTGGTTTGTTCTAATTCTATCACCGACTTTTCGGGTTTCAGGTCGGCAAGTACTAAGGTTTTATTTTTGTAGCCTATGAAACTGACAATTATTTTACCTTTTGGTACATCCTTCATTATTTTGAGTAGAAATACGCCTTCCGTATTGGCTACGGTAGAAATATTGGTCCCGGCTATAGTGATGTTGGCAAAAGCAAGCGGTGTGCGGGTTTTCTGGTCTATCACCAACCCTTTATATTCTAAAAAAGATTCTGAGTCCAGTTCACCGGGTATTATCATGCGGGTTGAAGCGAACAAATCCGGAGAAATAAGGATAAAAAGAGCAAAGAAACAACTAAACAAAAAAAGTACAATTTGAAAGCGATTTTGTGTCTTCATAATGTTCAATGATATAAGTTTGTGTTATCTGTAATCTTTTATAATTCGGGAGAAAGACAATAGAAAATCTAAATCTGAGATCTAAATCAATATAACATAATAAATACTTGAATTGTTGAAACGGATTATCTTCAACCTCCTAAATTCACATTTAGAATGAATTCGGGGTGAGCGTTTTGAAGGAATATTTACAATACACCGCATCTTCCATACAGGCAGCCTAACTATTTTTTATTTGATAAATGATTTTGCGGTAATGTTATTTGCTGATTAGCGATTTTTGTCTGAATATTACTTGTTTCATCGGTTGAAAATCAACAAAAAAATAAAAATTTTCGTTGAGAAAAAATATTAAGTGCCGACCCGGTATTCTACCGGATCAGCACTTAAAAAAATCAATAAAGAATCTTCATTGTTTTCACCTCATCATGTTGTTGAACCTGCAATAAATATGCACCTTTAGCTGGTAGTCTGAGTTTTAATTCTGAAGATGTGGGCTGCAAACTTTGCAGTTGTTTTCCCATCATATCCAGCAGGTTCAGCCTGCAATTTACTGGTAAATTTTGCAGTAGTATTCCTTCGGGAGAAGCAGACCAAATCGTTGTTTTGCTGTTTGTCTTTTCAACGGCGGTAAATACACCCGTTCGGACCTCAATCTGACCGGAAAGTGTGGTGCTGTTTCCCTGGGGTGCCACGGAATAATAATAAGTAGAATCGCTTTCGAGACCTTCGATACTGTACGACAGTACATTCCCTGTCGATTTAGGATATCCCGCGAAAGGAACTGATGTCAGCAGGGTACCTTTGGTGGCTACTTTTACATAATCAACAAATAATCGTTTACCAGCGGCGGCTGAAAGTGCTAAGGTTGAGGTGGCACTTCCCTGTGGAATACTGACGGTGAAATCCTGATTTGCCACTCCAGTTGGCCATACTGCAAGGGTCTGATTATTCAGTGTAGCTGTTAGTTCAGCACCTGCATCGCTCGAATATTGTCTGGCTTGTACAGTCAGGGTAATTTCCTGACCTGACAAGTCGAGAACAGGAAAAATGATTTTACCAATTTGGGCCCCCGATGCCATTTTTATAGAACCAGGCATATCCGTTTTGCTAATCCATCCTTCGCTGGTCCATCCGCCGGGCAATCCGTTTGTAAAGTCTTCTTCGAGCAATGTTACAGACTGAGCGGCTCCGTCACTCTGTAGTGAATAGATATTCAGGGTATAACCCGTTGCTTCGGCCGAAGCAGTCCAGTTGGCTACGAAACCATTTTCAGTAATGTTATTGGCAGGTAAAGCCATAAACTCATCAGTGCCCATAGCCTTCAGGTTCACTTGTGTACCCGTGATTCCGCCACCGGAAATGGTCAGGATGGCTGTTTGTGCCCCGATAGACTGAGCTGTAAAATTAATAAGAAGGTCATAACCCGTTTCAGCCTGAGCTTTGCTTATGGACGATGTTTGTGGCGCAAAATTAGCCGCGTTTGTTCCGTCGACTGTAATTGTTAAATCACCCGTCAGATTTAAAGCTTTGATTCTAATTGTAGATGTACCCGTTTGTTGGTAAGCTACTTTGCCAAAATCAATATATGTTCCGGTGGAAGGTGTGCTCAGGTAAGGATAGTCAACATTCCCATCGGTGGTAAAAGGTACTGTTGTCAGTTTTCCCCATACATATTCGCCCATCAGTTGATAGTCGATATAAGGGTTTCGGTTTCCCTGAATTTTATAGACCTCGTTGTTGCGGTTAATTTCTTTCTGGCTGACAGGATCCTGTTCGCTCCACTTGAGTAACATATCCACCGCCCATTGTTCGAATACGGGGTAAGTATTGTTGTCCAGCTGGTTAACCGAATTTCCTGTCCAAAGCGTGGAATAGTCCTCGTAAGCCGTTACCATATACATGTAGGCGCGCGAAAAGTCACCTTTATACTCGTCGGCAGGTTCCCAGGCGGTTATTTCGCCACCGCCACGACTGTTCGATTTACCAACTTTAATTACATCATTCTGCCAGGAAATGGTACCATCCACTACTGCCATGGGCCAGCTTCCTTTAGCCGAATTAGCCGTACTGTTTGATGGGTTGAGGTGATGAATATCCCGGTAAGCCTGGGTTTCGGTTCCACCCCACCAGCTTTTGGCAAAGGAATGTTCTATATTCATGCCACTGGCAGCTGAAACACCATTTGCTGCTATATGATTATTGGAATACATATCCCAAACCGTACCATCTTCGGGGCGAATATCCGTTTTGGCAAAACCCGACCAGGTACTTCCCGAACCACTGCCGTAGTTCAATACATTGGCTTTCATTATTTTTAAATGGAGTGCCGTCTTCAACGCGGCTTGCTTTTGACCTAAGGCTGTGTCGTAATATCCCGATGGAATTTGTGCTAGTAATGTGAAGGAAAAAACGCAGAGAACGGATAAAAAGGTGGAGAATTTATTCATATAGTTTATGGTCGATAGTTTATAGTTGATAGTTTATAGTCGATAGTTTATAGTTAATAGTTTATAGTCGATAGTTTATAGTCGATAGTTTGTAGTTTATAGTCGATAGTTTATTGTTAATGTTTATAGTCGATAGAGGGTCGCTACAATATATAGTTTATAGTTTCAGTACTATAAACTATATACTATAAACTAACTATAAACTAACTATAAACTAACAACCAATTTTATTATTTCCTTGTTAGCCCGAATCTTTCAGTACTATAAACTACAGACTATAAACTATAAACTAATCTATAAACTAACAATGAATTTCTGAATAGCTTTTCGTGTACCCGATTTTAGTTGAAGCAAATACATGCCCTTGTCCAGCTGATTCACCGAAATGGTTCGGCCGGTATTCAATTGGCCTTCGAGTAAAACCTGCCCGTTTAAATTAAAGATATTATAACTCAAATCAGTTTCCGTGGATTCTATGGTTAATTCGTCCCGCACCGGGTTTGGCGAAATAGAAAAAGCAATTTTCACTTCATCCACTCCGGTTGGCAACGACCAGGCTTCTCCTTTATGGCTTCCCCAGATATATTCTGCCAGTTCAGGATGGTCGATAAAGGGGTTGCGGTTCTTTTGTATTCCGTAAACGGCATTATTTCTGTTTATTTCTTTGGAGCTTATAGAATCCTGACTGTTCCATTTCAAAAACAAAGCTACCGACCAGGTTGAAAGAGCAGGGTAGGAGTTACCGGCTAATTGATCGGAAACCCAACCGGCTACGATGTCATCATAAGCTGTTACCATATAAAAATATGTACGGGCAAAATCTCCTTTATATTCATCAACCGGTTCAAAGATGGTACCAGTATATCCTTCAAAAGTCGAATTCCCCAATTTACTTCCATTTCCATAAATATATGTTGGTGTTGTTGTTTCCCCAAAAGAAAAATTTCCTCGTTGGTTATTTACATATTTATCCGTTGGATAGAGATGAAATAAATCGGTATACATCGGCGTAACACTGTTAAACCAACTTTTTGGGAAAGAGTGTTCCCTGTTATAATATTGACATTCAGCAGAGCCGCCTGAACCGCTATCCTGGTTTGTCCCAAAAGTGAAAGTGCATTTTGAATACATATCCCATACCTTACCATCGGCTCTTTTATCAGTAGTCTGAAAATCTGACCAGAGATTAGTGTATGTTCTTTCAGTATGAGTCCTTACAATCCCCGAAAGCGAAGTTTTGAGTGCGGAATTACTTTTGCCTATTGCTGCATTGTAATAACCGCTTGGGGCTTGTGCCACCGCGTAAAGTGAAAGGGAAATAAAAAGAAAGGAGAAAATTTTTTTCATAAATGCTGCGATTTGGTTTCTGTGACCTTCACTTTATTGAAATAAGGGACACAAATATAGGAAATATGTTTTGATTTTAAGATGATACGGAGCTGTTTCTTGTATAAAAATGCAATGAACCATCACTCTTCTGATATAGTTTAACAGTACCTTGTCACATTTCTGTCATATTCGCGGGCAAAGTCCTTGTGATTAGAAAATACAGTCATCCTAAACTTGTTTGTGAATGGTTAATTACAGATGTCGACTCTCCGATTAATATTTCCGAATATGATAAGTTGGTGTTTCCAATTTAAAAATATTACCAGAGTACTTTGTTGAACAATCAGTCTTTTTATAATTCAGTCTGTGGAAAAAATTTGATTCAAAAAACAGTATAAACAAAAGAGCCAGCACGCCCGGTCTGGCTCTTTTGTATCATTCATTTTCCCATTCGGCTATTTTACATAGAATTTAGTAGTTCCACTCCAACTCAAACCTCCATCAATCGACTGGAGTCCGGTTAGCTCAGCAGGAAACTTGAGATTAGGCGCATTAATAGCCCAGGTTTGCGGTTCGGGGCAAACCCAATCTACATCACCTCCATTGTTCCACAAGGTCCAGTGTTTGAATTGACTGTCAACTTCATAATATACGCTTATATTTTCTTTGGTGTTAATAAGTATAGCACCGTGATAAGGCTTTCCATCCTCGAGAATGGCTTCATCGGTGAGCGCAATTTCTATGGGCTTTCCGGTTGGATTCATTCCTACGCCGCGAAGGAGTGATTCTTCTTGGGAGAGGAAAAGCAAATTCCCGGTTGGGAGACTTCGGTCCGATAATTCCCATCGTTTGCCGGCCGATAAGCGCAATTTATAATCCGATTTATCACTCCCTTTGGTGAAAGGCAAACGGAGAGGTGTATGGTAACCAACTCCCAGGGGCATGGGTTCCGTACCTAAATTAGTGAAGGTGACCGTCTGTATCATTTCTGTATCCGAGAGTACGAATTTCACGATACAAACAAAGTCATGCGGAAAGTTTATATAAATATCACTGTTGATGCAATTCGAGAAAAAGCTGGCTTCGACCTCCACTTGCTCTTCTAAAATACGGGTGCTGGTGATAATAAAAGCCTGAGATTTCAGAATGCCATGATGATAATTATGTTGCGCAGGAATGGTTATGGGAAAAGTATATTTTTTCCCTTCATAGGTGTAGGTTCCATCTTCAATTCGATTTGGGGGAAAAAGTAGGGGTACCCCAAATACCTGAGGTCGGTTCAAAAAGGTTTTCATATCCTCTCCGGTTGGAGTGCGCAGAATATCAACCTGCTTTACTTTGTTATAAAGCTTAATTAAATTGGCTCCCATCGATGGCACAAGAACTGCTTCGTACACATTAGTTTCCAGTAAAACGGCATCAATGCCATGCCACGAGATTTTTTCAATTTTCATTTTCATTTATTTTTTCAAAATTCTGTTTTATCAAGTCTTCACCAATTTAGTATGGTCCGACCACATTATCCCAAAATGGATAAAACTTCTTTTGCTTCAATCGGGGATAACGAATTACAAAATTATCAATAATTGTTGAATTCTGGCTCCATTGAGCTTATAAAATAGTTGTTTCTTTTTTTTAATGAAGTAGGATATATATGTGCCGGCACAATTATTTACACCCAAACCGATGATTCGTATCATTGATAAAAATATCTTTTCAATTGGGATTCTTCGTTTTTTAGGTATCCATTCGTTAACAAACAGACTTGTTTTTAGACAAAAATCAGATTCTTAGACCTATTTCAAAGAATAAACCTTTTGAAATATAAGAATGATTTATTCCAAATTTGGACCATTTCCCTGCTCGATGAGCCAGAGCTAAAATGCGCATGTTATTATTTGCTAAAAGATATTGAGTTGTTATTAAAAAAAGTCTTTATTTCTGAGACAATTATTGTATCTTTGTGTCGAAGCATATTTTTTTTGTTTAGTCTGAATTATCAAAATACACGGATTGATAGCGGTTTAACTAATTTCTTTGGCATGTCTCAATCTGCTGTCATTTTTTGGCAATCCAGGTGTTTTAATTACTAATGTTTCAAATTATTTTCGATAAAAATTCATAAATTGAGAATTAAATCAAATTTATTATCTATGAATGTTTCTGGTAAATATAAAATATTAATTGCCGACGATGATGTTGTGATTATAAAAGAGATCATGCGTGTGTTGATTAAGAATCCTGATTATTTAATCCTGACAACTGCGAATGGAAAGTCGGCTTGTGAAATTGCCAATGCCGAATTACCCGATTTGATTATTCTGGATTGGCAGATGCCTGTCATGGATGGAATTGAAGCGACCATGGAACTCAAACGCAATGAGGCAACAAAGGAGATTCCTATCATCATCTCCTCTGGCATTATGATTGATGCCAGTGATTTAGATACGGCTTTAACTGCCGGCGCGGTGGATTATCTGCGTAAACCTGTCAACGAAATAGAACTAACGGCGCGCGTAGCCAATATGTTGCGGCTTTCGAATGCTCATTCGGTTATCCGAAAACAAAACCTGGAATTGCAAAATCAATTGACATCGAAACTGATTAATATACAGCAATTAAACGAGCTGAAGAATGCAGTTACCAAAAACATGTGCTTATTAAAGGAGCAAGTTTCCGTAGAAGTAGATCAGCAAATAAAAGATATTATCCTGAAAACCGAACGGCTTTTGTATTCTAAGTCATTTGAAATAAACTGGGGCGATTTTGAATCAAATTTTGAATTTATTTATCAGGGCTTCTATAAAAAATTACATAATTTGCATAGTAATTTTACGACTAATGAATTGCGAATATGTACTTTTATTAAACTGAATCTGACCAGCAAAGAAATTGCATTAATCACCTATACATCCCCCGACTCGGTAAATACATCCCGTAAAAGGCTAAAAAAGAAACTGGGTTTACTGCCTGGTGAAAATCTACAAATCTTCATTCGAAATTTATAAAACGGGCTTTAGTACATAACAAAAATATTTAATATTCTATTTGATATGTGAATCGTTTAAAGGGGCACTTAACCTGAACCTTTTTTGAGATATATTTCACACCCCTTTTCAATTTGTTCCGATGGTTATTGTTCACGTTAAAAAAATGCTTTTAGAACCTTAATTATCAAATTAAAAGAAAGCCTTACAAAGCAATATCAGGTTGAGTCAGGATATTGTTATTTTTTATTAACGAAGAAACAGCATTTTTTTGATGAATAAATCTACTATACGAAAAACTGATTTTACACTCTTTTGCAAAAAACTTATCGGGATAGATAAAGTTACTGTAGATGGAGTGAAGGATACATTCGAGAGAGTAAAACGAACAGCTATACATTTTTTATTCTATCTGACTTTAACCGCCTATTTAGTAATTGCTTATGGATACTACAAAGCAGAGTATTATCAACTGATGGATATTACTTTTGTTTCATTGTTAGTTACTTTCTTCTTTTTCATTCGCAGCTACAAAAAAAAACTATCTGACATGCTGGTCAGTATGTTATTTATTTATCTGCCCATAGCCAATATTTTTATCAAAGATATATTTTTTGTATTGCAGGGGAATCCTCTGTTCGATACCATTTTCCTTCATACCCATTTTATGCTAATTCTTTTTATTTCTTTTAGTGGCTTGATAACCCATCAAAGGCAGACTCTCTACGTGGGTTGCATTTCGGTGGTGTGGGTGTGGGTGTTTACAAATTATATCAACGACTCTTATCTCTGGTCATTATTGATGCTTGATACGGTGTTTTTTACCGGTATAACTTTGTTGATGTATTTTGTGTACAGCAGTTTATATAGCCTGGTGGAAGGATATGATAAACAGGAACGAACGATAAAAAGTCAGAATAAAGAATTGCATGATCTGCTGAATTTCAAGGACAGAATGCTGCATTTATTTGTACACGACATAAAGAACCCGATTAACCGGATTCTGACTGCATGCCTAAAAGAACCAATAGCTAAATGCGATATTGCTGAGCCGGGAGATCAAATTCTTCTGATAATAAGCAATATTCTGGATGTACATAAGCTGGAAGAGTCGAAAATGGAGTTAAAAAGATCCGTTTTTGATGTGGAAGCTGTTTTTCAAAAGGCAGTAAGGCATGTAAGTTATTTGTGCGATGAGAAAAAGATCACTTTGACCAGAAAAATATTGGTTATTCATTGTGTGGAAGCCGATGCTGCTCTTTTGGAGCGTGTATTTATAAACTTGTTGAGCAATGCCATAAAGTTCTCGAAGCTAAACAGTACTATCGACATTCGAATAATACAGAAGAATGATAATATACGGGTTGAGGTAGAGGATTCAGGCGAAGGCATACCTGAAGAAGATATCGATCACATATTTGATAAGTATTATCAGGGAAAAAACCAGGGTGCCGGATTTTCTCATTCTACGGGTCTGGGCCTTACTTTTTGCAAGTGGGTAACAGAAGCTCATGGTGGGCTGATAGGAGTGAAGTCGGTTTTAGGTTTCGGTACAACCTTGTGGCTTGAGTTGCCAGTGAAAACGAATAAAAACCAACCTTGTGAGAAAATAAGCCTGGATGTACCACTCAGATATGAATGTAAGCATCGTGAAGACAAGGCTATTTTGATTTGTAAGAAACAATTGACCGGGCTGGCAGTTTACCAAACCGGTGAAATACTCAATTTGCTAAATGAGCATACTTCCGATCTAACAGAAGACTTCCAATACTGGAAAGATGAGCTAATTAATGCCTCAATAACCGGCAATACAGATTATTTCAATGAACTTAGGGGGTCTACGCTAAGTTTGTCATACTCCTAACCCGAATTTTACCCATCTGATACTCAAAAAGATCACTCTCACATGAATTTGCCGGTCGCACGATTTAAAAGTAGAGTTTTTAAACGAATTTTCATTTATTTTTAATATGTACCTTAATCGTACCCTTGTTAAATGTCCATCATATTGAATAGTGAGTTATCTTTGTGATCGATAATTGAGAGTTATCGATAATAAATGTTAGAAATGCTGTTGGGGTCATAGGATATTTATGGTTCAGTTTTTAGTGTTGGTAGCTTGGTTAAATTGGTGCTGAATCTACTTGTCAAATACCCTCCCCTGATTTTTTTAATAGATTGTCGTTGAATAATTCCTGAAATTAAATGTACATTATTGATCACTTAACTTTTTCGGTTTCGCAACAAAAAGCGTATACAATTATCCGGTTCTATTAAGTCATAGGTATTTTGTATTACCGGAGTTAATTTAAACTCTGTGTTTTACAGGTATCTGTTGACTCGGTTTTTTTTATTAGCATAAGTATATTTCACGAACAGAGCCGGTAGCATGACTGTATAGGATGTTACCATTCACCGGGGCTGTGACATCGACCGAAAATCAGTGAATGTATGCTTACAGGCATAGGGAGATGAGTTGAAAAATTAGTATGCTAATATTCATCTTTTTAGAAATACTAACCACCAGCGTGGGTGAAGTAGTGCTTGTTTCATATTCTTAAAAAATAAATTTCACTTAGCTTCTATGCCTAAAATTGAAGAAATGAATGCTCCCTTTCTGATACCAAAAATCGATGCATCAATCAGTCTGTATCCAAATCCTGCGACTGAATATTTCAAAATATGCGGTCTAGATGGAACGGTCAAGCTAACAATTAGCGATTTGTGTTGCAGAGTGTTATTTGTTAAACAGGTTCTCTGCAATGAAGATGTTTCTGTGAGTTCGTTGCGAAAAGGAGTGTATATTGCCAAAATAGTGACTTCGACTGTTACCGTTGAAAAGAAACTTATTATTGAATAAGCTGAACCCAATATTATATGAATTTAAATTAATCTATATTTCGTTTCACTAAGAATAGGATTAGATTAAATACAATTAGCTGAAATCCATAAGGAAAATAAACACTACATAACTGCCTTTCAAATATTGAAAATACAGAAGTTAAAGAATAAATTACATATTTCTATACTATATTTAAATACAAGCTATTATGAAAACTCAAATTTTACTCTCTATTAGCACCAATACCACTTTTATAGGACATACTCAGGTTTCGGGAAAAGCAGATGCAACAACAGCAAAGAATTCATCCCTCGTGAACGGTGAAAATTTAGGCAAAGGAACTACGCATACCGTACCAAACGCTATTGATGACCGTGATTAAAAACTCGATGTTATTCTTTTAAGTCTGGAAATTGGATGCCCCTAATAACAGTGAAGGCAGATACAGCTGTGTTAACTGTTTATTCTGCAAAAGAACTCGCTGGAAATGTATTACCATACCTTCAACTATATTAATTTTGCTATTTACTGTTTGTTTTTTGTTTGTTTTTTCTTCTAAATTCCACATAAGCACAACGGACTTATGTGGAATTTGTCTTTGAAATAAGGAGATGCTCAAATGGTTAGAAACAATAGGAACTTTTGTAGTTGATTTTTAACTTGATTTTTTACATACAAAAAAAAGCAAAACCACCACAGTTTTGCTTTTTTTGATTCATACCAGATAATATATAAAAAAAAGATACTATTATTTCGTATCCAGTATGACTGGTGTACTGTTTTTTCCGCCACCCATGATAATTAATTTTGCATTCGGCGATGTGGCAATGGCTTTAATCATTTCATATTGCAGCTGTTTGTCGCTCAGTCCTGTACTTAATATTTTCTGATAATCGGCAATGCCCTGAGCTTCCACTCTTTTTCGTTCGGCTTCCTGTTTCTCTTTTTGAAGTACAAAGATCATTTTCTGCGCATCCTGCTCGGCATTAATCTTCGACTCGATAGTGGTTTTCACGGAAGCCGGAAGAGTCAGGTTGCGAACCAACAATTGTTCCAAAAACAATCCTCTGCTTTTGAAATCGGATTCTATCGTTTTAAAAATGCGGCTCTGAAACTCTTCCCTTTTAGTGGAATACAAGGCCACGGCATCGTAATAAACGGCATTGTCCCTGATTTTTGTACGGCAAATGGGGCGAACAATGGTATTCCGGTAATCCGTCCCAATTTCTCTTAAAATACGGGGTGCTTCACTGGGAATTACCTTGTACAATACCGTTAAGTCGATAATTACTTCAAGACCATCGGCCGATAAAACGCGTATGGCATCGTCGCCCGATTTAGATCCTTCGTCCTGTACGCCCGACATGGTATAGTTTTGTGTGCGAATATCAAAAGTCACCACATCTACCAGGGGGTTTACCACGTTTAGTCCACTTTCCAATGTATTGTTGTCTACTTTCCCGAATAGTTTTTGAACGCCGATTTCGCCCGGATCAATCTGTACGATGGAAGCAGTGGCGGCAGCTGCTATGACTATAGCAAAACCAACTATTTTTATAATGCCACCATAAGAGCTGGCTGGTGTATTCGATTTATTTATATTAAAACCAACTACAACTATTAAAATACCAATTACTAAAAGAATTATCATAGTCTATACATGTTTGATAGGTGGATATTTGGAGGTGTGTTATAAATGGCAAATATAAACAAATAAATTGAAATATTTCATATCGCTATTAATTTAGCGGAAAAGTATTTTTGTAACTCGTAAAACTCAGTGAATCTACTGCATATTGATTGTAACAGGTTCGTAATAGTTGACCTTTATATGTCTTTTTATAGCTATATCAATCAATTCTATCCGAAAATATGTTTAAAATCTAATTTGATACAGGGTCTTAAATTTGTAACCTGATGGAGTTTTCGTGGGCGTGTATATTTGTTGATTTTGTAGATATCTCTGATATATATTTTTTTATGTAGTTCCGTTTACTTAAATTTTATATTTTTGCAGTATATAAATAAAAATATGAAACGATTCTCTTTTCTATTTCTGGTCCTTATTTTTTCAAGCATTACGTTTGCTCAACTCTACGTTCCAATGGATACAGCTAACTTTTCGCTTCGAAAAGATATCAGTAAAAAATATCTGGAGGATTCCAAACAATTTCTTGCTAAAATAAAGGTAGACTTCGAAGGAAAGGAACGGGTTTATATTAAATCAAAATTCGAAATGAACCACAAGCTTTTTAATGAAGAATTGCTACACGGGGATTATATCTTTGATAATCGAATTGATAATTTTGTAGATTCGATAGTTGCTGAATTGAGAGCCCAAAACTCTCTGATACCGAACGACCTTAAATTCTATATTTCAAGAAACCTGTCGTTAAATGCGTCAAGCATGGGCGACAATACTTTTGTGATTAATTTGGGTACATTTTATTACCTGGACAATGAAGAACAATTGGCAGCCATTATTTCACATGAGATTGGTCATTTCATTTTAAAGCATCAGATTCAAACTTTAAAAAGAAATTTCAGGTTAGAAAAAATTGATTCCAAATCACAACTTGCCGAAATTAGAAGCGACCGGTACAATCGCGGAACTAAAGCCTTAGAAAGGTACAAAGCAATCCTGTATTCAAGCGGGAACCTTAACAAACATGAAGAGCGGGAAGCTGATTCAATTGGTTATACATTGTTTCGGAATTCAAAATTCAATCGATTAGATTATCTGAATGCTTATGTATTATTGGCTAAGTACGATAGCATCAACCCCAATGGCCTGGAGTTGGACACCTATCGCAAGGCATTTGACTTGCCCAATCAGAAGTTTAAAGACGAATGGTTGAAACGAGAAGACTTTTCGGGTTACGACTATACAAAATACAATGAACGGTTAAACAAAGATTCCATCAAGTCGCATCCTGAAACGGAAGAACGGATAGCCTGTCTAAAAAAAGTATTTCCGGAATTGGCCGATTCACCGGTTGTTTCTATGCCTGGCAAATCTTATCAGAAGTTGCAACGGATAGCCGAATTTGAACAAGCCCCCGGTTTAGATTTCAACGAATCGTATGGAGATGGCATTTATTTGTGCCTGTTGAAAATTCAGAAGGATAGCAGTGATCAGTATCATAAGGAATGGATGGGGCACTTCTTCCTGAAAATATACAATGCACGTAAAACATATACGCTCAACAGATACCTCGATCGGTTAGACCCGAAAGAACAATCGGAAAGTTATCAGCAATTCCTCAACTTTGTATGGAATCTGAATGTCACCGAGCTGAAAACAATAGCAGATTACTACAACAAAAAAGGCTCCTGAGCGAGCCTTTTTTGTTGTTTAAAATGTAGTGCTAATAGTTCAGCTTTTCTAATCGTAGTTGATTGTATTTGTCCTTTTCGTTATATTCCCGGAGCATAATGTACCCTTCTTTTGCAGGGAGGGGTTCAATTAAATATTCTTTTTTTGAATAGATGGGGATTCGCTCTTGCGAAAGTTCCCCATTGATAAGGGTATTGATTCCTAAGACCCTGTTTCTCTTCTGATTCTCATCTTTTGACTGATTGCTGTAAAAGAAAACCACCCCCTTATCGTTTTTGATGTATTGAGAGAAAAGATAGTCGGTTCCGTTCTCCTTGGTTAAGTCTTTTTTGATAGTATCTACTTTGCTCAGATTAAAATCTTTATCAAAGTTCAGTAAAATAAAGTCACTCGTTCTTTGTGATCTGTGTGTTGCTAAATACATAGCAAAGTTTATCAATGGAATTGGCAGGACAAATCCCGTGACTTCGGGTTTATATTTCTCAGTAAGTATTGACACCAATCCATTCTCAAAGAAGAACGTTTTTTTCTTTAAGAGCATGAAATTCTTTTTCACGCGTCCCCTTTTACTTATTTTTATTTTATCCGATAAATCGATCCACTTGATATATTTTTTCTGAATCTCATTGCCATTTTCATCAAGTACAATTTTGAACAAGCCTATACATTTGTTATGAAAGAAGGTCCCACCTGCTCTATAAGGTACATAACCCCCAGAAATGATTAGTTTATTGTCTATTTCTTTTAGCTCAAAATTGTGACGGTACTTGCTTTTGTTATTTTCGAACACGTATTCATATTTCTTTTTGCCAGTAGAGAAATCGAGAGCAACAATTTTGTATTCAATATTGTTATCGTTTTTAAATCTGCTTTCTGTAATATATAGATTATTGTTATTGACATATTGAAAGTGGAAAATTTTGAAATCCCTTGATTTCCCGTTTGGATTGTATTCGTAGCTCCATTGAAGTTGTTTGTTCTCATTGAAGAACTTAAATTCATTCTCTAAATGTTTTTTATTGTATTTGTTGTATTCTGTAATAAAAAAACCTTTTTGGCTATTGTTTGAATATGCCGACATCATGTTTTTAGTGTCAACGTTCTTGTTTTCTTTTTTCAGGTTTTTAATCTCTGTGGTTAATTCCATAAATTGACCGTTTTCGTATTTGAATTCCGGAGATATGCTGTTGTCTTTTAGCGAAATAATCTGATAGGTGTTCAGAAGAAAATCAGAACCAACAGAAATAAATTTAGTGTATTTGTAAACCTTATCCAATATTACATGATCACCCATCAGTGTACAATCGTAATAGTAACTCGTCAGGTTGCGTGGTAAAATACTGTCATTATAAGTTCCATTGCTGGTCTTGTTCAAATTTTTATCCAGTAAAACAAACTCCATTTTCTTTGAGGTTTTATCTATATCACGTTCATAAATATAAAAATAACCATACAGATTATTCTCGGAATCGAACAATGTGGTATTGAAAATCAGCTTGCCATCGGCAAGTTTCGCAATATCCTGCATTTGAGCAAACGAAAAAGCAGAGCAGAATAAACTTAAGAGTAAAAATTTGAATTTCATAAGTGATTTTTTTTGTGGAATATTTGATATTAAGTAAAACAAATTAAATTATTACAAACAGATAGAATTCCCGGCTGGAAGCCTCCCTCGATAGCTATCGGGGCTATCGGGATATAATCCGATAACCTATTCCATTTAGATTACTGTTGCTTCCAGCAAACCATTATCTGCCGCCGACATCTTAACTGTTGATTATTTGAGTATCGTTCTTAAACTGAATAAAGACCGGCAAATTTAGCATATTATATCGGATATTAACTATATTCCGATTTAAATATTTTTAGGTATAGGTTTGTAAATACTAAGAAGATAAAAGGGTGGGATTAAAAGAAATCCCACCCGGCAATTAGCATTATTTGTACATCTATTCAAGTTTTACATATCCGCAGGGACGGGGGGGGTAATTCTGCCAGCGGATCCACAGTATGTCTATTTATTTTTTTCAACAGTGGAAGCTCTGTGAAAGAAGTATTTCTCATCGTTATTCCCATTATAGAAATAAATTGACCACCATCCATTTTTATCTCCAAATTTTCTTTCAATGTATAGAGCATTGGAAAAACTATATGGTTTACTCTCACTTTTTGGAAATAGCAACTCAATCTCCCATTTATTCTCAAAATTAATCAGCTCCCATTTCCCTACACTAGAGTATAACTTTTTATTCGACTTTTTATCAAACAATACAGATTCAGGTAAATTTAATATCTTAAAGGTACCATCCTGATTCAAATTGAGGACACAATCATCCTCGGATTTCCAAATACCAACTATATCATTTTTTTGCACGTTTTTACAAGAAAAACAAACAAAAGCAACTAATAATACATATATATATATCATTTTAATTCAATTTTTTCGGTCCAAACAAATCTTTGTGTAGTTTTAGAGAGGGGTCCGCTTGAAAATAAATCATTTATTCCTTTACCGACGGTATTTTGCCAAATTGGATAATATCCTAACACAGGTGGTCTTGTAGCAGATTGAATAGTAGACGAATTTGTCACTTCAAATAAAATTGTCGCAGAATTTCCATCTTTCTTTATAACACTCCATGAAAGCCCATACGTTCCTAAATAAGTAACAGCAAGATTTCCTGTTGCGCCAAGTGTGCCTAGAGTGGAGTAATCCTTAATGTATTTACCAACTCCTTGTATTCCACTTAATTCATATGGGTTTTTGCCGGATAATACTCCCTTGGAAATTAAATGTGCAATAATTTTTTTATAACTTGTAATATGGTCATGATTTTTAAGTAACCCCCGTCCCTGCGGATATATAAAAGCGTTATTAGATGTACAAATGGTCCTGTTTGTCGTTGGGTCCCGATAGCTATCTCGGGACCTAAGAATACAAAGGGTGGGATTAAAAGAAATCCCACCCTACAATCAGAACTTTTTGTTCATCTAATAATGCTTGTCAATATCCGTAGGGACGGCGCGGTGGGTCCACAATTTTAAATTTTCAACCATTTTTCTATTGAACAGACCATGGAGAACGCTTTTTTAATTTTGTTATACTAAATGTTTTAGTTAAACTGTCTTTGTCATAATCATATTCTTCATATAGAAAACCATTATCATCATAATGTTTGCCAATCCCAATAAATTTCTCTTTTTGTACAAACACTTCACTCCTTATAAAATTATTACCCTGAAATCCTATCCAATGACCATCTCTAAATCCATTTTTGTAATTACCAATCCAACAAAGCGTGCCATCTATTTTTAATTGGATATAGACTCCATTCTCTACTCCATTTTTAAAATTTTTGATTGTTTTTACATGACAACAATCATCATACTCAATCCAAAGACCTTCCTTTTTACCATTAACTAGCAACCCCTGATAATATCGATTTTTGTTATTATCTTTAAATTCAATTCTTTCCACAGTTTGGGTTATTTGTTTTTCTTTTTTTGTTGTACAAGACAATAAAAAAATCAAGAAAGAAAATAGTACTATTTTATTTCTGAGCTTTAACATCTTCATTATATTTTTTTAATTGATTACTTACAATAGTTCGTTAGAAAAAAATTAATATTAAGCGGCTTTAATGCCGAAATAGAGTAGTTCTTTGAAATGGTGATGACTTTTAATGACATTCGGTTTAATGCCGAAAGCCTTGATAAATTGGTTTAAGATAAATGCATTATGATACAGTACCCCGTCCCTGCGGATATAGATAACTTGATTAGATGTACAAATGGTCCTGTTTGCCGTTGGGATTTGTAATCAGGAGTGGTCGGAAGATTTAGCCATGTTTATTTAACATTTTTATTGCTTAAATACTACTTAAAATATTTTCTTAATTCATTGATAATCATTATCTTTATACAAATTAAAAAAGATGATTTTCAAAGAACATAAAACAAATATCCAACAAATTCTCCGGCTTATACCCGATGAATTGCTTTCAAAATTAGCTTTAAACACTAAAGTTGATTATTGCGCTAAGGTTTTACAGGGAGAAAGATTGTTTTACTTGCTTTTGTATGCCATAATAAGAAGTGAGCGTTTAAGTCAACGATTTTTAGAAGATATATTTAAAACCAGGCATTTTAAGTTCCTGTTTAATTATTCTATTGATTTAAAAGTTAACCATAGCTCAATTTCAGAAAAATTATCAAAGATAAACCTCGACTTCTTTAAGCAGGCTTACGAAGCCATTTACGAGCGGTTTAATAAAGCCTATTCGATGGAAGAACAAGAACAGCTATGTTTAATCCGCGTTGACAGTTCAATGGTTGCAGAAGCCTGTACGAAGTTGCAAAAAGGGATGTCAGTTGGTAGCAAAAAGAAAAAAGATCCTGAAAACGATAAAAAGCAAGTTAAATATACAATGGCTTATGATGGAGCTGGAATATGTTCAGCGCTTTTATTTACGGAATCAATGTACTTGAATGAAGATAATGCCATACCTAAAGTAATAAATGATTTGGTGAAGTCAGATAAAGATCACCGTAATCTATATGTTTTCGACAGAGGAGTAAGTTCTTTAAATACCTATAATAACATGAATGAACAACAGGCTCAGTTCGTTTGTCGGATAAAAACAAATCGAAAAAGAGAGATTGTTCGTTCTTTAATGAATTCAAATGCTGAAATAGATTTAGGCTCACTAGAATTGGTTAGCGATGAGATAATTCATTTATTTGATTACACTCAAAGATGTTTTTCAAATGTCGAATATCGGTTGATTATTGCAAAAAGGAAAGAAGAACTAGACACAACTCCAATCATCCACAAAGGCAAATACAAAAAGATTGAGAATGAATTATTCTTCTTGACAAACAACTTTGAGATGTCTGCCAAACAGGTTGCAGAATGTTATAAAAAGAGATGGGATATTGAAGTTTTCTTCCGATTTATTAAACAAGAATTGAACTTCAAACATTTTCTTTCTGTCAATGAAAATGGCCTTCAAGTAATGTTATACATGACTTTAATAGCAGCAATGCTGCTAATGCTTTACAAGCGTATTAATGAAATTGGTTTTGTTACAGCAAAAAGAAGATTTACAATGGAAATTGAGGATCTTATTACAGCAATGGCAATAATTTATTGTGATGGAAATATCGAAAAATATGGTGAGACGGACTTTCGTAGACATATTCCAAAATAGCAATTTTTGATTGCTAAAATAGGTATGTACTTATTGATCTTCCGACCACTACTGATTTGTAATCCCAACTCTTTGTATTATAAGGATTTGTAATCCGATTAAATATTCAAATGTTATTCGATACTTGAAATTTATTTGAGTTTCAATTTCGCTATGTAAAAGTAACATTTATTTTTATATTTTAAAGAATGGATTGAATCCCGATAGTCCCGATAGCTATCGGGAGGACCTAAGAATACAAAGGGTGGGATTAAAAGAAAATCCCACCCGACAATTAGCATTATTTGTTCATTTAATCAAGTTAAGCTATATCTGCAGGGACGGGGGACATGTCAATCACATATATATTGTACCATAATCTGATATTAAAATAAACAAATCTTTTTTAGAAAAATATAATAAGCAAAGTTCATCTGAAGTACCATACCAAATATATTCCCAATATTCTAATAAAACGTTTAATTTAATTCTATCACTATTATTTAAATTCCAAATTATAGTAACAAAATCAGTCTGTGAAATATCAATATTTAATAGTTGGCAAAGTTGTATAAATCCATTTTTTTCATTTATACTTAGAATAACTTCTTCTTTTTTTAAAACACTAAATACTTCATTAAAGAAAGTTGCATTATCAGAGAATGCAAGTTGAATATCATATTTTAATTTAAAATAATTCATTAAACTTTGAGTATGCATAGAATTAAGTGAATCGAATTTTATATTCAGTGCATTTTTTTTCCATATTTCTTGTTTAAATTTTTCCATGACGATTTTTTTGTTTTTTCAATCAATTCGAAATGCTCCCGAAACTTCTCCACCTGATTTTCTTTTGCTTTTAGTATAATCCCACCAATTAACATGTGGACCACCTTCTGGATCTCCAGTAGGTCTATTAGGATGCCCAGGGTCTAGCCTATAGCCTTTTTCTGAATCTCCTCTTTGAGGGCTTCCTTTCTTGCCAAGCTTTCCTTTAGAAAGAGGTCCGCCAACTTTATCTTGTGCTTTTTTGACTGCTTTTTTCGTACCAGATAATGTCCCTTTGTTTTTACTTTTTGAGCTATTATCAATATTGGAACCATTTTTATTGCTTTCATTTACATTTCCTTTTTGTTTTTTCAAACCATCTGTAGCCTTCGCCATCATCATAGTGCCAAGAGCCATCATTGCACCACCTTTAATTGCAATAGCTGTTCCTGCAGGAATTGCAATAATAGTTTCGCTGCCTGCAACAGCTACAATAGAACCACCAACAGCTGTCCCACCTCCACTAATTGTTTCTAACCCACCTAACACAAAACCAACTAAATGTCCAATAGTTTGTCCCGTGTTATAATCTCCTGCGTCATCATAATTTGCATTACTACTTCTATTAGTAATACCAATAGTTGCATCATCTGATACTGCATTAACAATACCTTCAACTACATCCCAACCATCATCACCATTTTCATCTCTATATCTAACCGGATTATTAAATGCATAACAGTATGGCGATTGTTCAGGAGTCTCTTCTGCTTTCCAATCAATAGTAGTAAATACATCTGCTGCCGGATAAAATCCTCTATGCCCAAAATCATAGCTATCATACCCATGCATTTCCACAAACTCTTTGCCGTTGTATTTCCGGGTTTGCACATCTTGTCCCATACCTTCTGCCCACGGTAGTCCACTTGGATAATACTGTGTTTGTTGTGAAGTGGCAGCAGGTATGCCTACGGTATGATAACCCATTTGGTCGGCATTTCTTTCCCATTTGTTGTACGAAGCATACCATACTTCACGGTTATTACCGAGATGATCACGTCTAAAATAGTTATAACGCACATCCTGCATCGATACATTAAAATTATCAACATATCCTTCATGGTTGCTGATACGATTCAGTAGAAGCGTATTCCAATCGTATCTGGAGGTTTCATATTCAATATTACCTATATAGAGTGTACTTGTTTTTTCCATCTCGCCCGGGTTCGCTTTCCAATTGTAAACTTCTCCAGTCACTAAGGGCTGTAATAATGGCGAAATTTTGGTATAGTATTCTGTACTTAGTTTCTGCCCGTTGGCAGCATACTTATTTATTATTTGATTACCAGTACCAAACTGAATAGTGTCCGGCAAATTTAATAAATAATATCGGATATTAACTATATCCCGATTTAAATATTTGTAGGCATAGGATTGCAAATCCTAAGAATACAAAGGGTGGGATTAAAAGAAATCCCACCCGACAGTTAGCATTATTTGTACATCTAATCAAGTTTTACATATCCGCAGGGACGGGGGTTATCTCTAACTTTTTGTTTAAAACTGATAGCAAAATCACGTCTATTCTTCAACTTTCAAATGAAACGACAAATGAGGATTTCCTTTTATTATATATCCATTGTCATCAGGGAAAAGATATAGAATATCCATATTGCCTACTTTTTGGGGAATAATATAAAACGGATACTTTTCGGGATCATCTTTATTGTATTCGATTTTTTCATAGTTGCTATATGCAACAACATAAGTATCTGTGTCAACACCCTCTACATAAGTACGCAGTTTGTATTTTTGACCTAGTTTTAAAACTTTGGGATGACCTTCGATCTCTATGCCTGAATGTTGTCCAACAAGATTTTGCCAAACTGAATCTGGGATATCTTTATTTCCGTCTTTAACATTACCTCTCCATCTAAGCCTCCCATCACTATAATATTCTTTCCAATACCCATCACCTACGCCATCTTTATTACTATAGCCTTCAGACTCTAAATATCCATTTTTATTATATATTTTACTATAAAAGATTTCTTTATCTTTATCGACTACTTTTTCTTCTACCCATAATTCACCTGAATCATAGTAGGTTGTTTTGACATCATTTTTTTGACAAGAATAAAGCACTCCTATTAAAATGATTAATTGTATAGTTGTTTTAACGGTTTTCATCTCTGTCTTTTATATCTAGTTGGTACATATATTTCTCTTTTTATTATAGACTTACCTTTTTTATTAAAATAGTGAAGTACCCTATGAGTTGTATCTCCTCTATGACGCTGATAACCACCAACATTTTTTCCACCTTCATCATCACCCCAAACAGTACTATATGTTGTTTCATAAAGTGCCAAATCATCCTCTTCGCCAGTAGGATTTGGACTATTTATACCCTGACTAGAGCTACTTACATTCGCTGTTACTAATGCTGCAATTTTATTGGCTAAGTCATAAGCAAATTGAGCCTTTGAAGCAGTGATAGTGCCGCCGAAAGGAAACATAAATGGAGTAATATTAACTGGGTTTTCAATATATTTTGCTCTTGTATCAGAGCCGAAGCCACCTCCAACTCCTCCATTAACTACAAAAGGAATACCTGCATTTTGATCTGGTTTTCCTTTAACTCCATTTGAACCATATACATAGGAAACCGTAACTCCACCTTTACTTGCTCCTCCTTTACTAAGTGCTCCTTTAGTGTAATAATATTGATTATTACTGTTTTTTTGAATCTCATTACCTCCGCCATTGAAAAGCCTGTTTAACCATGCTTGAGCCCAAGTACTAAATTCTCCATTCGGGTCAATGTAGTTTATAGGATTGTTTTTGCAATAAGCATATGGCGACAAACTATAATACATTTCAGCCAATCTATCAATGGTAGTAAACCTACCAAAGCTTGGATTATACCCACGCCACCCATAATCATAGCTATCATACCCATGCATTTCCACAAACTCTTTGCCGTTGTATTTCCGGGTTTGCACATCTTGTCCCATCCCTTCTGCCCACGGCAGTCCACTTGGGTAATACTGTGTTTGTTGTGAAGTGGCAGCAGGTATGCTTACGGTATGATAACCCATTTGGTCGGCATTTCTTTCCCACTTATTGTACGAAGCATACCATACTTCGCGGTTATTACCGAGATGATCGCGTCTATAATAGTTATAACGCACATTCTGCATTGGTACATTAAGATTATCAACATATCCTTCATTGTTGCTGATACGATTCAGTACAGGCGTATTCCAGTCGTACCTGGAGGTCTCATATTCAAAATTACCTATATAGAGTGTACTTGTTTTTTCCATCTCGCTTGGGTTCGCTTTCCAATTGTAAACTTCACCATTCTTTAAAGGCTGTATTAATGGCAAAATTTTGGTATAGTATTCTGTACTTAGTTTCTGCCCGTTGGCGGCATACTTATTTATTATTTGATTACCAGTACCAAACTGAATAGTGTCCGGCAAATTTAATATATTATATCGGATAGTAATAATATTTCTATCCAAATCTGTGGTCATATTTCCATTTTTGTCATAAAAGAATTCAGTTATGGCATCTTGGCCGTCAATATATTCCTTTACATTATATAGACCTTGGTTTTCATCCGCATCGGTAATTTTTTTTAGTTGATTGCCCGTATGAGTTAATGTAAGCATATCCATAGGTTCTCCATCTAAGTATCGTTCTAAATGGGTAATATTACCTTGTTTATCATATCTGAACCCTTCACTTCTATCGATTCCAGCATCGAGATCTTCGTAAGTAGAAATGTTTAAACGGTTCAGATTGTCATAATCGTAACTATACCATTTTAACGAACCATTATACAGCCATGTTGAATAGGATATGTTGCCATTATATAGTGGGGAAGCGCCATAATCACCTTTTACATTATTATAATACAGATTTTCTTCAAACCCACCACTCTTTATCCAGGTTGTCCAGTTACGAATATTATAATCGAATTGTTCTGTGTCAGTACCATTATGGCGTTTCTTTGACCGTAAACGTCCTAATTCATCATAGGCATCTGGTGCGGAATTATCCACTAACAGAACAGGGGTATTATTATTTAACTCATACAAGGTTGTTAATAGTCGGCCGGCATGATCATAAGTATATGTATAAATTTCAGGTATAACAGCCTGATTTACTATATTGTGTTCTTTCCGTGTTTGCTTCACAGATCCGTTAAAGTTATATTGGTTGTATGCGATGTCGTATCCACCCAAATGATTCGTCGAGCGGGTCTGAACTACCTGACCGCGGTCGTCATAATAAACGGCAGAATTGAGGTAGTTCGTTCCTGTTTTATCTAATATATAAGTTCTGCTACCTGTTAACAAGCCATTGGCACTTGTATGCTTGGTTCCATAGCCGTCAGGTGGCGTAATGTAGTCCAATTTACTTCCATTCGTTTGTAAAGCAGTGAAATTATAGTTGTCGTAATAATTTATGGTTAGTGGTGTGGCTGTTGCAAAACCGGCATACGTGTTGGTAACTACAACGTTGGATAGAACATCGCGGATGGATTTATAATTCTCTACACTGTCCATTTCGCTTCTATACATCAAACCTGTAAAAACAACCCGCCCAAAGACATCGTATTTTGTTACCGTCCATTGCGCAGTTGCCCCCTGAAGCCGCTTGCGTTGATTCCCGTCTTGACTTAGCACCAAGCGGTCTGCTCTATCGTACACCATATAGATAGCTCTGCATCCCGGCAGGCGTTTCATTATATTGTTTCCTCTTTCGTCGTATTTGTAAAGGTAAGCATACCGTTTAAGAACGCCATTGTCATCATCTATAACACCAGAATTAGGAAGTGAATCGGCAGCAATGGGAGGCAATACATAACACAATTGACCAAAATCATTGTAAACATAGTATGTATCGACATGACCTCCTTCTTCACTTCTATTCATTACAACCTGACCAATTTTATTTTTATACTCTGTTATTGTCTTTCCGTCCTCATCTGTGGATATGGCTTTGTACAGTGTACCTGTAGCATAGTTTGCATCTATTTGTAAATGATTACTACTATTGATTAAATAATGTGTTACTTCACTTCCATTCGTTTCATAACTTAGACCTTTTGGATGGTTTCCCCATTCCGAACCTGGTCCCTTATTAAAAATGATCCTGTTTAAAGGTGAATTTTCATAAGTCTTTTCGTTGTATGGTTGATTATTGTTATAAATTTTAAATGCCGTATTACTAAAATCTTCTAACGAAACATAGGCACCCTGATTATTTGGAATTGGTATAGGTAGCCACTGTTTATATTTCCGACCTGCACCATCGTATTCTATTATACTGACAAAGTCTTCTTTTTTAGGTGTGTAGTTCTTTTGTACTGTAATTAATGGTCGTCCTAGCCCATCAAAGTATTGTAAGTCTTGTAGACTTTGGTCAGTTGTTAGGCTACTTGCATCTGAAGTTGCGACTGTAGGTGTAATTGTTAGAATGAAATTTTTATCAATAATTGGATCTAAATTTTCATTTCCCTGAATTGTTGTTGTAATAATCCCATTCTCTACATCATATCCTTCCGAAACCACATAATATGTACCTACGTCTAAATCAATTTTTAAATATGAGTGTGATCTATTTGAGCATCCAGCTACACTTTCATCATCATTCTCAGCAATTGTAATTCCTGTTTCATCAAGTAAATGAACATAAGTATCATTAATTTCAGATCCGCAATGAGATATAATTAAAACCATGCTTCTTGTTAAAGTAAACTTGTAAAAAATATCATTTGCATCTTGATCGATAAAATCATTCGTGGATTTTTCCGTATTTTGGGTGTCTGTATATGTAAATGATGAAGATTTATATCCTATGTTTATTGGTGTAGACATTGTATTTTGTCCATTAATCGTTCTGTTTAAAAAGAAAAGACCTGTTATTACCATTATTATATAGTATTTCATTTTCTATAAATTTATTGTTTAATCGATTATTGATTCTGATGATGATAATAGTATTTTTTCAAAATTTTCTTAGTATTATTTTCAATTATATAGTTTTCTTTTAAACGATTGAACTCATCATAATCATAATATGTTGTTGAACCGCGAGGATCAGTCATCGATGTAATACCTATTAGGTGCTTGTAGGTATATGTATTTATTAATGCGCTTGGCAAAGCTCGTTGTAAACTTCCATCTTTTAACTTACTTTCGTTTGGTGTTGATAGTTCAGATAAGGCATCAATACTTGATACAGAAAAAATGCTTTTAGCTGCATTTTCTACCTCCGTAAAAGTTGCATTTCTAATTTTAGCAATAGGGTATTGATTTTTATAACTCCATAAATAAACAATTACATCGCTATTGTTTCTAATTTGCAATACCTTTCCAGTTTTATCATATTTATCATAATATAATTTTGGTTCATAATAATTATTATAGTTTGATAAAGTCAGATTAATATCCGTAGGAGTTTTCAGTACATTAGCTATAGATGGTACATACATTAGGGAATTTTCGTCGTAAATGTATGTGATTTTCTCCCCAGAAATTACTCTATTCGAATTGAGTGTTATCATTTCCAGAGGTGTTTCAATCATAAATTTTTCTACCATTTTTTTACTTATATAATCATTCGGTAAATCTTGAGGATAAACTGTTTTCTGAGTATATGCTCCAGTGATTGTTTTTGGTTTCCCATTCTGTTTATCGTAATTTGAAAAAGTTATAGTTTCTACAACGCCATTTGTTGCATTCAAATTAGTTTCACCATTTGTTTTAGCTGTTATTGACGTTTCTGATAGTTTTTGTATCCATTCAAAACGATAATTATAATCTATTGGTTGGCTATCCATCCAAGCTCCTTGTATGGAATTTCCAAACCCATATAGCAGATCATAACGCTCATTCAAAATAACATATGAGGCATTGATTGTTTTTAGCCATATACTTTCGTCTGAATATCCATTTATTGTTTTTTTTGTAAAATACTTTATGTTCTCTTTCATGTATCCATAGCATATTTCTTTAGGAAGTCCATTGTAATAGTTTATAGCGGTACTGTGATATGGGAAAATGTTGTAACCTTCTTCTTCATCATCCTCAATATTATTGTGAAAAGAATAATTGGTAAATGATGTTGTATTTCCAACTTTTAGTCTTTCTTCAACTGCATCATATCCTACAACATTACCTTTACTGAATGATGTCAATGGAATCATCGATGATGAAGTTTGTACAAAATAATCTATTGCACTATTTATATTGCAACTTATATTACTAGAAAATGTTTTTACATAATTTAGGCAAAGTGGTTTTATCACTTTACCACCAAAATAAGTAAAATTTCTTCTTTTTGTTACAATATCATTTCCCCCTGTTATTATTTGAGATATTCGCAAACCACCACCTGATCTAATTTCAGAAGAATTTATTGACCCCAAAACATATTTCAAACCAGAATAATCAAACCTATTCATCTCAAAAATAAATCGTGTATAACCACCAGTTGGAAAAACTATTTTATTTAATGATCCAATTTTCATATATGCTTCATTACTAACTTTTAGTGCACCTGAAAGCAATGTTGTGCCGTTGAGAGCCTGTGTAAAATAATTGTCACCATAATTTTGTCCGTTATAAAATCCCCAGTAATCGGAACTGGTATAATTCTTTGCAGGCAAATTTCCTTCATTGTAACTGAAAGTATAATTCCCAATACCTGATTCATTTAATTTAATAAGCTTTAGCCTTTTGTATAGATAATCTTTATCACTATCAGTGTTGTTAGTATTGCCAAAATAATTATAACCGAATGTAAAGTTCTTAATTAATTTACCATCATTATTAGTTACATTAATTTCATCTAATTTTTGTAATCCGTTAAATTCACCTATCATATCTTCTCTGTTTGAAGCGGATAAATCAATGCGACCCATATCCCATGTAATTCCTATTAATCGGTAACTTTTTACTATCTGCATAGAACTTGAATATTTTCTCCCTGGTGTTGGTATAGTTTCTGTACATTGTGGAAATGAAAGTCCTCCAGGTATCCCACTGTATAAAATACATGATTCTTGTCCTGGTGCTGTATAGGTTTCAGGCGTATAAATAAAATTTATTTCTTTGTTATTTACCAAAATGATTTTACTTAAAAGCCATGTGGATACATAAGTTCTATAATCACTATCATCCCAATTATTTGCAAGTATGTCATATCTGTCGTATTCGCCGGCGTACAATCTTCTATTATTACTTGAAGTTTCAGATATTTCTTTTTTTTCAAAGATATAATTTGTACCATCAGGTGTAGTTATTGTAAAATTATTTTCTGTTGTGATTGGTACCTCGTTTATTTTGATTTTTACATTGGTTGACTTGTCGAATAAAACAGGTTCATTTGATTTATTAAGTATAAATTTTCCCGAAACATTAGGCAAATTAAAGTAAAAAAGATCTGGCTCTGTATCAATTATTAATTTTGAATTTGTGTAATAATCTGCATAATTATAAGTATCAGGTGAATAATAATATCCAGTTGAAAGAGCTCCATAACTACCATTGCCATTATTAACAAAATCGTCAAGACATCGTACTGTTCTTGATATGGAACCACCTATGTTTAATGCCCAACCCAATCCAACCCATGATGCTTCCTGTGATATTCTAATCCCCGAGCTGTGATAACTCAAGTTTATAGGCATTTTGAAATTATCAATATTAATTTCATAAATAGGAATATTTATTTCTGGTATTCCCGTATAATAAGATACCGGATAATCGGCAAATAGAGCTAATGAACTTGCATTCGGAGAAGGCGGAACGTATATAGGAGAAGTCGCAAGTTTGGATGCAACTTGAGATCTAACTCCTATACACAAAAAGATACAATAGAAAAGAATAACTGTTGTTTTTATTAATTTATTTGTTGATTTCATGCATTTCAAAATTTAATATTTAAAAGTATTTGTAATGATCTTAAATACAAGTGGTATAAAGTGCCTCAGAAGTTAAGTAGTTAGTGGTTTGTTTAGTAAATTCAGAAAACTCAGAAATTCAATAAGGAAAAAAATTTAGCTATTAAATTAATTTTCTGCTTTTTCATTTCTTCACCACATTTACCCTCATCACCATATCATCCACATGTACAAACAGTGTATAAACCCCTGTTATTAGATTACTCATATTTATTGTGGTATTATGATACCCTTCTTCCAAACTTTGGGGTGAGGTAGTACAAAGTGGTATACCGATATTATTATGCACGGTAAACCAAATATTGGCTGCACGGGTGAGTTTGAAGTTGATAAAGAGATTATCCACTACCGGGTTGGGTAATAGTTGCGCTTCGGTAAATACGGCGGCAGCGCCCAGGTCGGCGATCAAGTCGTCTAAGGGTATCGGTTCGGTTTCCACTTGCGAGATTTGTTTTTCTGGCGGGTAATAAAAAGAAGTAGTAAACACCGTGGTATCGGCCTCAGCATCTGCTCCCTGCTCATTAGTAGACCGGGTTTTAGAAAGTGTGGTTTTGATACTTTCGAATACCGGATAGCGGATGCCCGCGGCATACCAGGAGTAAGTGTCCAGCGTCATTTCCACGCTGTCCTTGCCCGTTTCGGTATAATGGCGCAGGGTGCGTACCCGCAGGGCTTTCTGTACCGTTTCGCTTTCGGGTAAAAGCAGTTCGCCTTCGGCATCGGCTTCCACGCGGGTATAACCTTTTACATGCAGTGCAAGGCGGTGGCAATATTGTCCGGTTCCTTCGAAGGTGCTAAACAAGGTGTCACCATAGGCGAAGGGGAGGCGCATGCGCAATTCGGGTTGCACATACTCCATCAAAGTGGTCGAATTCTCATAACCCGTAGCATGCAAGCTGTCCTTTTGTTGTGAATAATAATAGCGGGTATTGTGTTCCAACCCGCACAATCGAGTCATAATAGTAGAGTCCGGGATAAAGTATTTGAGTGAATACTCCTCATTGATTGGTTGTATCAAGCGAAAATCCCAGTTGAGGTCTTTGCCGGAACTGCCGGGGTCTTTAAATTCTACCTGTTGTTTGACGATTTTGTCGCCGGCGCGGTAAGCGTTGCGGTCGAAGGTAAGGGTATGCGAGTTTTGTGCCTCAGCAAATAAAAAGACATAGCACAACAGTAGAGAAAGTGTAATTTTATTCATACATCACTTTTTTAAGATGAACCGGAATGCAATCATCATTTACTACCATCAATACTGTTTCTGATTAATGAAAATTCTCATTTCAGACTAAGTATTGATCATTTAATCTAATTATTGCAAACCTGTTTCACAAAGTTAATATATGAAATTCATACTAACAAAAAAAGGTGTTGTACGCGTATGTTAAAAATGAAATTTTAAAATGAAGAATAACAGTGTATTAAATGTGGTGATTAAAAAAACATCTGTACGGGTAGGTTTTTAGTCACAAATTCCTTCGTTTTTAGCCTATGCCCTTAAATAAAAGGTGAAAATTAATATAGAATAAATGTTTTAATTTGATTATTGTATATTTTTTTTCATATTCTAAGAAATTATTATCAAAACATGCAATATATCAAAAATAATGTATATATTTGTCCGCTTTTATCAACTTAATTTTCGGATTGTTTAGACAAAATTTTTATCCTGCATTTGCATTAAAAAACAAGTTTACAAAACCTTTAAAAAAATTAGTTTTATGAAAACAAACTCCGTAGATGGTCATGATCAAAATATGATCAAATTTGGTAACTTAATTACTTATATTTCTACCCTTGGTAACTCTTACAATCCTTCCGTTGAATCGATTAGTATTGCCGCTTTAAATCTTCTGAAACAACAAGGACAAACGTCCATCGATTTCGTGAACAGTTATGAAACCAATTACAAGAATGCCGTAGCAGCCCGTATCGCTACATTCGATGGCTTCGACGGTCAGGTAACACGCGCGATTAATGCCCTGCGTATTTCAGGTGTTTCTGAACCAACACTCGAACAGGCAGAAGCCATCGTCCGCGAATTACGTGCTAAACGTGCTTCCGACAAATTGTCGGCCGATGAAATCGCTGCTGCTAAAGAAAAAGGTTCAGAAATCAAACAAAATACCCTGCATAATGCTACTTTCGACCGTAAAATAGAAAACTTTTCTAAGTTGGTACTTTTCCTGTCAACAATTCCGCAGTATAAACCGAACGAGCCCGATTTAACCATTGAAGCTCTGAATGCCAGGCTAACTGAAATGCGAACCAAAAACGCGGACAAAACTCTGGCCGAAGCTAATCTGAAAGCCGCCCGCAGAAACAGGGATGTGATTCTTTATGTCAAAAAAACAGGATTGGTTGATACCGCCTTAAAAGCAAAATTATACGTCAAATCGGTCTTTGGTGCCAGCAGTAAAGAATACAAACAAATAAGCGATATTTCTTTCAGCAGGCCTCGATAACTAAATCCGATATCTTCTGGTTTTTGCTGAAAATTATTTAATGCTTTCTTCTGATTTCAGTAATGTAATGTTGTAAAATCTTTTATAATTCAGGATAGTCTTATTGTCTCCTGCAGAGAAATTAATTTCCGGCAGGAGATTTTCGTTTAAGAAAAAGCAATCTAATATATAATCCTGGTGAAAAGTATAAGCGGACTTGTCAGCCTACAAAGGGGATTAGTCAGAGAGCGAAGGATTTATGTCAGGACATGGAGGGGATTTGTCAGGAGCCGGAGGGGATTAGTAATTTAACAGAGATGTTTAGTCAGAAGCCGGAGGGTTTTAGTCAGGTGGCAGCGGGGAGTTGTAAATTAACAGAGATGTTTAGTCAGGAGTCGGAGGGGATTATTAATTTAACAGAGATGTTTAGTCAAGAGCCGGAGGGTTTTAGTCAGGAGGCGGAGGGGAGTTGTAAAAGCCTGACGAAATTAAGGAATATAGGGGAGGGTTTTTGTCAGGAGTCAAAGGGCCTGAGTGTTTTAACAGAGGGGCTTTGATATTTCCCTGATTCTCTCAGTAAGCTGTATCGTCCCTGCGGATATATCCAAACCTGATTAGATGTACAAATGGTCCTGTTCTGAAAAGCTCAATGTTGCGATGAAACTTTTAGTCATCGATGTACGAGACACTAAAACGTTTCTTTGTTTCGCTTTTATCAAAAGATACGCTCAAAGGTACTTCGTGCGCTTTAAGGTTTCCCGGAAACTTTTAGTCGTCGAGGAACGAGACACTTAAACGTTTCTTTGTTTCGCTTTTATCAAAAGAAACGCTCAAAGGTACTCCATACGCTTTGAGGTTTCCCGCAATAAACGAGGAAGCTAAAATGTTTCTTCTTTTCGCTTTTATCAAAAGAAACGCTCAAAGGTACTCCGTACGCTTTGAGGTTTCCCGCAATAAACGAGGACGCTAAAATGTTTCTTCTTTTCGATTTTATCAAAAGAAACGCTCAAAGGTACTTCGTACGCTTTGAGGTTTCCTGGAAACTCTTATAGAGCCAAAAAAAACCGGTACCGGCTTTTACGCCCGCACCGGTTATGATTATAAATGGTTATTTCTTTTCCTTACATTTCCCATTGTTCGCAGGTAGCAATCAGGTCGTCGAAGGATTTGATTTTCGATTTGGCCTGTACTTCTGCTATTTGATTAACCAGGGCTTCGTCGTAGGTTTCTTCGGGCACGTCGCGGATCACACCCATAGCTACAGGCATTTCAGGGCCTTCCATCATGGCCAGTTTCAGGTGAATGGTGGCATCCTGGCAGGCGGCATCGTGCACCAGAAGGTCTTTTTCTGTAATACCTTCTTCGCCAAGGGTCACTACTTTCAGGTTAAAGCCATCGAGAACCAGGCCTTTGTTGCGTTCTTTCCCGAATATCATGGGTTTTCCGTCTTCGAGAACGATGGTGCGGTCGGGGCGATTTTCTTTTTCGGCCAACCAACCATGAGCTCCGTTATTGAAAATGATACAGTTTACCAGGCATTCAACTACCGAGGTGCCTTTGTGATGCGCTGCGGCCAGCATAACGGATTGAGATGTCTTTAAATCCATGTCGAGCAAACGGGCGAAGAAAGTACCCCTCGCACCAAAAGTAAGCTCTGCGGGACGGAAAGGGCGCTCTATCGTGCCGAAAGGAGATGACTTGGTGACAAATCCTTTTTTGGTGGTAGGTGAATACTGGCCTTTGGTTAATCCGTAAATCTGGTTATTGAACAGCAGTACATTGATGTCGATATTACGACGTACGCTGTGAATAAAGTGGTTCCCGCCAATGGCCAGACAGTCGCCGTCGCCGGTGATTTGCCAGACCGACAGTTTGGGATTGGCAATTTTTACGCCCGTAGCCACTGCTGCAGCCCGTCCGTGAATGGTGTGAAAGCCGTAACTGCTCATATAATACGACAAACGGGAGGAGCAACCGATGCCGGAAATGATGGCCGTTTCGTGCGGTGGAACGCCTATTTCGGCGAGTACTTTTTGCAGGGAGTTGAGCACGGCATGGTCGCCGCATCCCGGGCACCAACGAACGTACTGATCGCTTTTAAAGTCTTTTGCCGTGAGTTTTATAGTTGTTGATTCTGTAGATTCCATGATTTGAAATTTTAATTGGGTTACTCAAGTTGGGTTTGGTGTATTATTTCAATAAATCGCTGAAATGTTCTTCCAATTCAGTAACCGTGAAGGGTTGACCCTGTACCTTGTTGTATTGTGAAAAATTTATGCCGCGTACTTTGGAACGTAAGAAGGTTGCAAATTGACCGGTGTTTAATTCGCAAACCACCACTTTTTTATAGCGACTGATGAGTTCTTCTGTGTTTTTGGGCAGTGGGTTGATGTAATTGAAATGAGCCAGGGCTACTTTGTGTCCGTTTGCGTTCAAAGAGTTTACAGCGCTCATCAGGTGACCCTGTGTGCTTCCCCAACCGATTACCAGTAAATCGGCATCGTCACAACCTTCCACTTTTAATTCGGGGATTATCCGGCTCACGTTGTTTACCTTTTGCTCGCGGGTATCCACCATTTTCTGATGATTATCAGCGTCGGCAGAAATGCCGCCCGTTACGTAGTCTTTTTCGAGGCCACCATTTCGGTGCCCGAAACCTTCAACTCCGGGGATACTCCAGTAACGCGCTTTCGTTTCCTCGTCGCGTGCTGTAACAGTACATCCTTCCATGCCCGGTTTCACATAATTGGGATTGATTTCAGGCATTTCGGATAGCTTCGGCAGTTTCCACAGCGAAGTTCCGTTGCCGATAAATGAATCGGTTAATAAAATAACCGGTGTCATATATTCCAATGCAATTTTACTTGCCATATAAGCATAATGAAAGCAATCGGCCGGTTTGCTTGCAGCCACTACTACGACAGGACTTTCGCCGTTGCGTCCGTAAAGTGCCTGCATAAGGTCGGTTTGCTCTGTTTTAGTAGGTAAACCGGTAGAAGGTCCACCCCGCATGACGTCAATCACTACCAGAGGTAACTCTGCCATAACCGCCAGTCCTATTGCTTCCGCTTTCAGGGCGAGGCCGGGACCCGAAGTACAGGTTGCTGCCAGATCACCGGCAAATGAAGCACCGAGTGCCGAAGTTACTCCGGCAATTTCGTCTTCGGCCTGCATCACTTTTACTCCCAGGTCTTTGCGCAAAGCCAGTTCGTGCATAATGTCGGTGGCAGGGGTGATGGGATAACTTCCCAGAAATAATTCCAGGCCGGATTTTTCGGCTGCTGCTATCAATCCCCAGGCTGTTGCCTTGTTGCCACTGATGCTGGTATATTTTCCTTTGGGTGTTTCGTGCGATTTCTCGACTATGAAAGTAGAGATCGACAGGTGTAAATTGTTGCCGTAGTTGAATCCGTCGGTCAGCACTTTTACATTGGCGTGGAGGATATCGGGCTTTTTACCGAATTTGTTTTCTAAAAAATGGATGGCCTGATCGATAGGGCGGTTGAATAACCAGCAAATTAAACCCAGAGCAAACATGTTTTTGCTACGCAACACGGTTTTGTTGTCGAAACCGAATCCTGCCAGACTACTTTGAGTCAGTGACGAAAGTGGAGCGGGAATCAACTGTATAGTATCCGAAAGGGATAATTCTTCGAAGGGATTGTCGGTGGTGAATTCAGCTTTGACTAAATCGGTTTTGTCGAAGGAATCGGTGTCGAAAATAAGGATACCGCCTTTTTTTATACCATCGGCATTTACTTTTAATGCCGCAGGATTCATAGCTACCAATACATCGGCATCATCGCCGGGGGTGTAAATTTTACCTGAGCCAAGATGTACCTGAAATCCGGATACGCCACCCAATGTTCCAAGCGGGGCGCGGATTTCGGAGGGGAAATCAGGGAAGGTAGATATTTCGTTTCCTAAAATTGCCGAAAGATTGGAAAAAAGTGTTCCGGTAAGTTGCATACCGTCGCCTGAGTCGCCCGAAAAGCGAACTACTACATTGTCCAATTCGGTTGTTTTCGTTTTGTCCATTCTGTTATATAGAAATTAATGAATTTGATTATTAAAAACCTGTTGGTTTTTAATTTATGTACAAAAGTAAGTAATTATGAGAGAATGTGCAATTTTAAGGAACAATTAGTTCGATTAAATAGCATAAACCTGCAGAATCACTTACTTTATGTATTTTTATTCGAAAATGAAAAGGATATTATAATTAAAATTCAGCATTGTTTGGTGTACGTGGAAATGGAATTACATCGCGTATATTCGACATGCCGGTTACGAAAAGCAATAAGCGTTCGAAACCAAGTCCAAAACCGGAATGAGGTGCTGTTCCGAATCGTCGGGTATCCAGGTACCACCAGATATCTTTTGTTGGAACGCCCATTTCTTCGGCACGTGCTTTCAGTTTGTCATAATCTTCTTCACGTTGAGAACCTCCAATGATTTCACCGATTTTTGGAAATAACACATCCATGGCACGAACTGTTTTCCCATCGTCGTTTTGTTTCATATAAAAAGACTTAATTTCTTTTGGATAGTCGGTCAGTATAACCGGTTTCTTGAAATGTTTCTCTACCAGGTAGCGTTCGTGTTCCGATTGCAGGTCAGTTCCCCAGCCAACAGGAAATTCGAATTTTTGACCTTTGGCAATGGCAGCTTCCAGAATCTCGACACCCTCGGTATAAGGTAAGCGAACGAAATCGTCTTTTACCACCGATTGCAGGCGCTCAATCAATTCTTTGTCGTACATGTTACAAAGGAAGTCCAGGTCATCCTGACATTTTTCCAGCGCCCAACGTACGCAATACTGAATAAAATCCTGAGCCAGTTGCATGTTGTCTTCAATTTCGTTGAAGGCAACTTCCGGCTCTATCATCCAAAATTCGGACAGGTGACGCGGTGTATTGGAATTTTCGGCACGGAAAGTAGGACCGAAGGTGTAAATGGATCCCATGGCCATGGCGGCCAGTTCACCTTCCAGTTGACCCGAAACGGTCAGGCTGGCTTGTTTTCCAAAGAAGTCGTTGCTGTAATCAATGGCACCGGCCTCGTCTTTTTTCAGGTCGTACAGGTTCAGGGTAGTTACCTGGAACATTTGTCCGGCACCTTCGCAGTCGGAAGCAGTAATGATGGGTGTGTGGAAATAAAAGAACCCACGTTCGTGAAAGAAGGTGTGTACTGCCATCGACATGTGGTGACGGATACGAAATATGGCTCCAAAGGTATTGGTGCGGGGACGCAGGTGAGCTATGTCGCGCAAGAACTCCATGGTATGTCCTTTCTTTTGTAAAGGATAGGTTTCGGGGTCGGCTAATCCGTAAATTTCAATGTTGTCGGCTTGTATTTCTACTGTTTGCCCTTTTCCCTGCGATTCAACCAGTTTTCCGGTTACGCTGATACAGGCACCGGTGGTGATAGGTTTCAAAAATTCTTCGCCGAGTTTTTCATTATCAACCACTACCTGAATATTGAGAATAGTTGAACCATCGTTCAACGCTATAAAGCTTACATTTTTATTCCCGCGGCGGGTTCGTACCCAACCTTTTATGTTCACATCGGCACCAAAATCTTTTCGTTTTAGTGCATCAACAATAATTGTTCTGCTCATTTTGCTCATGCTGGTCAATTTATAAAGATGTTTCGAATTTATATTTTCGTTTTTAAGAATGCAAAAGTACTCATTTTCATTGGTAAAAGCAACCGGACTAAACACAAAAAAGCACCGGTTCAGTTCGAATCCGGTGCTTTATGAAGTATATGAAGTTATATTTTATTTCTTAGCTGTTTGATTGGTACTGCCAATCATGCTCATGGCGCAACGGAATCCAATGTCATTGGTTGATTTGTCTTGTTCCAGGTAGCGTCGGGTAGAAGGATTTAGCCAATAAATCCGGTCTTTCCATGAACCTCCTTTGTAAACTCGTGTTTTGTCGTTTATTTTAGGTGACAGTACATCGGTAGGATCCAGTTTGTTGGTGTTTCTCAGACTAGCCATATCACTTGAATCGGCGAATAAATAGAAATCGGTGTTTATTTGTGAAGTGGCATCGCCATCTTTAAAGTTTCGTACATCATCTCCCTCGTTAATCTGAGTGTCTATACGTCCAAGTGAATCCAGTTGGTATACTTTATTACCCAAGGCATCAGTACTCGCTTCGATGGGCGTTAAATATACATTTCCCCTGAATGAATTATACTCTGCCACATCTTCGTATGTTGTAGGGCGGTATACATCCAATACCCACTCGTTTACGTTACCGGCCATATTGAATAAACCGAAATCGTTTGGAAAATATGAATTTACTGCAGCAGTGATGGTTGCTTTATCGTTCAGGCTTCCTGATGTTCCCATCATATCACCACGTCCACGAACAAAGTTTGCCTGCATTTGACCTAATTGCTTTTTAGTAGCATTACGAACCTGTGCACCAGCCCAAGGATAAATCTTACCTTCGAAAACCATTCCGTTTTTACTCGATGATTGAATGGCATAAGCAGCAAATTCCCATTCGGCTTCAGTTGGTAGTCGATATTCGGAAAAAAGAATTCCATCTGCCATATCCACTTTTCGGTTTTGACCATAAACGTCTTTTTTGGGTTTAGGGCCAACTGCAGGTTGGTATCTGTCTTGTTTTAAATATTTTTGAGTGTTGAATACAAAGCTGTTGGCTATAGAATCGTGATTAGTCTGTGTTTTCAGGGTTGAAAACTTTGGAGCTAAAATAATTCCGGCCTGAATCAAAGCCAGTTCATTCACCCGGTCGGTACGCCAGGTACAATAGTCCATTGCTTGTTCCCAGGTAACACCTACCACAGGATATTGGTCGTAGGCAGGATGAGAAAAATAATGTTCCAAATAGGGTTCATTATAAGCCAGTTCCTCGCGCCATACCTTTCCGTTTGGCATTGCTCTTGTAACTAATTTGGGTGCCGTTTTGCCAAATACCACTTCCATCCAGTTTGTATATTCGCGCCAATCGACGTTGCGAATTTCATACTGATCCATGTAAAATGAACTTACCGTAATGCGTCGACGTCTGTTATCGCGTGGGGCTGTAATAAATTCGCCTTTTTCGCCGATAGTAAACGAACCACCTTCGATAGAAACCATTCCACTCGGAACTTCAGTCTTGTAGTTCTTTTTTACAGAGAAGCCGGCCCCGGCTTCATCGTTATATTTCCACCCTGTAACACTGGAAAAACTTTCCTTAGACGACTTGCCTGCGCAAGAAGCCAGAGTAATTACCAAACAAAATGAAGCTAATTTAGCTATGGTTTTCAATTTCATAAAACGGTTGATAAATTAAAGAATGTGCATTTTTCAAAAACAGCTCCGCAAAATTAGTATTTTTTTTGTGTAAATGACCTATGAGAATATCTTTTTTTGCTATTTCAAAAAAACATCATACATAATAACTGATTTTCTTCCAAAAAAGTATGCTTTTTATTTATTTTTTTTCTATTTGTCCACATCAAGACTTTGCAACCGCTATATTTTCTTACATTTGCATTTATAAAATAATTTGCCCTTAGTGTTGAATATGCAACTTAATTTAAATAATCAGTTGGTAGATTTGTCCACACCCATCGTTATGGGAATTGTGAACGCAACGCCCGATTCGTTTTTTATTGGAAACAGGTATATTACCGAAAAAGGGATATTACACTGTGTTGAAACTTCTTTGACTGATGGAGCAAGTATCATAGATGTTGGCGGGTATTCGTCCCGGCCATCGGCAGACCCGATTTCGCAGGATGAGGAGATCAGACGGGTTTCAGAAGCTATTGAAGTCATTTTAAAAAGATTTCCCTCTGTGCTGATTTCGGTTGATACTTTTCGTTCGGAAGTTGCCCGTCATGTAGTAGAAAATTACGGGGTGGCCATGATAAACGATATAGGCGGTGGAACGCTGGACGATTTTATGTTTGAAACCATAGCCGATTTACAGGTGGCCTACGTGCTTATGCATATGCGTGGTACGCCTCAAACGATGCAAAAAAATATCCTGTATGAGGATGTAGTGGCTGAAGTATTGCATTCACTGGAGAAAAAGATAACTCAGCTTAGGTTGTTGGGGGTAAAAGATATAGTGATAGACCCGGGTTTTGGCTTTGCTAAAACTCAGGATCAGAATTATCAATTGCTGAAGAAGCTTTCTTACTTTCAGGAGCTGAAAGTTCCTATACTGGCTGGCCTTTCGCGTAAGTCGATGATATATAATTTGCTACAAACAGATGCCATAAATGCGCTCAATGGAACAACGGCAGTAAATATGTTGGCTTTGATGGGTGGAGCTTCCATATTGCGAGTACATGATGTAAAAGAAGCTATGCAATCTGTCATTATTTACAATCAATATTGCCAGAGTTAATAAATACAGGGTACAAAGAAAAATTGAAAATTAAATATAATGGGATTTCAGATAGGTTTTAAAGATATAGTTGATGTCTTTTTGGTGGCCGTGCTGCTGTATCAAATGTTTAAATTGCTCAGGGGTACCGGAGCTATAAATGTTTTTATAGGTATTTTGGCCTTTATTATTTGCTGGTTTTTAGTTTCGTATGTATTTAAAATGGAACTACTGGGTGGCATTTTCGACCGGGTAGTGAGTGTGGGTGCATTTGCACTGATTGTTCTTTTTCAGGATGAGATAAGGCGCTTTTTCTCCCGCATAGGTGAAAAGCGTAACTGGAGGGCTTTCAACGCAGTTAAAAGCATATTCGGAGCCAACAAGAACGAATTAGAGAGTACTGATTATCATTTGGTTCAAATAGTGTTGGCTTGTCGTAATCTGGCTAAAACATCTACCGGTTGCCTGATTGTTATAACCCGGACCAATGATTTAGGTATTTATACGCAATCGGGGGAGCAAATTAATGCAACCATAAATTCACGGTTAATTGAAAATATATTTTTTAAAAATAGTCCCTTGCACGATGGTGCATTAGTGATCTCTCAAACAAGACTTAAAGCGGCGGCATGTATTCTGCCTGTTTCCAAAAACCAATCTATTCCCAAACGCATGGGATTACGGCATCGGGCTGCTGTAGGAATTACCGAACATTCGGATTCTATAGCTATCGTTGTTTCTGAAGAAACCGGCCATATTTCATGGGCCATAAACGGGGAATTAACTATTAATGTAAAGCCCGAGCAGCTGGAACATTTCCTTTCCGATGAGTTGGCAAAATAAAAAGAAGGCATAGGCTCAGGCATAGGCTTAGAAAGAAGGAAATTAAGTTGTAGAAAAACAGATAAAGCAAAAAAAAAACCACCCTCAGGGTGGTTTTTTTTTATTAAAACGAGTTAATAACCGGACAGAATAATTAGTATATCATTAATTTACTGCATCTTCTGTCTTGGTTCTTGCGTCCTGTATTATTGAAATTATGCTTTTCCGGCGCTTCCCAAAACGCTTACAGTTTTGTGAGCATACAATTTCTTCAATTCATCGCGGGCAGGACCCAAATATTTACGTGGATCGAATTCGCCTGTTTTTGTAGCTAATACTTCGCGAATGGCAGCTGTCATAGCCAACCGTCCATCGGAGTCGATGTTTACTTTACAAACGGCTGATTTTGCAGCACGACGTAATTGTTCTTCCGGAATACCGATAGAATCTTTCAGGGTACCACCGAATTTGTTAATGGTAGCCACATATTCCTGAGGAACAGATGACGAACCGTGCAATACGATAGGGAATCCAGGGATTTGTTTTTCAATTTCTTCCAAAATGTCGAAACGCAATGGAGGTGGAACCAAAATGCCATTGGCATCGCGTGTGCATTGTGCGGGTGTAAATTTGTTAGCTCCGTGTGAAGTACCAATAGAAATGGCCAATGAATCAACGCCTGTACGTGTTACAAAGTCAATTACTTCTTCGGGTTGTGTATAAGTATGTTCTTCGTGAGAAACTTCATCTTCCACACCAGCCAAAACGCCCAATTCACCTTCAACTGATACGTCAAACTGGTGAGCGTAATCAACTACTTTTTTGGTTAGAATTACATTGTCTTCGAATGACAAAGAAGATCCGTCAATCATAACAGAGGAAAATCCCATTTCGATACAACTTTTACAAAGTTCGAAGCTATCACCGTGATCGAGGTGCAGAACGATAGGAATGTTTAGTCCTAATTCTTTAGCATATTCTACAGCACCCTGTGCCATATAACGAAGGATAGTTTGGTTAGCATATTTACGTGCACCGCTCGATACCTGTAAAATTACGGGTGATTTAGTTTCAACACAAGCAGCAATAATAGCTTGCATTTGTTCCATGTTATTGAAATTGAAAGCTGGAATGGCATATCCACCTTTTACAGCTTTTTTGAATAAGTCAGTAGTATTGACTAATCCAAGATCTTTGTAATGTACCATATTCTATTAATTTTATAGTTTGATAATTTGACCACAAAAGTAGTGTTTTTTTATTAATTAAGAAAGAAAAGGGGCGCTCAATTGAGTATAATGATTGCTAAAAAGGTTGTTTGTAAAAACAGAGTTTGATAACTGATTATTCGATTTGAATACCCCGTTTTAAACAAAAATATCTATTGTGTTGTTTGAAAAATAAATGCAGAGAAATTAGAAGAAAAATAAAATAAGATAACTTAGGTGAATATTTGTTTATTGGCCTCAAATCTTTATCTTTGCATCTCAGTTTAAAAAACAGAATTTAATTCTAAAAAAGTATTTTATGGGCATGCTGAAAGAATTTAAAGAATTTGCCATGCGTGGCAATGTAATTGATCTGGCAGTCGGTGTGATTATCGGTGGTGCATTTGGTAAAATTATAGCCTCATTGGTTGCCGACATTATTATGCCTCCTATCGGTTTGTTGTTAGGTGGTGTCAATTTTGTAGATTTAAAATGGGTTATGAAAAGCGCCGAAGTGGTGGATGGGGTAAAAAAGGCCGCAGTATCCATCAATTATGGCAGTTTTTTGCAAGTTACTTTTGATTTCCTTATTGTTGCTTTTTGTATTTTTATGTTTGTGAAGGGAATTAACAGGTTGAGTAAGAAAAAGGAAGTAGCTCCAGCTCCCCCTGCTCCGGTAAAGAGCAATGAAGAACTTTTGCTTGCCGAAATTCGCGATTTATTGAAAGAAAAAAAATAAATCTTATTTTAATCATCGAGTTCGTTTTGAGATTGAATAAATCGATTTCAAAACGAATTCTTTTTTTTGTTATTTGTTATTAGTTAATTGCTTAATTGGTTAGTTCCGCAAGCTTCTTTAGTTAGCGAAATGGTTAATTACAGGCGGTTGATTACAAAAAAGGAAATTATGTACGATTTAGGAATTATTGGTGGCGGTCCAGCCGGATATACAGCAGCTGAACGTGCTGCAGTTAATGGATTAAGGGTGGTCATTTTCGAAAAAGCCGATTTTGGCGGTGTGTGTCTTAACGAAGGTTGTATCCCTACAAAAACGATACTCTACAGTGCCAAGCTGATATCAAATGCACGTGGAGCATCTAAATATGGTGTTTCGGCAGAGAATGTAAGTTTCGATTACGGAAAAATTATTGCACGCAAAAATAAAGTAGTGCGCAAAATGAATGCCGGAGTGCGGGCCAGGATGAATCACGAGAATATTAAAATGGTTGTTGGAGAAGCTTCAGTGATAAGCACTTCCGATGAAGGTATAGGCTTGCAATGCAGCGGGGAAGCGTTTCGGGTTCGAAATCTGTTGATATGCACCGGTTCTCATAATTTTTTTCCACCTATTCCCGGAATTGTCCCCGATACGGTATGGACCAGCCGGGAAGCATTGACGTCGAAAGAATTACCAGCGAGTATCGCCATTATTGGTGGTGGAGTTATAGGGATGGAGTTTGCCGGATTTTTCAATACCCTGGGTGTGGAGGTGACTGTTGTGGAAATGTTGGATGAAATTTTGGGAAACATGGACAAAGAAATAAGTGCATTGTTGCGTGAAGAATATACAAAAAAAGGAATCCGTTTTCAGCTTCAAAGTAAGGTACTTGAATTACGTGGAAATGAATTGATTTTTGAAAAGGATGGAGAAAAAATGTCGGTCAACGCCGAACGTGTTTTGCTAAGTGTAGGCCGAAAATCGAATATGGATGGCGCAGGGCTCGAAAATCTGCCAATCGAAACGTTTCGTGGGGGTGTAGTTGTGAATGAATACATGCAGACTTCGGTTCCTCATATCTATGCTGCCGGAGATGTCACCGGATTTTCGCTGTTGGCACATACGGCAGTTCGCGAAGCAGAAGTGGCTGTTAATCATATGCTCGGGATCTCGGATGCCATGTCGTACGCTGCTATTCCGGGCGTGGTTTATACCAATCCCGAAGTGGCCGGTGTGGGCGAAACGGAAGAAAGTTTAATTACCAAAAAAAAACCCTATCATGTCGCCAAACTGTCTATGAATTTTTCGGGTCGATTTGTGGCTGAAAACGAGGGAGGCAATGGGCTTTGTAAAATTCTTTCGGATGAAAAGGGGAAAGTTCTGGGTGTTCATCTGATAGGTAATCCGGCATCGGAGATTATTACCGTGGCAACCCTGGCCATGGAGCTTGACCTAACGGTAGCGCAATGGCAAAAAAGTGTTTTCCCTCATCCTACGGTGGGTGAAATATTGAAAGAAACTTTGTTTGAATAATTTCGCAAAGGGAGATACAGTAAAAAAAATATAATTATCTGATTCTTTTTATCTGTTTTCTATATTGCTTTCATCGTGAAAAACGCCCGTTTCATCGATTTTAGTTTGTCAGGGTGTATTTGAGTGCTGTATATTTGTCTAAACAATTAAAACTACAATTTTTATGGAAACTGAAATGAAGACTTCGTATCGTTCGGGCTATAACAAAGGGATAGGTTTCGGACTCGTGCTTATGTTGATTGGGGTTTTGTTTCTTGGCTCTAATTTTGGTCTGATACCCGTTTCATTGAAAAGAGTCATTTTTTCCTGGCAAATGTTGCTTATCTTTTTGGGTGTTGTTAATCTGTTAAAACGAAAACTGATCCCCGGATTGGTTCTGGTTTTTGTGGGAAGTTTTTTTATACTTCCAAAAATCTTTTTGGGATTAGATGCCAATTTTATACATGTTTATTGGCCATTGTTGCTTATAGCAGCCGGTATTATTATTCTTCTGCAGCGCGTCGTTGGTCCTGAATGGGGCTTTGGAGGCTGTAATCGGGAGCAGGGTTATCAATATAGTAGGCATAATCATCACCACCCACACGATAAGTGGGGACCAAGCGCCGATGGTTTTTCAAAAAACAGCGTGTTTGGAAGTGGCGAACACATAGTGCTCGATCCCGAGTTTAAAGGCGGAGAGCTCAATGCGGTATTTGGCGGACTTTCGCTCGATTTGCGGAGGACTAATTTGGCTGTTGGCGAAACAAGGCTGGACGTAAACGCGGTTTTTGGTGGCATTACGATTTTTGTTCCCAGCGACTGGTTAGTTGAAACTCATCTGGATACTGTTTTTGGTGGTTTCCAGGATAACCGGATGGTGAAGGAACCGCTGGACCCAACCCGTAAATTGGTTATTACCGGGTCGTGCGTCTTTGGCGGAGGGGAAATAAGAAATTAACTCAACGTTAAACATCGAACATCGAACTTCAAACAGACAACTGAAATGATGCATCCTTTTCTGGGAAATTCTGTATTGATTCTGCAATATGGGCTACTTTGGGTAGTTTATGCTTTGCTGCAGGCTCTTGCGTTAAACTGGCTACTTTCACTTCCCTTTTGGATACTGCTGACTGATGGTGTGTTTCGTGCTGTTCTTTTTGCCGGTATTGGCTTGTTGCTTTGGAGTGTAGTGAAATACGGAAATTATTCCGGTCTCCCCGGTTATCTAAGGCTTGTAAATTATACAGCTCTTGGTTTAATAACTATTTCTGTCTGGCTGAGTGTTAGTTATGGTTTTTTTTATTTGATGTTCGGCAGCAATTTAATCGCTCCTCTCATCACTGTACTTCCAATGTATGGGTTAATCGGTTTGTTGCTTTACATATTAATTATTCATTACTGCCGTTTTTCCTATCATACTTCAAAGCTACTTGCTATAACAGAGGCTCAACGTGAAAAGGTTGTCATTCCCGATGGACCAAATCTGCCTGCTGAAATTGATGTTGAAATATTGGAACGAATTGCTGTTAGGTCCGGGCAAAAAATTCATGTGGTGCTGGTTCCCGATATTCAGTATCTGCAGGCTGATGGCGATTATGTACAAATTTTTTCGGCTCAGGGGAAATTCCTGAAAGAGCAAACGATGAAATATTTCGAAGAACATTTACCCCGGAATCAATTTGTCAGGATACACCGATCGTGCATAGTGAATGTGGAAATGATTTCGCGCATAGAGCTTTATGAAAAACAAAATCAGCTGCTTACCCTGAAAAACGGTGACAGACTTAAAACCAGCCCATCGGGATATAAAGCGTTGCGGTTGGCACTGAATTTGTAAATAGGAACAGGCTTTCGGAAAAATAATCCATGTTGTAAATGTTTCAGAACAACAAAAAATGATAGCGATAGGGCTGTTTTAAACCATGTTTCAGTTAAATTAAAAGATAATATATCTGAAATAACTCATAATTTGGGCTAAGACGCTAATTTGCACTATCTTTGCACCATGCAAGATAATTCTAAAATAATAGATACTACGCTGAGAAGCATGGGTATCGAATCGCTCAACAAAATGCAATTGGCGACCCTCGAGGCAAACAAAAAAGAAAATGATATCATTCTTTTGTCTCCCACCGGTTCCGGGAAAACGCTGGCTTACCTGTTGCCAGTGTTAATGAGCCTCAACCCCGAATGTAAAAAAGTACAAGCCCTGATATTGGCTCCATCGCGTGAGTTAGCTCAACAAATTGAACAAGTTTGGCGCAGCATGGGCACCGGATATAAAGTAAACACCTGTTTTGGCGGACGTCCATCCAATGCCGAGAAACGCGATCTGGCCGTTCCTCCCGCACTTCTTATCGGTACACCCGGCAGAATTCAGGACCATGTTGAACGTGAGAACTTCGAAGTTTGTGATATCCACACACTGGTTCTCGATGAATTCGATAAATCACTCGAAATGGGCTTCCTTTCACAAATGGAAGCCATCATAAGCCGCATTCATTCACTTGATAAACGTATCCTTACATCAGCTACCGATGCTGTGGCAATTCCCGCGTTCACGGGGATGGTCAACTCGTTTAAGCTCGACTTTTCCGAAAAAAACAACAAACTGAAGGGTCTTACCATTTTCACTGTGAAAGGTAAAGACAACGATAAAATGAATCTGTTGTACGAATTAATTTGCTATCTGGGCAATGATTCTACGCTTGTTTTCTGTAATCAACGCGATGCTGTAGAAAAGGTGAGTGCTTACCTGGCCGACAGACGCGTGCTGAACGAATTTTTCCACGGTGGACTGGAACAACCCGACCGCGAACGTGCTCTTTCGAAGTTTAGAAATGGAAGCTGCGGTATCTTTATCTCTACTGACCTCGCATCGCGCGGATTGGATATTCCAGAAATAAAAAATGTGATTCATTTCGACATGCCGCTTCGCGCTGACGAGTTTGTACACCGTAACGGACGTACTGCCCGAGTTGAAGCCGAAGGCTCGGCCTGGGTGATGCTGGCTGCCAAAGAAGATATGCCTGCCTTTATCCTTCCTCTTCCTGTGATTAAAACATTGCCTGTACTCGCTTCTATGCCTCCAAAACCCGATTGGGCTACACTCTATATTGGCAAGGGAAAGAAAGATAAACTGAGCAAAATGGACATTGTTGGCTTCATGTTTAAAAAAGGAGAGTTAGCTAAAGAGGAACTGGGTATGGTGGAAGTAAAGGAATACTATTCCTATGTTGCCATTAAGGTCAATAAAGTGAATGACGTACTTCGGCTGGTTCAAAATGAGAAGATTAAAAACATGAAGACGAAAATTGAATTATCGGACTAAGAGTTGGTAAATAAATAATTTTCAAAAAATATTCTCTCTTTTTAATGATTTTAAACTACAAATAAATTGAAAGTTTGTCGTTTAATACTTTGAAAAGAGAGTCTATTCAAACGATTGAAGGCTTTTTTTTTCAAAAAAACAATTACTAAATATTCCGAGATGAAAAAACTGATGTTCCCGCTTTTATTGATTGTTCTCGGTCTGACCGGATGCAAATCGCTGAGTAAACTGACACAATTCGATATGGATTATAATCAATCATTTACTATCCCGTCTATTCCTACGCCGATTGCATTACCATTCCCGATTCAAACACCGGAAATTCAAACCAATTCCGAGACTTATTTTTCGTCGCACAATATAGATCCCGATTTAATTGAAAAAGTATCATTGAAAAAATTGGACTTAACGATATCGGCACCTGCCGATGGTGATTTTGGTTTTCTAAAGACCATCGAAATCTCTATAGCTGCAGAAGGTCAGGATGATGTGAAAATTGCCTGGTTGGAGGATGTGCCTGTAGGTGCGGGTTCTACTTTGTCTATGAATGTAAGCAATGTCGATTTGAAAGCATTTATTATGAAGGAAAAATTTAATCTCAAAATAAAAGCTTCTACCGATGAAGCAACAACTTCTGAATATACGATTGATGCCAAAACCGTATTTTCGTTGGATGCGAATATTTTAGGTTTGTAATAAAAAAAAGAGAGTGCGTTTATTAACGTGCTCTCTTTCTGTATTATATCCTTTTTTTTTTGTCGCAAGAATTGATACTCTCCAAACTGTAAAACATAAATAAAGTTAAATGTACGACTATAATAATACGTTTGTTAGGTTTATAGTATAAACCATTCTATATTTGTAACCGAATTACAAAATCAACTTATTCATTCTTAAACTTAAAAACTTAAATAATATGGAAGAGAGAAAATTAAACGAGAAAGAAAGTTTAGAACTCATTTTTCAAATGATCAAAAATACCAAACAGAGGTTGGAAGATGGAAACGGTAAGCCATTTTTAATTTGGGGTTATATTACTTTTATTGTTTCTGTAGTTGTTTTCTATTTCATAAACAAGACGGGAAATTATCTTTATAACTGGATTTGGTTTGCCATTCCAATCATCGGGTCGATAGGAATGTTGCTTTTCGCAAAGAATGATAAAAAGCGCGGATTTACTTTCATTGATCGGATTATAGCTAATATATGGACTGTTTTGGGAATTGCTGCTGTGCTTATATCTTTGTCTGCTTTTTTTGTACGTATTCCTATACTTCCACTGATTTTACTTTTAATGGGGATTGGAACCACTTTGACGGGGTTGGTTGTCAAATTTAAGCCAGCCATATTAAGTGGAATTCTTGGTATGCTTAGTTGTGCACTTCCTTTTTTAATGCCAGAAAGTGAGCAGATACTTGTTTTTGGGTTTATGTTTCTAATTATGATGGTCATTCCAGGACACATACTAAATTATAATGGAAGGAAAAAATATGTTTAAAGAACTCAATCCATTGCTTCATTCTGAACTTCGGTTGGGGATTATGTCCATACTTATTTCTGTCGAAGAGGCTGATTTTGTGTTCATTCGTGAAAAAACAGGTGGAACGGCAGGGAATGTGAGTGTTCAGATAGACAAACTAAGTGAAGCGGGTTATATAATTGTAGAAAAGGGATTTGTCGGAAAACGCACTCGTACGGTGTGCAAGATTACAAAAAACGGTGTTCAAGCTTTTGACGAATACGTGGAAGCTTTGAAAAGCTATTTGGATGTTAAGCGATAAAAAGAAGCATAACAAATAAGCATAAAAATGTATGATCAATAACTTCTTTTTCTTGATCTCGACTTTATCTCTTTCGATGCAAACTAAAATGCAGTGCATAGATATTTAGAGATATGAAAAATCGAAGTTGTTAATTTGAAAAAAAAAGAGTGCGTTTGAAAAACGCACTCTTTTTGCTTACTTTAAATTTTTGTTTTCAAATATTTCCCGGTATAGGACGCTTCGCAGTGAATAATATCTTCAGGTGTACCTTCGAATACCACATTTCCTCCTTTTTCTCCGCCTTCAGGACCGATGTCGATGATGTGGTCGGCACATTTGATGACTTCCAGGTTATGCTCTATAATGATTACTGTGTGACCCTTGGCTATCAGTGCATCGAAAGCTTTCAGCAGTGTTTTTATATCGTGAAAATGCAGCCCTGTGGTCGGTTCATCGAATACAAAGATGGTCGGTTCCGGTTTTTCGTTGGCCAGGAAGGACGCCAGTTTGACGCGCTGACTCTCACCGCCCGAAAGTGTGCTGGACGATTGCCCCAGTTTTACGTAACCTACACCCACATCCTGCAGGGGTTTCATGCGCTTCACTATCTTTTTCTCACAACTGTCCGTGCTTTGTCCGAAAAATTCGATAGCCTGGTTCACAGTCATATCCAGTACGTCGTGAATGTTCATACCTTTATAGGTGACTTCCAGTAAATCCTGTTTAAACCGTTGTCCGTGGCAATGTTCACATTCAAGTACCAAATCCGCCATAAATTGCATTTCCACAGTTACCGTTCCTTCGCCCTGGCACTCTTCGCATCGGCCACCCTGGGTGTTGAACGAAAAGAACGATGCAGTATAACCCATTTGTTTGGATAATTGCTGGTCGGCAAAAAGTTTGCGTATTTCGTCGTAAGCTTTGATATAGGTTACCGGATTGGAACGGGATGAACGTCCGATAGGGTTTTGGTCCACAAATTCAATGTCAGTTGCCAGATGCATACTGCCCTTGAGTGTTCCAAACTGACCGGTACGGTCGGCAACACCGCCATAATGCCTTTTCAAGGCAGCGTAGAAAACGTTACGCACCAGCGATGATTTACCCGAGCCGCTAACGCCGGTAATGACTGTCATTACGTTGAGCGGGAATTTTACGTTTATTCCCTTCAGGTTATTTTCGCGTGCACCTAACACTTCAATGTAATTATTCCATTTCCTACGCTGTTTTGGAACGGGAATTTCTTCGAGTCCCAGTAAGTATTTCAAGGTGTAGGAATTCTCAATTTCAACTAAAGTGGAGGCAGATTCTTTTTTGGTAGAAGGTTTCAGGTTCGGAGTTCCCTGATAAACAACCTGACCGCCCAGTCGCCCGGCGTTTGGACCAATATCAATCAGGTAATCGGCGGCGCGCATAATTTCTTCGTCGTGTTCTACCACTACTACCGTGTTTCCCAGGTCCCGAAGCTGGTGTAAAATTTTAATCAGTAAATGGGTATCGCGTGAGTGCAAACCTATGCTTGGTTCGTCCAGAATATACAACGAACCCACCAAACTGCTTCCAAGCGAGGTGGCTAAATTGATGCGTTGACTTTCGCCACCGGAAAGGGAATTCGATAAGCGGTTGAGAGTCAAATAACTCAGCCCTACATCGAGCAAAAATTGAATGCGGTTTTTGATTTCCAGTAACAGACGTTTTCCAATGGCTGCGTCCTGCTCATCCAATTTCATATTATCAAAAAAGACATTTAAATCCTGAACGGACATTAGCACCAATTCCGAAATGGCTTTACCGGCTATGCGAACATAAGAGGCCTCTTTTTTCAGACGACTGCCATTGCATTCGGGGCAGATGGTTTTTCCACGATAACGGGCCAGCATAACCCGGTATTGAATTTTATACTGACTGGCTTCCAGGTATTTGAAAAATTCATTCAGACCTTCGAAATATTGGTTGCCGGTCCAAATCAATTGGCGTTGTTCGTCGGTAAGCTCGTAATAGGGTTTGTGAATGGGAAAATTAAATTTGGAGGCTGCAAGAACCAGCCTTTTTTTCCATTCGCCCATTACTTCACCTTTCCAACAAACGATGGCATCCTCAAAAATGGATAAAGTTTTATTTGGAACCACCAGTTCTTCGTCTATGCCAATAATTCTTCCAAATCCTTCACAGACCGGGCAGGCTCCCATGGGACTGTTAAAACTGAAGGTGTGCACAGTTGGCGTTTCGAATTCCATTCCGTCGGCTTCGAATTTCTTAGAGAAATAAAGCAGTTGGGTGTCATTATCTGTAATGACTTTCAGTATGCATGCTCCGTTTCCTTCGAAAAAAGCAGTTTCTACCGAATCGGTCAGCCGGCTTATGGCTTCCTGAGTGTGTGCCACCACCAATCTGTCGATAAGCAAATACACTTCCTTATCATTGGGAAGTATTTCCTTTTTGGCAAGTAATTCTTCTATCCTATAGGTTTCGCCTTCGGTTTCAACACGACTAAAGCCTTGCATAAGCAAACTTTGAAGTTGTTCTGTCAGGGTTCTGTCGCCGGTGGGGATAACCGTTGTCAAAATCATCACCTTTGTATTATCGGGAAAGCTCATGGCAGCTTCCACTACGTCTTCAGCCTGGTTCTTTTTTACCAGTTCACCCGAGATGGGCGAATAAGTTTTACCGATGCGGGTATAAAGTAGTTTGATGTATTCGTAAATTTCGGTGGAAGTGCCGACGGTGGATCTCGGATTTCGGGTGTTCACCTTTTGCTCGATGGCAATGGCTGGTGGAATTCCCTTGATGTAATCTACTTCCGGTTTACTCATTCGCCCCAAAAACTGACGGGCATAAGCCGAAAGGCTTTCCACGTAACGTCGTTGGCCTTCGGCGTATAAGGTGTCGAAAGCCAATGATGATTTCCCCGATCCGGAAAGACCGGTAATAACCACTAAATTATTGCGGGGAATTTCAACATCAATATTTTTCAGGTTGTGAACCCGGGCGCCTTTTATAATAATATTTCCTTGTATGGACATAGTTTTTATTGAGAATTTTCGGCAGGAAGCTTTGATTGTAAGCCTGCTTTCAGCCGATGTATGGTTTTTAATAGAACTCACAAAGATACAACATTCGCAATGAATAATTAATCTTGAATAATTAATAATTATTATACGCCAACTATACAGTTGCTTAAACGAAAAAAAGTATCCGAGCAAAATAAATAGAGGGTTTGGTTTTATTAAAATAGCCTGTAATTGTTTGATATATATTAACTATACAAATATTATCGCTTGACTAAAAATGAGATGAACCACCTGCGCTCTTTTTTTTCTATATGCCATGTATTAAAAAGCCTTATTTCTAAATCTTTCTAATGGATAGTTTTTGTATCTAAATTGGTAGAATATCCATATTATATGCAATAAATTCAGAAAGCGCTGTATATTTACGCTGCATATTGTTAAATGTGCATAAATACGGAATAAAAAATAGGTTTACTGAATGTTATATGCAGAAAAAGTAGTACTTTTGTTTAAAATATAAATAATTATGCATTTATGAAAAATAAGCGAAATCGGCTACAAATTATCTCAGAAATACTTCGGTCGAGCGTAGTCGGAAGTCAGGAAGAATTGCTTAAAATGCTAAGTGAAAAGCAGTGTGAAGTAACGCAGGCAACCTTGTCGCGTGATTTAAAATTGCTAAAGGTAGCCAAAACTCCTTTGTCGAATGGGGCTTATAAATATATTTTGCCCTCATACAATAAACCGCTTCCCAATCAGGGGACAGTGAGTGCCTTGGTTTCGCACGGTGCGGTATTAAGTCTGGAATTCTCGGGACAAATGGCGGTAGTCAAAACAAAACCCGGATACGCAAGTGCCATTGCCTGGGATATTGATAACAAAGCATCTGATCAGGTACTGGGAACTATTGCCGGTGATGATACCATTTTAGTGATTCCTCGTGAAGGGATGACCCGCGAAGATATTTTAGAAATGATGAATAATACTTTCGCTGAAAAAGAATAAAAATACATTGTCATTGAAATGTAAAGGAGTATTTTAGTTTAAAAAATACATTTCGGACAGAAAACAGATATTGAAATCCGTTGCAACTTTATATGCTGCGGATGAAACAGAACTCATTCAAATTGAATATGGACACAGAAAAAACCGTTGAACTGATAACGGTGCAGATTGCTGATGAACGTTTTTTAGGGTATGTAGATACTATTTTAACCACCATAGCCGATGCGGCAAAAGTTCGCGGTACCGGAATAGCGAAACGTTCGCCCGAGTATATCGAGCAAAAAATGAAAGAAGGAAAGGCCATTATAGCGTTGGCCGGTGACGATTTTGCCGGATTCTGTTATATTGAGTCGTGGGGAAATAAAAAGTTTGTTGCGAATTCGGGTTTAATCGTTGTGGATAAATTTCGCGGACACGGCCTGGCAAAACGTATTAAACGCAAAGCCTTTGAGCTTTCCCGGGAACGTTATCCCGATGCCAAAATTTTCGGTTTGACCACCGGATTGGCAGTGATGAAAATTAATTCTGAGCTGGGATATAAGCCGGTCACTTTTTCGGAACTCACCGACGATGAATCTTTTTGGAAAGGTTGCCAGAGTTGTGTTAATTACGATATTTTACAACGCACCGGACGCAAACATTGCTTGTGTACGGGTATGTTGTATGACCCGGCCGTAGAAGAAAAGAAAACTCCTGACAATCAGGAAGGAAAACGTTAAAAAAGAACGTTGAAAGTATTTGTTTTACAGTAAGTAGCTCGATAATAATTTAAAAAATAGAGTTTCTTGAATTTCCTTTTTGGAGATAAGGAGCTAAAAAATCAACTTTATGAAAGAAAAAGTAGTTTTAGCATTCAGTGGAGGATTAGATACTTCCTTTTGCGCCAAATATTTAGCCGAAGAAAAAGGTTACGAAGTGTATACGGCTGTTGCCAATACCGGCGGATTTAGTGCCGAAGATTTGAAAGTCATCGAAGATAAAGCTTATAGACTTGGTTCTGTGAAACATGTTGCTTTGGACGTAACTCAGGAATATTACGAAAAAAGTATTAAATACATGGTTTTCGGCAATGTGCTACGTAACGGAACCTATCCCATCTCGGTTAGTTCGGAACGTATTTTCCAGGCCATAGCCATTATTAACTATGCCAAAGAAATAGGTGCCGACTATGTGGCTCACGGAAGTACCGGAGCCGGAAACGATCAGGTACGTTTTGATCTGACTTTTGAAATCCTCGCACCAAACATCAAGATACTGACACCGACCCGCGATATGGTGCTGACCCGCGAATACGAAATTAATTATTTGAAAGAGCATCATTTTGAAGCCGATTTCAAGAAAATGGAATATTCCATTAATAAAGGACTCTGGGGAACCAGCATTGGTGGAAAAGAGACCCTGAAATCGGACCAGACTCTGCCCGAAGAAGCTTACCCGAACCAGGTAGAAAAGCAGGGTGAGGAAACCATTACCCTCGATTTTGAAAAAGGTGAACTTTCGGCAGTTAACGGACAAAAAAATGCCGACAAAGTGGTGCTGATTCAGCAACTGGAAGCAATAGCCAGTAAATACGGCATTGGACGTGATATGCATATTGGCGATACCATTATAGGTATCAAAGGACGTGTTGGTTTTGAAGCTGCCGCTCCGCTTGTTATTATCAATGCGCACAAAATGCTGGAAAAACACACCCTCACCAAATGGCAACAATACTGGAAAGATCAGTTGGGCACCTGGTACGGCATGTTCCTGCACGAAGCACAATATCTGGAGCCTGTTATGCGTGATATTGAACAATTCCTGCAAAGTTCGCAACAAAACGTTACCGGAACAGTCATCGTAAAACTTCGTCCTTACAGCTATAGTCTGGTAGGTATCGAAAGTCCTTTCGACCTGATGAAAACTGATTTTGGCGAATACGGAGAAGTAAACCGCGCCTGGACTGCCGATGATGTGAAGGGATTCACCAAAATTCTTGGCAACCAAATGAAAATTTATTACAACGTGCAGAAACGAAACGAAGAGTAGATTGATTGAATGATTTGTTTAGAATGAGCCAAATTTAATTAGAATGCTTTTTATTTGAAATTTATAATTCTAAAAGATGCGGCCTGTTTTACAATTCCCGTTATTCTAAATTGATTTATAATTACAAAAAGTCTCTGTCCATAAGCGAGGGCACTGAAAAAGTACCTTAGTCTTTGGTTCTAAATAAAAAAGCAGTAAAAAAAGGTATAAAAAGCCTTATTTTTGCTGCTTTTTTCGTATCTTTAGGTCTCAAATCAAAGCACTTACATGTTA